>Ga0179593_1668240_pt1 | contig 21299 bp, 15 predicted proteins | sample CZODoug2_1_08_16_FD_185931 | JGI IMG/M metagenome (GOLD analysis project Ga0179593, IMG submission 185931) | Vadose zone soil fungal communities from Angelo Coast Range Reserve, California, USA - CZODoug2_1_08_16fungal (PacBio error correction) | ecosystem: Environmental > Terrestrial > Soil >...
AACTTTGTTAAAAAGAAAAAAAAACCATTATTTCTTCTCAACACGGGAAGCCTTTCCGGGAGGGGGAAAAGATCGGTGGGCTTGCAGGAGAAGGGGATCTTTCACAAAGGTTCCTTTTTTCCTACTCACCCTTAAGGAGCTTTCCCACGGCACCAGGGAGGGAGTCCTGCGTCTTGCTTGGAAGGGGTCCCTTTTCTACCAACGCGCTGAAAGGGAGAAAAAAGGAAGGAGGACTTTTACGAGCAAAAAAGGGTTCTATTATCCATCTAGCGGGGGGGGAGGGGGGGGGGTTCGTTTAGAAGAAAAGGGGGTTCTCATCGCGCCAGGAATCTTCCTTTCTTGAGTTTTCTTAGGGGAAAAAGGAGAGGGGAAGGAAACCGGAAAGGAGAGGGGGGAAAGGAAAAGGGGGGGCCCATGATAGGGTCTTCATCTTCTTCGTATGGGGGGACAGTCCGCGAGAGGAAAAGGGAAAAAGATACCTGTTTTTCTGGTGAAAAAGGGTAAAAAGGGAATCTTCCCCGGGAAAGGTCGTCCTCATTTGGCAAAAATACCCGAATTCCGAAAAGGGGAAAAAAAAGGGAGCTAGTACCCGGTGAAAGAAGAAGAAAAACCTCTATATTCGAGTAAAATGTTTTCCCTAATAACTCCGGTTGTAGAGAACGTGACGGGGAGAAAAGGTAAGGAGAGTAAGTTCCTGCATTAAATAGGGGTGGGGAAGTCTCTGATCAAAAAAGGAACAGAAGGAAGAAGAAGGGGCGGTCTATTCGGCAAGGGAAAACACCGGCTAATTCACCCTCCCCCCTACTACAGCCTTTTCCCGCAAGAAAGGGAAGAAGGAATCCGTCACTCACTGAAAAAAAACCCCCCCCCCCCCCCCCCCCCCCCCCCCCACAACCCCCACCCCCCCCCCCACAGTGTTTTGGGGGGGCACACGGCCTCTTCTCGCGACACTGGAAAAAAGGGGCCTTTACCACAACTGGGAAATCCTCCCCATCGACAGGGAGGAAGGGAAAGGAGTCAAAAGGAACGTACCGCAGAAAAAATCCTGCACGAGAAGGCTGGCAAGAAAAATCTTCACAAAAAACTTCTTCCGGCAGCGTTGCCCAGCGGGGAAAAGGGGAAATAGGAAAAACCGCGACAAAAACTCTTCCTTTTGCCAGTTCGCCAAAGAAGAGGTCCATACAAAGGGGGAAGCCTTTTGCACGAAGGACCTTCCCCACGTTTCAAAGGGGGCCCCTTGCGAGAGAAATCTACTTTATGGAAAAGAGTTCGAAGCCGTGAAAGGAGGGAAAGAGAAAAGCTGTATAGGAGGGGGGGGAAAAAGAAGTCCTTGCCTTCCAGGAGGGGCTTCACCTTGTGAGGTTCAAGGAAAAAGGGGGGATAACTTTATAGAAAAGGGGGAAGTCCTTCGCTGGAGAGCACTCACAATACTCTGGCTGGGAGCTTCCTCCGAAAAAAGTGAAGGAGAGAAGGAAGGAAAAATGAGGGGGGGGGGGGGGGGGGGGTTTATGTAATGGGTCTCCTATTAAGAAGGGAAAAAAGAGGCGTATGTGCCTTCCCTGGATAGGGAAAAAGAAGAGGGGAAAAGGTCTTCGTATCAAGAGGGGGCATATTCTGAGGCGACAAAGGAAAAAGAAAGAGTCGAGAAAAAAGGGGTCTTTACTGGGTTTTCGGAGGTACTGTTATCCTGCCGTAGGAAAAAAGAAGGAATGAAACTGCGCCATGGTCAGAGAAAGAAAAAGAGGACTGTCGAAAAGGGGGCGTATTCCGTACAAAAGTGATCTAGAGGAAAGAGGAAACAGGAAGGTACTCGGCATAAAGGGAACGGAGGAGCCTCTCACTCCTATCGGGGGACTCTCTGATTAAGCACGGGAGAAAGCTCTAGGGGGGAGGGGGGAAATTTGAAGATTAAGACTCTGGTTTGCTGCTAGGTTCAACTTTTTAGCACGGGCCACTACCGTGAAAGGGAGAGACCACTCTGAGTGAAAGGGCTATCAAGGTCTATCTCTAGTTAGGGGGGGACCGGACGAAAGGAAGGGTTCTATTGGAGGGCATCTATGAAATCACTAGAGGGGGGGAAAATCTAAGATGACATGGGGGGGGGAGAAGCTTCTTAGTCCTATAACACTAGGGGATATCTACACGGGAAAAAAAAAACTTCGAGAAAGACTCTTATCCACCTACCTTGCGAAAAAAAGGATGATCACCATAGAAACGAGGTCACTATCCCGTCAGCTGACAATTGCAGGGTTCTCGAAGGGGAGATAGGAACGATTACTCTGAAAAGGAGCTCTCTACAAACGGAAGAGGGACTATTTCAGAAGGTGTGGGAGAAGAAGGGTGAGGGGGAAAAGAACCTTCCCGAGTACGAAATCCTTCTGGTGCGATCGGAGGGGGGGGTGGTGATTCACGAAAAAGGGGGGGGAACCCGCAGGTCCAAAGATCGACCATTTTTATTAGCGCTCTCCGAGAAATAAAAGGAGGGAGAAGGAGCGGGGACTTTTCACCACGATACAGAAAAGGGGGAGGGGAACTTCCCGATTACCTGTAAAGATGAATTGTTCGGCCCGAATTCTGAGTGGAAGGGGAGAGTTTGGGAGGAAAAAGACAAAAAATTCTCCTCGCGAGTCTGGTCTTTCCATCAACGACTGCGCCAGAAGAAGGAGGACGAAAGGGGTGTTCTCTGGTACGAGAAAAGGGAAGGGAGTCTTCCTTAAGCTCTCCTTATCCAGAACAGGCCTCGCGGAAGGAAAAAAGAAAAGAAGAGATTCCTCTACGCAGAAAAAAAGAAAAGGTTCAATCGCGGCATCGCGGAAACCAATCATTTCTCCTAAACTATGTGCACTGCATCAAAAGACAGGAGGGGGGAAGGAAAAAAAGAGAAAGCAATGAACCGAGAGAGGGGAGGGGGAAGAGAACGCCTCTTAGTCCGAGGAAGGGGAAAAAAAGGCCGAGGCATTTCTTAATAAGATAGGTTGCGCTAGAGAAAGGAAGGGGAAAAAGGATTCAGCACAGAGAAGGGAGAGGGGGGGGAGTTCTAGGAAGCGTCTCGCGAAAAAAAAGGGGGAAAAAGGAATCGGGTCTTTTTCTTCGGGGGGATGGGAGGGAATAGCACGCTCAGGAATTGAGAAGGAGGGGGGGAAAGGGAGAGAGATAGCCAACAAAAACAAAGGAGGGAGGAACCCCACCTTACTGGGAGTCATCCTATCAATTCCTCTAAAAAGGGGCTATTCCGAAGAAAATAGAAAAGGAAAAAAAAGAGTAATAAAAACCGAAGAAAGAGGAAAAAAAGCCTCTGTTCCTCGTAAGGAGTTCTTCATCATTTTATTTCTTCTCTAGCGAAGGAAGAAGAAAAGATTTCCTCCCGACAGGGAAAGAAGACTGTCTTTCTTCCTGGCAGAGACTCCGTTCTACAGGTCCTGGGCAAGACATCACACCGTACCGGCGTGATGGAAGGAAGAGGGGAAAATTCTTGGTGCAAAAAGAGAACGCTATTGCTGCGCTCGAGGGTTTGTTTCTGGTAGATGAGAGGGGCCGTTGATGGAGGAGGGGAAGGGGGAAAATCGGGAAGGAAGGGAATCTCTCTGAGGGAGGGTCCGCATCCATTATCTCCAAAAAAAAACCGAAGAGGGCCAGTGCCTTCGCGGGGGAAAAATGATCTAATTCTCCGGGATGGAAGAAAAGGTCGCGGAGAAGAAGAAGACACAGTTCGTCTCAACATAAGGTAGTTATCTCAACAGAGACGAAATTTTACTCATCAGCTCAAGAAGGGGAGCCTGGTGATCTTGGGGGAACAAGTAAAAAAGTTCTTCCCGCGAAGAGAAAGCAGATCATCACATGGTTCAAGGCCGCACGAAAAAATGAAAGGGGGGGGGAGAAGAAGTCCGTCAGCCGAAGAAAGCGTCACCGTCCTTACTTAAGCCTTCTTCTCCTAGAAACACTGTCCCTTGGGAGAAAGAGAGACTAGTAAAAGAAAGGTTTGTCAGGGGGAAGCAGCAGTCTTAATCCTTAAAAAAAGACGATGTTGAGAAGGGAGAACGAATCGTCCCTTGTACATGAAAGGCCCACTCTGCGGATAGGAACTATTATCCTCATCTGGGGCGGGTGTCGCCCAAGGTAAGGGGAAGCGTTCCCCGGCGGGGAAAAAAAGGTTTCTTCCGGAGAGAGCTATTAAATGGATCGGGCCCTTGAAGGGGGGAAAGGAATTCCGCCAGAAGATAGGGGGGACTTTTCGCGGAGGGTCCTCTACACCCTGCGTAAGGGAAAGAAGGGGGAAAAATCGAGAAGCTCTGGCACTTGTAGAAGATCGGCAAGGCCTATCGCTTCTACAGGGGTGTCTCAGAGGGGGAAGTGAATCTCGAATCGGGGAAAAAACCTTTGATAAAAACTCTATCTTGTCCAGTCGTCCGAGGAAAAGGGGAAGGAGGGGGATGCTACGTCTGTGATAGGGAGCTTCGTATCACGGGAGGAATTTTCCGGGGGGGGGAAAAAAGGGGGGAAGAGAAAATTCTCGTGTAAGGGAATCCTTCATCGCTCAAGAACGCTCTTCCTTCGGAGGAGGGGAAAGATTTCTCTCCCTGGGAGAATTACCATGCCTTGTAAAAGGGGATCTCCTCACCGTAGATCTTCGAAGAAAAGAAAATATCAAACCTGGGAATCGCCGCTCGAAGCCTAAATTCTCAGTCGGTCTTCTCGGGGATAGGGAAAAGAAAATCCTTCTCGAATGTAAAGGGGGGAAATTCCACATCTCCTCGGAGGGAAATTATACCTCAATGATACTAAAGACGCACAACGGCATGTTCCCTTAAATACTTAAAGAAAAGAGAAAGTAACACAGCTAAAAAGGTGTTTTTCTTCTCCATCAAAAAAAAAAGAGTTCCCTTCCAAGTCAGATCACGGGAAAAAGAGAGGTCCCTTGTGCAACTCCAGGGAATTCCATTCCTGCAGTGTATTCCCTCGAGAAAGGGGGGAAAGGAAGAAGGCTGATCCGCCCCGCGGACGGGAGCGTCTAGACTAAAGGGGTACACTTTTTGAATGTCCTCTACCGGGAAAGGGAGGAAAAAGGGAAGGGATGGCCCAAAGGGGGGAAGCCCTTTCCATGAAGAGAGTGGCCCCCTCTTGGTGACTGGAGGGGGGTCGTGAAAGAGGGGAGGGGAGACAAACGAAGGGGGTTCCAAGTCTTATTTCCTCCGGGACTAGGGTGGTGGTGAGGAGGAATGTGGGAGGACCAGAAGCTTCTGTGCTTGCGCGTGGAAATAAGGGTCCTCCGGGCATTCTTTCCTACAAGTTTCCTTACTGGGGGGGGGGGGGAAGGGGCTTGTAAAAGTGTTAGATCTCCTATTAGGGTGTCTTTTACAGGGTTGAAGAAGCATGTGCTGGGGAAGGGCAAACTTCTTATGTATTGTTCGTGAGGGGGGAGGGAAAAGCCCTTGCATTAGGGGAGGGAGATCACCGAGACTCTTCTCTTCGGTGACTAACAGTTCAGAAAGAAAAGGGAAAAAAAACATAAGATTCATTAACAGGAAGGGAGTTGTTTCTACAATGTAAACTTATTTTTCTTAAGAACTGGGCGCCTTCCGCGGGGGGGGGGAGAGGAATAGAGGAGGGTTTGTGATCTTCTAAAAAAAAAAGAAGGAAAACTGGTTTCCTTTTTACGGGGGGGTAATCTCTGAGCAGGGGAACTCTCCGGCTCTTCACCGGTAGAAGGGTCCGTTCAGATCAAGAAGGGAGCTTGGACAAAGTCTCTTTTTCGCGCCCCTTCGAGAGGAAAAAGAAGAAATTGCGCGGGAGAAAGGATCCTTTCCTTAAGGTTTCCGGAACCCGACAAGGGGGAGGAGGGAAAAAAAAAAGCAAGTCCAAGATTCATTCCCTGGCGAAAAGCCCTTTCTGTCAGTCACAGAAAAGGAGAAAAAAAAGCCGAGAGAAACGCTAGAAACTTTCAGAGCTTGAAGAGGAAACAAGGTCCCTCTCTTACATGGGCCCCGCCCAAGCAAGAGAAAGGGGAAGGAGAACTGGTTTCCCGGGAAGGGGAAAAGCATTTTGTAGGCTGCCCGTGCTCCTTTCCCGAGACCAGGCCGGCGGAGAGGAAAAAAGAAAACGAAGGGAAAGCCTTCCATTCTGCCCTGGGACCTAACCATCCTTTTTGGGTGGGGAGGGGGCACCAGAATTTGGTGTCAGAGAATACCTTGTGAAAAAGCTGGGGAGAAAAAAGGAAAGATGGGGGGCCTCGTGATGTTTTTCGCAAAACATCACACGTGCGATGATCAATGGGCAAAAAGGAGGGAGGAAAGAGTCCTTAACGAGCCAGGGAAGCGGGGGAGATGGCGTGCTGTCATCTTTTTAGGTGCCCCTCGGAGGTTCCGACGTGGAGAAAAATTCAGTCCGAAAGCTCATCATTTCAACCGACTGAAAAAGAAATAAGGATGGGGAAAAAAGGTCATTTTCGCGGAAAAAAAAAAATCCATGCCAAAGTCTCTTAGAGCCAGCCGGAGGAAGAGGGGGGGGGGGGGAAAGAAGGAAATCCTTCTAGGACAAAAAATCTAACGCTGAAATCGGCCCTCTGGGAGGGCGTGTAACAGAAAGGGGGGCATCCTTCGGATAGGAGGAGGGAGGGTCCTTTGTCGACAAAGACGTTCTCACTCCTAAACCTGGGAAGAAAGGAAGAGGTCGGAACAAGAAGGGACCGTGAAGATGCTGAGGAAAATCCATGTCTTAAACCCGCCGGAAGGAGAAAAAGAACCCATCGCGGGGGGTACACCCTGTGGGTTTTTTCCCACGGCCGAAGGCCACCCGGGGGGAAAAAAAGGAAAGAGGAGGAAAAAAAGCCCTTCGGGAACGTCCTTCCCAAAACTCCTTTCAAGCCGAAATCAAAGGAAGTCCAAACCTGCCCAGCAGGACAACTTCTCATCTTCCTCAAGAGGAAGAAAAAAAACCCAGGGGGGACTTCAAAATAAAGCATCCATCGTCGCGGGCGAACACCTTTCTTCCTCGTAAAGAGCCTTCTCCAAAGAACTGAGGAAGGAGAGGAAAGCAATTTTTATACAGGAGAAAGGAGATCAACAACACAACTGTAGGAGGAGGTTTCTCCTGTTCTCAACCGGGGGGGGAGGAAAAAAGGGCAAAAGAGGCTTTTCTCCGGATAAGAAGGTTCGCCGTACGGGTTCTCCTCTACGAAAAGGTCTCTGGAGGTAAGGATGAGAGGAGGAGGTAATGCCTGCGCAAGTGGAGATTCCCTTTGTACTGAAGGGGAATTTTTCCCAAAAAATATTTGAGGGGAAAGGAATTTTGAAGCCCGAAAAGAGGGGGGCTTTTTCCGAATCGGAAGTTGTCCATTTTCACAAACTAAAATCACCTGTTTCTACTCTTAAAAAGATGAGGGAGGTCTTGCGGGGACGCCATGGGACTCCATCATCTCGGTTAAAAAGAAAATCTCTTCCATTTCTAAAGTATGAGTGAGAACCTTAGGGCGCGTAAAGATACGCGCGGGAATTCTTCCCTTGTAGTCGCGGGGGAAAGATATCCATTCTGAGGAAGGGGAAAAAAATAATCTTACGGGACCTAATCCTATCTTAAGACCGTCTTCTCGAAAGAAGAGGGAGGAGAGGGGTTTGCCTGGATGGGAAAAAAAAGGGTCTATTTCCCGCGCAAGTGTTCTCTGCGGGTTTACCTGCGTGAAAAATTTTCGGCCTGAGAATCCTTCACGCGGGAAAACGCTTTCCCAGATAAAGAAGGACTCCCGCTGATCCGGACGAAGTGGGGGGGGGTGCCTTGAAAGGAAGGGGATTGCAGGGAGGCTAACAAGATGGGGCCAAGATCAGGAAGCCGCGCAACACCAGGGATAGACATCCCGGCGGGGCAAAAAGGACGTTTGTGACCAGCACCAAGGGGAAACTGTCAAGGGCCGGCGGGCAAAGGGAAGGGGGGCAGGGACTCCGGGGGATCTGGCAAGCATCCGGTCCGTGTGGGAAGGGGGGAAAAAAAACCTAAGAGCTGTCCCTTCCCCCGCCTCGGGGTCCTTTCACTGGTTCTTTTTGAAGAGGGAAAGGGAAAATCTCCCGGCGAAAGCTTAGGAGCCTTGATCCTGACAGCGTTTCAGGAAAAGAAGGCTCCGCTTGGAGTTTTTCTGGGAAAGGCCTTGCGCAGAGGGGCCAGTGCCTGAAAACGTTCCCGGGAAAGGGGATTCCTGAAGTCTCCTTCTTGCCGAAAGGGCCTTCTCGGGATTCACATTCCCAAAAAAGAGGCTTTTTCAAAAACTTCGGCATAGAGGAGGGGGGGAAGGAGATCTCGAAGGGCGCGAATCTAACCCTGTGGCATCCTCACCATGGGGGAAGCTTGATAGGAAAGGCCCTCACGGGGAAGGCTAGGTTGCACCGGTTTCCCCCCTTTCACCTCAATAGGACTTGACCGCAGGGAAAAGGAAAAAAGGCTATATTCGATTTGAAAAGGTCCTAAGAAACTACGTGGGGAAGATTTATCCCCAGGTTGCTTAGCGTAGGGAAGAGATGTTTGGTTTGCAGGGGCTCTGGAATCGTCGATAATCCAAGGCGTTAAAGAGAGGAGGGGGGGGGGGAAGACACGGCTTCCCGAAGGGGAGAACCACTACGCAGACCGTTGCCGCATCCTTGCCGAAAAGGGAGATAGGCAATCCCGAGGGGGGATCTTCTATCTATGTATCCCCTGAGGTACCATCAAGGGGGGGAGGGGAACCACGTCAGGAAATCCCTCCCGCTATTTGCCCGGACCGAAGGAAGCGTCCTTCACGAAAAATCTTGGCCAAAGACGGGCACCACCACAACGTAGAGGAGGGCCATCATCCTCTGAGACCTCCTATTTAACTTAAAAAAACATTCTTCACAAGTCTTCAATTGAGAGAAGAAGAAAAGAGGTCCCTCAGGGGGGGGGGGGGGGGTGCAAGGGGGGGGGGCACTTTTTCAAGTTCCCACTGGGAAAAACGTCCCAACCCTTTCTCATCGGAAAAGGGAGCTTTATTTCGCAAGAGCGATCAGCCAAAGCTTATCTAGGAAGGGGCCTGGTACTTGCCAACCGTTGCGGGGGGAGAAAAAAGGGATCTTTCAAGACCAAAGGGGGCGTCCATCCTTGGCCGGATCGCCCAAGGCTGGCGGCGCAAGAGGGAAAAAAAAGAAGGAAGGGGGAAAGGCTTTCCGGCAAATGCCGGTGTCTCCTATTACGAGGATGTGCCGTCCGCCTTTATCTTGAATCGAGAAGATGAAGGAGGAAAAAAAAAAGAACATCGAGCAAAGGGCGGCGTACCAAGTAAAAGCGGCGCGACTTGTTGAAAATAGTGGCGACGGGGGGGGGAGGGAGAGTTATCGGGCGAAACCACTTCATTGTCAGCCGCAATTTCTATAATCTGGGTAAAATCTCTACGTATCGAGGAGAAGGGGGGGAGGATGCCCAGTCACTCTAAGTGGGGGAGACGAGGGGAACCTTCCTCGGGGGGATCAGTCTTCTTCCGTCCAGCACTCCTAGCATTCGAAAGAAAGGAATGCTCTATGACGAAGTGAAGTTAATTCGATCCAAGGGGGCCGCGTGTTTCATCTGTCGCGCCATGGGAAAAAGGGGAAAGAACTCTATCCACTACGTAAAAAGGGGAAACTCTTCTTGTCCGTAAACTGTCTCTATCTCACAGTTCTTCCAGGAAGAAGGGAAAGGGGTTAGTCGCAGCAGCAAAAAAAACGCTCGTCTACCTCGGGAGCTCGGCTTGCGGAAAGGCATCGATAACTAATTAGAGGGCTCCGGCCGATCAAGAGACTACCTTTCTACAAAAAACGGCTCTGATGAAAAGCGAAAAAGGGGACACTATCCCGCAGCATGGAGAAGGTCTATCGTGAAAAAAAGAACCAGACGGCGAGTCGTTCTTCCGCAGGGGGAAAAAGACCCCCTGCCATTGCGCTGAATTTGTCCGAAAAAAGGGTAAAATTCTCCGCCTGGAAAGAAGTCCTTCTTGGGAGAGCCTATCATGTGGTGAGGAAAAAAAGGCCTTATCGACAGCAGGGTTCGGAAAACACATTGTGATTATCTTCAACTCAAAAAGCCTGCGCGGGAAAAAAAGGAGTGTCCTGGTCAAAAAAAACAATCTCAATTGCCGGAGGGGGATGTCTTTACTTTCCCCCGGGGGAAAAAAAGGGGGGGAGAGTAATTCTTATTTGGAGACTGTGGAACATCCGCGACCGGGAGAATTGTTCTACTTGTAGGGGGAAGCAAAACCTCCTTCCGCGAAGGATGGAGATTTTCTAGAGGGAGGCAGGAATCCTTCCTTCTCTAACGGGGGAGCCTCGCTGATCAAGAAAAAAAAAGGGGGGGGGCCGAGAGGGGCGCGCCAAATAACCTCTACGCCGACAGAAAGCGCTCCATCTGGGGGATAAAGGCCTGCCTCACCAACATTAGAAGAAAAGGAAAAAAAAAAAAGAGAAAGGAAGGGGTCCGGTGTGAATGAAGCGCAGAAGAAAAGGCTACTACTCCGACGCCATGAGTCACTCTTCTACCATGTCGGAGAATCACGTTGAGCGAGGGAAGGAAAAGAGTGATTCTTCAGCAAGCGCGCAAGAAAAGCTTGTCTCTCCCGGGATCAGCTGAGAGGGTAGTTTCTTCTGAGGGTTCTGGATAAAGCACTCTCTGCTGCCTGACATAGAGGGAGGGAGGGGGGGAGATCCAACAACAACAACGGAGGGGGGGAGGGGCCCCCACTTACTTGCGCAGAGGGTAAGAAGCCATCTTACTCCAAGAACCGTTCTCACTCCTACAGAGGGGGGGAAGATGCTCCCGCTTCCTAGGCGCTTCTTCAAAGTATCGATCTCCCTTTATCCGGAGCGAACTCTTGCTTCTAAGAAAGAAGAGGGGGGGGGAACTCCTGGCGTGTCTTCCCCGAAACAGTAGACTCCGTCGATCAGGTCCAAGGATGCTCTTCAATAAAAAGAGAAGGGGAGGAAGTTCATCTACGGGGGGTGTTCTTCTCCGTTTCCTGAAGCGGCTTTTAAGTGACGGTCTTAAGAAGGAAGAAAGGAGGGGGGGGCGCGCCGAGCGCAAAAGGAATTCAGTCGAGCGCTCAAGAAGTTGTCCGCACCAGTGGATAGAAAAACAGAGAAAAAAAGGGGGGAAAGAGCCAAGTTCCCTTCTTCGCGTTCCTACCAGCAAGAAAAAAGTTCTTCTTCCTGATCTCCAAAGAACCTTCCCTCCCCGTAAGGGGGGGGGGAGAAATTAACGAAAATTTATCGGTAAAAGAAAATGGTTTATCTTTTTGACCGTACCGTCCTCTCCTGCTTCTTAAAAAAGGAGGATCTCTTCTAAGCAGATCATGTCTATTCCCTGAAATTGACCTTCAAAAGGAGATCAGGCCGGGAGGAAAAAAGGATCGCTCTATCGCACAGGGGGGCCGACTTCCTTCGGGGAAGGGGGCCTTGGGACGTCACGATAACGAAAAAAAGGGAACACAACCTGAGGCTTCAATGCCGAATGAAATGAAGCCGTACTAGAAAAAAGGGAGAAATTGCGCGAACGAGGTACATGCTGCCAGAAGTGACTGGCGCTCGTCGATGTCGAAGTCTTGCGCCAGGGGGTCTAACTAAAGGGGGAGTTTCCGGGGTTGGCGGAAAGGTGACTCTATTATTTCGAGGCATCAGCGAAGGGTCTCTATGTAGGTCTAGGGGGAGGCAGGGGAGAGTATGCTCTGCGCCTAGAACCTTCTTTCAGAGCCCCTCCTTATCCTCTCCTTCCGCCCTCTTTGGGGCTCGGCACGGTGCTCTAGTTATTACAAAGGAAGGGGGGACATCGGGATGCCAGAAGGCCCGTGAGCGGGAAACTCTAAAAAATCTTCCAAGGTCAGAGAGAGTCATCGAGATTCAAAATCTCTGTCGGGAGGGGCCTTAGGGAAAGTCTAATAAAGGGAAGATTACTCGGAAGAAAAGGTTCTGGAAAATCTATCGAAAATGTCTCTTGTACGGAATCTCCCCCATGGAAGATTCGTCTCGAGACCTATTGGTCCCTTGGAAAAGGTTTCATAACAGTCCTTTGAACTTCCTTCATCGTACTCTCCCTTAGATCGCAGGCGAGGGCAACGTAGAAGAAATTCAACTCCACTCCTCTATCAGAGAAAAGGGGAAGAAGCTCCATCTGCCAGGAAAATCTACGAAATCCTTAAAAGACGGCAACATAACGCCGGGGCTGGTTAATATTCCGTAAAAAAGAGGGAGAAAAAAAGAAAAAGCCGCATTTTTCGGAAAAAGTCGATTACACTGCGCCGAAAGAAAAGGCGCCAGCCACCGCAGCCTTCCGGCAAAAGGAATGGGGGGAAAAGAACTTTCTCCAATCGGGAGCTATCCTGGTTACTCCAGCAACGTCTTTAAGGCAGGGAGGGGGGACCTCCGAAAAGAAAGGGGGGGGGATCTCCTCGAGGGTCTAATCACGCAGACTGGATAGAAATGAAAGGAAAAAGGGTTGTGGCAAAACCCTTTCCCCAGTGCCGTTATGGGAACCGCTGGCGGGCGCACGTGGGGAAGGTGAATGTTGTGAACTTGGTAACTGTTCTCGGGGAGGAATGTTCCCCGCTCTGATAAAGCGATGGTGGTGGGGAAGGAGGGGGGGGGGGGGATTCCAGGGTCTTGCATTAGGAAGTCCTTGACGCCACTCGGGGCCGGGCCTTCTTCATCCCCTGGGAAAGGGGGATCCTTTTCAGTGAACTTCTTTCATCAGGCTCTCTCCTGGGCGGTTCGAGATGGGAAAAGGTTCTGCATGGGGGAGTCTTTCGGAATTTCAGTATGGTTTCTGAAAAAGGGAAGCTTAAGAAGCCGGATTAGTCTTCGTCCTCCGGATTATAGGGAGGGGGAGGGGGGCTTGAAGCCTCTAATTGTAATATATGGGAACGAACGCTACTTTTATGAAAGGGGAGGGAACTTTCATCTACAAAAAGAGGAAACACTTTTCGAATTAGGCTTGAAATCGAAGAGAAGGGAAGGGGGGGGGAGGCGGTCAAGATTTTGCCTCTGGTGAAGGAATCTCTTTCTGGCACGGTGCCCAAAAGCGAGAAACTTCCACGTAAAGTGGCAGATCAAAGCTGGGCTTGGACAAGACCGTTAGCTTGGTGCGCGCCCTCCGCCACTGCCCCCGAATTGGTCCCGATACCCCCAGCACGAGAAGGGAAAACCCGCACGAGCGGCCGGCCGGCGCGGTGAAAAACCGGCCCCGGCGGGCAAGGCCCTGGCCCCGAGGAGGGAAAAAAAAAAGGCCCGGGCTGAAACACCAAAGAGAGGGGCCCGCCTTTCACGAGGCCACGGCTTCGTCAGGAGCGTCCACAACCGATCCGCTTGCAGGGAGCTGAGGTCCCGCGCGCCCAAAAACCGCCCAGCCAGCCTTAGCACATATCCCTGGTGGGTGAACATCACCCAGGGTTTCTTCTACCCTTAAATCTCCTTGTAGCCCGGCCTTTTCCCTCCCCCCTTCATTTCCTCTTTACCTCTTCCCCTTGGGTCCGGGCCCCGTCGCCGGGGTTTTTCTTTTGAACCCTTTTTCCGGAACCTCCAGTTTCTTCCATCGCGGGGTTTCTCCTTTCGGGGGGAAAGGAGTTTTGGGGATGTCCGGTAGCCTTTTGCCTCTGGTGGGAATTGTTCTCAGTCCTTTGTAGGCGGGCTCCCTCTCCAGGAACTGATACCCTTTCTACCCCCCAGGAACGCAGAGTCAACTCTGTCGGAACTATACAAGCAGACCGCTCAGGCCCTGCAGTCGTGGGAGGAGAGTCTGGACCTCCTTTACGGGGGATTTCAGTGACTCCAACTTTGGTGGCGAGTCAACAGAACTCGTATTGACCGGGAAAGTGACAAAATATAAGCTACTCACAAGAGCCAACATTCTTTCTCATGTCGGTGTCCGGAATCGAGGGGATCCGAAAGAGAACCTTCTTCTCCACCCCCCGGAGAGAAACTTTCTTCACGCGCCCTTAGAGCGTGTTAAAAGAGAAAGAAAAAAATGGGGCAGCCTTTCGAAAAGGCGTCGAGGGGTCCTGGGGGGAGTGCTCACATCCAAGACCTTTCCGTCAAGATGGGTAGAAAGAAATCTTTCCTGTACCGGGGGGGAACTACTCCATCCAGGAAAAAGCAGCCACACTCATCTCTGGTCAGGAGGTTCTGGTCCCGTGACATATCCACCCGTTTGACATAAAGCAAGTCGGTGCGCCCTAAAGGAGAAAAAGAAGGTCCCGCCGAAAATCGGGGCACCTGTCCCGGCATAACCAAGGTTCAGACACTGGCGCAGCCTTTCCCTCAGAGGAGGAAAAAAAAAAAGGGAAAAAGACATCAGCCATCGTCGGGAGGGAGAACCTTGCTTCGTTGTCAGGGAAAAAAAAAACCTGCTTGGCTAATAGGGGGCACGCACGGTTGATACAAGGTAACCGAAGGAAAAAAAGAAAAAACCACGTAGTGGAGGAAAAGAATTGTCTCAACCGTGGAAAGGGCAAGCGTGCTGGGAGAGATCTCGACACGAAGAAAAAAGAAGGAGCGGTCCTTCGAGGGACGTTAAAGGCGTTTGAGGATGCGCAGTTATGAACGGAGCTGGAGAAGGGAAAAAGGTCCCCGCGATGGGGAGGGAAGTGGGACGACAAAAGAAAGGGGCTGGTGCCGAGGAGAGTGTCCACCGGGTGCTATGGGGCCGGTCAAACAAAAACGAAAAAAGGGGTCTACCTTACCAGCGATGAGCCCCGGGGACGCATGGATTATGTCCGGGGAGGACCTTCCGCGCTGGGCCTCTAAAGAGAAAGAGGCAGTAGGAGTGAAGTCTACACGGACCAAAAAAAGAGACTAAGTCTGCCAGGCTGGGGCGCGTACACGCTCTCCAAGAGGAGGGAAAGGAAAAAAGAAGCTGTGGCGGTGTAGAAGGAAAGGAGGAGGCGGATCCGGCTGTCTCGAAAAAAAAAAGGTGCCTTGCATGTGCGGTCGAAGTGCCGCGCACATGAACAAAAAAGGCAGGGTTCTCGTCGGGGGGGGCGCCACCCATAGGGGCCTGGGCCTTCTTGGCCGAGTCCCGGCGGCACCAAGGGGAAAACCCTCTGCCCGAACCCTCCCGAAGGGGATGCCTTGTCTAGTCCGTACTAGTTGGATAGGGGGGAAATTGTATCATTCGATCGGATGCTAAAAACAAGATCACACGGGGAATTGCCATTCCAAGTCACCCTTCTCTCCCATCACGGGGGGGGGGAAAAAAACAGCCGGAACGTAACCCCCAGTATGGCTGAAAAAAGCCTTTCCGTCTTTCCGAGAAGGCTGGGCTGGCCGAAAAAAAGGGGGCCCTGGTCGCGGCCGGGTGGCAAGAAAACCCTGCCGGGGCGCTTGGCACGAAAGGCTGAGCCGGGCGCGGCGTGGGTCCCTTTTCTAGAGGTGAAAGAGGGGGGAAGAAGGAAAGAGGAAACTTTACGAGCCAAAGGAAGCCATCGCCGCGTTGGGAATCCTGTTTTTCTTGCGGAAGACAAAAAGGGGAGAAAATCCCGGCCAGGGCCGGAAAGGATTTTTTCTTCCTTGTGAAAAAAGGGTGCCTTCACTAATGCTAGGGGGGCTTCTTAATGCCCGGCTCGTGGCGGGAAAGAAGGCATCTCGTCGTCGTGGTGCGAATTGTCTAAGGTTTTCCCAGAAAACAAGGTCCGCTTGAGATGCCAAAAAAAAGAAAGAACGTGAACGGTCGACCGCATAACGAGATGAAGCAAAGAGCTATGACGTGTCGGAAACCTAGACGAGCCACACAAGCGATAAGACAAGCGGAATCGCCCGTGGGAATTTGTGTAGAAGAAGGAACCAAATGTATTAACTTATGCAGAGCCTGCATATTATGGGGGGGGAAAAAAAACTGCTCTGTTCGAACTCTGCGAAATGAAAGAGCGAACCGACGAACGGCTTCCCCGCGGAAAAAAGGAAAACGCACCACTACGAAAATGCCCTCATCCTGGGTGCCTGCAATCTCCCCGGACGCACGCCTCGGAGAAGCCCCTGCCTGGACCAGCACTGAAAAATCATGCCATGGATCCGGACGCGATGCAGGAGACGCCCTGACCGCAGCCGAAAGGGAAAAAAGGACGAGCGGCTGGGAAGGCACACACCACTTCAAGAAGCGCTTAAACATCGGGGGGGAGGTCCTCCAGATTCCCCTTCCCCTCGAACCAAAAGGCCCTCTCCAAGGCCATTTCTCAAAAAGGGACACCCTTCTGGGCAAGGTTTTCAAGGGTAGATGGGGAGAAAAAAAAGAAGTTTCCCCATATTAATTCTCTCCTATAGGGGGGCCTCGTTGGCTATCATACGGGGGGAAAGCCAATCTTATAAATACACTCGGGCACATACTTGGCGTTTCTTCACCGGACTCGGAAAAAATATGGAGAACAAGTGAGAATTCCTTCTTCGATCTTTTCTTCGAAAAGCAGACCGATTTCCTGTGAAATTCTTTAAGGAGGGGGGAGTTAAACTTCGTCTAATTACCGAATGTGTTCTCTTCCCGTGGGTACATTGAGAAGGAGTAGGGAAAGAAACCTCGAGAGAAAGGTCCTACCAAGTCGGAGAGCTTCGCTTACTGTGTGTCGTTTCGGCGGTGGGAAAATCTACGGGGGCTATGTACCCTTATTTCCTGGGGGAGGACAGTGGAGGTCTCATCTCTAGGGAGTTCTCCCTTTTTGCGGGAACTCTATTGTTCAAGCCGTCGGGACGCTTAACGAAAACTTTGTCGAGGGGAAAAAAAGGGCCGATCACGGCGCATCTCTCTGAGAGGGAGAATCTCAGGGGTCGATTACGATAAAGAGGAAAGAGGGGACTATTGGGGGCGATTCACTTAGAACCTCGAGCCACTACTTGGAAAAGAAAAACCTCCTGAAAAAAAGGCCTATCCAAGGCCGAGAGCATTCCACTCTTCCAGGCCCGAAGAATGGTCTAGGCGCAGCAGCTCGCACGCGAAAATCCGAAAATTTCTGAACTGCTTAAAAAAAAATCATCGAGAGCTTCATCTGGTCCTCCACCTCGAAGGACTACTCCTTATAGAGGAGCACTACGCTTCATCGACGGGTCACGTCAGCATCTTGCTTCATGTACAAGGGAAGGGGGGGAGAGGAAATTGTATAACCTAGGATTCCCCTTCCTGAAAAAGACATTGCTCTTCATAGCGAGAAGGTGGGGCAAAAAAAGAAAAGATCTCGAAGGCCTATTACTAACGAAGTAGATCGCTTACGGGTGTGCTTCCGACCTGCCTATCCGACAAAAGGCTTCGGCATCGACCCAGAAGTCTTCTCAATTCTCTTTCACGAGAAGCTTGTCTTGGTCAACACAAGAAGGGTCGGAAGGACTTTCCGGGGGGAAAGGTTCTCTACCCAAATTAAGGTGGAGACGGTGGGAGAAAGGGCATCCGATCTGCGAATTCAAAGGAAGGGCAATCACCCTCCTTCACAACAAGTTCCGTGAAGCCCTGAGAAGGAGAGATCCTGGATGCGGGCCTTCTCTCCTATCCTGCTCAGGGGGGAGGCTGCGCTTGCACATCAACCTGCACTGCGATTCCCTATAAGAAAGAAAGATCGATCAAGCTCTCAAGACGCCGTCACTCACGCATTTCGCCTACAAAGAAGGTCTTTTTTATTAGACAATCAGGACCTTATCGACGGCGTCCTACGAACAAGGGGAAGGGTAAGAACGCCAGGAGAGGATAAGCCATCTTTCGAAAGGGAGATCTGAGAAGAAAATGGCTGGAAAGGCACTCCGCAATCTCGGAGGGAAGAAGAACCGTTATCATCTGTCGGAGTTGGAATTTGCTTCGACTGTCTTCGGGAAAAAGGAGAAGGCGGGCAATTCCTTTTTTGGTCTTCTCTCAACACCAAACAACGGGAAAGGGAAGGACCACGGACTTGCGCACCGAGGATATTCCGAAGCCAGCCTCGACGCAAAGAACTCCGACCCTGATCCCTGGCGCGCGCCGAGGAAGGGAAAGGGAAAAAGCGTGCTGCAGGGAACGTCCTTTATCTCGGAAGGTCCCGACTTTCCTCGAGGGGTGCCTTCCTGGCGTTCAGTGAAGGAGACGCCGTCGATCAAAGTCACACAAAAAGACCGTCTTTATGAAACCGCTCGTTTAGCGAGAACTAGGTGGGGAGGAGCCGGTCCCGTCTGACGTTGATCCGTTCGGGGGGAGGATCGCCGGGCCTGGGTGAGGGGCTCGCCGCGCGGGCCCCCCAGACCCCGGAGATCGGAGCGCAGGAAGAAGAAAGGATCGCGAACACGACAACCCGTCGGTCAGATCCAGGCCATTCGAGAAGGAAAGACGAATTCGCCGAGCGCCCAGGACCCGCTCCAACCTTCTCCACTCGAATGCCACACCTTCAAACGCCCGTGCTCCGACCAGTACCTTACTACAGCTCCTCCTCCATGCGCTAACCAGTAACCCTCTCCTGCTTCGTCACGCGAGAAGGATATCATATCATCCAACGTCCTCACGATACCTCTATCAAAGGTCGTCCGCACCACCGCTAAGACGGAAACCTGACTTCTGGCGTGAGAGTCCGGCTTCGGAAGCTTTCTCCCCACTTCCGCGAACGAGGAAAGCACCGGTTGTCCGAGCGAAAAAGCCTTACTCGGGAGGGGAGGCAGAACTCTCGACCTTGTACATTGCCGCAAAAAAGAGAAAATGGCTCTCGTCATCGTGCGAAGACGAATCATAACTATGGGCGGCTTCGACCGTGGAGGGGGGACGCGAGGGGTGGCAGGAAAAGACTCTCTAAGGTCGGGGGTGCGCTGCCTTCGATGAAAGGGACCAGGCGCAACATGTAAGAACCTGGATGAGCGGCGCAGCTCGGCCAGGGGAATCTAACGTCAAGGTCTCTATGTCTAGGTCACGTAGTGGCCTCGAGGGAGGAGCTCTCCAAGTTCCTCAGCACCGTCACCTGTGATGCTGGATCGGAAAAAAGAGCTTCTCCCACTTAGCGCAGCGATAAGACGACTTCTCTGTTTCTTCTGCCGGAAAAGGAGGGATCACTATCTTCCTCTTACTAGGGGAATAACTGAAATCGAGAGAATTTCCTCGGGGGGAGGGGGGACTTTCTCGGAAAGAAATATCTTTGCACTTCGCAGGGAGGAACCTCTTCCTTCATCCAAATGCCTTCCCCTTCCGGGTGGGGGGGGACTGATCGCCGAAAAAGTAGATCGCCCCGGACCACCGTAAACGGAAGCCGCTCGTACAAGAGTGGTCGCCGAAAGGAGGAGGAAAAAGAGATTTTGCCGAAATCCTTCTCGATGAGGCCTTCACATCCTAAACGATGTGTACTAGTCGTAATAGAGAACGAAAGGGCATTTTCAAAAAAATCGGATTAACAACTGCCAGGTTGTGCGCAGGCAAAAAAGCGCCGGCCCGGCCAAAAGGGAAGATTCGCTGTCTGTCTTGCAGGGACGCCAAGCAACGTCTGGAAGAAAAAGAAGTGGATGCCAGCGATCGCCCCGTCTGACTGTCCCCGTCGTGCGGAAAGAAAAAAATGTTTACTAAGTTTGGTTCAGTTCCTCGAACCCAGGAAACTTCTTTTCAATTTTATTTCCACGAGAAGGGGCCATCAGATCTTTCCTCTTGGGGGTAGCAGGAAAAGGGAAAACCTCTGTTCTTCTCAAGAAAAGTGGTTCGAGACCCTCGAACACGTCCTTTCCTCTCCCTCCTTTTGGACTCTGGGTCTTTGGGAGATAACCTCGCCTTCTCATTATGAGAAAAAAAAAAGGGGGTTAGCTCGGACAACGATGGTGGGATTTGCATGTCCCTTTCCTTAAGGGTTTCATTTATTTTCCCTTCGGGGTCCCTTGTGCTGTCCCGTCTTGACGATTGCGGCCAAAGGGCCCGGCTAGGGGATACTTTAAATCGGGTGACCGGTTCAAGATGATAGCCGTGGATTCCGGTCGCGCTATTATTCCGCAGAGGCGGGCCGACGAACAAATGTCAAACACCCAATATGAGGTAATACTTTGGGAAAATGAAGATAACACACAAGGGTTTCTTAGGAAAAATGGAAGCTTGAAATCGAAAAAGTCCTCGGTTCCGGATAAAGCGATTTGCCTGGTGACCCCCAGCTTATGCCGACGTCCGTCCTAACCGGGGGGGGGGTCCCCTAGGGATCAAGCGGACTGTGCGAAAAAAAAAAGTAGCTTGTTCGCGCCAAAGACTGCACAAAGACGATATGCCGCAGACCAAGGGGCCTTCCAGCCGGCCGGGGGGCCCCAGTCGCGGGACCCGACGACAAAAAAGGGGGGAAAGAAGAGGCACTTCCCTGGCCGCGATGAAGAGGGCTTCCGCACCGAAAACCCGCTCGGAACGCGCGACCTGGCTCATCGACACGCTAGAAAACGGCCTTCCTCCTGGGGCTGGTCCCCCTCTCTCCAATTTCCAAAAAAAGGGGATCCCTCATCACATATCCTGGGACCCTTCATTTTCTTTTCCGGAAAAGGGGACAACCTCTACCTGGGACCCTTCTCCTGTTCCATCCCGATCCTCTTTACCGTCCACTTGTTCTCATCAAGGGGGTTTTTCTGGTCACTTCCTTCTTTTGGGAAAAAGCCGGGGGGCGCGTTCTTTCCATGAGGGGGGTTCTAGCCTTTTCAATAAAAAAAACTATCTCCTGATCAAGGTCAACACCCCGCGAGCAAGATCCATTTCATCTTTACCGGGGGGGGGAGGAAAATCCCAACGGGGGGGTAGGCTCTCTGGCACGCCGGGGGGAAAATAATTCAGTCTGCCTCACCCCTACTATAACATCTGGGGGGGGACGGTTCATTAGAGGCCTCTGAGCCGAATCACAAAAAAAATTCTGCTCATGCTCTGGGACTCTTCTGCTCGAAAGAAAACTCCTACAACAGCGGGCCCAGTTCGTTGGAGGGGGAAAGGGAGAGCGTGTGACCCTGTCATAGCAGGGGCTCGGTGCGCGTCGAGGTCCGTGGAAAAAACCCTACTGTGCGCACAATGGGGAAAATGGGTTAGTCTTCCACAAAAGCTACCCGGTACCGAGATGCTGCGGAACGAAAAGAGACCCCCTCCTCCCCAAGCCAATCGCTTTTTAGAACCCCGGTTGGCTTGTCACGAAAGGCCCATACCACAGCATCTTCGGCACCAGAATCCCCGGGCGTCCCACTAAGGTCCGCGAAATCTCCGGGGCACATGGGAACAAAAGCATCCGTTCAGAATGCTCATCTAACCGAAACGCGCAGCAAACAACCACCGCCTTATTAAAAAACGTCCGCGGCGAAGACGAAAGTCGTTTCGAGTATGAGGCCCAGCTTCTTGGCAGGAGAGGGAGTTTGAGCAAGTGA
>Ga0179593_1413041_pt1 | contig 21295 bp, 24 predicted proteins | sample CZODoug2_1_08_16_FD_185931 | JGI IMG/M metagenome (GOLD analysis project Ga0179593, IMG submission 185931) | Vadose zone soil fungal communities from Angelo Coast Range Reserve, California, USA - CZODoug2_1_08_16fungal (PacBio error correction) | ecosystem: Environmental > Terrestrial > Soil >...
GACCAGAACTCGAGCCGACCGAAGCAACGTTTTCAAGTTCGGAGGGAAAGCTTTTGGGAAACAGAAAGCCGAAACAAATCTGAAAGGAGGTGGCGAAAAGGATGGAGACATGTGGGAGTTTGAACCTACTCGGGCGAGAAAGGGGGAGATCTCTTTGGGGCCTGACGTTAATGAGGAAGGAGGTCTTCCGGAAAATAAAAGAGTCCGCGTGGTACAATTTTCTTGTACGTGGGAGAGGGGTCAATGCTGGAAGCTCAGCGGCTGGGCCTAAAATGGAAGAGAAAGGCGGAGCAGAAGACTACATATCCCTAGGGGACTTCAAATTGGTTGGGGAAGGGGGGATCCCTTTGCTTTTTCGTATTCAAGGGAAGAGAAAGGCTGGGGGGCCTCTCCGCGCTTGGGAGCTAAAACTATTCTCAGCGATTCCAGACGTAGAAAAAAAGGAGCTCGGGCTATCAGATCAAAGAGCTAAGTGCTGCCTTTTAGACTCACTTAGATAAGCCCGGGAGCTAAAGGACAAGCGAAGGGGAGAGGAAAAGATCGGAGGGGCAGAGCCTGGGACCGCAATTTTATTATAAACCAAGGGCAAGGATAGGGGTGCAGAAGAGTTTCCGTATTAGGGGGCATCTAAATTGAAGCTGAGTATCTCTGGATGGAAGGACAACAATTACATCTCGTACCAAGGCGGTGGGGGGAGAGAAATGCACACCCTCCTTTTGGAAAAAATTCTGGGGAAAGAGGGAAGACAATCAGAAAATGACGCATTTGGTTAAGACGGTAAAGGAGAGACTGGAGGGGGAGTTGGGCTTCTTGCGCGCGCGTCAAAAGACTTTGCCGCTGCCTCTTACGTCTTCACAAAAAAAAGGGGAAGGAGCTTCGAGGATAGCCCTGCTTACAAAAAAGGGCCGAGGGGTTCTAGGAGCGATGTTAACTAAAGACAAACGATTGTGGTTTCGAATAGAAACTGAAAGGAGAAAGAGACTAAAACAACGTGGTGAGCAGGTCTGAAAAGGGGTGATCTGGCATGCGCGACGGTCAGAAGAAAAAAAGAGGGGAAAAGATATGCAAAAAAAAAAAATTCGGGGTCAAAAAAAGAGAAACCGGGGGAAAATCGAAAAAGGAAAGGGAGAGTTAGAAGACAAACAGCGTCAAGGAGAAAATCAACCTTTCCGGCGAGCGCAACACTCGTATCACTTCGAGCCCGGGCTTCATGTTCAAAAACTAAAAACAAAACCCTCAAAAAAAAAAGAAACCGGGTTCATGAAACCGAGAGAGGCTTCTGTCTAAAATGGGGCATCTGACTTCATACGCAGAAGGAATGAAAAGCGCAACAAAAAACAAACAGCAACGGTCGCACGGAAAAATCTGCACAAAAAGTCAAAGCGAAGGGGGACTTGACGGTATTCATCTGGTCAAACCGCAGGATCTCTGGATAGACATTGAGGAAGGGGGGGAAGCATAAGATCAGGAACGAGGGAATCGTCAGTCTGAAAATCAAAAAAGAGGGACGGAGGACTCAGGGAAACGTTGGAGAAAACGGTGATTGAAACCTGGGGACGAGGCCTCCGCGCCCAAATAGACCTTCTGATCGGCCAGGTAAGTGCGTGGCGACATCCAGTTCTCAGGGGGAAAAACGAAATATAAGTGAAGGACCGCTCACAAGAGAGGAAGATCTCAAAAATGAGGAAGCATCTATAGAATTTAAGGGAGGAGAGGAAGAGAATCTGAAAACGGAAAGAAACAATGAAGAAGATCCCCTTGACCAAAAGGGGGGGGAACTGAAGACTACAAGATGGTGTCAAATTTCGCAAGAAGATTCTCGGTAAAGTAATTGGTGTACGACCAAAAATAAGGGGGACAGGGGGGGGAGAAGAATTCCCATAAAAACGTCACACGAAAGGGGGGCCGGGAACTCCCTGGTAGAAGTCGCACCCAGTGAACTAATCCCGATCCCGATGAGAGGGGAAAGGGGCCAAAACGCGTACTGGCAGAAAGGTCGGAACCAAAATTCCCCCCGTGTAGCAATACAGAAAGGAGAACTCACCGAGGGAGATTTGGGACAGAGGCGGCCAAGAAAAAGGATCAGGCCGATCCGTCTCATGCCGAGGAACCTTAGGGAGTATAGAGGCAAAGCAAATCTTGAAAAAGAAGGGACGGAGGGAAGGCGGCGCTCATCGTGCAACCACTAAGGGACCGGCTGCCCTCCCGAAAAAAACCGAGACGCAATCTCAGCGAAAGGGGGTAACGCGCGAAGGAGGGCGAAAATACTGGGGGGCTTGCGGTCCTCGCTATTTCAAACGTTCAAAAAGAGAGGAAGGGGCGATACGATAGGGCGGGGCTTGGTTCGCCAGCATCTCTTCCACGAACGGAGGGGGGGAAGAAATCTGGGATCTATCGACAAGAGAGAAAACTAAAGATGCAAGGAAGGATCAGCAAAAACAACTTTCATGGAATATGTCTTTCCGACGAAGCAAGAGCGGGGATCCCGGGAGACGGAGCATCCGTTGAAGGCATCTTCTAAAAAAATTATCCCCGTACTCCAACGTATTAAAACACAATCGGGAGAGGGGGCGAACTTCAAACGCAAAAAGCTTCGATCGCTTCTCTAAAGTAGGGTGAGGGAGGTGGGGGGGAGAAATCCCGGGCAAGGGGCTAACAGCCAGGCGCAGAGATCATCTCAACAAGGCTCCTCCGTTCTGGGAACGGGAAGCTCTCTCCTACTAAGGGAGGCAAGCAACTACGAAAAACGGGGAGAAAGATCGTTGGGGGTCAAAAAAGGGGCGTGGTAACCTACTGAAAAGTCACAGGGGGGGTCCAGGGGATTTTCTCGAAAGTAAGAAAAAGGGTAAACTGGGGTGAATTGACCAAGACATCTGGGCGGGAAAAAGAAAGGTCCGCGCGGAGGCTTGGGGGGGAAAGGGGTCTGAGGGCGCACGACGACACAAGGGATTACTGGAAGGGGTTCGTGTGACATTTTGGGGGGGAGGGGGGAGTTAAGGAAGCAAAAGGGGGTCCGAACAGGAAGGAAGGGAGACCTAGCTAAAGCAAAAAAGGACCTTAACAAGCCGTAGAGATTCGGCACTGCTCCTAAATGGGTATCGTTCGGCTTGGGTATTACGCATCAGGGTGCGCTGGCCTGACTAACACTTACGCTAATCAGAATTTCCTACGGGGGAGGTCGGGAGGCTCGGGAGCGGGAACAAAAGAAAACGATTGGTAGGAAAGGGGAGGGACGTCCGGGGCGAGGCACTTAATGGGTCGCACTACCTTTTCCTCCGGTGACGATCCAAGGGCGCATCAGGAAGGCATAAGGGTATTCGATCAAAAACTGTGGAACCTAAAAGGGGGGGTCGAAATCAGTTCTCCTCTTGGCTGGGCGAGATAAAAGATCTCGGAAAAAAGGGGGCCGGGAGTGCGAAAAAAATTGTACAAAGAAGAAAGAGGAGGGGAGAATAACTTAGAATTGAACCTTAGAAACAACAAAGGGGGAAAAAGGTGGCTTACATAAAGTCCAAAGGACGGGGGGGGAGGGACGCTTTTTAGGAAGAGAGGGGGGGGGATATTGAGGTTGGGGAGGAGACGCGTCTGGCCAGGAAGAGGGAAAGACATTCTCGCTGCTAGTAAAAGGCCGCTTCGGAGGTAGAACAAGGAAGGGGGAAGGAACCAGCGAATGTCAGGCTAAGTTAGAGACGGAGGACGGTTGCGGGGGGTCCTATGGTTGTGAGATACGCGTGTAAAGGGTCGACGAAGAAGATAAGAACAAAGTGGGACTCGAGCCGAGTTTGACAGGGGAGAGGGAAAAAGATACTGCGCTCTCTCAACCACAATAAACAGGTCTTAACTGAGGATGGAAAGCAACTTGTCCGACTAGGAAGCGAGCCGCACCACGTTGGAGAGGAAGGAACTTAACAAAAGACGGAGAGTCCAAAAAAAAAACCCTAGAAAGGACGGAGGGCACATGCTCTGAATATCACTGAAGAAGGGATTGGTCGCCGACCATTGAGAGGGGGAAACTCCAGACAAAGACGAAGAGGTACGGTAGGGGAGAGGACATATACTAAGGGGCTCAAGAAGGCGGCGCAACGCAAAAAGCCTTCCTTCCCTCTTCCATGAAGGTCAAGGTCTTTGAAGGGCGGGAGGGAAAACCAGGGGGGGTCAACCTGAGTGGGGGAGCATAATAATAAAAAAACATTGGGTACGAGAGAAGCTCCAAGAAACGGGGCTGAAAGCTCGAATCTCAGGGAAAGAAATAAAGGCGGCGGCACTCAAATCGTGGATAGAAGGGCGGGCCAGCTTTCTCCTCCAGGGCCTAAGAGGACCTATGGGACTGAAAAGGAAAAATCGAAACGGGGAAATGCGAAACATCCAGATGGGAGAGACAATCCTTCAAATATCACTGGGAGCTTGTATAAAGAAAGCGGAAAAATCAGGCCTTCTGGAAGCTGAAAATGAAGCCGTCAGCGGGGAGGTAGTCGGAAAGCAAAATTGAGGAAGGCGCGATCAAAAAAAACCCGGGGCGATCCACTGGAAAAAGTGCAAAATAACTGCCGAGAACCTCGGGGGGGGTTCTTGGGGAACGTTATGACAGCAATCAAGAAGGGTTCGGGCAAGTGGGGAAGGCCCAGCGAAGGTCAGGGGAGGAAGCACGCAGAAACCCCGTAAAAAGTTAAAGGAGCAAATTTGAGAGGGACATGAACTCCTTCCAAGAGGAGGGGCCAAAGAGGACCACAGGAGGAGGGGGGGCCTATGGGAAAAGCAGCCAGCGGAAACCTTGGTAGAAAAAAAGAAGTTTTTCGAGAGCAAGGGAAACTTGTTGTGACTCCTCGACGGACCCTCGGGTCCATCATATCAGGGGAAAGTGACCTCGGCAGGAAGGGGAGGGAGCGCGGCGACGTCCAGCGGATGGGAAGCAGAAAAAGAAAAATGACGCAAAGCCTGTCCGAAGAATACCGGCTGAGACAGAACCCTCCAGGGACCTAGGGCGAAGGAGGCAGCCGAAGGAGGGAAATCACTAAGGGAGGAGGTGGGGGGGTCCTGTGAGCCACCTGGGCTCCAGAGGGATGGGGAATTTCAACGCCGAACCGCTTGATGATCGTAACTTAGGAAATGACAGCCTCTCTTTCCAAGGGGAAAGGGTGCAGAGGGCGAAACCCTTGCATCTCTCATCCCCACAAAGAGGGGAGAAGATAAAGGAAGAAGAAAAAAGCAGGCGCCATTAGGAAATGCTAACCCGAAAGATCTATCCCTCTTTCAGGAGGTAGGTGAAAAGGGATCGGGAGAAGGCGCAAGGCAGGAAGTAGCCAATGAAGCCCTCCTAAAAGGGAAGACTTACTCTCTTCACCGCTATAGCGGGAGGGCTAAGGGATTGTCAATACAGAGAATAACTGTAGAACAAGCGCAAAGATGAGGCGCACGAGGAGAGCGGCGGCTTGGAAGAAGCTCTCTCGAAAAAAAGAAAGGGAGACGGCACCGAAAAAAAATTCTAAGGGCATTACCAGCGGGGTGTTCGAAATAGAAGGGGTCACCAAAAGCGCACTTATGGGGCTGCGGAAAACGGCTCTGCAGGGAACTGGGTGACCGAAAAAAGGGCTGCAACAGAAGCCTTGGGAGAGTCGAAAGAGCGTGGTGCTTATTTCCTTTGCCGGGAAAAAAAACACAAATGGCGTACTGGGGACAGGGGAGGGGAAAGGGGGGATCTGTCGAGGGGTACGACTAAAGCTCGGAGGAGTACCAATTAAGGGCAAAAGATACCGAGCTCGAACCTGAACAAAATTGGAAAAGGGAGGAAGCCAAGGGTCAAAGGGGGAGAGATCCGGTCGGGTCTGATCGCAAATTAAAAAAGGGACCGCTGGGCCGAACTATGACCTCTAACTGGCTGGTGCAGCAACCTTGGGGGAAAAAAAGCAAATCGTAAGCCTCGGAGAAGTTCTATCAGAACGGAGTTGAGTGCCGGAAGGAACTGGTCGCCGCACGTGGGGGAGGGAAAAAAAAGGTTCTCTCCGGATAGGTCGCCTCGAGGCCTCTGGGAAAGAAAGGCTGGAAAAGTCAATTTTTCTAACCTTGTAAAGGAGGGCCGCCGCTGTAGGGGGTTAAAGGGGACGTAACTCTGCGAAAAAGGATAAGGGGGATGAGCTGGAATGAGGGACCACTTCTATTCTTTCGAGAAGAGGGCCAAACCCGCAAGCGGGGGGAAAAAAAAAGAACGACGCCGTCACACGGGGGACGGGTTAAGACGCACGTGGGCGAGGCTTCAGGGGCGAGGGATTCCTACGAACGCAGGGAGACCTTCGAGGAAAAAACTCAGAAGGACTGCGGGGGCAGAGGAAAAGAACGGCGGCCCCAAAAAAGGAAGCGCGAGTGATCGGATGGTGACTCGCCTTCCGGGGGGAAATTTTTAGGGGAAGAAAGCGGAAAGGTTGACCTGAGAAACCACAACGTGGGGGACCTAAGGAAACGAGGTCGGCCAAGGTGAATGAAAAGGGGGGGGAAACAATTCTCACACAATGAGGATGAAGCTAGAGATGCCTTCGCTGGTGGCCATCAAAGAAAGGAGCTCGAAGCCTCCCACGTTGGGGGCGAGGAGGGAGAAGGGGTACAGGAAAGTCGACAAAGAGGAAAAAAAAGAACGGCTAGTCCCCTCCAGGTAACGTCGAGTCCCGGGAAGGACCTTCCGGCTCGCATCACAAAGGCAAACTCGAAGGGATTGGCAGGGGAAGAGGCAGCTGAATCCCTACTCGGGGGAGGGGGAAAAGCAGCACAAAGACGATCGGGCGGTCGGGAAGAAAACATCGGTCAAGAGTACGGACTGCTTTCTGCGTAGTTGAACCATTTTTCAAAAAAGGACGGTTTGGCTCGAGTGAGGGAAACACGAAAGTGAAGGTAAGTGCGGACGGAAAAGGGGGGAAATCAGGAGAGGAGGGGGACGGGGATCTTCAGCTTGCACCTCGTCAAAGAAACGCGAGGACGGGGATGGTGTGAAGGGGAAAAAAAGGGCAAGGCCATCGTTGTGAGCAATCCTCGACAGACCCCGAGGGGCAAGTGGTGGTGGGGGGGGGGGGGGGGGGTGGGGGGGCGACACGGTAGCTGGTTCTAAGAAGGAGGGAGTCAAGGCAAAAAAAAGTCAATCAGGTGGAGAGTAGCTCCCGCCAAAAGGGCGGAAAATTCGGCTTATTAAAGGGAAAGAGTAGCCGTTGACATCGCGTATTCGGACAGCACCCTGGGGGAGCGCTCATCAAAAACACAAGAGGAGGGGAGTCAAACTGTTCCTGCGGGTCTCCCTTCAGGATAAAAGCGGGACAGGCAACTTGATGCTGGAACAAGCTCGGTTTACTCCGGGGAAAGGGGGTGTGTACGGCCATCAAAGCAGGGAAGGGGTTCTTAAAGCACTCAACCTTCCCAAGAAATGGAAAGATCCTTGGGGGGGCTGACCCAGAAATAATACACTTAATCGGGTGCCCTCAGAGCCCCCCTTATTGAGGGGGAGCAAACCTATTCGGGTCATGCACCAGTTCCACCGGTGGTACGATAAGGGTGGGTCATCACCGGCCCGGGAATCCTTCTTCAGGAAAAAAACTCGGTAATACGAAATTGCATCGGCTGGCCGCGGCGGGCGGCGGGAGCTAAAGACATCGCTGCGGCAGCAATCTCCAGAGCGGGGGAAAAGTGGAGTGCATTTTCAGTCCTACTCTCGGGGCGACTTCACTCCGAATCGGAGTCTAAAAAAAGGCTCTCATATCAGGGGTAAAGGAGGGAAGCGCGAGGAGGGCTTCATTTGGGGAAAGGAGCCGCCGGGGAGCCATCTATGAGAAGGTTCAACCCGGAGGCTGCCTCGGGATCAGGGTCGGTGGGGTCGAGGTCTTCAAACAGAACTTTGGGGTTCTGAGCCAGATTCCTTGAAGCGAAAAGAAAAAACGGTAAGGAGGAAGAGCAAAAAACCCAATGGCTCAGCGCGCCAACGGATTTAGAAAAACTAAATACTAATCAACCAAAGCTTCTGGGGAACGCTTCGACGTTAGGTTTAAGATTCCAATTCTCAAGCTGCTTCCCCTCCACTAAGACTTCAAAGCGGCCCCTACTGAAGCTAAAAAACGGCGACGTGCGCGCTGTAAAAGAAAGGGGGAGGCGACCCCGCTCAGCGGGATATCGCCCAGAAAAGCTAATAAATGCAACTCAAGAGGGGAAAACATTGCAGGGGAAACCAGCGAAACCGCGCCGGAGACGAGGCAAACTTGGAGAAGCTGGAACGCGATTTGGACCGACGCGGAGGCCGACAACATAGGGGCCCGGTAGGTGCGGCGAAAATGAGGAAAGGGTAATTTCTTAAAAAATAGGGCAGGCAGTAAGAAGGGGTCGAGGCTCTTCAGGATAGGTGATGAATGTCTTGCCTACTACGCAAAAAATGGGAGAGGAAAAGTTAGGGTGACGTGGAGATGTGCCGTGCTGTACGAACCGGCCCCGGCTCGCTTGTCCGACAAATTTACGGGGGGAAAAAGTAACAGAGCGGGGAAAGAGACGGAACACCCTATGTTCGGAAAAAAAAAACAAACAACGGGTCACAGGGGGTCAGGATACCGGGGCGGTCTGGGAAAGGGGGAAACGGATGGGCAAGGGAAGACTCGCTGGGGACCGCTACAAAGCTCCGAGGGGAGGGAATACGCAGGAAACGCAGTATCGTGAGATACTCAGGGAAAAAAAAACGTCCGGCGCCGCAAGGAGGGGAGGAAACGACTAAAATGCCTAGACCGGGAAGATCCAGTTCAGGGTCTGATGCCGATCCACGGGTGCAAGCAAGGGATGAGAAAAAAGGGGATTTAAACTAGGGGCCGCCGCGGGATGATGGGGTTGGGGGGATGGGGAAAAGCTGGGGTACTATTCCGAGACGGGGGAACGCTCCAATGGCCGCTCGTAAGAGAGGCGTTCGACCTTACCGGAGAGCCAGAAAAAAGGTTTGAATGGCTGACCGACGAGGTTTAAAGTAAATACCGAGGGAATTGTTTAAGAAGAAGACGATAAGTCAGGGGTGGAGAGGAGTAATACAAAGTCGGAATGTCCCCTCTTCCTCCTTCGCGAGAAAACGAAAAAGCCTTCGAGGGCGAGCCCAGGGGAGGTCTCCAAAAAAAGAAGAACGGAATTCGAAGTTTCGAGGTGTGGAGATCGCGGAGGGAAGATTTTTTTGGTCCGACCGCTGTCCCTGGGAAACTCAGAAGGAAAAAAAAGGGGTGCGGACCGATGTCTCCAAGGTGAGTTGCACCGAAAGAAGAAGAGAAAAAGCAAACAACAACGAAGGGACAGAGGATGCCGTCCGCGGTGCCTAAAAACAAGAAAAGGAGGAAGGGCCAAAAAGGGTGTTGGGGGACGGCGGGAGTCTACAGAAAATATCTTCGAGGGAAGTGGGATCGCACATCTCTAGATTGAGGGGAAACCAGGCGGCGGTTGAAAAGAGACGGGAAATCCTAAGCTCATAGGGCAGAGAAAGTTATTACGGTACTGCAAGGGGGGGCAAGCTCAATGAAAAAAAAGACCGGATCACTTGTCCTTCTTCACAAAAAGATACGGGTCACGGAACTCGTCGTTCAGCCATGGGGGAAAAACCGCGGCAGGGTTTATCCGCAGGTAAGCGTACAGAAGGAAGAAAGCTTTCCTGGTAAAATCAAGGAGTCGCTGATGAAGATAGGGAGAATCTTTAAAAAAGGCGGGAAAGCGTGAAATCTTTACGAAAAATGGCCAATCGTGGGATCAGCCTCCGCGCATCCGAGCAAAGAAAGAGTGACTCGCCAGAAACCGGGAGTGCTAAATTCCTTCAAAAACCAAGCCCTTCACGAAGGAAAAGAGGAAGGATCGGGCGCCCCTCCACGAACATCAGCGTCGGGACGCTGAGTCGGAGGGAAGATAAGCGGAGTCGTCCAACCTGGAAGGGAGCGAAGAAAAAGACCATCCTGTAGAGACCCTGAACAAGCCGAAAGGAAGCAACTAACCTCGGGGGGTCCTTATTCGGCTCAGCAAAAATCTGGGGCACGATTTGGGGGACGGCCCAGCCGTCCTAGGAAAAGAACCATAACTACAGGAACACATTCCCAGAAGGGGTAAAGAACTCCTTGTTAAGTCGGAAAAAAAAAAAGTACCATCAAAACGTCCAGATCTAAAGCCGCGACCCCGGCATTTCAGAAAAAAAAGGGGAGAAACGGAAAAAGGGGGACTATCCGAGGGGGGGGAAAAAGCCAGATGTTTGTGCTGCCTCCCGTCTGAAAAAGGAAAAATACGGATCAAAGGGGTACGAGGCTCGGTCAAAAAAAGAAAAGACGGCGTGGACGTCACTCGCTGCCATCAGGAGAGGAGCACATAAGTTAAGAGGTCGGTTGGTCTCACGGGGGAAACGCGAAAAAAATTCCTTTTGGACAGAAAAGATAGGGGAACACTCCTAAGCGCGAAGCTACTGGGAGAAACGCAAAAGTAGGACTGAGGACTTTGTTGGTCAGTTTCCTCGAGGAAACCGCGCGATGTACTCTTTCAACAAGAAAAGTGGGGGGCGATCGGCGGGGACTTTCGGGGATGAAATCTGGAGGAAAAAATGAAAAAAAGGAGCCAGTCCTTGTCAAGGGAAAGGACACAACAACAAGAGGGGAGGCTAAGGCAATGAGCCAGAGGGAGTGTAATAATATGCTGGCCGAATAAAGACGAAAGGCGTAAAGACCGAGGCACGTTGAAAGAAGGAAGCTCAGGAAGCAAGGAGGAGCCCAGTGAGGAAAAAAGAACGATATCCTGCCATCCAAAAGAACCAACTAAGCCTTAAAGGAAGTATTGTTAAAGAAAGGGGCAACCCAACGCATCTCGTTAGGCACGGGGGGCATGCGGAAAAAGTGCTCACGCAGGGCGCTCTCTGCAGGGCCAAAAAGGAGCAGAAGAAGCGAACGGCCGCGAAGCCCCAGAAGGGAAAAAGAGACCAGGTTCCGAAGAAGCAAATCAAAAGGGATCTCAAAACGGGAAATTGATGACCACTAGTAAAAAATGTCGCGCGCGGCGATCTGGAGTGTGGAAATCTGCAGAGACGCACATGGAGGAAAAAGGTAGTTAACGGGGAGTCAGATTCTGTTACAACAAGCAAGGGTTAAACATTACTTTCAAGGACCGGGGGAAAAATTTCAATATCACGACTGAAACAGAAGACTGCACGCCGGGTAAAAACTTGGAAAGGTGTCGAGATTCCGGGCGCTTAAACACTACGAAAGTACGCTGAGAAGGAACCTCCGGCATACGGGACCATGGAGATCAGAAACGAGTGGATCAGTCTTGAAAAAGGGGGGTCTTGCACCTTAAAAGGAGGAACAGCCGATTAAGGAGACTCTTAAGGAAGGGCCACAAATGTTCCTCCAATATTAGAAAAAAGGCAAAGGTCAAGCCGCGTTTTGAGGAGGTCAAAAATGAAGATTCCAGAGCTCTAATAGGGAGGAGCTGGAGCGCCATGGAAAAAAGAAAACGGCGAGGACGTCTCCAGGGGGGAAGACTCGCAACCCTCGGAGGCTGACCGTCAGCCTTTAACGCCGATGGACGAGTTTGGAGGCGTGCGATCGCTGGGGAGGGGGGAGTTCTTGGGGGGGAGAGACTCAACAAACCCCGTTCGGAAGAAAGCAGGGACCCTGAACTTCAGCTGGAGCTGAAAAGCGCTTCCGTAGGGAGACACCCAGCGTCAAAAGAAAAAAAGGTCCGCGCTGGGACTGAAAGGAAGGGCCGATTTTTGTCGAAGAAACAATGGAAGGAAAAAAAGGGGGGCTGACTCGAGAAAAAGACAGGGGATCTTTAACCGAAGAAAAGCAGAATCAGCACACAACGGGAAGGGAGAGAGGGGACCTCGAGGTTCCCAGATCAAAAGTTACCAAGCTCGGAAGCACCACAGGTGGTGAGAGGATGAAGTACAAGCTTAGAGTAGCCAAAGAAAAAAAAAGAAAAAAAGATCGCAACACTCGCCGGAGATACTCAAACAGGTTTTCTCCTCCTGCTCGAACCCGAAGGAGCGCAGCGGGAGGGGGAGAAATTTCAGAGGGGAAGGGGCAGCGTATGGAAAAGAGCAAAGAAAATCCCAATCGAGATCAGGAATCCTAAAACCCATGTCCAAGACATCGTACTGGAAACGCTTGTCAAAGTTTTCAACACCTCCGGGGTAACTAAGAGAGACCGCCTCAAAGGGGGGGGAAAAATCAGTCAGTGGCGCGACATCAGGAATAAAGAGGGTACAATTGAAAGAACTCAGAGGGCTAAAATCTAACTGGGTGAAGTGGAATCCAGTACCGGGAATTATCGCCGCCGCGACTGCGCGTCGGATAATTAAAAAAGCACAGGGTAAGCGGCGAATAAAGGGAGGGGAAAAAAGGCACGAGGGGGGGGTACTCAAGAAAACCCTCAGAAGGCGCGGGATCTCTTATCAGCGAGGACGTAAAAACCAGCGACTTTCGGAAGAGAAAAACGACCCCGGGATCGATCCAAGGAAAGGAAAAAAGAAGCGAACCTCGGGGCTGTCAAGTCAAGTAGGAGAACCATCGAGGGGGGGCGGGGACGTAAATGGTTAGCGTCCCAGCAGGAAGTCAGCAAGAGAAAGGAGACCAGACGGAAAAAAGACCCCAGGGGGGAAAAGTAGACGGGTCTTCTCTGAAAATCACATAACCAGGAGTCCGCGGGAGTAATGGCGTAACAGAAAAAAGCCCTCTATGTCCTTTCAAGCACCAAGTAAAATCGTTGGTCGCGGCGAGGGGTTGACAGGCCTCCGCAACAGGGGAAAAAAAAAAAAGGATCACGTGCAAGCTCGGCTAAAAGGGGGAAGGAACGCGAGATTCAAAAGGCATATATCGCTCAAAGAGGGAGGGGGCGAGAGGGAAATTGGCGCTACTCGCTTCACGGGCTTGCAACGAAACCCCGAAGCGCGCAGCGAAGGGAAGATCGCAGGCCTCATCAAGAGTATTGGAGGGAAAGGTAGAACCTGGGCACCGCGAATGGGATGTGGCAACGATCAGGGGAGACAGAGGAAGGTATCTTGGATGAGCCGAATAAATGAAACGGTGGCGCGATGAGCCAGCCTTGAAAAAAAGGATCTCACAAACAAAACGATAGAGGGAAGGAATGACAGGGGAAAGAAAAGGAAGTTAAGATAGGAGAAGAAGAAAGACCGACGAAAACCTCGGTCCTACAAGGCGGGAAGTGCAAGGCGTAGGAAAAGCAGTGAACACCTCCTTCGCACACCCAGAAGGAAGAAACAGACTTATGGGGGCGAGCTTCGGAATCTTCTGAAAGACCTGAGCAGAAGACCAGGAGAAAAGAGTCGCGCACGCATTTCGCAGCCTGCGCACTGCGAAAAAATAAGCGACGGCCGGGAGACGAAAAACTTAAAAAGACTGGGGAACCGCTTTTTCCGACGCTTGTGGAAACCAAGCCGGTGAGAAAAAAAAGCGGCTAAAAACGGTGAGCCGAAAAGCTTCAGACGAATTGATAGGAAGTTGCTGATGGCCTGGAGAACGAAAAAAGGAGGATTTTTAAAAGGGAGGGGAGGGGCCGTGCGGAAAAATGCCCTGCTCGGTTTCCGTACCCAATTACGAAACCTAGACCAGGGGAGGGGGGAAGGGAGATCACTGCCGGATATGTTCGCAAGCCGGGAAAGGATGGAGTCTGATGCGAGAGAAGAAGGGAATGGAAAAGGGTAAAAGTGAATCAGAAAAAGAGAAAAAAGTCAGCATATAAGGAGGGGAAGATGCGACAAATCCAAAGGAAAGGGAGGGCATTCTGAAACGCAAAAACGTTGCTCTGACCTGCCCCAAGGGGAATAAAATGAGACCCGCGGGGCCAAAGGGGATTGGGAAAGAAGTTCAAAGGCTCGGGGAAGAGGGAAGTGAATAGTCCCGACTAGAATGATAAAAAAACCAAACATCTACGCAAGAGAAGGAGGGGATCTGAGATCCCACCGCAGCGGGTTTGAAACTGACCTAAAACAGTCAAGCGGACGTAAAAAAGAGGGAAGCACGTGCGATCGGCTGGTTTCGGGGAGAGGGCTCCTCAGGTCAAAGGAAGCTGCAACTCCTTAAACGGCCTCCTTCAGCGCTGCAGAACTCTTTCTGAGTCACCCGGAGGGTCAACCTCCTCAGGAGAGGGGATGATCTCAATTGTGCGCAGAGCCGGAAGGGGACCGATTTTTGTAGGAGAAGAAGAGTACCTGGTCGGACAAAAAAAAAAAAAAATGGACGGCTGAGCCGAGGGAGACTATCCCCATCCTATCTCAAAAAAAAAAAGATGAAGAGAGATACCGGTCGCCGTTGGGACCAGATAAAAAGAACCTAGGGACTCGAGCCGCACCATTGGGGGAGGAGTAGGAAACGAGGTTAAAAGCGAGACTTCAAAAGAGTCCTTCAAGGGAAGCACTCGAGCGAGATCACTTCGAAAGGCGGCGTGTAAAAGCCTCAGATGCGCGCAGCGAGGAGGAGAGGGGGGAAGGACGGAAGAAGCACTGGGGAAAAGAAGAAAGAACCAACCACGTGAAAGGAAACCAAAGCTGCTAGGGTGTAAATTCGTCGGTCATAAGTGGAACCCGCATGCGGGGGGGATCGCATGGAAGACGAAAAGCTCGAAGGAAGCAGGTCCCTTGGGGAGGAGAGGAAAGGTGCTATCGGAATCGTCAGCTGGCCTCCGACAGAGACCTCTTAATCTGTTCGAACTTGCGGGCACACCGGGAGCGACGAGCTAGAAGGAGATAGAAAAAAAGGTAGAGAAAAGGGATCAGGGAAAAAAAAACCAGGCCAAACGATAAAAAAGAGGGGAAAAAAGGCGGAAAGCTACAATAACTCAGTCAAGTTGAAAGTACCGTTCAGCTCGTTGCGGAACAAGAGCGGAAGGACCGCATCAGACAACCCCGGGAATCGACCCAGAAAGGAAAGACAGCCTCGAGAGGGCGAAGTGAAGGAATCGTCAACGAAGGAAAGTTCCTGCAAAGGTAGCACTGCCAGATCCAACCATCAAAAAAGTGGCCCAGTAAGGCCTGGGAGGCGCGGGAGAAAAAAAATCATCTCCTTAAAGAAGACCAAAACGGAGGCAAATGCACGAGGGGGCGGTCATCAACATTTTCCAGGGGGGAAAGACGTTAAGATCACCTCCGGGAGGATGTTGGACACTGAACAGCGCGGTCCAGCAGGAGAAGGAGGCGACTCAGGATGCAGGAGAGAAGGGGGGTAGGAGATGGCTTGCTTAAAAGAAGGAAAAGATGTTGAGTATAGTCTCCGGGGGAGATAATCTCCTTTCTTTGCACTCAGGCAAAAACCTCAGACTCGGTCGGGGCATCTTAGAAGCCGAGCTACTTAGTCTTACACGGATCCTTGGGAGGCACTTGGGAGGATCGATTTAATAGTTCCGCCTCGGGCTGACCTCGGGGGAAGATCGCGGGGATTAATGAGAGAAGCCTCTTCTTCCTTAAATTGGGGCTCTGTAAGAATACCTGGCAGAAAACCCAACTTAGGATGATTACAAGATATCTTTCGGCGAAAGTCTGAGCAATAAAAAACCATGAAAATACTACGAAAAAAAATATAAGGAGGGAGTCTAGTCTGGAAAGATTCATGCTCTGCCTGAGAGCCGGCACTATTAATCCCTCCTGAGCGCGGAAAGCTTCCTCCTTCGAGGCTGGCGCTGAGAAGGTGACCCTTGAAAAGCCCCGCGCAGCGCGGACTGACAGGAAAGAAGCGACATGTCTCAACAGAGGGAAGAACGCAAAGCCACGCCACATCCTATCGGCAACTTAGCGAACTCTTTGGAAGGGACGGGAGGCCGGAAAAAAAGGGAGGTGCGAAACTAGAGGCTACAAGTGACAGACCGACATCTTGAACGTCGGATCAGGAGGAGAGGGGAGGGGATTCTTATGGCCTGGAGTCCTACGAAACGGGGAATTTTCTGGTACGTGGTTTGATCTTTCCGAAGGCAAGGCTTGGAGAAAAAATGAGGAAAGAGACTGATCTGATCATCATACGAAAGGAAAAAAAAAAGGCTGGACGGGGTCCAGGTGAGAGGAGAAAGGCGTATGTATCCAGGTTCTCTTGGCCGGGGGAGAGAAACGGCTAAAGAGTGCTCAGCGCTTCCGACTCAGTGGTTGGGTGGCAAAGAGGCGATGGAGAGGGCATCAAGAAAAAGGGATAGGAGGGACGTGGTTTCCGCACGATGAGAAAGAAAGGCTACATGCTCTGATCCAGAGCTCTCCGAAAGGCAGAAAGACTGCCTCAAGTGGAGGAGGAAAAATTTCCACTAGTTTTCTGGAGGGGGGGAAAAGACGAACCGAGATCGAGCTATTCGTGAAGATGCGAAGTAATTCTAGCCACCCGCAGAGGGGGGACCGGGAGACATGAACCTTTAACTTACCTGGAAAAGACGGCAGTCGTCTTGTTCTGTCGACTTCTTGGGGAGAGGCATTGAAAGCTGCACCTCCTGAAGGAAATCATCGCGAGGAGATGAATGGGAGAAAAAAACCACGGCTAACCTCCTCCGGGAGTCGCTCTCGACGCGCTTAAGGTCGAGGGAAGAACTGGCGACTACTCCTCAAACGGGGTTTGCGGATCATGGCAAAGGGGAGAAGGAACTATAGAAAAAAGAACGGAAAGGAGGAGTAAAATAGAATATTCCTTGGAGGGATTAGCGACCAAGGACGAGAGGAAGCAACATGTTAAAATACCAAGGAACAAAAAAAAATAGCGGGCCCCCCGAACGCTATCGAAATCCTAGAAGCCCGTCGGCGGTTGGGAGCCAGGGGGACAGAAGCAGCGCAGCGCAATTCTGAAAAGAAGGACGAAGGAGAACGGAACATACAACTAGAAAGAAAATTCCTTCAAAAGGAAAAGTCAAGCTGACTGTCGTAGAGAACATTGGTAAACAAACAACTTCGGGGGGGGATAGAAAGGTAAATAAAGAAAAGATATGGCCTTTCGAGCATCATCATCTCCGAGTCTAAAATTACCTCCGAGAAACTGAGAAGGTGAGAATAAAATCGGTTCCCCAGAGCGGGAATCCGGCAGATCATGAGAAGAGAGAACCTGCAGTTGAGAACAGAAGGAGGAGACAATCAAGAAAAAACCAACTTTTCGCTGGAAAGAAAAGCTACTATGTCATTCCTTATCTGAAGAAGGGGGTACCGGTCAGCGCAGGGAGATAGCCCGCGTTCGGGTAAAAAGAGAGGAACCATCCAGTATTATCCACCTGTACCAAGGCAGTCAAAACCTCTGGAGTCAGTGAGAAGTTATGAGAATCTCAGCTCGGTCTAGGGCGAATTGGGCTAAATGGCAGTGTACAAACTGAAGAAAAAAAAGTCAAAACCTTGTCCCAGTAAAAAATAGAAGGAGGCGAAAAGGAAATAGAAAAAAAAGGGAAGCCGCGAGAGAAAGGGAGGGGAGAAACTGTCGGGGGCAGAAAAGAAAATTTTTAAAAACCGTGGTCAGAAAAGAAAGGAGAGTGGGGACGTGCCTCAGCGTCGGACGCGGGTCGGCAGGAGCAAAGTGATAGGCTGCAGGACGAGGGAAGGGAAAGTCAGAGAGCAGGCCACAGAGCGAGCATTGAGGAGGGTGGAGAAATGATGGGCTCTTACTCGCGGGAGAGGAGTGACCCAGCGAATCGAGGGAACAACTCAAGTCATAATAGGAAGGCGAAAGGAGGAACGTGTGAGTCCCTGGGCCTTGAAGCGAGTAATCTGTTCACAATCAAGGGCGTAGGCGTGGAGAGTTTCAGGCCATCGAAAACAAGCTTTTGGTCAAGGATCCAAAGCCTGCATCGCTCTCACAACCAAAAGGATGAAGGGACGGAGGGGCTACAGAGACAAAGTGAAAGGGGAAGAAGATCTTCAAAAGAAAAAGAGAAGTAAGCTGTCGACTTGGGGAATTACCTAGTCATCGTCTCCTTCAAGAAAGAAAAATATGCCTCCTTCGAGACGGCCCAGAGTAGAGCTGCGCTGATTCGGAGGACAGGGGAGGGAGAAAGGGAATGGCAATCCGGCCGAAAGAAAGGAAACAACACGATCGATCACGCATGCCGCGGCAGAGATAACTCAGAAACTCGAATTCAAAAGAGAAAGGACGGAAGGGACCGCGGGGTCCGTCGGAAACAATCGCCCTGAAAGGGAGAAAAATCGGATTAATGGGGGGTGATGAAGACCTGCTCCGGAACAAGGGGAGCGCCAGTCTAGATGGAATGAAAGATATTTCTGGGCGGGAGAACAAGGACTTTACACGGGGGAAGGGGGTTCGTTGTTGAAAGACCAAAGGCCTAGGCTGTGCATACCCAGGGAAAAAGAGCTGAGCAGCAACGGAAAATAAAAAGCTACTGCAAGCAAGAAGGGTCTCCGATCTGATGCGATCCGAAAGGGGATGCAGCCGTCCTCCTGCTACGCTTAAGGATAAAAAGGCGCTGGAAGAAGAGAAGAGTTTACCGTCGTGACTGGAGCAAAAGAGCGAACCAATGCGCTAGGGAAGAAAAGAGGCCGCGTCTTAAATCCAGGGAAAGAAGGGTTAGGATCCCAGGTGCCGCCAACGCGTTGGGAGAAAGATTACATTCAACGTAGCCTATCGGAATGCGCGCAAAATAAAGAAGAGTAAGCGGACTCACATGAGAGAAAAAAGGCAGGGACCAATGGGCGACGACTCCTTCAAATGAAAGGAAGAAGGAAGAGGTTAAGCTGCACTTTCAGATCGGGTATTTATTGAGATAGCTCTGCCATGAAGAGGACTTCGCAGCAAGGTCGCGCTGCGCTAGTGGAGGAGAAAGGAAGAGCGTCTCGAGCTCAGAGAAGGTGGAAGCAGGAGGGCCTTTTGCTAAATTACAGTTCGAAAAGAAGACCACGCGCTCGATCCGATGTCTGCCAGGTGATCTGAGATCTAAAAAACACAAACGGAGAGGGAGAGAGATTCCGTCGCGGGCCAGAGAACCTGAAGAAGGGCACCATGTGTTAGGAGGAGGGACCAGGGAGCTTGCTTTCAGGAACAACAAAAAAAAAAAAAAAAAAAAAAAAACAACAAAAAACAAAAAAAAAACCAGAGCCTGCCTAGCTCAATCTGAGAGGAAGGAGAGAAAGGGCTAGGTTGCGAAGCGTTCTCTCCTACTAACGACGGCAATTCAAACTCTGAAAGTAGGGGGAAGGGGACAGTCAGCGCGATCGCAAGAAGCTCCAACCATACCGATATGAAAAAGGTCCCACGAGAAAGGAAATTCTGAAAGGGGGCGTCAGCCATTTTGAAAAAACATGCGTTTAATACTAGACCCGCCGTCGAGCTTCCCTTGAGCTCAAAGAGCTGACGGACAGCTTGAAAAACTCAGAAAAGGCGGAATAGGGATACGTTTGGGAAGAAAGCGTGGGCGCCTCCGCGCCTTCAAGAGCGAGATAGATAGTTCCAGGAAACTTTTCTCGCTAAAAAAAGTCGGTCGACCAGGTAACTAAAAGTGAGGCTTGGATAAGAGAAAAGACCGCGCAAATAAGAAGGAGGGAAGAGAGAGAGGGTCGCAAGGGTGTCAAGAGGGGAGTCAGGACCCGTTAGACCCTCCAAGGGATGAAAATGACTCATCCTTCGGAACCGGGCGCCGTGGGGATTTATCTCGGAGAGTGAAAGTAATTTAGGGGAACGGAAGGAATGGATTACAGAAATGAAAGAATAAAAAAGTTCAAACCAGGAGTCCATTAATCAAGGGGAGTAGCCATGCCATCATCATCAACTATATCTGAGAGCTCTACCCATTAGGAGAATAATCCTCTATTGAAGAAGGGGATCCGAAGAGGGGGTCACGACCGGGTTGTTTTTACGAAACAACCAAAGAAAGGAAAGGAAAAAACAACCAAAAACCCAAAAACCCCCAAAAAAAAAAACAAACCTCCGCTCTTACCACCGGTCAAAGCCTCTTATCACTTAGTCTCTGCTGGAAGGAGGAAGGGAGGTCAGAATCGCTGCGGAAAGAGCGCATGAGGAGCGAGGGCCCTGGGATAACCGCTGAAAAATCCAAGCTCGTCACCCTCGAAGGGGAGGGAGTGGGCGAAAAGGAGGAAGGAGAAAATATGAATCGGTTGTAATTGAACCGCCTGAGGAAGGGGAGAAGGTAAGAACTCCTCTTCGAACGCGGCTGCTTCGTATTCGGAACGCATCTCTTCCAAACGGGCAGCTGAGCCATATCATGCAGATAGGACAGGTAGGAAAATAGAGAGAGGAAAGGAGAGTTAGTCCGGGCTTTAATATACTGAAGAGAAAAGTCTATCGATCCGCGGACGACGAGAGGATGAAAGTCGCTTGGCCAGGAAGAAAATAGGGAACTCCTTCTCTCAAGCATGAGGAGGAGAGCAGGAACTCTGCGAGGACGGAGAGGCGTATGGTCAAAAGCGTATCAAAAAGGAGCGCAAAGTCTCGCTCTGCAGGGCAGAGCGAGGGAAGAGAAACGGAAGAGTCCGGAAGCGCTCAAACTTGAGCCGATCCTTAAAAAAGACGCTGATGCCCACAAAAAAGTAAAAGGTGGGGTTTTGCAGTCCTAAGAGTTAAGCTGGGGATGAAAGAAAATGGAGTACTCACGTTTTTCTCGAATTCAGAAAGATGGACGTTCTGACTAAGACGGCACAGGAATACTGTTACAATTAGGGGTGGAAAGTGCTGGAAGAACGTCTAGGCTTTGCCAATTACGTGAGAAAGATTATCACTGAAGGAAATAGACAGATGACAAGGAGGGTCCAGATCGATAAAGCTGGGAAGAGGAGCAGATGAACGAAGGGAGCTGACCGAATACAGAGGACGCTCTACTCAGACTGCGTAAGATTAAGGCAAGTGTTTAAAATCTATCTTTCTATCAAGAGAAAGAGGGGGATAGTGTGGAGGCCGTTTGCTGCCGAAAGGGATTTTCTCAAGAGGTTCTCTACCGGCCGAAAAAAAGGCTCGCGAGGGAGGAGACTAAGTAGAAAGTTTGACTAAAACCGGATTTCACATTCCGACTCTGGTCTTAAGGAAGCTGTAAGGCCCTATCGAGAAGAGAGGATGCGAAAAGAAACCCACGGGAGGCGGTCGCTTTTAACCAAGCGGGTGACAAAAGGGGATGGAAAAACAAACGAAAAAGGAATACCGACTGTTTGAAGAAGAAGTAATCTCTGTATTTTGAGGCTCTCGTAGAGTTTTTTGGGGGGGCTTCCCAGGAGGCTCTCAACAAAAGGGCAAGAACCGCTCGCAAAAAGGAATGTTGCGCCAGCGGAGGAAGATGGTGGCGAATCGACCAGGGAAAGGTCCTACTCCGAAAACGGTCAGAGACGATTCTGCCAAGTGAAAATGGC
>Ga0179593_1667811_pt1 | contig 21294 bp, 21 predicted proteins | sample CZODoug2_1_08_16_FD_185931 | JGI IMG/M metagenome (GOLD analysis project Ga0179593, IMG submission 185931) | Vadose zone soil fungal communities from Angelo Coast Range Reserve, California, USA - CZODoug2_1_08_16fungal (PacBio error correction) | ecosystem: Environmental > Terrestrial > Soil >...
TCTCGGGCAGGAAAAGTAAACGTATCTGCTGGTATCCTGGTCCGTGCGAATTACTGATTTTCTGCCGTTCCGTGGCCGGATGGCGTTGGCAGGGGCAGCCAGTACAGTAAGGGTGGGGTGGATTCGCAGAAAAAAAAAAAAAAAAAAAAAGAGAACGCACGGGGAAATATACACAGGGAACTGCGGGTCGATTGGGGTGGAAAAAAGCGCGAAAGCGGGCTGGGACCTGGTGAGGTTACCATTTGTTCAGGAATTCTTTTCTACCCCGGAAAAGACTTGCTTCTATCCCTCTTCCGAGAACTTGCATCGTCCAACTGCGGCGAAGGGAAGACTACCGGATCGCCCTAACGGAAAAGGCGGTCTGGGCCTCCACAGCAGGCCGCTCGTAAAGAGAGAGTCATTCTGGTGGGTCGAGCTCGCTCCGCACCCGGGTTGGGGGGAAACTGAACCCCTAATCTCTATCGGAAAACGCCATCGGCAAGGCGTGGAACTGGAGGGGACCTGCTCGAAAAAAACGTCACCTTCAAGTCTATCGTCTTTCAGGAGACTCGAACTAACTACCTGCACTCTCTACGGCAGAAAGAAACCCAGGAGAAGAAGACAAACAACGGATGGGAGAAAAGAAGGGGGAAGAGTCAAAAATCTGTCCGTCAGCGAGTGAAGGTAGATTGACTCAATCCGCACGATCGACACCATGAGGCATGAAAAGGAGGAGGGTCCTCCAAAGGAAAAATCAAACCTAGAGTAGAAAGAGGAATGTATAGTCTTTAAGAAAACGGAGGGAGCTCGAACAGGAATCGACTCCAAAAAATAAAAAAAGACCCGTTCCCGCGAGCCCCGCCAAGAGGAAAAAAACACCGCCTGCCCACTCTTGTATGAGGAGTAAAAGAAACCACCCCAACCGCATACGGTGGGAAGGAACGCGCGAGAAATCAGTCATCCAAAAAAGTACTCCGAAACCGAGGAAAAAAACGGATCAAAAAAACATGTCGCTCAGCTGGCCGGAACATCATGGGTAAAGGCGCTGGCAAAAGGGGCCCCCACGTGCAGTCGAAAGGAGGGGGATAAATGGGAAGACCCAATACTGACTTGTCTTCCGAGAGGGAAGGAAAAACACATAGAGGACTCAGGAAGAAATGGACTCCATGGAGACGGAGTGATTGCTGCACAGTGGAAATCGGGGGGTCTAACCACTGGATCGGAAGACGGGCTGTCTAAATCGCCCGTTTACCTTCCTTCCTAGGGCGGGAAGAAAGCCAAAAGCAAACTCATGAAATTCTAAAACGGGATGAAGGGGGGTGAAATGGCTGGTACAGACATCTGGAAGGAAGCCTAAGTTCTTCCCAGTCAGTCGAAAAGCCGGGAAGTCAAAAGGAGGAAGGGAAAAATCCAGTGGGTTTGTCCTGAGGAATCACGGGAAAAATGCATGATAAAAAAACTTCTAAGGAGGGGTTCGGCGCGACATGGGGAAAATCTGAGAAGGGAAGGCAGATTTCCAAGGGGAACCTGGGAGTCAAGCCCCTTGGGAAGTAGGTAAGCCTTTCCCCCAGGTCAGGAACGGACCTGACCCCCGAAGGAGAAGAGGGGCATGAAACGTTGAAGTCTTGGGGTAAAGTCCACGGGGACAGGGAACCAAAAAACAACCTTGATATCGAATCGACGACTGCAATCAAGAGCCACTCCTGCCTGGGAAGGGGGTAGAAAAAGGACTGAAGGGGGACTGACCTGGCGCAGGAATGCCCGGACGCTCCAATCAACATTTAAGGGACCATCCAGGACCAAAAAGCACAAACGGGATCAAAAAAGAAGAGCAGGATGAGTGGTTGAGAAAAGAGGGTGTTTTGAAGAACATGGCCCTTATAAACATAAAAAGAAGAGGGACTGTCCGTCAGAAAAGAAAACAAAAGGCGAAAGTACCTGAAACGGGAGTGGAAGCATCGAAGTATTTCGCATTTGACGGTCGTAGAGGGAAAGAGGAAAAAAGGGGAGTTTCGTGTCGGCAACACGGCGCTACGACGGCCTTGGTCAAAGGGGGCGACGCCGTTCTTGGACGAACTAAAAGTTCTTCCACAATGAGGGGGGAAGGGGCTGTGGGTAGCAGGGCAAAAGGGGAAGAACCCGCCAACGTCGGGGGGGGAGGCTAAAAGACGAGTTAGGCGCGGGGGGGGCCAACTCCAGAAAGTTGTCTGAGGCAAGCACCAAGTTTGCAGAAGTCGCTGCGGCGTGGCTTAGAGGGGCGGTTACCCTCGAACGGGTCCGGGATAGAGGAAGAAGGAAAATTCTAAGGTTTTAACAAAAAGGGTTGGGCGAACTTGAAAATTTGGGGGTTCCTTAGCCTTAGGAACCGAAAGGAGAGTAAGTAAGAGGCAAGAAAAAGGGAAATGAGTCAGCGTGATGCCGTATATCCGTCTTGAAACAGGCAAAAAGACCAAATTTATTGCTCTCATAGAAAAAAGAACTCTGCGGGCGACAGAAGCACTAAGCAAAAGAAACCCCAAATCATAACCGACGAACAAATCGGTCGAATCACCCTGGCTTAAAAAAAGCGGCCAACACTCAGAAACAAAAAGAAAAAAGTCGAGCCCCCTATCAATCGGACACGAGCTATCAAGAACCAAAAAATCTGGAAAAGGCAAAGTTAAACCTGCTTAGATCAACTAGAAAAGTGAAGAAGCAGGGAGGAGACAAAAAAAAACATAACACCGTCTTTCGGTGGAAAAAACCAAAGAGCACAGGCATTCGGTGTGCTCCCTCTGGGAACGATAGAACACCATCAGAGACGAAGATCCAACTCCTTCTAGGTGGTCAGATATACGATCGGGTCAAAAAAAAACGTCACGAGGACCGACTTACTAACGAATTGGGAGAAGGGAAATGAATCCATACTTAGCTGAAAGTCTTCGGAGGGAAAGCTGTCATGACCCTCGACTAATCACGAGGGAAGAAGTCCGCGGCCAAGGAAAGGGACAGAATACGTTGAAACTCGACCTAGTGTCCCACGTTTGAGGGGTCGCACGCGAGCGGGCCAGCCGGAGGAAAAGGACTTTGGAGCAAACGACAGAGCGAAATTCTCGCCGCCGATCGTCTGCCTTCTTCGAGGACCGCAAAATGCAAACAAACAACAACTTAGTTTATCATATACGAGGCAAGAAATAGGTGGGGGCGGCCTGCGTATAAGACTAACGAGGGATTAGACCTAAAAAAGGAAGACCCCCAGAGGAGAACGATCCATCGGCTGAAGAAAAACAACGTGAGGACCGGTGATATGTTTTCATCAAAAAGAACGGCTCCTTATCTCGGAAAATGGGAAAAAAAGGTCCAAGGGCAGATATAAGTTAATTCTCATTACGCAATCATGATTAAGGAATACGAAGATGGATCATCTGGAAAAGGAAAGTGGGGGAGGGTACTAATAGAGACGCGTTAGGAGGGAGAAGGTGTTCTATGCGCGAAAAAGGAGGGGGGGGGGGAAAAATCCGCGGTAGGATGCGAGGCATTGGCTTCCATCGAGCAGACAGCAAAGAAGGGTTTAACCTCTGGGGGGGCACCGCAAGCTGGGTGTAAATCTGTACGGAGGGCGGAGAGTTTGTCGTCTGGGGGGCTGAAAGGAATCCGAAGCTTTCTGAAAGAAAAAAGCGGAACGTTGATCGTGGGGGGCAAAAAACCCGCGGCAACGCGTTGTACTTCTCGGTCGAAGGGTCCGCCGTTGATTAAAGAATTTGGTCGCTGAATTGGAAAGTACTGGGAGAAGATAAGAGTCCGCGCAGAGGGGTCCGCTGCACGCGCAGATAATCCCGATTGAAAGAGGAACGGAGTACTATCAGGGGGGATGGGAGCGCGAAGAGGGGTCAAAAAGAAAGCGACCTTCTCATTGCGTCATCCTAGAAAGAAAAGACTTCCACTGTAACTTCAAAACAGTGGGCACAAACGTTCCCCGCCGACAACATGGTACGGTCTACCCGTAGGCTGGCTGTTCACGGAAATGGCAGGTCAACGGCCTTCTTCAAAAAAGGATTCGCAAAAGGGGGAGTACCCCCATTCCCGGAGAGTCGTGGATTGAAGAAAAAGGCGCCAAGGAACCCTAACCGCTCCTTGAAAACCGAGTCGTCGCCCCTGAGCCCTTAGTTTTTTGATGACCTTAAAGGCATCACAAAAGAAAGCATACGAATTGTCTGGAGGAAGGACCGCGGACCGCGACCATCATCGACAAGACTACGCGGGAAGATAACGGATTGGCGACACAAAAAAGTACCATGAAGGTTTAGGGATCAGCACGGGTAGAGAAAAGAACCACACTTGACTCCTAAAGAGAAAAGTAGGAAGAAAATAACACGCCGGGAAGAGAATGGGGTCAATCCAGTGGCTTCTGAAAAAGAGAGCTTCTACGAGGGGTGGGAAACGAGATTCAACAACCGGTCGCCGGGTTCAACCAGGAAGGCAAGAGAAAAAAATTCAACATGGTGGTGTCGGTGGGGCGGGAGGTGGTCAACAATATGCTACGTCTAAGCAGGAAACCTGCGCGGAGATGAAAAAAGGTGGGGAGGCGCAGTCTTTCCTAAATTCAAGGTGTCCCCGTAAGACCCGTGCCGCGACATCAGAGTGGCTAGGGGGGGGGGGCCATTCAGAAAAAATTAAGGAGTATCAATAGCAGGAGAGATCTAAGGATGTTCCCCGGAAACGGAAAAACAGTCAACAGACTTCAACGGAAATAGGGTTTTCAGCTGAATTCTCGGAGGGGGGTACAGCAGTTTGTTACCTGGGGGGCATTCTGAAATAAAACCCTTACCTCAAGGGGGGCAAAGGTGGACGAAAGGGGCTTCCTACTTAAACAAACGGGGGATTAAAGAGTTGAGAAGAAAAATATAATTGAGTGCTTTCGTCGGTAAAGGCGGCAGGGGCACCCAGGGGGGACTAGGGCCACGTTAACGTGAACTGGGATGACGAAGCCAAGAAGTAACGAACGATTTGCTCGGGGGGGGAAGCACTGAGGGGGAGGGAGGTACTTCTAAAGGGCGGTTAAACAGCAAGTTGACCATGATCCGTTCTTAAACCGGAAAAAAAGGGAGGTTTCGGGAGGAGATAAGCGCTCTGCTTGAAAATGGCGCCTGTTAGGAAAAAAAAGCGATCGCTAGATAAGCCCGAGGGAAGCGGGAGAAAGAAATGGTCCTTCAAAGGATTGAATCCCGACCATACAGTAACGCAAGTTAGAAGATGTCCGAAAAGCAGCCTTGCCGTAAAGTGGAACTCTGCTCAAGAGTAACGGGTGTTGTTAATGACAATACAGCACTAAATGAGGAAAGGGTTAAGGGATCCAAGACATCGGCTTCCGTACGATGAAAAGGGGCCAGACTCGTAGACCATCGTTTAGCAGCCGGGAAAAGTGTTCCCGTTTTTCTCGTATTGGTGCTAAGGGGAAATAATTACTGCTCCTCCGAGGCTCAGGATTGATGGCTTCTGACGTTTTTCTCTGGAAAGACTTAACAAGGCCAATCCGAACCAAAGTTGGGACATGCAGGGGTCCATAAGAATCTTCCTGCCGGCGAGGTGACAGGGATCTAGGGGCGTTGGGCATTAAAAAGGGGTAGGGTTGGAGCGCAACGAAGAACTTCCCGGCATTTTCTGTAAGAAGCGGGAGAAATATGTCGTCATTCAAAAAACGAGGAATAACGGCTCGTCCGCGAGACTTGAGTCACTTGCTGATGTTAAAAAAAAGTCCACCCACTTGGGAAAAAAGTCGAGCTCGGACTCGTCTATATAAAACGCACTCGCGGGTGAAAAAAGGAGATCCAAACAAGCAAAAAAAAAAAACTAAGAGAGGATTTTGGAGAAAAGGACCAAGGCCTGTAGAGTGGGTCGTAGAGAATTGAACTCGTAAGATTCGCACTCAAGGAAAAAAATAGTGAAGTGTACATACGGCGATCATGCTCCAGAGTACACTCGGCCCGCGCAGAGAAAAAGTCCCTCGGGGGGGGGTTCCAGGGCTTTCTATATTAGGGGAAAAAAAATAGCCGTTAAGGGAGTCGAGCGCGACCATCCACCGCCAGATCGCCAAATACCAAAGCCAAAAATCTATCCGCCTAAGCTGGTCACTTCCAAACAAGCCCTCCACTGAAACCGCGTGTCCGGGGGGTGGGAGACGTAGTCGCAAGAATGACCACCTCCCGACCGGTGTGAACTCAACGAACAAAGGAGAGGGAGAGTCCAGGTTAAAATAAGAACGAAACCGAGGTCACTCCTATCCACCGAAAATAACTCATGGAGCGAGGGGACGCAACATCATCGTCACAATCTGCTGGGAGCCGGGAAGAAGCCAGGAGCCAATGTCTTGGCGAACCCACACCAGAGGTCACGCGCTAGAAACAGGGCACAGGACTGCCGACACAGTCGAGGGGAGTTTGCACATTTCAAGGGGAGGAAAAAGCTCGGGTCAATAGAAAAACGCTGACTACACGTCAAAAAACTCCACCGACTATTGATGTGGGTTAAAAAGAATTATTGGATTTCCATCAGGGAGTCTACCAAGCGAGCATGACTTCGAAAAGCCACAAACGCCAGACTCTACGCCTGAGGAAAAGTCAAATGTGGTAAGTGAGGGAGAGAAGGGCCGCGCGCAAAAATTCCCCGAAGACGAGTACTCCTCCTGCCCGGCTGGGGGGGACATCCCAGATGACCAGCCAGTTGGGTGGGAGGAAGAAGGAAACGGTAACGAACCGCGAAGGAAAGAACTCCTTCTATGGTATTTGGTCGCTTTCAATCCAAAATACGTCTTTAAACGGAGAACCTAGATCACTAAAAACCGTGGGGGGAGGAGTGTGCCAAGTTGAAAAAAAGGACGCTGACAAAAGAAGTAATAATTATGGAATTTCCTTGTAATATTACCGCGGTGAACTGGAAAGGACTTGCCCTGCTCCTGTGTAAGAAGCAGATGTATCGGGAAATAAGACCCAACAAAAGTCGCCTGACGTCTTATTTAACAAAGGAGGGGGAGAAACTGCGGACGGAAGAAGACGCTGCTGAAACGGAGCATGGGCAAGGAGAAATGTGACGAAAAAGAAAAAAACCGAACTCAACAAACAAACACCAAAAAAGCCAGGGAAGATCCTGGGTGACCAAAACAGTTGAAGAAGGTTTGGGGAAGGCAACATGAAGAGAGAAAAAGTCCCTAGCAGAAGACCAGTTGGTCCGAATCCACGTACAAACAATTTTGGAAAGAAAGCCGGAGGTTGTAGCAGTTACAGGAAAGACTGAGGGGTCGTTTCAATTGGTGGGAGGTGTATGCTGAAGGGGAGGAAAAAGAAATGCCGCGGACATGGAGTGTGAGTTTTGGGGAAGTCGTGCTACGTAAGCACTGGGGGGATGGGTCCCAGTTCGGGCTTGTGACGATCCGATAGCGGGTGCTGCTACGGTTGAGGAAACCATTCCGGAGTCAGGGGGAGGAAACTTGCTTAGACAACCCTCATTCAGAAAAGTAAGGTATCGGGCGACGAACTCGGTTGTAAATGGAAAAATTGGCGCGGGGGTGGCAAAAACGCCCATTTAACCGGGGCAGTAGGGCAGAGCGCCGGTTCAAGTCTAGGACTGCACTGCGGCGGGAAGGTGAAATCGGGAACTGTGAACCGAAACGGGGGTGATCAGGCGGAGATAAGGTTAGGAGATCTGTCAGGGGAATTGGAAAAACCTTCTGCCAACCGGCACCCAGGGCCTTGGTATTCGATATGACGGCCTTAGGTCACCCTCACGAGCGGGAAGGCTTATGGCCGTAGAGTCCTCGAGAGGGGAAAAAAGCTCGGATTTAAAGGAAAGAAGAGGACGAGACAAATAATCGTAACACCGCTTGGACCATACAACAACAAAGAGACGAATGAGAAAAAGACATCACCGAGTAACAACGCTAAAAGAAGACAAGGCCGCGGGTCGCGACCACTGAAAGAAGTACAACTCGTCAATCAATTGACACAAACAAGGAGGGCTTTCCTGAACTGTAAAAGTCACGAGACGGGGGACAGGACCACCTGGGGAAGATCAGCAGCTAAACCGTAGGGGAGGAAAAAAAAAGCAGAAAGCCAAAAATCTTCGCAAAGCTGTGACCAGACCTTGCAACACAAAGAAGCAGCACGGTGATCCAATCTGAAAAAAGGGGAAGCGCAATAGAAATCTTTCCATAGAAGGGCAAAAGAAAAATGAATAAGCAGTTGTAAAAAGGAAGCTAAGGCCATACTTAGAGAAGCGAAAAGAGAGGATCAGCTTCCCGGAGAAAGATCACACAGGGCAATCTTTAAAATAAGCATGCGCCAGGCATCCGTTTACGAGGAACTAAGCTCCTCAGTCCGTGGGTCCTCACGGGTTTCGCTTGTAGCGAGGAAAGGGGAGACCGTCGCAGTTTGTGTTCACCTGTGAGGGGAGTGAATATAAACGCGGAACAAAAAGATCCATAGTCGTCGAGGAATATCGGGAGAGACGAAAACAACAACAGAAGGAGTAAAAGAGAGAGGCATAGGAAGGGGTGAGCAGCCATTGGCGCCTGGTTCCGAGAAGAAAAGAGGTGGGTCGCGCATGCTCAAAGGGCCAACACCAAAGTAATGAGAAAAAGAGTCAGATAACAGACAAACCACGGGGGACACTAGAATAGAAAGGAGTCAAAAAGGAATTAGCCTTTGGCAAAGGAGGCCAGGGAGGAATAATGTGGGAATAGACTTGAGGACGGAAGTAAGAATGGAAAAGGGAAGAGATAAGCACTCCAAATCTTCTGACAGGTTGGCTGAAGCTAGGGAAACAAGGGGAAGGGGCTTGATAAACGGGGTTCTGGGGGCCAATAAGCTGCTAAAATCAGAAAACGGAAGTCCGTTGAGGGGAACTTTCGTTTCGAGGGGAAAAGTGGAGCATTAAAAAAGGGCGCACGATGGATATTTTGGAAGGTGACGCAGCAAAGGGAATTTAGGGATTGATGGGGAGAAATAAGGTCGTCGGAACGGATAGGTTTCTTGAGAGAGGACACCGCGAGAGCTGGAGGAAGGGGAAAAATTCTTGTACAAATGGAAGGGTGTGTCGCTGGAAACGTGAGCTTATCAGGTTGTGGGGACGCGGACAAGGAAGAAAATTCCGCCGAGATTTGGGGGGGAGATTAGGGGGTCAAAGAGGGGGCAGAATGGGGGAACTATGTTGAAAGTCGCCCGGGGAAGGCCGCTGCAAACCTCGCCATTAGAAAGGGAGGGCGAGCGCGAGGGATAAAGGAGGAAAAAAGAAACCATCCCGCGCCGTCCTAAGGCGAGAGAGAACGAAGGACGGCATAAGGAAGAAGAAATACCACTAAGCACCACCGTTGGAACCTGTTTAGCCGGGGACCACAACACCTGCTCTAAAGAAGGAGAAAAGAAAATGCTAACCCGCTATCACAAAAGGAGGGGAGACTGGGCGTGAACTTGCACGTGTCACTTTCAAGAACTCCGGCCGCAAGGGAAGGAGAACGTCTTCTTAAACCACCCATGACCGAAAGGTCCACAAACCGGGAACAAGCCCACCACATATGTGCGGTCGGAAAGACAGCGGGTGTTTTAAACCAGGCCCGGCGAATCCGAATCTCAACCCGATGGGGATGGAAGAGAGGATCAAGAAAAACGTCGTCAAGAACCGGGGAAAGGACACATCTGAGGAGAAGGACCTTCTTAGCACATAACAGAGGAAGAAAGATACCCGCCGCTCGAAGAGGGTCGCCGTCCGACTGCGAACACCACTTGAATCGACCGAAGGGAGGAAAAAGAGTACCTGGGAGACAGGTGAAAGTCGGACCCACCTTGTTGAGAAAGACGGAAACCTCATCGTCGTTAGGGGGGGGGGAAGTTTGAGAAAAGACTTAGAAACAAAGGGATGGGGAAAAAAGGGATTCGAGCAGGGGGTTTGCGGTTGGTAGGTGAGTCGCAAACTACTTTCTAAAGAAGGTTCCGGAGGGGAAAAAATTCCGCAACGGGGGAGTTCTCATTCGCATCACGGGAAAGGGTTTTACCCCCGAAAAACCCATTTAATCTAAAAAGGGGGGAGTGTCCTCGTCTGTCAAGGTAGAACGTGAATAGAAGTTCCCCTGGGTATATTGTGAAACAGACTTTCACCGATCACTAGGGGACAGCTCTTAGAGACAGATTGGGGAAAAACCGGAAAGAGGTAGGACCCTTACCGAAGAAGTGGCGGGGTCAATCGCAAAAACATATTCAGCGGTACTTGAATTCCTCTGGGATGCTCGGAAGGGAAAAACAATAGACCTTTCTTCTTCTCTGAGAGGGGGTGTACCTTGACGTCTTACACAACTGGATCAAAGACGTTATGTTACATAGAGAAGGTACTCGTTTAAGAAGTTAAAAACTAGCGGGACTGAAGCCGCGTTGTCAGCGGGCGCATATGGAGGGGGGAACACATCCAGGGCCATTCGCGAGGCGGGCTAGAAGGCGTCGGGAAGCGGTTCGGTAAGAGCCAGGATCCTCGGCCCAATACCTTTACTACGTCAGGGGCAACAGGTAAGAGGGCCATGGATCCCCGGGTTGAAAAGGGGGAAAATAATTTGTGGTGCAAGCATCTGACCCCGACATCGAGACATAAAAGAACTTTAAGAAAGCGCTACGACGGGGGCGGGAAATTCCGCTGGGAGGGGCCAGAAAATTCCAGTGATTGTGGATTATTCGCGAACCACGGCTCAAAGGGGGAGGGAAGTGCCATGCCGGAAGAGGGGGGAGGTGAAAAATACGCGAAAGAGCGTTGAGCCTGGGCCGGGAGTGAAGTTAAGAGGGGTCGGAATTCAGGAAGGTACTGCCTTTCCACCGCGGAGACTAAGAGCGAGCAGAGGGAGGCCAAAGGAAGTTTTTCAGCTTTCATGGTCAAGAAGAGGAAGATCATCCGATCTCGGGGAGAGGGTCAAACACGCAGCTTTGGGGTGTGGAAGCGTTGCCAATTTTGGGGTCACTCCACGCAGGGTCTTCTGATCCTCTCTTAAGACCGTCCTTGAGATCGTCAATGGAAAGCTAAAAACTCTCGACTCCTTCCAGGATGCGGGAATAAAAAGAAGAGATAAATCTTTGAACCGAGTTCCGCTCAAAAAAGCACGCTACTTCATGCCTGGCGGACACTCTACTCTCATCTGAGCAGAATGTGGAGGGTAGTCTGGAAGGGGTCGGCGAAGTTCCAATACCTGCACGGGAGAGAACTACGACAAAAGATTGCCGGGGGTCCAGCAAAAAAACACGTAGGGAAAGGAAAAAATGGGGTTTATGCGAACCCTGTCCTTAGATGGGTTTAGTAAGGAGACTCTCAAAAAGAAAAGAGCACTATAGAAGCCAATTTCCTTTGGGACTATAGAAAGAAATTCCAGTACTTATCCGAATAAAATAGTTGCCCGTGTCAAACAAACGATCTGGTTGTATCCAGAAGATCACGAGGGGGGGGTGAGTGCGAGAGTCAAACACAATTAACACGGCAACTCTCAAAGGTTCACCGCAAGACGAGGATACGCCGGGGGGAGAAAACTGTGTCGGGGGCGTAGCGGGGAGTAGTCGCTACCTCCACGAACTCGAGCCTAAAAGGGTACCGTCGAAGAAACCTGGATACTATACGAGGGGAGGGACACGTAAACCCACAACGAACCATTCGAAAAAGTCGCGATCTCCGAGGAAACTAGTCGTCGGAGGAGAGAACTGGAAGGCGAAAAAAGCAACCCGGGATAGTAGCAAAACTGTTCTGCAATCCCACAAAAATAACCTGGAAATAAGTGAGAACTCGGAAACGGATTCCTACGTCGATCGTTCACAATAAGGGAGAAGGCGTGTCGGAAAGAAATTGCCCATGGACAGACCATGCCACGGGACGGAGATAGACTTCTCGGAACGAGAAGAATTTCTACTCTTGAAGAAACAATCGAGCAAACGAACGCCACCGACCTTTCCGATTCCGGAAGACGGCTGTTCAACTGGCCCATTGAGGAGTACCGCTGAGTCCATTGCGCAACGTGGTACGTACTAACTGGGATACGCTGAGAATCCCCTATGGGAAAAGATCGTGTTGCTCTCGTAGGAACTGAAAAAACCGGTAGGAACTAAAATATACAACGAGGAGAAGAAAGGGGACCGTATGACAAACTTTAACAAAATTATCTTGCCTATCGAATCTCTCACCGGAAAACCAGTAGGGTAAGGGTAATGCACAAAGAAGTGCCCCAACGTGGGTTTCAAACAAGTCGCTGGGGAAAAAAGAAATAATCGAAGTGAAAGGTCCGTTGTGAGTCGTTTGACAGTACGTAGTGACTTGGAACATGCCAAGGCCCATGGGGAGTCGCAAAACCTTGATAGGACGACTGCCTCAAAGAAGACTCCGGCACTGGGGGATAAATGGAAGGAGACTGCGCTCAGAAAGGACGCTCACCGGAAAGGTTAGAGGAACAGAAAGAGGTTGCACAAGACGGAGTCAACAGCAAAAAAAAGCTCCGACGATAGGTGACCCGACGAGGGGGGGGGGGGTCCCAGTCGACAGCCCCCTCACACAAAAGCTTGAAGAAAGAACACACACAAGTTGGGTCCCGACCAAACTGTTTGGCAGGCCGGCACGAAAGTAGGGTCTACTTGTCAAGGGAAGTAGAGCACGTGCAAGTGTCCTAAAAGGCGCTTACAGGGGGGGAGTTTGCGGGGGAAAACCGGCGGAGGCGAATAGGCGGTGTTCTTAAGTCGGGCAGGCGCCGGTCTGCCGAGAAACGGTCCGTTAGAAAGTTATTCAACCATCGGTCTGTGGGCAGGCGGTGGGAAGGGGAAGAACCAGTACTGCCGTTAGAGGAAAAAGGGGGGGCCCTTGCTCTCGACCTACAACGACAAGGTAGACCCGTTGTCGGGTCATCGAGCAGGGAGAAGGACGTAGTTGACCGTCCTCGGAAGAATCATCCCTCATTCTGATGAGGGTGATCGCGGAGTCGCCGGTGGGGTTCACTGAAAAGATGGCCAAGAAGAGCCGGAACCGAGGTAAAAAAGGAGCGGAAGAGAGAAGGAGACGTCTCAAAAGAAGGCGCGAAAAAGATGCCGTAGAGACTACCTGCGCACGGGAAAATCCTCGGGGGTCTTCGAAATAGAAAGGCTTGAGAAAACCCATCGTGCGAGAAAAAAAAAGCTGAAAACTAGAGAGAAAAAACGCGGGCGAAATCCCTTGCGAAAAGGAAACGTAAAAGACAGGAACTGCTGGAAAAAAAAAAAAAAGGACCTACCCGAGTCGATCAAATGCACAAAAAGAAGTCGGGAGTCCTGAGGAACCAGAAAAGAAAACAACGCATCAAGCCGAGTAGCGTTCTCCAGAACAAGACAGGAAGGGGCGGTGGACAACCCAGCAGTAACCGGGGCCTCTCGGGCCAAGGACTGAGGACGAAATACACCTGAGGAAGATAAAACCAAAGGAAAAAAGAGTTGCCAAATCGCAGATCAACTCACGAGGGACCTATCTTACGAACACGGGGGAATAACTCGGACTTTAAAAAGCTACGTCGTCTTAGCAGTATCTCGGTCGATTAGTCCCTGCTAAGACGGAATAAGCCACAGAAGAGGCGGGCCTAAAACAGATCCTGAACGCGGATAAACGAAGAGGTCCTCACTTGTTAATGTCGCCTCTGGCTCGTCACCGGAAACGGGCGGCACCGAGGGCGTCGCTGCGAAGACCCTCCGAGGAAAAAAGGACAATGCCGTTCGAAAAAGGGGAAATCTTAAAAGAGACTACTCAAACAACGAAAGGATAGATCATAAAAAAGCCGGTTCGAGACAGGTTGGCGGCCGGGAGAAACGGAAGGCAGGAACGGAAGCGTTGACCCAGAAAAAAAAGCGAGAAAAGGGAAGAAACGAGCCAAACTTTAAAGACGAGAGGAAACTGGTCAAAAAGATTCTAAGGGGCTTATAGGCCCACGGCCCGATGGGAGTAATAAGGGGAGTACAGTGAGCAGGAAGAGGAAGCACTCCGATGATACGTAAACTAGCTTGATGTGACTGAAAGGCCTGTTATTACAAGGGAAGTATGGAAAGGCAGGGAAAGTTTTGAAAGGCTGGGAAAGATACTTCGAAGAGACCGCTGGCCGACGTTGTGACAGGGTGCGCGGATGGGAAGTTGAAGTGTCCCCTACGGGGTCGCGCACACAGCCTTTAGGGGGACGCTTGTTCACCGAAGAAGTATGGCTGGCGCAAGGGGGGGAGGCCGGAACGTATGAGGCTGAAAAAAGGGCCCGGGCGAAGCTGTGTTGGAATTGACGATCGGGGCTTATGCGGGAAAAGAGAGCGGGCAACGCTTTCTAGTTAGATGAAACATGTGGACCGCCAGGTAAATCTCATTTGTGGCTGAGATTTGGTCAGCGGTGCGAGGTCAAAAGATTTGGCCCCGTCCGCTGCAACCCAGAATGAAATGCAAATAAAGACTTTTAAGGGGCGCGGACTGCTAAGCAACGACATCCTGTGGGCGAACTAAGTAGGGTGTTGCACTAGGTCGCCAAATGGAAGCCTGCTCCAAAACTAACCCGGCACCAGGATGTGGCTCCGGTTGAAAGGTTTTTAACACAAAAATCCGCCTAGGTCTATCAAAATTCTCTTATCAACATTCATTGGAGAAAGGTGAAAATTGCACTAGGGCCTGGAACGAGCCGCAGTCTGCATCGACGGAAGGGGTTCAATAATCCCCATGTAATTCTGAAAGGTCGTGGAGAACCCGAAGGACGAAAAGGCACAGGTATCGCCGATAAAAAACTGGATTTTCTTCCCCGGATAAGAAACCGAACTCAAAAAAACCCCGACGAATGGGTTAACTTCAATCAAGCGAAAAGAAACGAGTAACCATGAGAACGAAGAAGAAGAGCCAATCAAACTAAGAAAGAAGAAAAAATCACCTCCCCTTCCGATCATCTACTCACTGAAAAAACCTTCCTACAAGGGGAAAAGTCGAAATACTTGCGACGAGGACTTAGTAAATGCTAACACGGGAACCGGGGCGCCATGGAGGACCTGTGTGGTCAGCCGGCTTCGCCGAGCATCACTGATGTTGTCATCGATGTCTAAAAGAAAACCTGGACGAACAAACAAATTACGTCGGCGGGTGTTTCGTTGGGGGTGCTGAAGGGTTTAATGGTCAACAGTCTACAGGGGAATGCACCCGCGGGCTGGCGGAGGACAGGAGGAACGGAGGTGTCCCCACAGGACCATGCGACGGGAGTGGAAGTGCCGTAGGAGGTCGGATAGACAGGAGAGCGACAGGAGGGGCCCCGTGACTACGGGGAAACAGACATGAACGGACTTACAGGAAAAGGAAGTGCGAACGGTCACGAGAGAACAGGGTGAAGGTCTGCCTACCCTACCTAGGTAAGTTGAAATTGGGAGAGAGAGGGGGTGGTCCACGGCAGATATGGACAGGCCGTGTTAAAGACCGCGTTGGCAGACGTTCGTCTTCGGGCGCATAAAAACAGGAGGGCCACAACTTGCTGCAACGTGGACGACAGGGGAATGTGACCGCGACACCGGGGGTAGCGTTGCGCGACGGCCGGAGCCGGTACTCACCATGTCGAAGCCAGTTTGACGGAGAGGGTATACCGGCGTCCCATGAGATAGGGCGAATCGCCTTCAGGACGGAAGGAGGAAAATGAAATGTAGCAAGCCCGAAAAGGACAGATATTCCCAAAAAAGTGCAGGGTTGCGAAGGGCAAAAAGGGCCGACAGCACCAGAGAAAGGAGAACCACGAGCAACTGCCGGCTCGACTGGGGAGCGGAAAGAGCGGGATTCTCGAATGACCAAAGTCCAGGAGGGGGTATACTCCGAAAAAGCGAAAAGGGCTGCGGCCAAGCAAGGCCAAATTGTAGGGGCGAGGCCAGCGCCTCTCGACATTAAGGGTAGAGTCCGGTAAAGCGTGATGTGTATGATTAAATTGCGTGCAAAGGATAGTCCTAATGAAAGGATCGACTTGCGACAAAAAAACTGGTAGTGGGAGGGACCGTTAATGCGGTGGACAGGAAACCCTACTGTCCAACGCAGAGAAGGAAGAGTTTTTCAGTCGACCAGGGGGAGACCGTAACGGCGGAGGCGATCTTGTTCTCATTGAATTCCGTTGGTCTTTCTGGACTCTTTCGCGCTAGAGCCGTCCCTTCTGTTGAAGATCTCGAAGCTACTCGAGGGCACGGGTATCCTAGCATAACGGCTGTGGGATTTATTACCTTTCTCAAAAAGCTGACCCAGGCCCTATTCCAACGGGAGGTTCGTCGTATCTCTCGCTTCAAAAAATCGCGAGAAGGAGACTCTCACTTCAAGGGGGAAAAAAAATCTCTACAAAACACAACAACGGAAATTTTGGTGATACTCTTCAACCCGAGTAATCTATGGGCCTTCGGGGAAAGACGAGATTCTCCTATTACTGCACGTATCACGGGAGGAGGTTTACTGAGAGATGGAGGATGAAAGCGACTAATGACACGAGGGAAAGAGCCGATCATTACTGCAGTAAGATTTCATAGGGGGGCAACCGAATAAAGAACGACTGAGTCTAGCGTGACAAACTACATAAGAGAGTCACTTCAAACACGACTTTCACCGAGAAGCACCTCTTAGTAAAAAGAGGATGCCCACCTGGGGGGGGGGCTCGTTAGAAATCGGGGCCCACAGGAAATTACCCGGAACCCAGACTCCTGACGCCTGGGGCAGCGAATTCTTATGCATGGATACGAAGTACCCGAGGAAAAATACCCTGCCACTCCACAGGTCGCGTCAGACCCAGATCTTCCGAGGCAGTTCTGGCCGGCGTGAACAAAATAAAAGGGGTCAGCCTCGGAGTTCAATAATAAAAGAACCCGCGGGGAAAAGGCTAGGCGGAATCAGGCACAAGGGGGGTGACCAAAAAACGAAACAGGAGGAGGACGCAGTTTGGACCGATCTTTGGAATGCCGGGAGGGGGCTGGAAGGAAGGAAAAACTTAGTAAACATGAAAGGGATACGGATAAAATTAGGACTGTTTAGGGCTAAGCTATTGCGACTGTAGGCCCGATGGCTACTGAACAAACTCCACCAAACCGATTATCTAAAGGAGTCTACGGTCGAACGGGTGGCTTATGTACCGAAGAAATCTAAAAAGTCTGAGGCAACGGAGTCTACGGGAACTTGTACAATACCATAAAATTTAAAAAAATTTCCAGGAGCCTTACAAGAGAGGCCTGAAGCGTAAGAAAAATGCTAATGGAGATTTAAAGGCGACAGAAGAGTATGAACCGCCTGAAGATGACCGATGCCCTAGTAACCTCAAAGAACGCGGTAGGGGGGAATATTGCCCCCATGTCGTGGGGCAATTCATAAACCGCCGAATAGAATTCGCTGTACAAAAAGGGAGGTAGTTGTTCTGTTACGTTAATAGGAATGGGGGGGGAGGAGCCTGTTCGCGTCAGTGAATATCGAACAACAGCTTCCATAGGAGAAGAACCCACTTGAGGTACCAAGGTAATTTAGGGGAAAATAGGCCTGCGCCAAAACAGAGACATATCACACGAGGGACCGGTCTCAAAAGGTGAACAAAAAGACCGAACAAACTAGAAAAAAAAACAGAAGACGATCCTGGTTGACAAATCAGGTTGGGGGACTCGCCATTAGACATAAGAAAGTCGACTGTTTACCGAAGAGAAGGGTGGAACCCCAACAAGGTTGTCCCGAGAGAAAGGAACGTGGGAAGTGTTCACTCCGTCGAAAGGTTATGGGTCTTTAAGCGCATGGGACTGGCGCGAAAAAAACTTCTAAAGGGGGAGTGTTGCGCCGGCGGGGGCTAACCGAAGGCTGCAGGTAGCTGCTAGGTGTGAAGGACGGAGGCGGTCTTTCGTTGAAGCCATTCGTCGGGCTTGAGGGGGAGAGCAGGAAGAACCGCAGAACTGCCCCGTCTGGAGGACGAACTTTGGCCCGGGAGTGGAGTCTTTTTTTCCCACGGAACGGTGCGTAGTGCAAGCAATTTTTCAGAAGTCGAGTAGGATACTTAGGCGTTCGGGAGCCGCAAGACAACAAGGTAACGGTCCAGGAATGTGAGAGTAGCGAACCGGGTGGTTCACAACGTGGCAGGGAATCAGAGTTTTGGCCGGGTGGGGGACGGATGACGACTCTTCAGGGGAAAGTAATCGGGGGGGTCAGCACTCGTCTTGAAAGACGCGGGGGGCCGTATATACAATCGAGGAAGCAAAAATCATTTGCTCAAAGAGTCTTGAAGCGCGCTGCGGGCAACGAAAATCGACGAACCAACTCACTCTGAACACCGAACGGAGCACCCGAATCGATCACCCAGGTCCCGCAAGAAAAAGAGAAAAGCGCATTAGCTGGTGCAGATAGCAAACGTACAAGATAAATTAAACACCTTCAGCCCGAAAAGGGAGGGGACAGAAACGTCATCCGCCATCCTTTATTTCTAAAAGCCATAAGACGCTTATGCGTCCATACCCAAGAGCCTCTGGAGGGACTCACGAAAGTTTTACCTACCACTGAATCAAAGAAAAAATAATATTAGTTAAACTAAATCGTGGGCTCATAGCATCCATGGACACAAGACACTATTCTGAAATAAAGGAAAGAAAAGACGGGTTAGGTCCTTTTCAGCCGTTCCTGATCCATACTTGAGGGACTTCTCGAAGGAGAAGGGGGAGATTTTAAACTGACTTCGGTCAAATCCGCTCCCCGGGGAGGGAGGAAGGGACAAAGACATCCGTTTAAGCTGCTGTGTCGAGAAGTTGGACAAAGCTGGAACGCCCGTCGCACTTTGTCACCGATGGCGCAAGAAGCAAAAAGACCAGTTTTCAGACCACTCGCCCCAGTCCAAAAGGGAGGATGACGCCGCGTATCTGAAGTAAAAACCAAAATAGGAGGGGAAAAGAGACGGGCCGGGTCTCTACACGAAGAGCGAGGGCCAGTAACTGGAGGATCGCGGCATGGAAAGGAGGGGCAAACGAACCGGGGAGAACTTCGACCTCGCCATCTATACCAGCCAAACGGAGAAGTGGAGGGAGTTTGTTCACAGAGCCGGTGGTTCCTGACCCAGGAAAGGGTTCCCGTCCTCGTATTCTTCTCAGTAAGTAAGCCGGAAAGAAATCCTTAAGAGAGTATTTAGTAGGACCGAAGTTATTAAAAAATGGGATTATCTACTTGTGGAGAGGGCAAAGAGTGACAACGGTAAGGACGTTGGCGGTTTGAGGAGTTCATGGGGACGATATCCGGGTGGCGAAACCAGAGGTGAGACTGTTTTGGAAACCTTGGTAAGATACGGAGCGGACGGTTCGTTTGAGGGGGGTGGGCACTTGCCCAGAGAGGTAGGGGGGACTCTAGAAGGGGTTATCGTGTTTCTCGGAAAACAATGTCGTGCTGTTAGCGTTGTTGACGGTGACAGAAAGTAAGTTTCTCAGCTGAGTCGACGTCTGTGGTCACGTTGGGACTGTTTCGAAATGGAAATCGGGGCGAAGGGGCGGCCCGCGTATGGAGGGGGGGGGGCGCTCTTGACGGGAAAGGGCCTTTCCTCCGCCTCAGCTCCGAAAGGGGGGAGAGGGACCTGCCTGATGTGCATTCAGAACCCGACTGCACCGCTCCGTTTTCCATCCAACAGCCCTTGTTGTAAAAACCACCACCCCGCGAAACACCGAGGAGGTAGCGTCTGGACTTTTGCGTTACACTAGTTAAAGCCTCAGGAGGCATTCTGCCAAAAAGAAATTGTGCACGACGCAAAGGGAACTACTAACCGTAGAAAACCCGCGAACCAGCCATTCACAAAAGTTCGTAGTCCCTCCTACCGGATGCGGGTTTCTTTGGCACTTCCGATACTAAAAAGATCACCCCCTACTGTTTGGGTCGAAATACCTCTCGGAGAATGCTTGCACATCAGGTACCGGGGGAAAAAGAGAGGGATCACGCCATAAAAAAAAAAGTGCACGCGACCTGCTTCGCCGATAAAAACGCACAACCAAAGGTGACATTCACGACCTCCTGGCAGAAACCTTACTGAGGACTGAGAGGATCGTACCTTGTTGGGGAAAAAACTCGCATCTTCTGAGGGCTGCAGGGATGCAGAAAAGCCCTTTCGGGAAGTGGTCAAAGATGCTATCATTGGTTTGGGGAGGGGGGGGTGCGGTTGGAACCCCTATAGAGAAAATTGATTCCCGCACCTCGGGTCGGTCCTGTAAGCTGGTCAAGCACAACTTCAATTTCCAAGAAAAAAAGGGAGGCGACAGTTGTATGGCCATGGAGAGAAGAGCAATTATTCAAGAAGTATAAGAGGTCCCCGGTACTGCTCAGACTTTCAAAATGAAGGTTTGACATTTCCTGCCGGTCATCGATGGGAGTGAAAGGGCTTGCATATCCCTTAAAGAAAGGGGGGCGTCTTAAGGTGACAGTGGCCGGAGAAGGTATCACGCGGAAGAGTTAATCGCGGACTTCCGCCGATCTCCAGTACGGTCTGCTGAGCAGTAGTGATAGGTCAGGATCGAGCACACGTCGTAACTTGGATCGCACCGGAGTATACAGTTTGCGAAGCGGACGCTCCGCTGGGCGGAGATTTAAAACTCAATGTCTGTTACAGCAGGGACAGTCGAATTGAGGGGGGGGATGAAGTTGCAGCTAGGCTCAGGCGAGAAGTCTGAGTTTAAAAGAAAACCTAAAAAGAACATATAGATCCGCTCCAAGGCGTGCTGTGGCTAATGCAGATAGTCCATGGGCAGGCTGACTCAGACCAAGAATGGGACATCAAACGATCGTGAAAAGACTCCTCGACATTTGTCTGAAAAGGGCAAGCGCGCCCAGGTACCGGCGGGGTGGGTCTTAAGCATAACAAGAAAGAGGCGGAAAAATTGCTTCGGCCACGGAGAACGTCGGGGTTACGAGTGAGCCGCATTCTAATGCGTGAAGCGAAGGTGTTCGTTCAGAGGTGCTGCTTACTGCTTACCTTCGATAAGAAAAAGGCTTGCTGCACGACTAAAAATTACGTGCGGGGCGGGGGTCAGTCAGGGGCGCGCCGATGCCCTCCAAACAGAACCTAATGGTGAAGAGAAGTGTAAGAGCATCGCGCCTGCTCTTTGACCTTGGAGAAGGGGCTGCTCTTGCTAGTCGGGGGCCCGGTTGAGAGCACTCCTCCAGGTCTCGGTGAATCCAATAACAGGGAGAACACTCTTGACTCAGGCCATCAAAAGTCCTGGGGAGTCGGGGGAGGTGACAACGTAACTGGCGGCAAAGGACCTGACTATCCACCGAATGTCGTATCTTGCATCGTCAGCGGAAAAGGGCGTCAATAGTCGATACAGCGGGTGGGCCCAA
>Ga0179593_1286852_pt1 | contig 21291 bp, 22 predicted proteins | sample CZODoug2_1_08_16_FD_185931 | JGI IMG/M metagenome (GOLD analysis project Ga0179593, IMG submission 185931) | Vadose zone soil fungal communities from Angelo Coast Range Reserve, California, USA - CZODoug2_1_08_16fungal (PacBio error correction) | ecosystem: Environmental > Terrestrial > Soil >...
TGCACCGGCCGACTGATCGAGCCAAGGATGCGAGACTAAAAAGGGAGGAAAACATCGACACCCTGGGTCAGCAAACCGCCCTTCCCCAAAGGACCGGGACCATCACCAGATAAACATGAACCCTACGGTAACGAGAAACACAAATCTTTTGAGGGGCCACAGATCAGGAGATGCCCGCTCAGCGAAAAATAGCGGAAGACAAAGGGGGGCCCCTAGAGGAAAAAACTCATGAAGGGAAAGGAGGTCCAAAATGTCCGATGTGGCTAGAGGGGCACCGGGGCCTGAAAAACTAGGGAAAACTCTTAGGGGGGGTCAAAGAGTCTTGAGAAAAAAGTCCCCCCAGGCGTATGCCGCGGTCCAGCGAGGGGAAACTCCGTGACGTTTAAAAACCTAAATTTACACCGGTGGGGGTAAGGCAACCTGACCCCCTTCACACTGAAATTTGGCAGGACTTCAAAACCTTCCTTCACAGACACGGCGAGTAGAGGCGGACATGGCCGCCCCCCTACTGGGCCCAAAAAAAAGACCAAACGTAAAAAAGGACGGGGTCCCCCCCAAAGAGAAAGAATCGGCCTCTCAATTGAAGGGCGAGCTTATGCAAGGAAAAGCTAAGTCAAGGAACGCAGCGACCGGCCGAGCCACAGCCGTCGACCGCAAAACGAAAAGGAAGAGGGTGAGAATGCTTGTCAGGAAAAAAAGTGTGGGGGAGGGGAGTCCTCTACAGGGGAGAGGTGATAAACGAGGAAGGCGGAGCGTTCCCGCGGACTTAATCCATCCAAAGGTCGCAAAAATAGACCCGCGAAAAAGAAACGGGGGATCAAATTCCTGAAAATTTACTGGTCAGGAGAGCGTTGGGAACGAAAGGGTTCTCCACAAACGAGCGTATTTATACAACGAACGACCGGGCGGCTAAAATGCTCGACGAGGAAAAAAGAGGAAGGGAAAATTCCCCCGGACACGGTAAAGGACCAACCGGGATAGGGGTGAACGGGCGCCCCCGCGGTGGTAGTCACCACCGAAAAAAAAAAAGAACGGGGAAAATTGGAAAGTCAATACCTGAGAATCTGCCGATATGGACACCCCCAGCCGGTTGTAAAAATTAACGAGAGGGGCTCATCAGGGGGGAGGGTCCACGTGCCACATCTGGGACTCTGTCGCCCGAAAGGTTCCCGAAGCTTACTGGGAGGACGAAATCACTTGCGCACCCAAAAAAAAAAAAGACACAGAAAGGTCAGGTCGTCGGACGACCACTGCTCAAAAACAGATTAAAATTGGGGTGAGAGGAAGAAAACTACAAGGGGGTTAAAAATAGTTCCAATCATAAAAGCAAAGCTGTAAACGCCCTGAATTTGCCTTGGCTGGAACGCTGGGATGTGCAGTTCAAATAACACATAAAAAAAAGGTGTCCGGCGCAACCCGAGGGAGGGAAGGGGGGGTGAAACCGATGCGAAAGGAGAATGACTTAAATGGCAGTTCTCTTGGGGGAGAAGGGTTAGGAAAAAAAAGTCTGGTCTAGGGAAACAAAGGGCCGTCCCAACGACTCGGCCCGGCCCACACCGGCGACAAAAAGGTGGAAAAGGGGGGGAAAGGGAAAGGAAAAAGGTCCAGGAAGGGGACGGGTCGGGGGAAAAAAAGAGATTCATGGGGTAAAGGAAACCTGCCAGGGTCATAGATTTCGAGAGGGAATTGGAGGAGAGAAATTTGAAAAGAAAACAACAAAAACAAGGGGGGGGAAAAGACAATAAATTCGAAAGACAAGGTCATGTTCCCGCGCAACGGGTACCTTAGGGGGGACGCGGAAGCAGCCACAGGCTCCGCAGGGGAATGAAAAGGCAAATTTTTCAACCTGGAAGGGAAAGGTTTCAAAAAAAAACGATTCACTAGAGAGACCGAGACGTGGAACCCCCGCATGGGCGTGGCCACCATCCTACCGGTAACGAACTGTCAATTTCGATCAGGTCTCCGGGGGAGGGGATGGGTATTAGAGCCCGCGGGTTTGCACCAAGTTAGCAAGCACCCCCGTCCGCAACTTAAAAAACACAAGACCAACCATCTGGGGGAGGACAGGGGGGGAAAGAGTGACGTGACAAACACCAGCTTCCCGGAGTGAAACGGTAACCCGCCCAAGAATCGGGGGAGCGCCCCCGAAGGTTTAGAACCCAATCTAAATCCGGGGCAAAAACAAGTCTGTTAAAGGGGAGGGGGGCACCACCCACATAAGATATCTATGACTATAGGGTAAAAATAATGGGGTAGACGCGACGAATATCCGACGATCGAGAACCAAAGAAGCGATCCCTTAACTGGGGAGTCTGGAACTTCAAGAAGGGTCAGGGATTGCTTGTCCAAATGTGGTCTGCCCTGGTGCGAAGAGAGGGCCAGAACCAACATGATGACTGGGGAAGACCATTAACAACGGAAAAGGGACAGTCTTCCTCGTAAACCTGGAACAAATGCGGGGATCCGGTTCGTCACAGAGCCTTGGGAATGGGGGATAGCGTTCGTGGCCAGTACCAAACAACCATTTTAACAAGAAACCTAACCGAGGACCTTCAGGGATAAAAAAACTACGAGCAAAAAACTTGGTAACAGCAACGGAAAAGATGACCGAAAAGGGGAACGCTACCAAGAAAGGTCCTGATTGTTACCATAAACTTCCAAGCATCCCGCACAGAGAGGAGGAAAAAAAATTTTCCTAAGAAACCCTCCGGACCTGGAAGTAGCACGCGGCCATGCCTTGCCCTGGGCAATTCATGGCGCGGGATGGAGGGGAGGTGGGCAAACTATGTACTGCATGGGAGGGTGGGTTCTGGAAAGCACGGTGAATGGCGAACTGGAACGGGGGCAAAAACTGGGCATCACACAGGCCCAGATCCGTGGCGGAGAGGGGTGGTAGTGAAAGCACTGGGGGGCCGGGAACGGTTTCAAAGGCACAGAAACAGAAAGCCAAGGAACCCAAAAGGACCGTTCGTGACATCCCGAACGTGACTGGAGAAAAGGACTAAGGGGGCCCTTGAAATAAAAAAAAAACAAATAAAAATTAGGGCCTGTGCAACAATGTGGTAACTCCACGGATGAACTCCGGCCCCCCTAACCGGCGACGAAAATTCTTGAAGGAAAACTAAAGGGAACTGGGAAACTTGTTCAAAAAAAAAAAAACAAGAGCTCATTCACGGTAAGGGGGGCCAGGACACACCGCAGCCGGGCGACGGCACAAAACTAAAGAAGTCCATCAGAACCTCTGGGGTGGGGAAGGTAAGCCCCGCATCCAAAACAAAGATACTCCCCAATAAGCGCCCACAAGCACAAGCCAAGGCGGCGGGAGTGGAACCCAAAGGTTGGGGGAAAAGGTTGGTTTGGGAAAGGGCAAGAAACATCCTCGTTTCCACTCCTGGGACGGAAATATCCTCCCCCTGACTTTCCGGCCGATGTGGACTTTATTGCAGGAAAGTGGGGAAAACGCCCTGAAAGAGTGAGACGACCACTCCACCCTTGCCAAAAAAGAGGGGCTGACGGGTCAAGAAAAGACGAGAAGAATCCAACCAATTAAATAAAAATGTGCCCGGAGGCGCGAACGCCAGGGGGGCAGAAACGGAGAGAAAACCGATGACTCTCGGTTTTAGAAACCGATGAATCCTCTATCTCCAAGGGAGAAAAACTGAACTGTGGGGGTTAAGGGTAAAGGGCCTTTGGGGCTCTGTACGCCATGGGGGCGCTGCGGGACGGGGCATCGTGGCTCGGGCGGGTCGGACCCGCGGGGCCCGCGTGGTCAGAGAGATTCAATGTGAAGACAGGAGCCCCTTCAAAAATCTCAGGGCACCAGCCGTCTGCAAACCTGGCACCGAGTTCGGCTGCTCGGGGGAGTCGTAGGGGGAAAAAAGTTGAAGCCAACTAAAAGAGGGTGCCTTCCGCAGTGTGTGATCCGGCGGAAAACGGAGAATGGCACCCTCCCAGGGGGAGGAAAAAGAGCAAAAAAACCAAAACGGGAGGGGATGTGAAAGAGATAGTATGAACAAGGGCATTCGCCAATCAACGCCGGACGGTTGACGGCATGCGGAATGAAGGCCCATGGAGATGAAGTTCACAGGGCAGGCAAAATAGAAATAAAATATCACATGAAAAGCCACTAAACGTCAGCAAGCCCGCTGACCTGAAACCATGGGATGATGAGATGCGAAAGGACAGGTAAGGCCCCCGCCTGAAACACCTCTTCCCAAGGGACATCACAAAACCGCCGCATCAAACCGCCCCTTGGCGAGACACCAAAAAAAGCTCCCGAATTTGTGTCCAGTCAACCAAGGGAAACTCCCGGGGGGGGGAAGAAAAGAACTCAAATAAAAAAAAATTCAAAAGAGGGCTATGAAAACAAAAAAACCGAAATCATCAAACAAGATAGGAAAGCAAAAGACTGAAATCTTGAAAAAAAAAAAAAGACACAGAAGGGGCCCTTCCGAGCCTAACGCCCCAGTAGGGGGAAGAAGGAGCAGCGGCAAGCCGAGCGGGTTGGGCAGGCGAACAAAAAAAATATGAGGAAAGAGTTTGGTGGAAAGAGGTAAGAAAACCCATGATTTTCACAGGAGACCAGCAGGGCCGAAGCAGGCCTTATTCCGGCCCGTGCTGCTGGACCAGGGAACCCTTCCCGCAAAAAGGTCCAAAGAAAAGAACAAACTTCGCAGGCCAAAAAAAGGCAGACGAGCCGGCGCTTCGTGGGAAGCGGGTATGGTCCCGGCCGCGCCGAGGGCGCGTAAACGTCGACCGCACCCGTCCCCCCGCAAAAGCGTAATTGCAGGAGGGGGGGGGGAAGGCAATAACCAAAAGGGGGAAAACGACTGAACTGGAGGAAAAAAAGGGCCAACGCCACCGCGGCCGGGACCGGGGGGGGGGCGAACCCCCACTAGCAGGTAAGGCCCCAAAAGTAAAGAAAAGGGTTTTTCCTAAAAAATCTTGACTGAAACTGCGCCGCCCAGCCACCCAGGGGGGCACATGGAGACGGATCCGCGGGCTGTGGTCCTTACAACAGAAAAAAATAGAAAACCAGGTTGCTCGACGTCCGGGACTTACTGTAAGAAGCCCAAGCAGTGGCGCTGGCGGGAAAGTCCCACTGGTCAAAAAAGGGGGTTCACACCCCTTTGGACAGGAAAAATCAATTGAAAGAAACCTCAAACGCGCCAAGATACTGGCACCCGTGTTGAGGAACTGGAAATCAAGGGGGAAACGGTCCCCACCCCTTTGGAAAGAGTTCCTGCCCAGGCACCGTGGGCGTAAACAGACAAACCGACAGCAAACTCGGCCGCACGTCCATCACCCAAAAATCAAAAACCGACGCCAATGAAGGAAGGGACGGGGGGGGGCGGGTCAAAGCATCGCGGCTATCGTCGGCCCAAGAAGGGTCGGCCCGACTGGGTACTATTCCAGGGGTCAGCGCTACATATCTTAAACACGACAGTCGGGTTACAGAAACGAATCTGAAGGAAAATTCCTTGGGTACAGCAGGGATGCCCCAGAGGCGGGGAGGGGAAGGAAAAAGGGCAGCCCGGGGGGGGGGGGTCCCCAGCATGCAGGTTGCAAAGGGGAAGAGAAGCATGTCGGGGGACAAGGTGAGGGGGGGGGGGTAACGGACTAGTTCCCCACCTGAGGGAAAAGAAAGCCTCAGCAACAAATACGGCTTACACCGGATCAATTCCACAACAACAGAAACGGGTCTCGTCCACGCGTAGGCGGTGGTACAGCGAAAAATGCTCCAGGTGGGGTACAACGGTGCCACGCCGTTTACTGCCTACAAAAATGAAACAAAAAAGCCACGCAGAAAAAGCCCCAGAGGGGGAATCAACGCCCTCCAAACCCAGGACCGCGCCAAAAAGGAAAAGGCGGCCTTCACAGGCCCCGTGGGGGTCGATGATTTCACAAGTGCGAATTCCCTCGGGAATCACACCTCCAGGTTCGGTCACTAGAGGGGAACAGTGTACCTAATAGTAATGAAATAAAGGAATGGACGAGGGGGGCCCCGGAGAAGCCGAACCGAAGGCGGGTTAGGGCGCTTCGCGGAGGAGCGATAGACGTCGGGCAGAGCGGGTCGATACACGAAAGGATCAAAAGAAACCTTTATGAAAAAAAGTCGAAGGGAGGGGACGTGGTGAAACGAGGAAGTAAATAACAACTGGGTCCGGCCTATCAAAAAAAAAGAGACAATGATTTACCCAGGAAGGAAAAACTGTCGTAATAACGGTAAATGGGGCCTGGGCAAACCTCGGGGAATGGAAACACCGAAACATAAGAAGCGGCGCACAAAAATTGACAGGAAAGGGGGGGAAAAAACCAGTTCCTCAGGGAAAAAGGGGGAAAGCCAGCCAGGGAGGAAAAGAATGAATCCGGGAGACATAAACCGTCAACTGGGGAAAAGGAAAAGGGGGGGGGGGGTTGGGACAAAAGAACTGTAGGGATGGAACACATGGGGATCCCCCTTGCCGCCAACAGCTTCTCAAAAACAGGACATCTTGGGGGGGGAGAAAAAAAGGTTACAATGAAAAAATGGAAAGAAACTTTGCTCATGGGGAAGCCCGAACGGGCGCACGGTCCGGCCCCCCTTTTTCCTTGAACAAAAATTTAGGAAAACCAGGGGGTTGGGTCTCCTTGGGGGGAAAAAAAAAAAAAACGCGGGCGAAGGATGACGGTAAAGGGGGGGTTGGTGACCCTCAAGCCAAGGGGGCGCCCCTGGAAGACAGCACCCCTGAGTGCCTTGAGCTCAAAATTATGTCCTTGTCATGATCGGGTGTGGAAATGAATGCCGGGTCAATCCCTCAAAAAACGAGTTCCGGCAAATTTGCCTGGGGTGAGCACTCGGCTAACAAATCAGCAGGGCAGGCCCAATGCCAAGCATCGAACGGCCCTAAGCTTAGAAATTGTTCCTTGGAACAGGCGACAAAAGGGGGATTTGACCAAGGTTAATAAGTCCCTGGTCAAGCCCCATCGAACCAGGGAGCAGCAGGGGAAGTCCGACACGACAATTACACTTGGGAAATGGAGCAGTTTTGGGGGGGGCGTAGGGTACCTAGCAGCGCCGGGCAAGGGGATCCAGCCGGCAGTCCGATGGGTTGGGGCTTTTGAGGAAAAACAGAACCAGGAAGCAGCCTCGTCCTGGAAAAACGGGGACGAGGGTGTGAAAAGGATGAAAATCGAAGCGGGAGGACCCGCCAACGGCCGTCGATTAAAAAAGCAATCGGGTGTTTTGGGGGGGGAGGGGTGGGAAAAAATCAAAAAAATAGAAACCACCGGGAACGCCCCGCATGCCCGCCCGTGTGAAGACCCCCGGGACGCCCGAGGCAATCAGAGGATCGGAGAGCCCGATACGCGCTCGTTTGTAGAAAATCCTTTGAAAGAAAACGGTTTGAAAAAGGGAAAAGAGCCAAACCAAACATCAAAGAGAAACCACACCGGGGCCCCGCCTGGAGTGCCAAGGAACAAAAAATTTAGCGGGAAAAAAAATGAACGGGAGACACGAAGGTTGCCAGCCGCTCCTGTCCGCCACCAGACCGTTGCGCTCACAGAGGTTCTGACCGTCTCTACGACAAGCCAGCCACGTGAAGAAACACGCCTGTGTCAGCCCCAAGCCTCTCCCCTTTAAGTATGGTATGGGGTGGTTAGGGGGGGCGGAGGGATCTTCGCTTAAGAGGTAAACCAAGTGATGGAAAATTGACTGTGTCTATTGCCGTGATCACACAAACGCCTCCTGAGCCTTGAACGGACGCTTGAGACCTCTGCAGGGTGCACGGTAAAGGTACGCGGGGGTATTGTCCATCCAAAGGGCAAAAAAAGGCTCATGTCCGCCGCGGCCAGACAGGGGTTGGCAAACGGAGCGGGCAGGGAAGGGGTAAGTGACTCACTTCCCCCCACCGGTGGGGAAAGGGGGGAAGGCTCCCAAAAAAGAAAAAGGACTCGAGAAAGGACCAAGGACCCCCCTCCATCGGGACGCTTGACTGACGTTCCCCTCCCAATAGGTCGTCAAGACTATTGGGGTCTGAAGTTGAATCCTCAAATTACCAAGGGATGCACCAAAGAGCACTGGGCGGCTCATTAGAACCCTTCATCTTCTGGGGCAAAGAATTTTCCTTGGGCACGCAGATGAGGAGACTGACGGAGATCGCCCGCAACTCACACTAATCGAGTGTACACCCGGAAAAAACAAACGTAGTGAGAACGTTTCAGCTGGGGAAGGTGAAAGGTTGGAAGTGCTTGGAGGTAAAGCGCAAAGAAGCAAGGGCTATCAGAGCGGTCTCAAAAATACTAAGGGAAGAGGGAAGAGCCCGTACTCACGAAATCTCAGAACAAAAAAAAAACACACTTCATTAAGGGGGGGAGGAAATAGATATGGAAAAAGGGCATGGAACGCAAAGGGACGATCGACCTCTTCAGAAAGAGGGTGCCGTCATGATTTCTATAAGGGAGGGAAGCCAGGGCTTAAAACTGCACAGAAAAAGTGGTGCCGTAAAAAGAGACAAGTGCAAACTACCCGCTCCTCGAAGTGAATGGCCTTGGGAACGAGATCGTTTCGACAGCAATCCGCGGATAAAACCGCAGAAACAACATCCTCACCATAAGCCCGAAGACCACGCTCGTCCAAGTAAAATGGGAAGAACAAAGGGGAGTGGAACAGTTCTACACTGGGGGAGCCGGTGGAAAGGGGAGGAGAAAACAAGGGCAAAAAAAGTTGAGCCCACAGAGGGCGGCAAGGTTCGTAAGCGCGTAAAAAAACAGGTGCGGGGAGGGGGTCAAGTAAAGAGTTTAAATAAAGGAAGGGGGGGGGGCGAACCGCCGAAACGGAAAGGAAAAAGAGGAACAACCGCTCGTCGCCCCAACCCCCGGCCGAGGCAGGGAGAGGACCTCCCAATGAGCAAAAAAAAGACCTGAAAAAACGTTTAAAGCCGCGCTCGATGACCCGGTGATCAACTCACAAAAAAAAAGGCACTCATTGAGCTTTGAGCCAAAGGATCGAAAAAAAAAAAGAAAGACTTCAAATACAAATGACCACGATACCGGCCCTAATCACCAAGCAGCCGAAAACCCGCCTACCTAAAGGTTGATGTGAATGAGGTCCTTTAAACCGTGGAAGTCTATTGCCTCTAGAAAGGTAACAACTTACAAGGGAGAAAGGAATGGTGGCAACGGAGGAGGAGGCCAAAAAAAACGGCCACCGGACGTGTACATCCAGTTGAGCAGACAATCGGAAAAAAAAAAACGGGGAAGAAAAGGGTGAAGTACTTGGGAGACAGCGGCAAGAGGGGTAGGGAGGAGCAATGGCGTTCAAATGGCCAACCGAAGCAAAGGCAAGTTCAACCTACCCGGAAAAAAACCCAAACCGGCGGAAAAACGGGAAGAAAGAGCAAAAGGGGGAACCCAAGACGCCCGGGGTCCGCAACAAGGGAAGAGAAACTTGGGGAATCTTGGTCACAGGGACGCCAAAAATCGGGAGGATGATCCTAAAAAAAAGGGGGTCGAAAAAACCGAGCTGTGGCAGCCCCTACTGCACCCACGGGATGAAGAATCAAAATCCTGGGGAAAAAAAAAGTCCTTTCCCGGGGGAGGAAAGTCGCTCGGGGGGAACGCGAGCCAACAAAACAAGCCCACCAGTGACAGAGAAAACATGTCCCGGGAGGGTTGCCGAAAGCGGGCCCCAGCCGCTAGGGGGGGAAGGAAGCATAGAAACAGAAAGGTCAGGTCCTGCTGCTTCACACCGGGAAGGATGGGGGGAGGGCAGGCGGAACGAGAAACTACAATCTCCGGAGGTACGGAAATCCTTGAGATTAAAGAGTTGGCAGCCTGCTTGGCAATGGCCGAACGACGGGGAGGGCCGGCCCAAAAAACACAAAAAGGGGGGACGGGGGAGCTCCCCGGAAAGGAAAGGGGATAAACGAAAGAAAAATTAAGAAGATGCTCAAGGCCGACGGAGTCTCGAAAAACGTCGGGGAGAGGAGGAAAACCAAAGTAGCGCCGTCCAAAAAATCACAAAAAAGGGAAGCAGGAGACCAGGGGATCCATTACGAAAAGGGGCGCAGCAGTCGGCGGCCAAAAATCGCGGGAAAAAAAGGGGGAAAGGAAACGTCAGGGGGTAAAAAAAACCCTCTGTTTTCAAGGGGAGCGGCTGGAAGGTCAAAAAAATGGAACCAAAAGGGGGAGCAAAAGGCTGAACTAAGTCCACCGGCGCGCCGGCGGTTTTCAGGTATCAAAAACACCGGACGCCAAAGTGCTAAAGGGAGGCGGGACGGGGAAAAACAGTTAAAACGAAAGGGGGCGAACCCGATTTCAGAGGGAATAAAATAAGCGTGACCCAAGCCGCACGCGGCCATCCCTTGAAAAAGGAAGAAGGGAAGGTACGATCAAAGGGTCCAGAAGGGGGCAGGAAAAGACAGCCGAAAAAGGGACAGTGGTGGGTAAAAAAAGTCGATAGACCTCCCTGCCCCACAACCCATTCCAGGAAAAGGAGGTTATGGGAAGAGTAGGGTTTCAACGAAGAAACGCTCCGTAATAGACAGTACAGAAAAAGAGGGAACCGCCCCCGCGTAGCTCCAGCCTCCGCATCACTTTGAAAAGGAGGAGGGGTGACTCTTGGGGGCAAAAAGGTCAATTAGAATGGAAAGAAGAGAAAAACGAAATGAGTGGAGGAAAGAAGAAGAGGGGGGCGGCGAAATAATCTAGAACAGGCATGGGACGGCGCAAAAAAAAAGGGAAGGAAAAAAACTTGGCTATGCGGGAAAAACTAGTCTGTGCAGGAAAAAAATTTTCATTTTTGGCGCGGCCACGTGAGGGGCAAAAAAGAAAAAAAACAGCGAAGCATGCCATTTACCCTAAACGAACGAGGTTCCAACGGGGAACGTGTCCTTTTCTGAAAAAAAGCTCCCTGTGGAGTAAAAAGAAAGGGGATCGCGGTACAAAGTGGAGGCAAGGGCCGACCGACAAGAACCTGCCAGACATGCAAGCTGACTCGTCACAAGGAACCGTTCAGATGGGGGGGGGAAAAAAGAAAAAAAAAGTCTGAAAAGAAAAATTTCCCTACAAAAAAGGAATCCCCGCTGTTTTGGGAAAAGAAAGGGAGTAGGAAAGTGGAAAGAGTGACAAGAGAAAAAAGCCTCCCCGATCCCAACATGACATTGAAAACCAAGCCACGGGGATGCCCAGGGGCAAGAAAAAGTTTTTCAGAGAGAAGCACGATGGACCGATTAAAAAACAAGACGGGGCATGGCGTGGTGATGGCGGGAGGTTGCCGAGGACGTCGTGTCGGGGGTGGGCTGTCAAGATCACGGACCCCCTGGCCACGGGTTGGCCAAAAGAGAAGGGTATTCACAACAGGAAGAATCCGTTGCCGGGGCAAGGGGGGGGGAATGAAAAAGGATTAAAGGGTTCACCGGTTGGAACCTCCCGACGGGGAGGGAAAGGAAAGAGACCAAAAGGAGGGGAGTCCAGTCCAAGCGCGCGCAGGTCGCAGGACATGTCAAGACCAAAGGGCAGAGGGTAAAGCCACGTTTAAAACACGGACTGGGTCGCGCAGGAGGGACGCATGGAGAGGGGAAGGGATACATGACACGAAGCGTCCATGGCAACCGCCACCGGGGGCCGGGGGGGCCCGACCGGTGGCGGCCAAGAAGAAGCCGTTCACGGGTGGGAGGTTTCAGGAGAACCGCGGGAAAAACGCCGCCCGGGGAGGACAAAGGACGAAAAAAGAATCAGGACACCGCGGGGACAAAAAACAGAACCAAGCCTTACAAACAAAAAAGCCGTCCAGGAAACCAAACGCCGGAAAAAAAAGGAAGAAGCCAACGGCAAAGAAACGAAGTGGACACAGGCTGGTGGGGTTGCCTGGCGCCAAAAACGTGGAAAGCAGGGGGGAAGGAAAAAAAACAAATGCCTCAAAGAAAGGATGGACAGGAAGCAAAGATCATGGGGGGGGGGATGGAAAAAAAAAAACGCCTTACACTTAGACGTGATCCTGCCGGCCCGCGCTGCGGAAAGAAGGGAGAGGAAGACATGTTCCTTCACCAAAATGGAATAAACTGTTCGGGAGCCTCTGTGAGGAGAGAAGAAAACGAGGAGAAAATCTCCCAAGAGGAAAGCTGTCTCCAATGAGCGGGTTTCCTTCTGATCGCCCGAGAGGAGAAAAAAAGGGAAGGTGAAAACTGTGAAGGGGACCTTTGGAAAAAGGGCAAAACTGGGGGAGGGAGGGCGCATTTCATCATAAGTGGGCCCTTTGACTGACCAGGAACCGCCGGTTGGCGTTGGTAAACGGAAAAGACTCTCACCACCCACACAAAGGGGTACAAGCAGCCCTTCATCCAGCCTGATGGGGGGATCAAAGGAAAGGAGAAGAAGAATAAGTCGGCAAGGAGAGGGTCGATCGAGCCAATGGCCCTTCCGTGCCTACCGCAAGACACGGCGGTGATCAGGACAACGGGTCAACCCAAAAGGGGAGGGAAGACTCCACCTGGGAGAGATAGGAGAACCACTGAGTAGGAGAAAAAAAAAAAAGAAGAGAGAAAGAAAAAGGAGGGTCGCAAGAACGGAAGGGACGGGATCACCAAGCGAAAGGCACATGGCCCCCCAGTCAGATGCTGCACGAAAGACGAACACAAGAAAGGGACAGGCAAAAAGTCGGAAAGAAAAGGCTGACAAAAAAACCCCATAGGAGGAGGAGGGAGGGTACCCGTTAGAAGAGAGGACCTCCCAACCCACTCGTTTCGAGAAGGGGGGACCAAAAAGGAACGTCGCTATCATAAACAAAAAAAGATCGGAAATCGAAAACAGAAAAGAAGCAAGCACCCACTTGGAAGGGCAACGTTCCCGTTACTCCGCCAATTCACGAGTGGGAAGAAAAAAGAAAAAAAGGGTCAGGTAAAAAGCCACCCCTATCAAGAAAAAACGGGGAAATAAGAATGGGGGGGGAAGGAATCTGGGACCTTGGGACCTTGCCTATGGCACGCATCGCCCCAGTAGCATGGGGGGGGAAGAGAGTCAATAAAGAAGGGGACTCCTAGAGGGCCGGTTAGATCAAGAGAAGGAATAACGTTTTGGGAAGAAAACTTCAAAAAAAAACCACAAGCAAAGAAAGGCCGGCAGGGCGGCTATGCCCCTGGCCAGCCCTTACACAGAACTAGGAGTCCACCAAGGAAAGAAGGGTCCCCCCCGGAAAAAGGGCTAACGCTCTTCCTGGGCGCAGGTCTGAAAGGGCGTTGTCAGCGAGTTATGGGAAAGGGAAGGAGGCAAAAGATTGTGAGACAGTTCCAGGGGAAGCTCCCAAAAAACATGCCGTCTCCGGTAACATTAAAGGCAAAACCTTACCTTGAAAGGGGGGGACGTTTCTTTCCGGCAAAGAAAAAGGCGGAACCGGGAGGTTGGGAAGATACGGAAAAAGATGAGAAAGTCCGAGAGTTTTCCACCTCCAGCCAGGAGCCCATAAATCTAAAACAAGGCAATGTTGGGAAAAAACAAAAAAATATCCGAGTAGGGGTCTTGAACAAGAAAAAAAAAGGGGGGAGAAACTCGCAGGCGCGGAGGGGGGGGGGGATGGACAAAAGAAGGGGCAAAGTGGGGGGAAGAATGGTAAGGAAAAAATTGAAGTCGGGGCACCAAAAGGGAAAAAAAAACAAAAAGTGGCCAAAAAAAAAAAATCAGTAAAGAAAAACAAGCGCCCACAAAAAAAAAACCTGATCTGCCAGGGTTGGGAAACGACAGTTTAATCCGGGGACCACAAAACAAAGGGAGACAAGACAAAAAGGGACGAGGACATCACCAAAAAGAACACTCCGTCCCAGGCCAAAAAGGCCATCACCGAAACGAAAGGGGTTTGAAGTGAGTGCCGGGCCAAAAAAAGGTCATACATGGCAAAAGGGGGAGAAATCCGGCTAAAACAAAACTGGGAGACGAAAGAACCGGGCAGAAGTGCCCAGGTGCACGGCGAGCCGGCGACAAGAGAACTGAAAGAAAGGGGAATGACCCAGACATGGCGGGTGGGGGAAAAAGAAGACTCAATTCAAAGGACGAAAGACGTGAAAGGAAACAAAGGTTTTCTGAGGAAAACTTGGGGGGAAGACCGTTCCTTGGGGAAAAGGGGAGTTTGCGGCGGGAGAAATAAGACAAAACGGGCCGTGCAGTTTCCTGTAACGGGCGACCTTGCAGACCAGAACTCACGAAAAAAAGAACCAAAGAAAAGGGCAAAGGAACCACGTACGTAGAAGAAAAACGCCAGCTGGGACGCCCGCCCGCAGCGTCGGGGTCATGCCGAAAAATCCCCAAAGGAGAAGAAGGGGGATTGAAAAAAAAAAAATAAGTCCAAAATGTCGGCAAACAGGGCGACCACATAAATCACCAGGGATGGAACAATCCGTGAAAAAGGCCCTCAAGAAAAGGTCCATCCTGAAGAGAATAAAAGCCAGATGTGGGAAAGACGGACCACGAGGGAATCTTGGGGAAAGAGTAGGGGGGTTCCCTCTCTTCACGAAAGAAGGAAGGGGTACTTTGGAAAGAAGATTGAGGAGTAAAAGTTGACAGGGTGTGGACCATCAACACCACAGACGGAACGAACCGGAAGAGGGAGGGGAAGTGAAAGGTTCTCTTAGGGAAGAGAAAAAAGGCTAGTCACTGTCTAGGGGTACACTGTGAGGAAATCACTAAAGCAAGTCAGGACCAAAAGGCCAAGTGAATTCCCATTGGGGAGAAACGGGTCTTAAAAAAAGAAGGAGGGTTAAAGTGCTATAACCATGGTCCATAGGGTAAAGAACTCTGAAAAGCTGGACCAGGGAGAGAGAATCTATACATGGGGAGAAAGTGGAAAAAAAAAAAAGTCCACTAAAGGTCTTGTCTGGCGAATCCACGCGACCATATTGGTAAAAAAAGAGAGGACCAAAATGGAATCTTTTAAAAATGGCGTCCAAAGAGGTCAGAAAACCCGAGAGCTGGCCCACCCCAGTGGTATCAAGCTAACCTACCTGTGAAAGGACCGCTGGAAGGACCTGGGGGGGAGGGAAACTTCAGGGGGGAAGAAAAAAAATTAACCAGGTCCCCCTGACGCAAAACCTGTCGCTGGAAAAAGAGGGGGAAAAAAAAAAAAAAAGGGGGGAGTAGGGGAAAGTCAGGAGGGTTGCCTCCAACGGCACAGGCGCCTCCGGGTCACATGGAGAAAAGGGGCCGACTGAAGCCGAAAAAAAAGGAGAATGAGTCAAACTCCAGTCGACCATCCGGTGCCCCCAGAAAGATCATCGCCCGACCACGGGGGGGTGAACCGGGGGCTCAATCGATGAAGGTGGAAGGGTGGTTCAGGCAGGTAAGCCGAACAGGGAAGAGGCCACGTGTGGCTGTGTGAGCATGCCGAAAATGACAAAGAAAAGGGGTCAAAAACTTACGTAAAACAAAAAAGAAAAACCGGCCCGTTGGTAATTCAGGATTTTCGGCCACCTTAAAAAAAAAGAAGGATGTACCGGGGGGTTCAAAACTCTAAAAGGAGAAACAGAGGGCAAAAGGGGGGGAAAGACAGAATGTAGCCGCCCGAAAACATGGACTTGTACAAGGGGGAAGTTAAGAAAGTGGGGATTAAGGGAAAAGCATCTCCCTGAAAAAAAAAAGATGGAACGGAAAAAACCGTACAGGAACGAGGTTGAAAGGTACGTCGGGAAAACCAGGATGCCTCAGGGGAAAGGAAGAAACAGGGGGGGGGGAATTACGGCAATCAGGGGGGTAAAAGGAGTCAAACTTCAGGGAAAGGATCCTTTTTTGGAGTAGTAAAACGTCCAGAAAAATACGTTGATCCTTCGGGACCCTTCAAAAGGAGGCCCAGATGCCCTGTGGGGGGAAGGACCCGGGGGAAAGAAATTCATACGGGTAAGGACTCGTAGAGGGCACGGGGCCTCCATGTCGGGAGGAAAAGAACAAGGGTGGAATCTAGGGTGGGGGCACCTTTGGAAAAAAACAGTGCCTAAAAAAATCTAACCATACACGCACCTCCCTTTTCCCAGATGAAGACAATGCAGAAGGGACGGCTGGGGAGGACGAAACTAAAGTGGTTTTGCCCGAAGGCCGAATCCTCCAAACACGAATCCTTTAAAGGAAACGAAAGGCTGGTGGTGGGGGGGGGGGGGATGACAGGTCGCGGACTTCAAAGAAAAAAAAAAGACCACTTGGGAAAAAAAAGACGCAATGGGGGGGAAAAAAAAAACTCCCGGGTAGTAAGGGGGCGATCGGGAGGGGGGGGGGAAAGGCCATGCAGGTCTACCAAAAGTTCCCCTGTAAAAAGAGGTGAAAAAGAATTTGAGAAATACTGTCAAAAAGTAGGAAAAAAAAGGTAGGATGAAACCTGCGAGAACCTCGGCCCAGTGGCACTTGACAGAGATAGCTGGCAAAAGCGACAAAAAGAAACGGGTGATGACGGGAGAAAAATGAAGTAACCGAAGGCTCCGCCGGGGGGTTTGGCCACCAAAAGGGGAAGGGGAAGGCATCAATTTAAAAAAAAAAAATCCGTTTGGAAGGAAACTCCAAAAAAAGATGGAGAAGTAAAACGGGGAACACGGAAAACCGCAAACCCGCCAGAAAGGACGGAAGGGGACACGGACTAAAGGGGAAAAGAAAAACTCCATAAGGAAGGGGACAACCCCGAGTTTAGAAGTGGGGGGAATCCGCCAAAGGAACCAAAGACGGCGGACCCAAAGGCCACTAAAAAACCTGGGAAAAAGGGGATGGGCCATGGGAAATGGAAAACCAAAGAAACCGCTTCCGGGGCCGGCCCGGCCACTAATGGGGCGCCTGGAACAGGAGGGTACCCAAGCGAAAAAATGCATCAGAAAAGGGAAGAGGGGGGGGGGGGGTCCCGAAAAAAAAACTTAAAGGCGCGCCCTTCCGGCAGAGGGGGGCCCTGGCACAGTGGAAAAAAAAAATGTTGCAATTCCAAAGGCTCCAAAGGCTAAAGAAGAAAAGGTCAACAGAAGCGAGGAAAAAATGAGAACTAATCGAGGAGACGATAGGCAGTCCCTGTTCAATCTAGTCAAAAAAAAACAAACTAGGGAAAAGGGCGAAGGGATAAAAAGGGGATGAAATTACTTTCAGGAGGGGGGAAGAAAAAAAGGAAACTCCCGAGCAAAAATGAGACCTCCACGGAAACGGCCCGCTAGGAGGCTTCGCACCAAACCATGTGACCGGGAAAAAGCACACTTTAAAAAATGAAAAAAAAGAAAGAACACACAAAAAAGAAATAAAAAAAAAAAAAAGGGGGTGGGCGGGTCCACCATCGAGGAGGGGGGTCGACAATCAAGGGCGGGTCCAAAAGAGCCCCCTACACATCAACAGCCCTTCATATTCGGGACCTGCCAGAGGGCAAAAAATAGCAAAGTCAGAGTAAAGAGGGCAATTCAAAAATGGGAGGAAAAGGGGAGACAAAAGGGGGGGAAGGGAAAAACCCCGTTTTTTTCCTGAAGCGCCCATCTGGCTTGCAGCCTCATCGGAAACTGGAAAAAACATTAGTCACAAGACAAAAGAATAGCGTTTGGAGGAGGGAGGGGAGTCAGGAGGAGGTGGCCTAAGTCAACTGTTTCGGTGAAACGCCGCCGCCTCGGTCGGAACAACCCCCAGGCAGTAAAAAAGGGAGATTCGCACATGGAAAGGAAAGGAAAGGGGGGGGGAATGAACGGCCCCAAAAGAAAGGGAAAAACGCAAAAAAAAAGAGGGGTCATAAAACATTGCCGGCGAGCTTGAGAAGGCCATAGAAAAGAAAAAATCAATGAAGGAGCTCAACAAGAACGCTCCTCAGGAAAGAAAGATTAATGAGGGGTCCGGAAAAACTTTAAAAAATCCAGAGAACAAACGGGGTTGCTAAAGGGTGGGACGGAGCTTCCAAAAAAGCCGTGCCCAACCCCTGAGAGTCATCCCCCTGGAGGGGAAAAAAAAAAAAGGCGGAAGGAAAGGAGGATAAGAAATAAGAAAAACCAGTGGTTCGAGGAAGGAATGGGTTCAAAGGGTTGAAAATGACACCCGAGCCGGGGAAGGACAGTTTCTACCCAACAAAGAACGGCTTAGGAAAAAGGGGAAAGGAAGGGGAAAAGAGAGGAAAAATGCGAAAAAACACCCCCACCGGTCTACACCCGGGCAGAACGGGCATCGGTAAAAGGGGAGACAGAGGTGGTGCTTTAAGCGAAAAAGAACAAACCCTAGAATAAGACGTGACGCACGAATTGCCGGTGATCGATAACCCTGGCCAACAAAAAAAGAACTGTTAAGGGGAAAGGGAAAAAGCAGTGGGAGACAACACAGAAAAAAACTGGCAAATGACCTGTCCTGGTCGTGAAATATTTTCCAACGAAGGCAGGCTGGGGGCAGTTACTCAACTCACTGCTCCACCAAGGAAAAAAAGGGGGAAAGGGGTCGGCTCTTAAAAAGAAAAAGAACCAAAAAGAACAAAGATGGATTCGGAGAAAACCTAACCGGAAAAACGAGGGCCGGCAGTAAAAAGAAAAAGGATTAAAGAGGGGCCACAAGGTGAAAGGGTGTAAAAAAACGGTTGAAAAAAGGAGAAAAGGGTATGAAGGGATAAAAAAACAAAACCAGCGGGTTAAGCCAACCAAGTGGGAATACCGGCAATGAAACGATCTGAAAAAGAAGAGAGGAACTCAAGTGAAAGAAGTCGTGGCAAGGGGAGGGCTCGTCCTCCACCGCAGGAGAAGGGAGAACACCAAGGAGCGTCAAAGCAGTTGAAAGTGCCTGACAAGGGAGAAAAAAAGGGAAAACACACCCAAGTGGGGAGAAAGGGGAAAGGTTTCCAAAGAACTTCCGTTTTGGCAAAGAGAGACCATCCCGCAAGAACGGTGGACGCTGAAAAAAAACATGTCATCACCGTCTGTTTCAAAAAAGAGCTTGGAGGTTCAGTTGAGAAAAAAGAAAAAAAAAACTCGGGGGCAGGGAAAAATGGGAAAAGGGAAGAAACTCTACCCGTCCACCGGTTTCGGAGCAGCCAGGGGCCGCCAGGTAACTCGGCGCGGTGCCCGAGAAGACGTTCAACAGCAGGAAGTTGGGGGGGATCAAAGAGGGGGAACTAAAAAACTAGGGGCGCCTAACCTGCGTGGCCGCCATCTACCGGGTAACGCAAAAAAGGGGGGGAAGTTTCGATGAAAGGGCAAAGACGGGCGCAGAAGAAAAAAGGAAAAAAGGGTATAAAAGGGTTGTCCCAGCTATCATAAACGTCGCCACAGGGGGGGAACCATGAAAGACCATTGAAGGGGAAAAATCTGTTAGGGAGAAGCGAAGGGAAGCCGTTCCAGCCCCAGGAACCCGAATACGGGGAAAGACCGCGACGAGGGAGCACGGTCCACACGCGATCAAAAAGTGAGAGACGGTTTTGAAAAAAAACTGAGGGGGCACAAAAAAGAGGAAAAATAGAATGAACTTAAGGTAAACACCGTTAGTGGGGCAGACGAGAAAAAAGGGGCCGAGGAAACATACGAATTTAAACATCAGAGAAGGAACGGGCCTGGGCAAATCAGGAAAAGGAAATGAGCCACTGGCAAAGAAAAGGGAAAACGAAAAACAACTGGCTGGGTCGTTCGCCCTGTCGTGCCGACGGCCAGGAGGAAAAAAGAGTACCAAAAATGCGTATCATGGAGGGAAAGGGTAAACAAAAAACAGAAGGGCACGGGGAAAGAGGGGTGGCTTGTTATCCGCAACACCGTGTCGTCAGGGCGCCAGGTGGGATCGGTCCCCGTGGCGAGGAACCGAAAAGCTGGTTACAAGAACCTGCAAACAGCCGGCGTAAAAAAAGGAAGTTGGGGAAAAGAGGGAAAAAGAGAAAAAAAAAGGAAAAAATGCTGAAACCAATAAAGAAGAAAAAGAGAATAGAAGTGCTATCCCGCCGAGAGAAGGTCAGGCAAAAGCTGTCCACGGCCAGCACAGGGAGCATCTAGCTTACAAGGGGGGCAACTATCACCCTTCGGGAAGAAAATAGGGGAAGACCGATGCCCAAAGTCGTGAACAAAAAGGGGCCCCAAAAATCAGGGGAGAAATTGATGGGAACGGGAAGGGGTCAGGGAGGACTTTCGTGGAGGGGGGGGGGGGGCAGGAAAACGGACGTTTGCACTGGCAAGAACTGGAAAAGTGGAAAACAGCAAAAGGGGACTAACAACAAGGGCAAGATCCAGGTGGGGGACGAGGTTGGATAAAAGGAAACCAGGGGTTTTCTGACCAAAAAAAAACTGGCAACACCAGAACCAGAAAGAAAAAAAGACAAGGGGTTACCGAATAAGGAAGGAGACCAAAAAAGAAGCAGTTCTGTACAGAAAAAATCCGGGCCAACCCGGCTGGGACGGCGCACAGGAACGTCAAAGAAAATTGAGTAACTCGGAGAAAAAAGGACCGCGCGGAGGGCTAGGAGAAACGCCCCACAAAAAAACGCGTGCGGCCGGAACACGTCACGGTTTAGGGGGGTCAGGCATGAAAGAGGACGAAGTCAAGACGGGCATCGTCCCCTTCTCAAAGGGGAAGAAAAAAGAAAAAGGGGACGGAAAGGGGAAAAGAAAAAGGCTGGGGAAACCCTTCCTAAAATCAAAAGACCGGCCGAGACGGGGCCGAACGGCCAAAGGGTGCACCTGGACAGTAACAAGGGGGACCTGGCTCCAAAGAAAAAAAGAACCCTGGGAAGGTCAAAAAAAGCGAAAAAACGGAGGGAAAAGCCTCAAATAAATCTGAAGATCAACAAAAGGGGGGACCTACGCGGCGTGGGCTAAAAAAACGGAAAGCTCGCGCCCTTAAAAAAGCTGACAACGAGGGGGCAAAAAAAAATGAAATCGGAGACCGGCAAAAAAAGGAAAGACAAAAAATGCACCAGAAACAGAAGACATCATTCCAGTGCTATCGGGGGTGTGTCGCCGGGAAAGACTAAAACCGCTAGCTGTAGGCAAGAACTTTTCAAGGTGGAAGGAAAAACAGGATTAAAGAGGGTCAAGGAAATTGAAGGGCAAAAGAGACGCCGGGGGCTGGGCGAAAACCCGGCCGCGTGGGCGGTTTTCAGCAAGAAAGATTGGAACAACCAGGGTGAAACTCAAAAAGCCCAGTACATCGCAAAAGGGATGGGAGGGAAAAAAAAAGGGCGGGGACGGCGGGGTACTAACCTTCTCTTTGGCACAAGGGCCTACGTACCCCTGGCCCGTTAGGAAGAGGTGGCCTGACGCCAGAAGGGGGGATCCAAAAACCGTCACCCCGGGCAGAGTGGCCAAAAAGCAACTGGGGGGGGAATCAACGAACAAAAACAAAGAAACACACAAAAAAAAAAAAAAAAAA
>Ga0179593_1375315_pt1 | contig 21291 bp, 27 predicted proteins | sample CZODoug2_1_08_16_FD_185931 | JGI IMG/M metagenome (GOLD analysis project Ga0179593, IMG submission 185931) | Vadose zone soil fungal communities from Angelo Coast Range Reserve, California, USA - CZODoug2_1_08_16fungal (PacBio error correction) | ecosystem: Environmental > Terrestrial > Soil >...
GGAAACGCGAAAACATCGACACCACACAAAAGTGCAAAAACCGCACCTACCCCTGGTGTTACAAGGAACGGAAAGGGAGAAGTACGAAATCAACAGATGTCCCTGGAGGTAGAAAACGAGCCAAAATGCAAAGAACAACCCACCGCAACAGAAGTATAAAAAGCGGCGACTTGAGGACGGGGAAAATGAACTATACCCAAAGGCGCGCCCACAAGCACGCACGGGGGTAAGTGAGAATGGCCCCGGACAAGGTCAAGCGGAAAACATGGAATGAACACCTGTGAAGCACAAACGCAACTGAAGGGAAATCAGAACACAAAAGATCGACGCAAATGTGCCACACCACCCAATCTCAAAAAATCTGGACAAGTGGACTCTCTACCAAAAAAGGAAGGGGACAACAGGACACCGAGGTCCAAGCGACACGAACAGACAAATGACCGGCATGTCGGACAGGTTCAAAACCTCAAAACGTAGTACGCGCACGGGACCCAGGTAGAACCTGGGCCCAAAATCAAACAGGAAGTTGACACAAACTTGTAAAGTGGGAACAGAACCGGGGGGGGACACACAACCTAAAAAAAACAAAAAAAAAAACAACTACCACCAGAACAGGGGGCAGCATACACAAACAGGGGGTGAAGGCACAGGAACTTTGGGCCCCCCTGTGCCCCACTTCAATGGGGAAACTGTCTTGGGGTCAACCTACCAGGACACCAGGGAAATGGGGGCATTCCGGGTATTCAATTCAAAGTGTGTTTGCCTTCCTCGTAAAAGGGACACCAAAAAAACAAGGGTCAACCTGGAAACGCGGGAAAAAAGGAAAGTGTCTAAACAAGTGAAAGGGGGTATACCCTAATTGGGCCTCGAAACGGCTTTTAAACAGGGAAAGGAAAAAGGGCAACCCAGTATGCACATTAAGAAAAACTATGAAGACGCACGAAATACGGGGAAGCAAAAGAAGGTGGGGACCACGGGCCATTCCAACGGGGCAAAGTAACAAAAATCACCTCCTCAACATGACTTCAGTTAAAGTCGAGGAGCTCCAGAAAGACACAGGGGGAAACAAATGCCCCAAAAAATTGGGAAATCAATCCCCACCCAGTTTGCCAAAAAGTAGTCACAATGAGTGGGCAAATTAAAGCTACAGGGACATTGACTACTTAAATACCAAGGCTAAAAATTGACACGCCACACCAAACCGGCTCAAAATGCCCTGGACACACAAAGTGTTTCACCTACCGGAAAGCATAGAAGCGGGAGAAGGAGGGGGGGGGGACCATCCCCAAAAACAGGGGACGCTGCGGACTGCCAAAAATGGGACGCCGACCTTAAAGAAGTGATAAGTCAACGGACGGGGGAAGAAAAGGTGGAACCAAAAAAAACCAACCAAACAAATAACCACGCATGAACCCAAAAAAGCATGAAAGGGATCAGTGGGGAGCCACCTTCGGTATGGAGAAGTGGGAAAAAAGGGCCAAACGAACAAGTGGTCGACAGGGGAAAAAAAAAAGAACTGGGAGTACACCGGGAAAAGCACAAACGATCCGGCAAAGGCCAAAAAAATACACGGATAAGGGCCTCTAGTTTGGTGGGGAAGAGGGGGGTAATCCTGAAGGCCGAGAAAAAAAAAAAGAAGAAGACAGAATCAGGGGGAAAATCGGGGGGGCCCATACGTGAAGCTCGCGGAGGGGTAAAGTTGTGTTACAATGAAAATCAGAAAAGTTGGTCAAAGGTTGCAAGCAAACAAAATGCAGGGACAAAAAAAAAATTGGGGGTAAATCCGGGGAGACACTTAGGTAAACGAAAACCGAGGGGTCCCACGTGGGCAATAAACCGACACGAACGCGATGTCCAAACAAAAAAGAAACATTAATTCAAAAACCAAAAAAATCTAAACTACGAAACGGCAGGGAACGGGGTTCGAAGGGAACGGAGAAAAAGGGAAAAAAAGTTGGTTGATCCCCTCAAGGGAAGGGGGGCATGAACGCCAAGCGGGGCGCTGGGAGTGCACCAAAACGGGGGGGGAGACAAAGGCCTCTAAATAAAAAACTAAAGCCCTAGCATAAAAGCGGAGGACTACATCAAAAGTAGAAAACGAAACAGACGAACCATTGGAGAACCTGCAGCAAAGAAAAAGCCAGAGGGCTTGAAGGCGAACCGAGCTATTCAATCGTGGGGGGGGTTGGGAAAAGCTGATGAAACTGGGGGGGACAGCCCACATGGGTCGGGGGAGGGGGAAAAATGGCAAAACACCACAAAAACGAAAAATTGTGAAAGGGGGGCAGACCCCCAAGAAAAATCTTGATACAGATGGGACAAACCAATTTACGAAAACAAAAAAAAAGGGGCCGCGGACCACCACTTCCCCCTTTGCACAACTTCAGTCCAAACTGGATCTACGGGGGCCGAAACACACCCTCGTGACACCACAGAGTGCACACTAACGAGGGAGGGGCATGTACCTCAAAGATTATCAACATCAGGCGTCACGTCACAGGGGAACGAAAAATATGGGAACAGAACGGGCAAAAGCAGTATCAACATCAAACACACAATAAAAAGCAAATTTGGAAGGGTGTTGGGTCCCCTAAACTTCGTGTCAACTTAAAAACCAACAGGGTAAAAAAAACCCATGGGGAAAGCAGTTAAAAGTAACCTTACATTCAAACCAGGACGCCTGAAAAAGACATTTGTGAACTCAACGTAACTGGGGAGATACTGCAAATACATGAAACTCGTTTCAAAAAACCCAGTCAAGAATGCACCACTAAAAAGGGGGCGAAACCAGGCGCGCGCCTCAAGACAAGGACAAGCCAAGCATTTTACAAAAAAAATGAAATCAAAGATGGGTGGCCACCCACGGCGCGGGACGGACTTGAGCCGTCCGCCAATTGGAGGAAAAAATAGCCGTCATCGCAAACGAAAGGGGACCAGGCCACAAAAGAAAAAGGGTTGCGAACAAAGAAAAGCGTCAGATCATCGTTCTTTAAAACGCGCAATTGAATAAAAAAAAAACCGTTTTGGGCCCCCAAAACCGGACGTCGGGGGATCTTGTATGAAACCAGGGTGGGACTAAACCTGAAGAAACCGGGGAAGATCCCAAGGGGAACAACTGCCCTAGCAAAAAGCCTGGGTAACGGTGGGTTGGTGTCAAAAAAAATTCCGGGATAAAACACGAAGTCCCTGGCGAATCATAAAAGTAAACCCAAAACGGTAGACAAAAACAGGAATGGGCGGGTAATGTGTAAACCAACGTGTCAAAATCATGGCAGGAATAGTAACGTCAGGGTGCAGGAAACTCCGGCGTCTCCCCCGATACGAAATCCCTTACTTCTGAACGTACCAAGAGGGAGACGAGGCTACGCACCAGCAGGGTTGTTGTGGTGTGGTGGTGGGGGTTGTAGTTTTTTTTGTTGTTGGTTGGTGTGTTGTGGTGTTAGGGGTTGGGTGTTTTTTGGGGGTTGGACGTGTTGTTGTTTGTTAGTTTTGTAGATTGGTGGGTGGGTTAGGTTTGTGGGTTTTTGGTTTTTGTTGTGTTTTTGTGGGTGGTTTGGGTTGGATGGTTTTTTTTTGGATATTGGTGGTTTGTGTTGGTTTTGAAAGTTGGTTTTTTTGGGAATGGGTGAAGTTGTGTTGTGTGTGGTGTCGGTGTGTATGGATTTGTTGGGTTGTTGTTAGGTTAGGTGGTTGGTGGTATTGGGGTTTCTGATGTGGTATCGATATGACGTTTTTTTTGGTGGGGGTGCCTCAAAGGAATCAAGTTGAAGACGGATGTAATGAGTGTGGAGAAACGTCTGGGGTCTATCTGGGACAAAAAGTGGCGGAAACTGCCGACCGGTGGGCGGGGGGAAATAATTGACAAGAGCACCGGTTCCGCACAACGGATACTAAGCCTTATAACAGCTCGGGCCCCACTTGCGAGCAACTGATTCCAGGAAAAACACCCGGTCGGTTGAGTAAGGCGTCCAGCGGAAAAGTTGGGGTCCCCAGACCAGGTAGTTCACGGGGGGAGAAGCAGTTTATCGGGTGGTACACGTGGTTGGCGAAAAGGGGGAAAAACCCGGACGAAAAACGGCAGGGGGGGGTAAAAGACCGTTCCACTAACATTCCCGGCGCAGCGGCCACTTTCGGCAAACAAATTTCCACACATCGACCCGGGGGCTTTAGGAAACGGGGAACATTGTTGGGAGAAAAAAAACAGGGACCGGGGTCATACTGGGGCAAAAGTGGAGGGCTAGTCCACTTGGTAATAACTGCCAACGTCGCTAGTTGGTGGTTGCAGCGGGCACAACGTTGGGGGAAAGAAGATCAGCCTGTTTGGTGTGAAATCCACAAACCACATAACTGGGGGGTGAACGAAAAAGAAACGAACAATCTGGGCAAAACTCACCGAAACAAAAAGGTCAACAACAAAATTCAAAAAAAAAAAAACGGCGCGAGCGGCAAGGTAGCCTGAAGCCCCCATAAAAATAAATTTATTAGAAACAAAAAGTCAAGCATCGCCAAGGGAAAACATCATCACCCATCAGCAAAAATGAAGGAGAAGGAAGGATGATACCAGAGGTGAGGGTGTGGGTTTCAAAAACTCCCTGGCCCCGGAGGACATGGGACAGGTACACGGGCCACAAAGGGAAAAACCGGGCTAAATTGCACAAGGCACCTGGTGGGGGGGGGAAGCTCAAAATTAAAAAATTGTTCAGAAAGGCATGGGAAACACAAAGGGGAGGTGGGGGGAACGGTGGGGGCGGGGCACCAGCGCGATGAGTATGAAAACAACCCAAACGCATTCGGGGAAAAACCCCAAAACGAGAGGGAACTACCCTAGGAAGGTGGCAAATCTGGGGCAAAAAAAAAATAAAGACGCGGGGGGAAAAGGTCAAATATACTTACAGGGAAAAAGCATGCCATAAAACGTACAATTAAAAAGGCTCATGGGTGTTGGGGGGGGGACACATGGGGGACACGCAGAGCCGTGCATTTGGCTCCAAGACTGTTCAGGGAATACAGCCTTCCCAGGGGTACAGCCCGCCAACTGCAAACCAAGAAGGGACGCCCTCTAAAAATAAAAGAAAGTGGACAAAAATAAAACGTGAGGGGATAACTGCAATGGAACTCCTAAAGCAAAATTATAAAAAACCTCATACCAACCTGATCGAGGACCGAATAAAAGAAGTTCAGCAAGGACGTCTGGACACCCGAAAAAAAAAAAAACCTGTCGGGCAGAAGTACGACAAATCTGAAAAGAGACCACTCCAAACTAGGAGAAATTAACTGGAAAAGGACTGGCCCAAAACCAACCGCCATTGGGGCCTATCTCCCTCCATTGTCCCCACGTCGGCAGGGCAAATACCTTGCGGTGTGAACCTGAGGTTTCTAGCGCTCAGACCAAAGGTTCGCACAAAAAAAATACCGCGCTTGACCCACTCATTAACAAATAACCGTGGAAGTTGAATAACGGGGGAATAATGTCTTTGGCCTGGAGTCCAACTGCGGTTTCAATTCACAAAACCACACACAATCGGAACTACCAACGGCGAAAAACGGGGCCCCAGGATTTAAGCCTGTGGGGGGGATGGGGGGGGTCGTAAAAACGGGGAAGAGCCGGCGAGCGCCGGTGGCAAAAAAACTCCTAGGTCGTCACGGAATGGAGGCGAGAGACTGCTTAAAACAGGTCTTACCGTAAAAGGTTCCACGGGTGAGTGCTACGGCATGAAAAGAAAGATAAACGTCTATGCCAGGCTCACCATAAGTGAGACGGCGGGGTAAAACATGAGAAAAAAAAACGAACGGGCATGGGCGTGGTGGGGTATGCGTTGGGCATTGAAAGGGGGGTATGATAAAGGATTAGAGTTAGGGGTTTGCTGTTGGGAAATCTGTGCCTCCGTGGAAAAACATTTGAAGGTGACGGGGGTCATTAGAAGGGGGTGGGGTACACACTGCACGAATAAAACACACGGGGGAAAAGGGGTGCGCGGGGGGTGGGGGGAAAAGCATGTTTGCCCGGAACTGGGGGTGCTGCAAAAAGGACTTAGGCGGCAGGGACGCCGAGGGGGAGTCGATCTCAATACAGGTTTCACGTTGAAAAAAAACCGCAGGGGGAAAAAGTTCGGAAGCAAATGCAAGATCTCGTTTTACCCGATCTTCAAAAAAAAACAATGGTCGGGGGCTTTGCCCAGGGGTTAAAGGCAACCGGCAGGTGGGGGGGGGCGGGGGGGAAGTTAACGGAGACCAGGGGCCCGGGGTCTGTTGGTCCATCCAACGGCTCACCGAACAAACAGGAAAGAAAACCACTTAGCCAGGACCTCAGCAGGTAGCTTCAATCAACCTGGGGAATTGCTGTGAACCGGTCCAGAAAAATGGGGGGCGGGGCTCAGGACATCCATCGCCATCTCCGGAAGTAGGCAGGGTGTTCGCGAACGGGAGGCCGGGATAACCCTTAACTAACCCAGACACGATGCAGTTAAAAAGGCCCCGGCCTGGTAAGGACCTCGGCAAAACGGGACCATGCCGCCGGGAATCAAACTGGAAATGTAGACCGAGGTAACGGTAGGGGAGAATTGAGGACACTAGTGCGTAGGGGGGAATGGTGTCTGAAAGCGGCAACCGCGCGCCCGGCCTCGACCAAACGGGGTTGGACACTGGGGGGGGCACCAGCATGGGTAAACAAGCGCCAGGTTGGGCAAAAAAAAAAAAACCAGCTGTGGGCGCCAGATTGCTCTCCCATACCAAAACCGGGAGGGAGTCAACGGAGGGGGCCGAGGGGTTCATCGGTGCTGCGAACGGAAGGGAATGGAATGCAAACGCAGGCACGAGAAGGAAAGAAGCTGCTTTTTAAACGGAAATCAAATCCACGGTTGAACCGAGAGACCACATCATGACCTCCACGCCCCAATTGTCGCGGGGGGGGGAACCCCAAACATAAGCATGTAAAGACTGGACCAACTATCAAGAACTATGGGCAAACAACAGGGGTGAATCCTCCAGCAAGTGTGGGGGGGGGGGGTCACCGCATGCCGTACTAGCACAGCCGAGGTGGTGAAAAACGTCGAAATCCGCCGCCAATACATGGGACACCGCAGTTGTTTTTTCAAACGCAATAGAAAAAACCGTGGTCTGAAGTTGGTCCCAAGGGGCATTTGGTATCCTTGACCGAGAAAACGCAAAAACCCAGCCCCGGGGCCAAAAAAAAAGGGCGGACCAAGGGTCAGGGGCGGACAACCAGCGAGGAAAAAGCCGTGAAAACCCGGACGAGATGGTGGCAAACCCAGGCGGGCGTCATGGAGCGGAAAACGCCGGCTCAGTGAACGCAAAAATCATGGGGCCGGAGAAGGGCAACGTTTTGAAAACCGGCCAAGGGAGAAAAAGGCAAACTCTACAGCGTTACATGCCAGATTAAAATGTTTGACCTTCACTTCACTTTAAACCATAAGGGCAAGGGAAATTAGTGGTAGTAAACTTGGGGGGGAGCAAGGCAAAAATGAAAGATGGGACAGTACTGTTGGTGTCCCTTTAGAACGTAATGAAGACTCAGAGACAACTGGGGCCAAAGTTTAGTGCAAGAATTCGATAAAGTAAAGTGGTGCGTCTATAGTTGTTAAACGGGTTTGCAGATGCCGGCAAAGGACAAGGTGAAAAATCAAACAAGATTGAGGGGCGGCAAGGGTAGGGAAAACGGGAAAGGCACGGGGACAACTATTTCCCGTCAAGGCACGGAGACAAGTCGCTCTTAAGGTGCCAGGGGAGGCCCAGGGCGTCAGGGTCAAACGGGGACCCCGTTGTGGGAAAGGCTTGAGTTTTTACCTGCATTCGAGTGAGATGTGAATTCGCCGGGCATCCCATCCCCTTTCTTACGGAATGGGGAAAATAGTGGTTACACGCCGGGACTTGGGAAGCAAGGCGAAAGACTGAAAACCCTTAGTGGTGCGGGGGCTTGCCGGCTCGGGGTGGAAGTGCAAAGAAGTAATAGGGGCGGACCGGGGAAACAAGGGTTCTGGTTGGAGGGAAACTTGGGGGGTGCAGGGCTTAAATTACTTGTAAAAAAGCAGGGTAGTGAAAGAGGGACAACGTATCATGCCAAGAGGTAACAAGTGTCGTCGGCTCGCAACTATGGACCCCAGCAAAAAGCCACAAATTTTACAGAAAAAAACGGGATAAAGATGGGGCAACAAAAAGCGGGAAGGAGGAAAGATATGATATTAATGCAACATTCGAACCAAAGGGTCGAGGGAAAGGCACACCCCCTCCTAAGCCCAATGGTAAAGATCAAAAATGGTTGAATCAAGGGGATACGCAGGATAACTCGCACCGACCACAGACCGGCAACAAAACCTGTTTATCACGAAAGGCCTAAACATAAGGTGAGGCATACTGAGCCAAAGACAAGACTCCCTCACCTTGTAGCTGGCATGCACAAAAGGGGAAGCCAATGAAATATTTACAAAACCTGTCAAAAACATCGAACCTTCGTGTATCAGCGACCCGGATACGCACGACAAAAAAGCAAAGTGCCAAACAGGGAAAAAATACGCAAGAAGTCAAGGGGGAACGCTGACGTCAATGGGTCATACCGCAGGAAATCACCAGAACGGGGAAACAAATAGCGACCACTAGGGAAAACTGCGTACAAGGGACTTCAAAAACTGGGACAACCCCTCAAGTACTGGCACCGAAGACTCCATGAACCTGGAAAACACAGGGGGAAAGCTAAAAAAGAAAGAAAAAACCCAGTCAGAACAAAAAATGAAAAGGTTTCAAGTGGGGCCCTTGTTCACAAAAGTTGTGCCTTTTTCGTGTTGTCAGAAGGCAAAAGAAACTACACGCCAACCTGCTCTTGGGCCGGGGGGGGGGAGCGAAGAATCTCGGTATGTCCTTAGGGAAAAAACCAAATCTTGGGGGGGGAACGGTCCGGAGGATGTCAGGAACTTAAAAAAAACCAAGTAGCCCACTGGTCAAAAAACAACGACGGGGGGGCTCTGCAGGTCAGAGAAGATCAAGGTTAACGTCCACGGCCTAAATGGGTTAAAACTGCCATGCAGACGAGACTGAGGGAAGCCACGCCCGTTCACAAGGTAGACACACGGGGTCCCTCAACCTGACACAAGACAAAAAAAAAACCACTGCAGTGTCCAATTCAAACGGGGGACTACCCGGGGGTCCTAAAGACCTGTCACGTTTCCCTAATCCAACTCATCTGTGAAACCAAAAGAAGAGTCGTGGTCCGGAGGGAGAGACGCTGGTTGCGCGAGGCAATTGGACGAAACCCGCTCCTGGTATTTGAGGGGGTCAGGTAACTTGGGTTCGGGGGAAAGTGAGGAAATAAAATTTCTTTCACAAAAATTAATCGAGTGGGAGGCCCAAGCTGTTTACATCATATGACAAGGCAAGTCTACTGGAGATGTCCAAAATATCTGTCAATAAACTTGTAAAAAACAAAAGGATGAGTAGACAAAAAAAAGAAACCTCAGTGACCCGATTGAATAGCGCCATTGAAGCAACATTTCAAGCCACGTTCAGGGAAATGAACGCGAAACACATTGTGTTGGAGTGAAAAAGTGGGGAGTTGAATATGCAATCGTTTAACAACCAACCCGCGGCTCAATTCGGCCCAGCGACAACTAAGTGAGGTCCAAAAGGATTTGAATCTTCATCTGGAAACCCTAGACAAGAAAACCTAAGGTAACTCTTCAAAGCCACTCCGTGAGTATCACTCATTGAGGGGGGTAATTTTATTACAGGCCATTGGACATTTGTTAAGAGAAACGACCTGCAGACACCAACATCGGGGGGGGACCAGTTTGTTGAAACCTGGGTATGGGACACCCCACACCCTTGTAACCAGCAAGGTGAGTCCCCGGAGTAACAATCAATCCAACGAACAATCTAAGCGACGTGCAACTCACCACCTTTATCCACTCAGGCACGCCCGGGACAGGGGAAAAGGTATCAAAAACAAGCTGCAAGGGAAGGACCAGGGGACAGTGGGTTGACGACAGCACATCACCACGAACAGAAAGTGACCAGCGCGCGGAGTAAGTAAAAAGGGACTGGGGGGCTCACAGGCAACCTCGTCCTGGAAACGACAAAAAAGGAAAGACGAGACGGTTAGAATGCCTTGTCCTAAAACCCGCGCTGTGACTCAAAAAATGCAATTAGCTGGCCATCAAAACGAGGGAAAAGATGAAAAATTGAAAAAAGGGTCTCAAATGGCTCTTAGAACCTATGTTAGTCATGAGGAAATGGGGGCCAGGGGCCGCAATGTCAGGGGGTGAAAGGGAGTAACCAAACTCCAAAGAGGGAAAAACAGGAAATCAGGGGGGGTAAAGTTCCGATAGCCAAAGCAAAAAAAAGTTTAAAAACGTCAAAAACGGTGCCGGCGCACAGTGAAACATTACAAGGGGTGGGACACTAAACACCAGTGAAACGCATTGGCAAAAAAAAACTGTAAAACCTGAGGTAAATCTTTTAATGAAGACAATTCTGAAAAGAAGATGGGAACAAGACCAACTCTGGTGGACCAAGGAATAGACACGGGAATGAAATAGGAAGTTCGCGAAGAAAACAGCCAGGGACTTGAAAAAAGCAAAAAACACTGGAAAGCGAGACCCACAGAGGACACACAACGGGAACCGTTGGGTGGGTTCAATACAGGCAGAAAAAAGAACACAACAGCTCAACCGAAAAGGGATCCACGATTGACACAAGCGGACCACATGTGATAAAAAACGAGGATCGTACTCAAAAAAAGAATGAACTGGAGGGTGCACAAATACCCTACAAACAAAAGTCGCTCAAAAGGGTGAAAAAGCACAGAAAGGGCACTCCCTCAAACTCCTTGCCCTGACGACGCCCGGGTCAGGGGACTAAATCGAAAAAAGGGTAAAAGGCCGGACAAAACCCCTGAGAGCCTGGAAAATAAACTGGAACGTTTTCACACGGGACGACTGTCATGTTGAAACTCGCCAGCCACATGAAGGAAAAGGAATACGTTTTGAACACCAAACGTCTTAAGCGGATGGAAAAAAACCGTTAAAAACTGAAAAAAACCCTTCTCGTCACAAGACAGAGGAGGACGTTAAACTAAAAAAAAAACAACCGGGTGGGTTCTTGTTCCCACTACGAGGGTTTGCCCTGTGACCTAGCGAAGGCAAGCCTGCATGAAAGTAGCATCATAACCTCTAAAAATCGGGCGGTAGGAAATTGGTGGTAAACCCAGACGAGTCTACTTAAAGGCGCACTACTCGAAATACAGCCAACGAACCAGAGCGGTAAAAAGCAAGTGTATCCGGGGAACTCAAACACATCCCTGGCAATCGTTACACTGGAATAGCGGCGGGGGGAGACTCCCACGCCCGGGGAGTTGGGCAGTAAACTGCAAAGACAAAGACCCGGGAGACGAGGATGCCAGAGACGAATGCAAAACGTAAAGTCCGTACAGAGGGAGGGGTGTACGAAGGTTCAAAGGGGGGGCGTAACGGGCTTAAAGAAAAGTTATAACAAGAAACTGCACAAAAAAAACGAAAAAAGAAAAAAAAGCAGCTGGCAGAAAAACGGGGTGGAGGGAAGCAGGCGAACCATTGCCGGCTGTATAAAGTCCAAACGGGGAAGCACGACATCGCACCAGAAGAGTGAAAATCACCCATTGGGGGAAAAGAACAAAAAAGCCAAAAAATGTCAGGGCAAACCTGCAAGGGGGACGGGACAAACACCTTCAAGAACCCCGTTAAGCATAGTGGGACCTTGCGACGTGCAAGAGGAAAAGAACAAAAATTGATGTGGAGAGAAATTGTTTTTTGGTCGTTCGGTGGGAGAAACCCTAGTCGCTCCATCACACAACGGGCCGACACCCGGGGGGGGGAAAAACGCATTCCAACAAACCTGGTACATAGACCGGTCCCGGAAAAGAAAGAGACAGAGGTCACTCTATGCAAAATACCAAAAAGCAGAATCTTTGGCCTCGACAAACGTATAGAGGGAAAAGGTTTTTATAAAGAAAGGAAAACGATGAAGGGGTGGGCAAAAACCTCGGGTCCGCCACTCACAAAAAAAAAATTAAAATTCTATGACTAAAACAACACACAAGATAGAAAAAGAGAAAAAAGGAAGGAAACGTGTGTGCACCGGACGGGAACCTCTACCCGGGAAAGACTCACTAAATGACGCCCTGCCAACTGGGGGAGCACGGGCCGAGTGGCAGAACGTTCCCTGAAATTCTCGGGCTGTGGTAAGTGGCTGAGGGAACGAGCACTAAACCTATCGTGGGGGCATCTCGTGGGGCACAGGAGAGGACAGATGGAGGGTGGGTCCGTGGCCGTTCTCAGTCTCTACTTGAAAAACACCCGGGGGGATTTGTGGCAACCCTTCCTCACCGTTTCAGGATCCTGTACTTTGGGGGGTGACTTAGGTTTTCCAAGCATGCTTACTGGTGACCGGTAGCAGTTTCACCCGCTATCAAAATGAAGGCGAAACTGGCTGAGTAAAAGGAGAGCAATATACACAGTATTGGAACTGAACGAAAAACACACAGGGGGTACCACTGTACCGAGCTCGTCTTGGGGGGAAGGTTGGGTGACAAGTAGCAAGGACACTTCGCTCTTGATCTATTGCCGGTTTTCCTCTGTGGACATGACAGGCCCAGCGAGAAGAAGCTAGGAAAAAACAAAGCACTCCGGCTACAAATTCTCAATTGGTTAGGAGGGGAAAAAGAATGAAAGGAGGGGGGACTTAAAAAAAAGGAGGGGACTCAGGTCTACGTCAACACTTTACTCACTTTCGTCCCTCTCAGTATTAATTGAAGGTTGGGACTTTGGGGCAAGGCGGACACTTGCAAAAAAAAAGGGGCAAAAAAAAAATTTTGGGGGGGGACTTAAAAAGACAAGAGGGATCAATCGGATGGCCAACAAGGGAGCAAACTGGGGGGGTCAAGAGAGACACTGACGGGGAACTTAGGGACAGGAGAGGAAGAAGAGACCCCTCGGTGCCGTCTTTGCTGTAAAAACCGGTTGGACTAAGAGGCCGAAGTGCAAAGAGCGAGGGGACCAAAGGATAAGAGAATAAGAAGGTCTACGGTACCAACGATGAAAAAAAAAAAAAACATCGCCTTCTAACTGTCCACCAGAAACCAACAGTCTGGGGCAAACGACCAAGGGCGGCGGGGTTAACGAGAGTTGGGTCTGTCGTCAAAAAGTTTTCCGAAGCGCACTCTCCCAGTCAAACCCGGGGCAAAACACACTTATCTGTCTAAAAGGAGGCGTACGTAGAAAAACCCTCTTATAAAGTGCAGGTAACGGAAGGAGGGGGTCCCGGTGGTTTCAAAAGGCGGCCGGCATGGACAAAATGAGCACCAGACGTGTTAGAGGTGACAGAGGCCGGGAACAGCTTTGATAAAGTTGCAGACCCGCTGTCTCCGAAAAAATTACTGTAGTGGATCTGGCACAAGGTTATAAGTTAGTGGGAAGAGTTTATTGACGGAAAAAAATACTGGGGCGCGGTTTTCAAAAAAATGGAAAAAAAAAACGGGAAGAAGGGTCACATAAAAAGGTGGACGACAGGGCGTAGAACCAAGTACGGGGGTGGTCCCACTAGAGTGGGGAGCGGAGGGCAACCTGGCTGTGTTCTTCGGAACAGGGCGAAAATCCAGGGAGGAGAAAAGAAGGGGCCATGGTACAACGAGGTGGGCTTGCCTACCGGACAGGGAAGGTGAAGGACAAAAAGCCTCGAGAGGGGGGGACAAAGCTGGGTGGGAAGAAATTATGGTGCTTACCATAAGGCCGGCACCACGGGGGGGGGGGGGAAACAGCAGGGTGAACTGGAAGACGGAAAATTTGAAAAGAGTTGCAGACGTCAAAGGGGGGTGGCCCCCAGGCAAAAAGACACAAAAAAAAAAAAAATGAGGAAATTGGTCAGAAAGTCAAATCTATTATAGGGAACCCCGAGCCGCTAGCAAAAAAAAATGCCAATACCCTCAAGGACATGGTTGGGATTGGGTTAAGGATAAGGAAAAAGGTTGGGTGGACGGGCGCTGGGGTGGGTGGTCAACATCAGGGGGGGGGGAAAGGAGGCGGCAAAAATTAAGGGGAATAGAGAGGTTCTAACAAGCCTGTGTAGCCGGGGGGTAAGACGAACGGCCAGGAAAAGGAAGGGGGAAAGGAACTTAGGGGGGCTCGCAGAAAGAAAAAGGGAAAAGCTGCAATGTGAAGCTCAGGGTCCTGGGAGGGGGGGGAGGAAAACAAACAATAGTCTAGAAAAGGAGACGACGGGAACTAGTACAAATGGCACCCCAACCAAATTTTACACTTCTCCGGTGTGAGAACCATTTAAACGAAAAACCAAACCCAAATACCCATCAGAGAACTTCACAAAGGAGGGGGGGGGGGGGGGAAAAAAAAGAGTGTCAACTTAGGTGATTATTCTTGCGTCAAAATGACGAATAGAAAGAAGTCGGGTAGGACAAAAGTGATGCCGGCTTGACCCTAAAGCACTAAATAGTAACCAGAGGAAAACCGGTAGAATGAAGAGAATCGTGCCGGTCCAAAGCTGCAATGGATCAGTACTCAAGGAATCAGGTTAGAAAAATAAGTTCCTCTAAATTTTTGGGGGTTGGAACCTGCCGAAAAAATTAAGAGGAAGAAAAAAGAATCCTCACGTCATTGGACTGGAACGAACGCCCTCCCTTGCGGGTCCGGGGGTACACACGTTACCAGGGGGGGGCCCAACCTCTCGGAGCAAACGGTGAGGCTTGCAAAGGGTACCTGAAACTGGGGGGGGGTGGAATTACCTTGCAACTGCCAGAAAAAGAGGTTAAGGAAAACAGGAGCCAGAAGCAAAACAGGGGGGGAGGAAAGACGGGTTCACGTTCTCCAAACAGAGCTACGACCGCAAAGGCGAGAAAATCTACAATCCTGGTAACACTCAGGGGCGGAGGGGGGAACAACAGACTTTGATTGCCCGATATAGGTCGTATGTCCGCGTCACCCAGTGCATTTTCGAGGTGCGTAAAAAGGAAATGAATTGGGTATGTACAGCAGGGAACAAGGTGCGGGAGAACCGCCTATAAGGGTCGGAGAAAAGCGCAAAACGTTGCGTTGGGAACTTCCGGGAACGAAGCGAACAAATTGGAGTGAAAATATGGTGGCCTAACATAAAAGCGGGACCAGAGAAAAAAAACTGACCAAATAACCGGGGTAAACGGTGTGAGTGGGCCCATCCGGACTCCATTGGGAAACGGGAGGGGCCTCGCAGAAGAGACGAAAAGGGGCAGTGTGTGTCGCCGACTGGGTAACTACAGTGGTAGGAGGGTGGGCACGATGCGGAGAGGGACCTGGGGGGGGGTTTTCATCAAGAGATGGAGTTCGGCGAACCAATGTCGACACGGGGGATTGCAAGCGAGTCAAATGGGGGAACCACTCAGAAGAGAGTCGGGGTGAAAGAACTGACTGACATAGTGCAGGGCCTGGGGAACCCCTGACGGGTGAACAGCAGGGTGACCTTGTAAGAAGTTGCGCCGAGTGTTTTACAAAAGAGAAGGTGGCATTGAGAATTATGGTCGCAGGGTAGAAGGGCGGCGAATGCACATAGTGAACATACATTAGTCACATCGTGCCAAAAATAAAGTTGACCGGGGAAAAGTACAGTAGCACCAGCAGGAACACAATTGGGGCTGGATCGTTCGTAGGTGGGCGAGCATCCAAGAACGGACTCTCGTGGCTCCTATGGAAATGCCACCCAAAGGTGAGGGGGAGTAATGGTTTGCCTAAAAAGGATTACTGGAAGGAGAGACTGATGGATCCGCAAAGGAGGACGAAAGGGGCCTCGTGGAAAAACATGTTCCGTAGGAGGTGGGAAAAAAAAGGGCGAGCCCGTGGCGGTGAACGGGCGCGAAAAAAAAATAATAGCGAACAAAAACCAAACAACAACGGGAGGAGGAGAAAAACTAATTTCGTAGCAGAGACGATCCGAAAAGAAAAGGGGAACCCTCTCGGGGACTGAAAAAAACGCAAACACCTCAAGGGGAACCTTTTAACGAGCCTCAGAGAAGAGGATCAGCCAACTTAAGAAAGCAAGTTGAAATAAAAGAGAGACCAGGCAAAAAAGAAAGGTCAAAAGGTGCGAACGAAAAAAGGGGGTATCCAACTGCTTCAACGGCGAGGGGGTCTTCAGTGATCAGCAAAAGATGACAGAAAAGACACAAGAAGGGGGGAGAGGGGGGGCGGAAGGGGGGAATTCAAAAAAAAGGGGGCCACAGAAAAAAGAAAAGAAGGTGACCAACTACGAACATGTGGCACGACTTCATCGTAAACGCAAAGAAATTGCCCAAGGAGGCAGGCGGTGAAAAGAGGAAAAATGTTCACTCACAAAAAGTACTGACTTTTCAGGCCCTTCTATGGAACCGGCCGAAAAAGAATGTATAAACGGACGGGGCAACATGTGCGCAACCAAGAGTCCAATGGATCAGACAAAACACCAATGAAAAGGGGAAAAAGAGACCAGGGGAAACTCACTGGGCAAAAAATGGTTGCTTTGAAAGGTAAATCATACGATAGGAAAAAAAAAAACAACGAAAAAATCCGCAAATCCGCCAAAAAGAAAGGTGAACATGCAAATGTTAAAAGTGGGGGGGAACCCTTCCTCCTCTCCCCAAAAAGAACAAAAAAATTTGACACCACATCTCCAGTGGGGGGGGAGCTTAGATGCGTTAGGTGGAAATCGAGTAACTGAACTCAAGGGGGTGGACAGGAAGGGACCAGGGAACACTTAAAAAAAAATGTAGGGCGCGAAATGCAGTGCGAAGGCCGACAAAAGGAACCTCCAATTGGACCCAAGCAGACTTGAACAACAAAAAAAAGGGGGGCCGGTGACGGACAAAGAAAAACTGCAAAAAAAAAAACAAAAAAAAAAACCAAGGCGCGGAAATGAGAGAAAGCGAACGAGGACCCGGGCACACTCAGAAAAAAAAAAAAAAAAAAATCTGGAAAAAGAGCTGTCAGGTGGGGGGTCGGACCACAATGTTTTCACGGGGATAGCTGGGATTGCGAAACGGAAAAGGGGGGGAAAATGCCTCCACCAAAACCGGGGGAAGTGTCAAAATTCCATGGGGTGCGGGAGGAAAGGAGCAAAACAGTCAAAGACATGAGGAAAAGGACCATCCGGTACCTCTTGAAGGATGCAGGGGGAAAGAGGAGGGAAAAAGGAGTTTATACATAAGACACGGGAGCGCGGGAACCACCCACTCGCGGGAATAGACATCCAGGCACGAAGGTGAATAAGACATAAATGAAATCAGGGTTTGTCACATGGAAAAAAAAAAAAAAACGGGAGGGCAGAGACCCGTTTTGACTTCTAGGGAAAAGCCGCAATCGGTCCACGAGCGCAAAGAACACAAAAAGATCAAAAACAGATTTGTCGGCCTCCAGTGAGAAAAAAGAAAAGAATAAAACGAGGGGGGGGGGGAACTCTCCCACGGAGCGCTGACGTAGAATGCATAGGGGGGGGAGGGGGGCGCAAGGTGGGCCAATGGCGCAAACTGCGTGAGGGGCCCCAATTGAAAAAACCTTGGTGGGGGGCCCGGGTAACGAAGAGACAGGGAAAGACCGCCCACTGAACTTCGCCACCTCGGACCATTTCACGGATTTGCGAAAGACCAAAAAAAGACCCTAATCACCTGGGCAGGAAGGGAGACGGTGAGCGGCGACGAAGAATAAAAAATCGGAAAACGGGTCGTAACTGAAGACGGCCGCAGGCGGAGTACGGGAACCTGGGGGGGCTCTAAAGAATATGAGAAGAACAGAGCTTAAGTTAAAAAATGAGTCCGAAAGGAGACCGAAAAGGGCATGTAAAGCGGAAAAAACGTAAAGAAACCACATCGAAGCCACGACCTTGAAAAGGCATTGTGGAAAGGAGAAATAGACATGCCAAGATGGTTCATAAAACTCAGATTGTCCGGGAAAGTTGAGGCAGGGTTGACCAACGGAACTTCAAAAAAAAAAGAATAACATACTGTTCCTAGCAAATCAACGCCCCTGGGTCGACACACCTCCCCGAGTGAAACTAAGACAGAACGCCTGCCAGTTCCAAACGACATGTGGAAACGCAGAGATTATAAAGGCTGTTTATCGCGGCCCCGAAACCCAGCAAACGGAACAAAAAGAGGTTGGCCAGGGGGGGCCCGAAACGGAGGCATCCAGCCGAGTTAGAAGAACCGAACGCCCAAGTAATTTACCACAACACATTTGGAACTAAACGTATAAATGTCACAAGAGGAAACCACGTGGTGAAAAGTTTTTTCCTGCAGGCAGTGGGCTTAAACCCAACCAGTAAAAAGACTCAAGGGTTCAATCACTCCTTGCCAAAACGCCGCCACAGCTCCAGGGTCGGGGAAGATTGAACGAAAATAAAGGAACTTCGGTGGGCACAGGAATATAAAAGAAAAGCGTACAGACACACCGTTGAAAGGCAAGGGGTTGCGGAACGCTGTGACCGAGTGGAACTAGAAAGGAAAAGAAAAGGTCAGGCACGGTCAAAAACAAGAGAAAAAAACACAGGGAAAACATAGCCCGACCGCAAGAGAAAGAGGCATAAGAAACGTACGCAACGCATCCAGGGAAGAAAAAAAAGGTTGTGGGGGCAAAACCAACTTCTTCGGTAAACTCTTCGGCAGGGAATTTGAAAAGAACCGGCCAACACCTTCATCAGAACAAACTTCCGCGAAGACCATTTGGGAGTGCCAGAAAAATCGGTTTGGAAGAAATCAACAATAAAAGTTTAACAGACAATCAGAAGACCAAGCATACCCAGATTAGTAGACGCGCATTTCTGGGTAGGCGAAGTGGAAAACGCGGGCTAAGGGACAGCCGTACTCGAAACATCACACCGAACGGGACGGCGTAAAAAACCCCTGCAGAACGGAACAGAGGGGGAAACCAGAAACACGGGGGTGGGCAACAATTGTCCAATCCTTTGGAAGGAAGAGGAAACGGGGGGAGCGCATGAAAAAGGGGCGTAATCCTGCCCACAGAACACCTCCCTGACAAAGGGGAGAATTCGCCAAGAGATGTCAAAGGACCTTAGTTGTGTGTTTGACAAATGCACTTGAATTGGAGGGAGGGGCGTCAGCATTAATTCACCCAAAGCCGTAGGGAAGATCAAAATAAAGAACAGAGGGGAGCGGGTGCCCATTGCGTGCTGGGGCTGAAATGACCGGAAGGGAGAGCGTAAAAACCTGTAAGACCAGGAGGCAGCGACCCCGACCGGCCCTCTCCACCAAATGGGGGAAAACACAAACAGAACCTGAAACCCAGACGGGGAGGGGGGACTACGTACACAGTACGGTATCATCGTTGGACGGTGAACCGGAAAAGCAGAAACCGGAAAGTGTCTAGAGGGAATTATGTTAGCGGAGGTTGTTGGGGTTAAGCGGGGTCGTTGATAAAAAAAAACTGACACACCCGGGAGGACCCCGCCAAAGAGAACGGACCCAAAACAGACTTGGTACTCAAAAAACACTCGACAAAAAGATGTAAAAAAGACTCAATGGAAGCACCACAAAGTAAAACATACGCCAACACTTCCACAATCTGGAGAAAGAAAAGGTTGATCCGTAAAGCCGAAGGGAGAAGGGGTGTTGAACGTGAACCACCGCTAACTGGGCCCAGAAGCTAGCACAACGGTAAAAATACGCAACACAACAACAACATTAAATAAGAGATTCCTTGGGTTCATGTGCGAAAGATTTTGACTCTAAGCAAAAAAACGGGAAAAACGATTACGGAAGGGATGAAAAACCTGAAAAAAAGCTTCCACCCCTTTACTTAGGGGGGGGGAAAGGAGGGCGGGGGGAAGGGGTTAAAAGAATCAACTGAGGGGGGCAGGCAGGTCTAGGACCAAAAAAAAGAGTTGGAATGAGTCGAGCGGAGAAGGAAAACGACCACGGGGCACAACAAAAATAATCCACACCATTTCTGCAGGTCAACCGAAGCTGCACTCAAACTACGGATGAAGCCAGAGAGAAAAAGGAAAAGGGACGAAAAAATCACAAAAAGGAGAGCCCGGGTTTCGTTGAAAAAAATGGGGGGTTGCCTATCAGGGAGGGGCTGGAAATATGGAGAATAAACAAAAATTGACCGGAGAAATTCAAGGGAAGGGAAGACGAGAAGACCCAGTCAAAACCAAACAAACGCTGCGGAATCTTGTGCTAAATGGGGGGGAAAAACGTCGGGAGGAGACCGCAGGAAAAAGAAAAACAGTGCCTGGACAAGAACTCCCAACACCGCGAAGGGACAGGCCGAGATCTGTCGAAAGGAAAACTGGGAACGGGGAAAAGGCGGGGGAGAAAAGATGAGGCCAAGGCAACTCACGGTGCACCCGCTTTTACCTACAGCGGCATGCTGTAAAACCCCGGCTGGGGGTACAGGGAAGCCCGGGGCTGGGCCTGCCCGCCCGTCAGGAAAACGGAAGGAGCCCAGAAAAGGGCGCACTTGCCGTCACCAAAATGGCCCAGCCCAGACGACCATCACAGAGGAAAAGAGGGGACAGACAGAGGATGGAAGGAACGCGGGAGGCGGAAAAGACAGTATGGGGGTAGAAAAAACGTCAAAAGGGGAGTCAGGGTGGGGAAGACCAGGTTGGGTGCGTGGTGATTGAAAAACGGTTTACGCTCCAGCGCCGCATTGTTTTTTCCACACTTAAAGAGGGTAAACAAGTTGCTTAGTGAAGAAAGAAAAAAACCGCGTCGGGAGGGACACCGGTCGTGTGTCCAACAGGTGTTCAAAAAACAAGTCTGAAGCGGGACCGGGAGACCTAACGTACGAAGAAAAAAAACAACGGGGAAAAGATTGGGGAAAGAATGGGGGGGACAGTCCCTGACTCTTCTCCAAAGTGGTATCTTTACCCGGGTGCCACGAAGGAAATTTAAAGGGGGGATTAATGAAAGGGGATACCAGGGGAGACAACTCTTGCAGGGGGGGGGGGGAAAGGAAAAAAAATGATGAACCTTGGTTCAAAAGCGGTTGGGTTTTCAAGAACGCATGCAAGACACAAAAGGCAAAAAAACGTGGCACCGCGGGGGAGTGATCCGAAGTTCCCCGTTCACCAAGGGTGTTCCTACGGCTTTCATGAGACGAGGAAGAGAGGAGGGGCAAAAAAGGCTGGGGGGGGGTCAAGGAGAGGTGAAGGAACAGCAGACTGTAAGTATGGTATAGCTCAATGACATCAGTGGGCAGGAGGGAAAATTGGGTCGTAATTCCCGGGGAGAAAAAGGGGCTGGGGAGGACTAAAGGTCCAGTTAACCACGCTTTA
>Ga0179593_1620078_pt1 | contig 21287 bp, 29 predicted proteins | sample CZODoug2_1_08_16_FD_185931 | JGI IMG/M metagenome (GOLD analysis project Ga0179593, IMG submission 185931) | Vadose zone soil fungal communities from Angelo Coast Range Reserve, California, USA - CZODoug2_1_08_16fungal (PacBio error correction) | ecosystem: Environmental > Terrestrial > Soil >...
TAGTGTTAAGCGAGAAGTGAGTGCACGCCGACAAAGACACACCCGCACAAACAAAGACAAACCACCACCACCGAACAGGGAAAGGAGAAGCAAGCCTCGGGGCCACTCGCATAAGCGTTCTTCCCGGCCTGGGGGGGAAAACCCAAAGGAGACGGATCCTCTGCTCAAGGACCGTCAAAAAGGCAAGTACATACTGTACGTTGTCGCGACACTAAGCTGGGAATCAGTTCCAATAAATGCCGCCAGGCAAAGAAAGACGCAAAGCATGAAGTAAAAAAGCACAGGGTATCGAGTATGGAACTGGAGTTGACATGATGAGTGTGAGGAAACAGGCCAAAGCTAACAGTGCGGGGCAAAATAGATCAATGGCATACGAAAAACCACAAAAAGAAATCACTCTGTCGTTCCATAAAGCTTCTTCCCGGACACAAAACCTGGACAGCAAAAGAGAAGATTAGAGGCAAAGTGTATCGTTAATATACCGCGAAGGAGGAAGGATGCGACAAAGCAATGGACGAAATGTGTCTGTTGATTGTGAACTTCGGCAACCACGATAGTGGGTCGACTAAATGACTGGAGAAAGAAAACATACAGCCTAGAGAACGGGAGGTCGTCAACAAGGGGGGTAGTTATGCGTGTTGGAACACGCTGCCGGGGAGCAAAAAAGGTTATAGACAAACCTCATGTATACGACCACGGACGAGGAAACTTTGTAATGGAGGTGCACATGTAGAGAAGAAAAATATAGTGACAGGCCGGAGCGTAAGGAAAGAGAGAAGTGGGGTAATATAACAAGTAGAGCGAAAGTGAATGGTGGTGCGATTTGTGGGGGGCAGGGGGAGGACGGCGGTTAGAGGTGAGTACAGCAAGGGATAACGCAAATTGGACAGAGGGAAAGGACAGAAGGCCCATTGAAACAAAGGTGTGTGTGAAGAGAAACGATAGAGACGAAGTGCACGCCCTCGATAGAGAGATGCTCATTTGCGCAGAATACGCCTTACGCTACCCGATTATCGAATAGTGGGCAAAAAGCACAGTGGGTGATTTTGCATGCTTGACAAGGGTGGGAAAATACTAAGCTTTGTGGAAAAGAAGAGGGAGGAGAAGGCGGTACTTGATGAGATGGCGGACCACAAAACAAATGGGGGCTCAAGGGTGGGAACCACAAGGGCGGGGGGAGTCCGGGAGCAACAGGGGAGAGGGTGATGATGCCGAACTTAAGAGAATGCTAAGGAAAAAAGAGTCAGAAAGGAAGCATAACGCGAGGGGGGCAACCGCCGGTTGTTGTGCGCATGGTGCTTTAGGCGAGTTGAGTGACGGGGGACGGACATCAGCTGAAAAGCGTTGGAGCTTGAAGCTAGAGCCGTCTTGTGCAACCAAAAATCGGGGGGGTTCGAGGGGTGGGTGCCAGGGAAGCAAATGAAGGTGGTGTGAAAGTTATTGAAAAAGGAGAAAGGGCAATGTAAACGCGAAACGGGGGATGCAGAGGTCGCCACGTGTTTAGAAGGAGTGTGGCCGGCCAAAAGAGCAGTAGCTAGGTAGGGTTTAGTAGGGGGGTGCAAGAAAGGTAATAGGTTGATAGTCCGCAGGAAATGGATCATGCGCAAGGTTGTGGGGACTGGAGGCGGAAACGATGTGATGGGGGCATAGCAACAGGTGCGGCGTGAAAAGTGGTGATGGGTTAATAGAAGGGCCCTCGCGGTCCCAAAACTAAAGGCGAAGGGCCGAGCTGTCAGTCGCGCTCTGCAAATTGGAAAAGTGGATGAAGGTGGTATCGGAAGGGTAGGAGTCAAATGGTGTAAAAATGCAAAACAGGGGTCCACTGCGGACTGTTGATGCGGGGTAGAAAAACACGGAAGCGGGTGGACAAAACAACATGAGTAGTGCATGGCTCAAAGTGACCAGCTAGTTTAGAAAATTACAGTCATGTTCAAGGACAAAGCTTACTCTGTCAATGCAAAATCTGCATGACAAAATGGAAAGCTCCACATGAGAGAACAAACACGAAGAAAAGATGCTGAATTCCTTGGTTTCATGATTATTCCAGGAAAAAAGAGAGACGTAAGCCAATTTGCTTAGAGAAGATCCAAGATGCGCTGTGAGAATTGTGGGGTCATACCTGAAGAGCGGCATGTTGGACCGTTGATGGACACTGGGGACAATATAATCGCTTCAATGATGGGAAGGGACATTAATGCAGAAGGCTGAATCTATGGTTTCAAAAAAATGGAAGATCCTGGTAGTCAGGAAATCACCCTGTATCCGTTGGTTACAAGACCTGAGAAGACGCAGGGGAAGAAGGAACATTGAAAGAAAAAAGAGGGACGACAATAGAAGCCGTTTCAGTATTCAGGAAAAACAGGCGAGTGAATCGACGAGGTGGGGAAAAGGGTGGTACATATACAACCGAAAGCGCAGTTTCTGGTCTCTTAGGGGGAAAAAAAAGGTGCGACCGGCAGTTCCCAGCTGTTTACATATTGGCCCGGTGTCTCATCTGGGGGCGAACATGCATTGCAACATTGGCACAATCATGGGGTGACAAGCTGTCTTATCAGGGCTAAAATCATCTGGTAAAGAGAAGAGTGAAAAGAAACTGGCATCCGAATTAATGGTGTGGGGCGCAAAAGAGGTGGCCGGTAACGGCGGGATAGGACAAACTCCGTGACTCGGTGTACCACTACAGAGGAAAGGAGAAGGTGAAAAAAGAAGAGGGAGTGACGCGGAGAGTAGGGTCGGGTTGTCTGCACATGGTAAGTGTACAGAGACGAAATGATCAATGGCCTAAAAAAATCTTTGATCTCACCGATTGGAGTGAGAATTGGAAGCGCCAACTACGTTTAACGGCCACCATAAGTGTAGTACATAACAAGAGGGTAGACGAAAGTGCCATAGACGTGAGGAGGGCGAAAAAGTGTGACCTAAGGGTAAAAAAGTGGTCGACAGGGTGGCGAAGGGCGGCCGTGACCCAGGTGCGTGCCGCAATCAAAGGCCACCCAAGCTGGAACGGGAGGTCGAAGAGGCACCAAGGTCGAAGCGAGAAACCTTAAAGGGCTCCCGCTTGCGGAGACGTAAACGTCTAAAAGGCAGGGAGAATCTGTTCGGAATGGGAAAGCATCCGGGTCGGATACGCAGCCTTATCGAGCCAAGAATGACGTAAGGGGTGAAGGTAGGAAACCAAACTGGTCAGAACGCCAGAAGAGGAAAAAACTACAAACCACTCCCAGAGGGGACGATGCGGGGGTCGTACTAAGAACGCTGAACAAAAGCTTGTAGCAAACGGTAGGGGTCCGCAAGGTGAACAAAGAAGGAGGAGGAGGACGAGAGGATTTAAGAGGAGCGGGGGGACAATGAAGGTGTCCTCGGGGTACAGCGGAGTGAGTGTGCTGACTGGTTGTTGTGCCGGGAGGGGAAATTATGAACGCTGCGCCAAGGGGTACCAATCAGCAAGCATGGAGTAAAACGGCGTCAAGAAGAAGTCGAACACAACGGTTAAGGCTCTGAAATACGCGAGCATCGGCTGTAGTCACAAACAGTACGGACTAGCCGTCAAATCGGTGTCCACGTGGGGGGTCAAACAATCCGGTGAAAACGTAACTGTGACTGTAATGTGGCTCCACCGGGGCGGCTGAAGCGCTAAAGGACGCAGGTAGGTAAAAGACTAAGAAGAAATACCGAAACAGCGGACAAACGCTTCGAAGGTCACTAAGCAGCGCCAAAGAAGGTCCGGACGTCAAAGTGGGAGGTCGGGGCGGAGGAAAATGTGTGGGGGCAGGATCCTTGATCTGACGCAAACACTACATAAAACAAGTAGCGGGGCAGTGAGAGCAGGCGGTTAAGGTGCTGAAGTGGAACCCAAATCTCAGGAGCAACCACAACATCGGGGAGGCGTCATCTCTTTGGTATACCACATGATCCTCCGACCTTAGAGGAGAGGCGAGTCTATGGTCGACACGGAAGAAAGAAGTGAGACATCACCCAAACCAAGGGGCGAGGAACGCAGGGAGCTTTCGGTACACCTATACACCACAGGCCGAATAGTAGGACAGAAAATGAGAAGGTCATGCATACCAGACGAACAAAGGGGCAGAACAGACTCCGCTTGGGGAAAAAATTGAGAGAATGGAAAGGGGCTGTGATATAATCCAAGAGGAGACTTCAACTTGGACAGGACGGATAGATCGGAATAGGACGGAGGGTGTCTTCCCAGCATAGACTGGGAAAGTCAAAATAAAAAGCGGTATAAACTGCAGGCCAGCGAGTCGAAACGCCGGGTCGAGCGGTCAATAACGTTCGATGAGGGGAGCGGGCGGGGGAAACAAGAATGGGGTGTAGAAAATACCGGGATGAATAAACGGACTAGAAGGTGTATCTCATTGAGCAAAGGGAAGGGGACCGCTCAGCGAACGGGGCTGCAGTAAATTCGGTAGAAGCTGTAAAAAAAGGGGGACGGCCAAGTAGGGAACAGCACACCGCGCACTTGAAGGATGAATGCGTGTCTCGTGTTAGCGTCAAAAAAAAATTTGTGCGACCATGAGTGCATGGGACGGGGAACGGGTGCAACCTTAACACGGGGGAACAAGGGCTTTATCGCCCGGAGTACGTAGGACTGATGGCTGCGAACAAGGCGTGTACGACATGGGCCAATATCCCATTGTTCGAACCAAACGCCGCTGTTCGTAACAATGGGGGAAACTCTAAAATACGGAGGGACTAGCGGAAAGTGAAGTTCAAAAAAGCATGGAAAAGGACAGACCCTCTTAGTAGCCGCGTGGAATGCCCCCAGCAACCGGCGTGTCGGCGGGTAATACAAAAGCAAAGACTTATAAGTCCATGAACAACACGCCGGCCGTCAAGCATTCACATGCAGGAAGATAGCGGCGAACAAAGCGAGAAGAACAAAAGAAAAATAACGCCACACCCATGTATTTCCACCGCATCCTTCCGGTTGAATGAGTGTCGTGGCTTTCACATGCGGGGCAGGGAACGTAGTACTTGAATCACAGTCCTGCACGCGCTCGGCGTAAATCTAAACAACAACCCTTGCACTACCGCACCAGGAAAACAATGTGCACAGTAATGCGCAGTACGTGATCGCAGCGCGCTCAATCAAGAAAAAAGGGGAAGGCGCGTGAAGAAGGAAGACACTGACCTGGCTGGAAGGTCACACGAAACGTCTACGCAAGCCTCAAAGTCAGCGTGGTAAGGAAAAAACAGCTTCACCGTAATCCACAGACCGGGGACCGTGATTAAAAATTTACGAGGTATAAGTGGCACCGCACAAATGGGCCGGGGGGGGTCCGTCCGATCGGAGTTCAAAGTCAGCCGCCGCGAGGGAGAGTCCAGCTCTTCGTAAACAGGAGGGCGCGCTCCGGGGCAAGCAAAATACAGCAAAAAGGCATAGGGGGGGGGAGACATAGACGCGAAAGGCTGGCAACGCAGACTGCGCCTCTTGGGGATTTACACGATCAATGCGAAGAGGAGCGGGGAATCAGCGACTCGGGTCTCTTTAACTCCCTCCAGCCAATGGTCTTGATGCGAGTCTCGCAACAGCGATCACGCCTCACATCTCCCAGCGTTAAGTGGCCTTGATTAGGGGAACGAGTACTCACTATAAAAAAATAAAAAGCGGGAGGAGTGGGCAATAAAGAGAATGGAAAGAAAGAAGTTGAATGGGCTAGGGGGCCGATGGTTGGGGGGATGAGGGGGAGATAGAACAAAGTAAAGCGGCGTGATAACGCAGTTTTGGGATGGCTATGGGGTGGGAGCCTCATACAGGAAGGTCGAAAGGAGAGGAAGCGAAACGATGAGAGGCAGAAGCGAAGATTGGGGAGAAAGAAGCGCCTTGGAAAAGAAGTGGCGTCAGAGAGAATTCTGGGCCCCCCGATGTAAAGAGGGACATCGGTAAGCCCTCAAAACCAACCTCGGTGTTCAAGTTTCCCCTTAGTTGGAGATCACGAACCGTTTTGGGCCCCGCTCTTGGGTTATATAAAGTGAGAAACCCGTATTTTGCGGTAAATGATGCTCTAATTGGCTTACGAGTGATTTTCTTTGCCTTTTTGGTGACAGTAGGGGGGCGTATCGAGCATGGATTCGCCGCGCAGGCTGGGAAGTCTGGAGTACGAAGCTGGAAGAGGAAAAAAGCGAAAACGGGGGAGGAAGATCGAGGTGGTTGTTGGGAAACTGAAGGGTTCTTGCGGAGGCGCATAGGCAGCAGGCGGAGGGAGGCTAGGAGCCGACCGCGTCGCAGGTGAGCAGGAAGAAGACGGAAGAAGACTTTACCCGCGGGAATGAGGGTGAGGGCGGGTTCACGGAGGAGGGTCGCGACGCCGAAGGCTAGGATCAAAAGCTAGGGGTGTCGAGTAGGCGGGGTAAAGGAAAGCGGTGTGGGCTAAGTATTGCGGAAGTGCGACATGGCCGCGTGCTGCCGAGCTCCGGCAGACGGAAATAGTCGGCAGAAGGGGGACTTACGACACAGGGAGGAAAAAGAGAGGCTAGGAGTTCTGTGGGGGGGGGGGTGGCGCACAGCGTTTTGGTCCGCAGGATGAATTGTGAGGACATGTGGGAGGGTTGCTTTTGCGTTCGAGAGGAGGTTCAGAACAGCGGTGACCACTGTGAGGGGCAGGGGGCACACAAACCGGGACGAAGAGGTCTGCGGGGCTGTCCGGACAATTTGGCTAGAAGAAGGGATCGATGATAACAAAGAAGGGTTGAAGGGCATTTGAAGAATAGGTCCCTGAGAAGCACTATTGCGAGGGGGGCAGGGGAGAAGGAACCGTCGACTGAAAAGGGACAGGCGTACAATTGGGCTCCGAACCAAAAAAAAAAGTTGGGTGCACTTGGAAGAGAACTTCAGTAAATTAAGATGACTCCGCCATTCAATTAGAGATGTGCAGCGGCAGGAGGGAGGATTTTGATATGGGGGGTGGGTGGGGGGGGTGAGGGGGGTGTCTGGGAGCAAATCGCGGAGGAGCCAATTTGGGTTGCTGACCGCGGTGATTTACTAGGAGCGGAAAAGGAAGATGATCATGGGGTAGGAGGAGCTGCGAGTCGGACTGGAGATCGGGTAGGCAGAGCGAGGAATAGAACAAAATAGCATGGGGGAATCTTTTGGGCGGTTCAATCTTTCGCTAGAAGTCGCGAGGGAGCACACGAGTCAGTCAGACTCAAACGACAAGAAAAGTGCGGACAGTTCCTGGGCGATCCGAAAATAGGAAATAGCCAAAAGGCAAGGGGGCATACGGGAGAAAGGGGTTTTGTGATTCCGAGGGGGGAATCTTGTGGCCAGTGCGGCGAGCGTTCTCAACTAAAGGGGGAAAAGGGTGATCATGTCGTGCAGGAGAGCAGGTGTTTATGTCAATCGGACTAACAGGAACGCGACGTGGTGCCCGCCAAATTGTGGACGAGTTGGGGGGGGTTTGGTGGGGGACGATGAACAGCGGGGCAGGAAAAGACGACTGGGCCGACTGCGCGGATAGAAAGACGGCGACTTTCAGCAATACCAAAGAAAGGATATGGGGGGGGTCATGACATCAGGGGGATGTCTGTTCTAACCAACTCCACTAAATGGACCTCCTTGCGGCCAAGCCGCGGGTGATGCCGTTACCGGGAAACAAAAAAATTGACCCGACGCACTAATGGAACCCTTTGGGGCCGACAAATACTCCAAACAGTGCCCATAGCGCGAAGAAGGCTAGGAAGACCGGGTACATGGCGATAGAAGGGCAGAAGTCCAAAAGCAGTCCCTCTGGAAACTGTGGGTTCAGAGGCGGGAAATGCGTATGACCGTGCCCGGATCTGCGACTGGGCAGTAATGGGTTAGTGGCACCAAATGGTCCAAGGGACAGGGAGAGTGAATGAACATGTGAGCATGTGGAAAAAAACTGAAAAGAAAGTGCATCGAGAATGGGAGAATTGGGCGGGTTATGAATCCTTCGGGGCGCTGAAATGTAAAAAACCAGGACTGGTCTGGCTAATGTGTCACTGTAAACGCACTCGCGATTCTGGGGGCACAGACCACGAAAAAACTTCGCGACAAACTAGGTAAGAAAAAATCTAGAGGCACAGTACACAAAGCACACGGATTGAGCGAAAGAGTGGATTCGATAAAGGGTCAGTAAACAGTTCCACGAAGGGGTGCCCGAAAAAAATACTCACCAACACAACAAAGCGGAGTTAGTAGACATGGTGGCGCTTAAAAAAGCAGAGGAGGCGGGGCTTTAAAGAATCCAAGGTGGAAGAGGATCGTATACAGAAGAAAAGTGGTCATACGGGGCGATGCAGTAACAGGGACGTTTCTCTGGAATGAAAGGGGGGAAGCTGGGCTTCTCCCGTGCCTAGCAAAGGTCATGGGAAAAAGGAATAGGGGGCGAAAAGACGCAAATACGATGCCGAAGAATAACCAGCCATCCCAATAGGTTAAAAGGGAAAACCGGGGCTAAAGCTCCTCAGCCTTCCGTCTAGCAAGAAAGTTCATCAAATCACGAAGGACGGGTCGTCTTCTACCTGTCGAGACTGATCAAAAACACGTTTTCCAAAATTGACGGAAAAAAGAGGGGTGAAAATTTCTCGCCGAAGTATCGTTTGTCTTAGAAAACAAAGGAGAAAAAAAGGGCGCGAGATCTTTTGATAGAGACCCTCCTCAAGCTTGCAGGCTAGTCCCGTACTGACAAGGGAGAAAACAAAACGGTCAAACGAATAGCCAGAAGGGTAAAAGGGTGTCTGAACATACCGATCCAGAAAATTGTCAAAGACATGCATGAAATCCAGAGCTCAACGTAGCACAAAAAAAACTAAAACTTTGAAAAACCGGGGCGAACTGTCTCCTTGGCAGTGAAATAGGGGAAAACTGAATATTTCAAAAGGTCACGAATCGAGTGGGATATAGAAGGCTGGGGGGGCAGGAACTGGGTTAATTTTCGCCCATCAGGAGCGAAGGGGTGGGGGGTAACTAAAAAAAAACAGCCCATGAGTTTCTGTGACAATCCGCTCAAGAACTACTCGTTCCCCCAGAGCATGGGTCAAGACCATTTGTGGAAACAGCGGATAAAGCCACGTAAAGCCATTCGAGCAGTCCCTTTACTGAAAAACGTGGCTTTAAGTTACCCTGGGGAGCCGAGTGGAAATTAAAAACACTCAAAGCCGCAGCTCGTTCGTGGAAAAAAAAAAGTACCGCCACGGCCGGGAGGCGGAAAAGGCGGGGGGAGGATGTGGGCGCCAAACGGTCATATGTGGGGATAGGAGTCCGCCTTCACATTTGAAAAGAAACGCAGGAGGAGGGGGGGGACATGGCATCGAGTAAAAAAGAAAGAACAACACGTTAACATGCGAAAAGCAAGCGCGCCCGAGCAGGACGCCGGCGGGGTGTCCAAATACGAGTGGCGAGGGGCTGAAAAAAAACAAAAAGGGGCCAGCACCCTCGCCGTTTCCGAGTTCGAAACGCGCTCAGACACCACAAAAGAAAAAGAAACGCTCTTTCGAAAAAAGGAGACCTCTTCGACAATCTGAACTAAAAAGTCCGGACAAAAGAAGCTTAAAACAAGAACAAGGATTCTGCAAATAATAGAAACGAGCCGCACCACCCAATACCACACTTCTGATAAGCAGCGCTCTCTGCAAGAAAAATACCGTTAACAAACCGAAGAAGTTCTCAAGAAACAAGCCACGTAAATACTCCGCGCAAAAAGGAGTCTCTTCATCAGCTTCCCAATCACGAGATGTACGCCGTAGATGCACCCCAGGCGATCTAAGTGCAAACCCACTGAGAAGAAGTCAAACTGTCCGAGGCCATCTTCCTCAAGTAAATAAAAGAGAACGGAATCCATCTCTTCGTGAACAACAAAGCTTAAGAAAACAGGAACTAAAATCCGAAGTGGGACGAAGATCGACAAATAGAAGGCTGGCTTCGCACAACGCAAGCCATGGAAAGCTTTGTACACTTAGCCTCTGACGGGTCTCTATCAGAACGAAGAATAGCTTGCTTCTAGTTACAAGGAAAGAAGGGTTGCTTTCCAAAAAGGGGGGGGCACAGAAAAAAAGAAAAAGCCGCGCCCACCATTCCCGGAGGGAGGATCTAATTTCAACAGGACAAGAAACCAAAACTTATGAGGGAAAGAAGTAGTGTGCGAGGACAAACTTTTGCGGGGGGGGGCGGGTTGAGTGGCGAAGCAGCGAGGGAAAATTAACGAACAATTTCTTCTCCAGGGTATACGCAAGAGAACGTGAAAAAAGGGATCATAGGAGAGCAACTAAAGGCAAAAGTGGAAAAAGCGAGTTTTATAAAGCACATCTCTTAGGGGATATCAGTGGGCCCAGGGGGTTCGGGGACGGTGTGTCAAGACGAAAAGGGGGGGAAGTGGGATGCTCCGGGGCTTATTAGGGGGAGGTCTACTTACAGGTGAGTACTAAGGGGGTGGTGAACTAAGGAAAGGGTGGGTGCATGGCTGGTTACTTATGGGAAGAGCGTTTATTACTTGAAGTATTGAAAAAAAATAAGACAGATTGGCGGGAGGAGAAGGGGGGGGGGCTTACTGCGATGGTGAACGGCTGGTTCAGGGCTGCCGGACTTGTGGGGAATGAATGAGTTCTCAGTAGTAGGGTTGTTACTGAGCAAGCAGGGGGTTTTCGCTGGATCGAAGGTCATAAGGGGGGAGGCCTTCCTTGCCGCAACGGCAAGGTTACTCATGGAGTAATGTCTTCTATAATGCAGATCGAGGATGGGATGGGGGTGCAGAAAGTTGGTTTCCTCATGTGGGTAAGTCTCGTTTGAAAGGGGTGTTTTAGGTTTGTCATAAAAAGGAAGCCGTGAGGGCGGTTTCGCATTTTTTAACGAGACGAAGAGGCGCTCTGGGGTAGGTCCTCACAGTGGTTTGGAAAAGGGATCTTACGAAAAAGGTAAAAAAAACCGCGTTAGGGAAAAAAAGGGGAATATTTACCCGAACAGATGGATAAAAAAATATGGAAGCAAAGTTGAACGCGACAGAAATCCCCTCTCACAAGTAGGGGGAATGCGACAAACTAAAGTAAAAAGGCTAGGGGGCGTGGCAGGGATTCCTGACAGGGTAAAAAATCTAAGATTCTTACTTAAAAAAGGTGGGAGTAAGTCCCAAAGGAAATTAGGTGTTGAGAGCCAATAGCTTTTATTTTCTAAAAAAAATTGGGTCCACTTTTCATTAAAAAGAAAGAGCTGAATAAGGGGGAACCGAGACATCTTCTTCGCATGGAGGGTAGTCCAGAAAAGGGTGTTTTACAATTAAAGAATGGAAGCGCGGTTAAAAAGCAAAGGACTCACACGGAAAAAGTGAAAAATCGATTCGGGCCTATCGCGAAGGCGGATGAGCAACAAAGGTTAAAGTAGCCACGGGTTGGAAAAAGTAAACTCTTGTGCGCCGTGAGCTGGATGCTCCTGCGTGGCAAAGGCTAAAAGGCTCGCTGAGAAGAGAAAAAAAAGAAGGGAACACGCAAAAGGAAGGGGTGACAAACCCGTTTGGTGGGTGGTGTTTATGTGGGTAGTGTGGGGGGAAAACTACCTCGTGAAAAAGACACGACCGCCATTGAGGAACGCCGAAAAGGGCGTGTGGCAGACCCCGAGATGGAAAAAAAAGTTTGTTGTCTGGAACATGAGGAAACTAAAAAAGCAGCCGACGAAATCGACAAAGGACGACACCGAGTTAGGGGTTGGGAACCATCTGGTCGTAAAAAGGGAAAGAAGGGGCATCTAGGCCCAACGTAGAAAAAGGGGTGGCATGTGAGGATTCCTTATAGGCTGCCGGCCCAAAATAGGTAAGTGGGGTGGAGTCTTTGTTTACAAAAAAGAATTGGAATGGCCGGATAATTGCCTACTCATACGCAGGTCAGGAAATCCTTGTCTTTGGGAAGGGTTAGAGGAAATTAAAACAACTGGAGGAATTACGCCACGAGATTCAACCAGAAAAAAAAACCGATCTGAACGACCCGAATCAGAAACTAGCTCCGAACATGGGGGGTTCAAAAACAGTTGAAGGGGGAAGAACAACAACGGGAGGAGAGAGAGCTTCAAGAAACGTTTTCAATGGGGGCAGCTCCTAAAACCAGGCGATGGGGGGGAAAGTCGCGTTGCTTTCGAATCAATGGAACTGGCCAGTGGTACGGCAAATAAAAAAGGCATGAAAGCGACGACGAGTCGAGTAGGGAAAAAAACATTCTTTGCACTGTCACCGAAACAAAAACGGCAGCATAAAGGGACCTCTACTGCAAAACAAAAAAAAGAACAGGGAAGTAGCTACGTGTACCAACAGAGCTATAACTGAAAAGGGTTCCACAAATCTTTGGCGTGAAAGTCTTTGGTGAGAATACTAGTACATAAATCACGTCGGAAAGGGGTGAGGGAAAAGGAAACCCTCATGCGCAGACACAATAAGCGAAACTCTCTTGGGAACTCGACAAAGCGCCGTCAGCTCTGGTAAAAGGAAAGGAGGGAGTCTACTGCTAGAATTACAAACAAGACCTTTTTCAAAAAAACGGGAAAAAAAAAACCAAACTCGAACTTGGTAAAGGAAGGGAAAAACTCGGGGTCACTGAAAAAATCTATAAACGGACCTTCCCCAGTTCAACCCGGAAAAAGAAAAACTCACTTCGCAAAATCAAGAGGGAAGAGGCCAGTGGGGGGGGACAAAAAAAAAATTAAATGAAAAAAGGGGCTTGATACTCGGTCAAAAAAGAGCTCGAACGAGAAGGGGGTCAAAGCGTCCTAGAAGCTGAATCGTGGGGGAGAGTAAGGGGGGGAGTGGCAAAACGCAAATCCCATCAGATAGTATAGAGCGGTTTAGGTTACCCAGAAAACCAGCGAAAAGCAGCTAGCAGGGAGGTCGAAAACTCTTCGGTGATGTCTCCTCACCAGTCCGTACCGCACAATTGGGAAGGAAAAAAGGGGGAAAAAAGGAGAGACAACCTTTCCGGGGGGAGGAGGAACTTTGTCGGAGGAAAAGGAGCAGAAAAGCAATTCATTACGGTCAGGAATCATGAACGCTCCCATCTCATTCTGGGAACAAAGGAACCATTGGGTAAACAGATGAGCGGGCAAAGGAAATTCTCGGAAAATCTTACGAAGGCTTTCGGGTAAAAAGAAAAGGCGTATCACTTTTAAGAATTAACAATGGGGTTACCCTCAAAAGAATCCGAGTAGAGTGGAAAAAGTCAGCTCTCAAACCTTTCCGGAAGGGAAAGACATCGCCAGCGCTAACCCGAGCAAAAGCCTAAAAAGTACCAAAAAAGAGGTCAAGGGGATGAAAAACAACCAACAAACCTTCCGCCCGAAAGCGCGCCGCATTCACTTCTAAAAAGGGAAAAACAACAGAGAACAAAAGAGCGAACGTGTTCGACGCCGGCGTAACGAAAAACTGAAGATGAAGGCAAGGTTAAGACAGGGGACTCTTAACGCGCTTAAAAACGAATACCGGAAAAAAAAGAAGTTCTCAACAAAACCAAAAAAACCTGGGATTAGAAATCAAAAAATCAAACAAGGAAAAAGTTAACTTACGATTAACAGCAAATCAAACGTTAAAGTCTCTCAATACTTCCAAGGAGAACTTAAAAAAAAACGAAGCTGAGAAGAAAATTGAAAAACGGAGAATGGGGGGGATAGCTGAAGAAGACTCCGACTGTAGCCAAAACATTCAACCGCACCACAAAGAACGTGCCCCCCACCACGGGAGGTAGCAAGAAAGTTTCCGGTCGGGAGGGAAACGGGGTCAAGTAAATCCAAACGGAGAGAAAAAAGAGGCCGAAAAGCTAAGAACTCTCTATAGCCCACTGCTATCGAACAAAGCTGAACGCGGAAAAAAAAAAAATAAAAAGGTACAGAACTGAAAGATAGTCAAAAAGATGCAGGAAATAAGAGCTCGGGCGAGTTGGGCACTTCGAATCTCAGCTTCCGGGTGACGACTCAGCACTCGCGAGGGAAAAAGAAAAAAGAGTTAATTGAAACGGAGCGGAAACTCAAAGTACCAAACAATAAGCCCACCTTCCGAGGGGAGGATCGAAATTGCAAACTATCAGGAAACAAGGCAGGAGGGGCAATCAGGATCAGGACTTAATGGTGGGGGCGGGATTTGTGCAGAGAGAAATAAAAATGTCGGCTCAGGGGAGACAAAATCCGCGGGCGGCGCAGAGAAAAAACGAAGATGGGGAAGGCATAGCGCGTGGGATGCAAAAAAAGGGAAGGGGAAAGGAGAAAGTTAAGTACAAAGGAGGAGGGGGAAATTGGAAAGACTCTTTGTGACAGATGTATGGCGGGGGGATTCCTTGATGGGAGGCAAGGCAAAGATGGGGGATTCGCAGGGGGGCAGAGGGCAGGGGTGAAATGGGAAGTGTCATAACGCGGGAAAAAAGTCGAGGGATTCCTTAAATGAGGGTAAAAAATCAGATGGCTGAAGGGGAAAAAGTGGGGAGGAGGCAAGGGGGAGGATTTAACGTTCTGTTTCACGAATTGCGCATTGCGATAGGGAAGTGATTGGACAAATTAGGGGGGATGAAAAGGGGGGAGGCGCAGCGAGTTTTGCGAGTATTGCCGACGGGCAGGCGATGGAGTCTTCTACAGGGGAACAGTAGCGTAAGGGATGGAGGGAAATGAGCGTAAAGGCTGAAGCTGGAGGGAGGGGGGAACTCTGGGTGTGCAAAAAGGACGTGCGTTTTTCCCGTCCGTGGGGGAAAAGGACAGGGGGCGGGATGTAAATGTAAGGTGTCATAAGCAAATTAAGCTGCTGGGACAAGGAACGCCGAAAAAAAAAGAAAAAAAAATGGGGAAAGATGGGCTCTGCAGACGTGTTTTCTACAATGAGGGGGAGGCAAGGGGGAAAGGCTCTGTTTCAGGTTCCTTACTCGTCCACCTGCTAAGGGGATAAGAAACGCACGTTAAGGAAGGTTCTTAATTTTAATCCTACATCACCGTAGAAGGGACTGGAAGAAATGGATTGACGGGAGAAAAAACAGAGTGCAGGAATGCGCGTAAATTTTCATTATTTCAAGAAAAAATGCAATAGTCATAACTCAAAACAAGGGAAGAAGTAAAGGGCTGGAAAGATTGGGCAAGGAACAATTGGGGTGTTGCATCGAGGGGATGGAGATCGCAGCGAGGGGGGGCAAAAGGGGGCGGAGGGGCTCGGGGGGAGGGAAAGAAATGGTAGACATGAAGGACTGTATTTTGTTTGGGGGAAAGCTGCTGGAGAGAAAGGAAGAGAAAAGTAAAAAAAACGGGGCGGCACACAATTAGCTTACTAGGCGGGCCGAGGCGCTCTGGAAAAGAAGAAAGAGGGCGCCGGGGGGGTGGTTGAGCCCGTGAGAGCGGGGGGTGGCCAAGAAAGGGGCTGCCTTCTCTCGGGTCTTGGGCAGGAAGGGATGCTAAAGGGTGGAGGGTGGGGAGGGGAGAGAGAGATATGGATGTGATTTTTCCATGATTCTGTTGTACTCTCTTAGTGAGGCTTCTTTGGGGAATAAATCGGGGGGGAAACGAAAGTCAGGAACTTAGATATTACCTTGTAGTCCTGGGTGTTTTTTTTTGATGAGTTGGGGGAAAAAAGAAAGATCAAGGAAAAGAGGGTAACGATCGTAGTCGCAAGGGTGGCGAGACCCCATATTCGCTAGCCATAGAGGTTGTCTGCGCAAGTTTAAAAAAACCACTCCTCGGGGAAAGAACTTGGAAAAACTTCGTATAGCCATGAAAAGCCAATACTTTTACTCCACAAGGTGGGGACAAAATAGGGGTATTACATGACCATAGCTCAGGAAAAGAAGAGAGAGTGTGTTCTTCTGGTAAATGAGACTTATAGTCTCCGAAGGAATCAATAGGATATGAGTGTTTACAGGGAAGGGATAACTTAGCCGTTCGGAGTCGGCCCCTTAGTTGCAGGTGGGGGAAGAAAATATGAGAATAATGCCCAGGAGGCAGGGCCCTTTTCAGCCGCGTTCACGCCATAAAAGAAAAGAGCAACTACACAAAATAAAGAGAAAAAAAAGAGTGCCCACATCTATGTTCAAAAAAACCGTACCCGCAATCGCTCTCAAAAAGGGAGGAGGAAAGAGATGAAAGCTTGAAGAGGGGGGTCATCGCAAAAGACCCGCTGGGGGGTTGGGGGAGGCGCTTTCTCTTGCGATGCGCGAAAAGAAAAGCAGAGGGCAAAGGCGAACAAAAAAAGGGAAAATGCCTGGGAGCTAGGGACGCGGACGATTAGCACGGCTTCCGGCCACCCAATGGTCACAGAACCTCAGAGTGCGAAGGAAGCTCTACGGACTGAAAAAAAAAAGTACAGGGAGGAGACTACGCGGGGGGGAACAAAGTCAGCTATGGCACTGGACCAAAATTCGGAAGGGGACGTGGGAGGGCTGGGTCGCTACTCAAGTGGACAAGAGCGGGAACGGAAGGGTTGGGAAGAAGTGGAACAACTCTGAAACCCCACTCTTGGCTTCCGAGAAAGGGGGAGAGAAAAGTGAAGAAGGACGTGACAAAAAAGAGCTGAGGGGAGAAAAAAGAGGTCCATGAAATTGCACATCACCCCGCATATAGCGCAGGGGAAGAAACATGTATAAACCAGAGAAGAAGGACACGACAGTTCAACCAACGGCAAATAGGAGAAGACACGCACAATTTCAAAAAAGCGAATGGGGAAATTAGGGGAAAAAGGGTAGGCCGGGATGGGGGATGAGGGCTATGGAAGAAAGCGTGCAACTTGCGGCCGAAGACGCAATTTGTGGACACAAGGGGGAATGAACTAGAGACAACGAATCTTGTAAATGGGAAAAGGAAGATGGACTGGGAAACATCCCCAGCGGCAGAATCTCCCCGGGGGGAGTCAAAGGAGAGGACTGGAAACAATGGGGGTATCTCGTAGAACGAACAAATGGGGGGGTCCGGGGTTGGGCCTTCGAAAAAAGAATGAAAGGGAAAAAAAAAAAAAAGAAAAAAAAAAAAAAAGAAAAAAAAAAAAGATCCAGGAAAAGGAGTGAGGGGGAGAAGAAATGAATTTGCTGCCCGAGACTTGCGTCTGTAATTGCAGAATCGAAAAGACCTCGTTCTGTTTGGGGGGGAAACATGATCCAGGTCTATAAAAGGCAGGAAGGAGGAATTTTTGGTGACGACTGGGTATTGCGATCAGCGAAAGTCACAGAGAAAAGTGGACCAAGCACCCACGCGGGAGGGAAAAGGGAGCGGGAGCCTCCTATCAAACATAAAGGACCCATCTCTATCTTGGAGGGAGAAGAGCAAAGAAAGGGAGGACGCCGGGCGGAAAATCACATAAAGAAAAGAAGAAGGGGAAAAGACTCTTAAAAAAGGAACACAAATAAGCAACCCGACCTCCTCAGGGGGGAAGGAATCGAAGAAGTCTTCTTCAAAAGGGGGGTTCCTATTAAAATTCAAAACTGCTTTCCAGGCCTTCACTGTAGGATCGGAAGTCCTCAAAAAAAAAGGGAGCAGAAACACCGCCACCAAATTAGGAGAAAAGCCATCAAAATATGTGGGGGGGGGTCAAGCAAACTTTCAAGGGGCGCGTTAACGAAAATAAGGGGAAAAGGATAAGATCGTCACACTGTCCCAGGTAAGAGAATAGGGGAGACGCTCTTCGAGGCATCTTCCCTTAATCCACGAAATTTCATAACTGACAAAAACAAAAAGGAGACAGAAAGGGAAACACCACAGAGAATTACGCGGGAAAAAGGGAAGTCCGGGGCAAACAGTCAAGAAGGAAGTCCGCGCGGGAATCCATATCTTCGGAGTCGTACAAACCTGTCGAAATCCTAGGGGGGGAAATGAGAGAAAGCTGGGGGGATTCTTCGCATAATGACGGAGGGGCGGAAAAGATAGCGTGGGATACAGTCACTCTGCTACAACTCATCCCCTGAGCCGCAAGGGCGTTAGAGGGGGATCTAGTCAAATCAGCTCCCCAAGAGAACCCAAGGCCAGGAGGAAGGAATTTGAAACGACTCCGACAAAAAAAATTGGAAAAAGAGTTTATAAGTTTAAGAGGACTCGTAACTCAAGGAACTCGTTAAGGGGGGGGGTGGTTGTTGGGGGGGTCTGGGGGGATTTATTGGCGTAGATCAGAAGAAGTAAACTTTGCGTGCGCAAGATAAACTAGATCCATCTGAGATCGCTAAAAAGATAAAAAGCTAGGAAAATATGTCTCAGATCTGTTTGAGAAAAAGAACAAGGAGGAGTAGAGTATCGGGAGGGGGGGAGAGGGTGCTTGCCGGTTGTCTACGTACCTTTTGGTGGATGGAACGCTGCGGGCGATACTTGATGAATAGGAAGAAAGGAGAAGACAGAAATAAATTTTGGGGGGAAAAATGGGGGTGAGGGGGAGTGGGGAAATGACGGCGTGCCATCGAGGTTTATTACTTGGAGCTGAATCGCTCAGATGGGAGCGGAAGTGAGGAAAAGTTACATATTACAGGGATTGATTGGCGTTCTTTGAACAGCGGCCGTGGTTTGCGCAGGAAGAGCGAGGGATTATCAAAGGGAGGGGTGGGAGGGGGGGAGCTCAGCGTGTGGTGGGCGAGTGTTGCGAGACGTGGGAAATGCTGGACGAAGTGAAAGGGGGAAGAGGAGACTGAAGGGGAAAGGGAAAAGAGGAGGAAAAAAAACGGGAGGAAGCGGGGTTCTTCTTTTGGGGGGGTTTTTCCAGTTGAAGGAAGGAGGGGGCGGGGCTGGAAGGAATGGGGGGAACAGGAGACACCTTTGCCGGTGGGGGGGGAAACGCGTTAAAGGGGGGGGGAGACGGGGGGGGGCGGAGAGTGCTCTTAAGGGAACGGGGGGGTAGGGAAAAAGGGGGTCCACTCGAGGGGTTCGTGGCCACGAGAAAAATATGAAAGCCACTCGGAAAGAAGGAAGGACATCTTGCGGGAAAGTTTGTCCGCTAAGTGGAAATCACAAGGGGAGAATTCCGGGGAGGCTTCTAAAAAAAAAAAAAACCGGGGGAAGAGGGGGACGCTTGGCTGAATGATTCCGTCCAGAAAGAGCATTAGTACGGGACTACCACGAGGGGGGGGGATGGAAATAGTGGCTTCCAGGAAATTGGGTTTGGCGTATGAGGGTACAACTTGGTGCAGGGACTAAAAGGGAATGGGGGGGGAAAGGGCAGCGAGCGTTGCGTTCGAGACGACTGTGAGGAAAGGGATAATGATGTTTTTGGGGGAAGACAAGGAGGGAGGGAGCTCTGCGGGGGAGAAATTTCGGGAGAAAGATTCGATTAGAGAACCTCAGGTCGGGGGGACAGGATGCCGAGCTCTTCGAAGCTATACTGAATTCTCGCCACGGGTTGGGGGGCAAAAGGGAAAAGGGTAGGGGGCCCCGACTTAGGAGGAGAGGGGGGGGTGAAAGCAATTACGATCAGGTTGCACGTCTGGAAAGACTGTTGTTCAGCAAGAAGGTGGGGAGAAAGCCGACGTATTACCCGGGGGGAGGAGGGGGGGGGGGGGGGGGGGTGATGTCGAAAATGAGTTGGCGACGCGCGGGGCAAAGACTCCGCGCGGAGGGAAGAAAGGGGGGAGAGTTGGGCCGAGACAAAAAGAGGGGAGAAAAGAAGGGTTGGGTCTGCTCAAGTTTGTAAAGCCCTGACTAGCAGTGAACCCGAGGGTAGAGAAAAGAAGAAAAAAGACTTTTCAGAAAAGGTTTGGGGAGGAAGGTAAAAAAAGGGGGCAAATATCTCTAAGGGGTCCCGCGTAGGGGGAAGGGTTTTCTGGGTGCAGAGGGGAAATCCGAGGAGGCAAGGAGATTAAAAGGGGGGAAAGGGAAGGAAAGGGGGTGGCCGGAGCCGTTGTAGAAGCGGTCCATCGGAGAGAGGAATTGCGGTGTGAGAGCAGAGATGACCTTGCAGGAGAAGGGACACACTCTCAGAAAACGACCTAAACATGAGTCGTTCTAACGAGGGGAGGGAAACAGGGGGAAACAGTCTCAGGGTACAGATTAGCAAACACGGATATGGAGGTTGAGGAAACTTCTTTTTAAAAAATAAGAGGGGGGGGGGGGGGAGAGGGGGGTAAGCTATGGGTGAGTTTGAAAAGAGCGGGTTTCGATGGATCTCTGCCATGTATAGGGTAGCGCGCAGAAGCTACAAGGGGGAAACGGCGTGGCGAGGTCGGAAGGGGGAGAAACAAAGGGGGGGGAAAAGGTCACCGCACCCTACTGCAGGGGGGGCAAAAGACTGACGGAGCACAGGAAAAGGATAAAAGAGAGAAGAAAAAAGGGAACAAAGGAGGCTTGTCATGCTCCAGAGTGAAAAAAAAATCGGGGCTAACGAGTTTGTGTCCTGTGTCATATCCTCGTCGGCGGATTTGGGGGGTGAGGGGAAAAAACGAAGACAACTCTGTTGCGGGTAATCGGGGGGGCGACACCTCGGCCGGAGTACCAGCCGTCTGAGTCTCGCAGGGAAAGGAGATCAGAAGAGAAAGAAACAACAAAGGTCACCGGGGGGGTAATAGAACAGGAGGAAAAAAAAGGTCAAAAAAAGAAGGAGAGAGGCCTAAAGTAACCCGATCGTAAGGAGCGGGGAAAGCAAACACTCACTGGCCAAAAGGGGGGGGAAAACTTGGGAGGGAGTTAAAAAAAAAAAGCGGAAAAGATGGGAACGGGAGGGAGGAAGAGGGATCTTCAGAAGCGAATGTTGCCGGAAAGGTCGGGGACGCGAAGATCAGCGAACGTGTGAAAAAAAAGGAAGGATTTCAAGGGGAGACCACGCGCTCCGAAGTCCCAAGGGAAGTGGGTCCAAGAAGGGCGGGGGGAGGGCGGAGGGGCCAGGAACCGAGATCAGGACACATTGGTGATCGAAAAATCTACAACGGGGAGGGGGGAATCAAAGTGGGGAAGGGGGAGGGAGGGAAGTACGAACTTGAATGTCATTTAATTTTAAAGCCACGAAGCCTAAGAGAGGGAAAATTGGGGTAAGAACAAAGTACGATAGGGAGATGTAAGGGCCCTGTAAAGTCCGGGAAAAAATAGGTTCCCCTCATGCGCAGAAAATAAGGCCATAGGAAGGAAATGAGAAAACTTCAAAGAGGGAGTGAGTGAACGACTCCTGGCTCTTCAAACACGAATTGGAACCAGCTCCATCTGGCCAAGGGGACGGAAGGGAACCCCGCAGGACACTTAGGTGAAAAAAAAAGACACAAAGAAGTCAGGGAAGCAAGACCCTCGCGTTGGCCTAGAGACGGAAAAGCGCTGCACACCCAGAATAAAAAGAACCGGAGGCCTCCATCCTCCTTCTTAAGACTAGAAAAGTACGGGGGTGCCGTTCATTCAGAGCATCGCTTCCATCTCAGCTGCA
>Ga0179593_1639338_pt1 | contig 21287 bp, 42 predicted proteins | sample CZODoug2_1_08_16_FD_185931 | JGI IMG/M metagenome (GOLD analysis project Ga0179593, IMG submission 185931) | Vadose zone soil fungal communities from Angelo Coast Range Reserve, California, USA - CZODoug2_1_08_16fungal (PacBio error correction) | ecosystem: Environmental > Terrestrial > Soil >...
GCGGTTATTGACGAAAGGTCCTCATTTGATCATCGAGGCAAGGAATGCTCGAAGCACGGCCCGTAAAGAGGGGCGGCATAACAGGCACAGGGCGGAAAGAAAAGAATTAAAAGGAATTCAACTCAAGGAAGGATGAAGTTTTTTCCCAAAACCGAGTCAATGGATGCCCGAACGATGGGGTATGCGGAAAGAAGCAATCTTGCTGCAAATCCGCCCTTGCCGGTATCCAAACACTGGGAACCTTTAATGGTTGCTTTCACAGCGCGCCGCACTTCGGGAAAAAAAAAGGGCTTGGTTCGGCTATCGTGCAAAGCTGCCAGCCGGAAAAAAAGGGTCACAAGGCTGACAAGCGGCTGCAAAAGAAAATCTCGGGGGAGGTTGCGGCTTACTCGCTTGTTGCGGCTAAAGAAAGCTGCTTGTCAGGCTCCAAGGAGGGTCGTCCAAGGGAAATGGAGCGCGGATCCCCGGTTTGTGGCGAGGAACCAGGACACAGATAAGCAAGTATAGAAAGACCCGCCGGCTAATTGAGGGAGAAGTAGTCAACCCACTTTAATGGAAGTCAAGAGAAAACGCGATAACCCCGGAAGATCATCAGAAGGTAAAGGACTCAAGGACAAAAAGACAGCGACGAAAAGGGGGAATTGAGATCTTACGTCTTGGCTATTCCGCAACTGTGCATGGAGCACCGATCATGACGTCAAAGAGAGCTTTTGAGAGATAGTGCGCCTTACACTGGACGCGTCGCCCGAAGCCCAGGGGGTAAACGTCAAAAAAGCTCTGGCGGGGCAAACACGAAAATTGGGGCATTAGAAAGCACGGTGGCTATCATTCATTACAAGAGCTAGAGTTCGCCTGGCGTAGTTGGACACGTCGTACCAGGCACGGGCGGTCAAGGTGATTCGCCGGGGGGACGGGAGGGGCGGGGGGGAAACCAATCGAAAATGGGGTTCAGCAAAACTTCCAGCACGCTCTTTGGGTTGTCTGGTTGAAAGAAGATCGAAGTGAACGTAGGGTTGTTGTGGCAGTTGGGACGACAAGAATGCCGTCCAAAAAATTCGTTAGCAAAAGGAGTGGGCCAAGCAAAAAAAAAAGAAGGCGGCTTGGGAACAAAAAATCAGAAAAGCTGAAGGGGGCCGTTCGGCAGGTCATCGAAAAAATTCCCGTAGAGCAAGTAAATAAGTACTCAAGAATGAACCCACAAAAGATCGAGGAAATCCTCGGGTCAAGCGTGCCGTAAAGGCCAGGATAGGCGGGAAACATGGAGAAAATCATAGTCCTCAGGTCAGACGGGACGCTGAGGTAAAGGGGCGCGGAGGTGAAAAAGGCGAACAACAAAACCCCAAAACAAGCATCGCTAAGGGGGCGTATATCGGGACAACAAAAAAAAGTCCTCGATATGGACGAATTCAGGAAGGGTCCACAAGGAAGATTTGGAGTGAAATAATGTTGACGCTGGAACAAAAAGCCGGGGGGGAAAAAATATAAATAAAAACCGTCGACAAAGCGGGAAGGATCGGGGAAAAAACTAGGTTACAGTAAAGTAGAAAAAAAAAAAAGGCCCCTTGAAGGCGCCTTCAGAAATAGCAAAGGGAAAAAAGGGAAGCTAAAAAAAAAAAAAAAAAAAAAAATCACAGAGAAAAACACAAGAAAATCGTGAAAATTAAAAAAATACTAAGAGGGACGGGGGGAATTGATCTTCGGATCTCTGGCAAAAGTAATTCGGGGAAGGAAAGTGATCTTGTGGTGTGTCAAGGCGGGGTGCGGGGGGGACGTAACCACAGTGGGCACAGGAAAAGCGTAGGTTTGTGGGGGGGGAAAAGTGTATCCTTTCGTCCAATAAAAAAACGGGTAAAGGAGAATCGGCGGGTTGTTTTAACAAGGAAGTACAAGCGGCTAGGGGGGCAGATTCACATCTTGTCTGGGGGAGGCATGTACACAAAAAACTAGAAAAAACAGTGTGGAGAGGGTATATAAGGGCCGTGGGGAGGAAAATTTGTGTTAAAGGGGAAGAACCGAAGGAGGACCCGTTAAACCGTGACTCAAAAAGAAAGCTTCAGAAAAATAAGAGAAAAAAGGGGTCCCAAGGCTTAGAAGCAAATCTTAACACCATTCAGTCTCGAGGGTATCGAAAGAAAAGGTCGAGAATCTTAGTAAGTTAAAAGAAATCCGTTTTGACTCTCGAAGAAGGGGGAAGCCAATATATCGAAGGTGGATGAAGAAAGGCTGTCGGGACTCACAAGAAATCAAAAGTGAGGAAACATAACCTCGGGGGAATCGGAGAAAGAGATGGGGGGGGACGTGCCCTATCAAAAAAGAAGGGGTGGGTTCATGTTGGGGTTAGGAAGAACAAAGTAGTACAAATCAACGGAAAAAAAAAGGAAAGGATTTGATACGGGGGGTTTGGGAAAAGGGGGGGGGGTCGGCTTAAAAAAGGACGTCAGCGTTGTTAAGTTGAAGGTCCTAAGATGCCCTTATGGGGGGGTTTTTACCGAAAAAAAACGATGGGGGGGAGCCCATGAGGACATCTCCAAATCGCTCAGAACAACTCTTTGGACCAGAAAAAGAGAATTGTTGGACCAAAGCAACAGAATGTTTCAGCAAGCAAAAACAAAACACTATTAGTGTCAAAGAAGAAGGAAAAAAATTTCACGATGAAATTCGTCAAAGGGGGCCCCGGGGGGAAGAAGAACAATTTGGGACGGGGAATTGAAGAAGGATGGGCCACGCATCATAGGGGGCTTTGTTACGTGAAGGTAGTGGGGCCAAAGAACGGGGGTCAAACAGGTTATAGGGGAACGGGGGGTGGTAGGTATGAGGGCGTCGAAGACCCCTAAGGGGGGGTAACCCAGAACTCATTGGCAAAAAAACGAGTAAAAAAGGAATATTGTTTTAAGGGGGGAACCGAATCGGGGGGAAAACTTAAAAAAGGGGATGGGGTCCAGCAAAACCCGCAATCGACAGAAAAAAAACGAAAAATAGGGCTTGATGGGGAAAAGCAAAACACTACCCCTCAGGGGAACTGAAAAAAAGAGGAGGAGGGAAAGAATTCTTCCAAAAGGGGCACCCCTTTGGTAAGCATCAAGTACGTCAAAAGGGGTTTGTCCGCACTCGGTTGGGGGACCCAAATACATTTGAGACTCAAGAACGAAAAAACACAAAAGGAAGGGGAAGGGATTAAGAGAGATATCAATTCTTTGGACGAAAGGTCTTCTTGGCAAACGAGGGATGAAACCAAAAAAGGTCCGGGACGGGGGGACCCCGGTCGGGTGGGAAAACGGCCTCAAATCTAATAAGAATGTTTGAACGTCGAGGTCTGGAGAAGTAAGGGGGGGGGGGAGAATCGAGACTATGTCAGCGGGATCGGGAGTTAAAAAAACTTGAGAAAAATTCAATGGAAAACCGAGAAGAGTGAAAGAAACAAATAAGAAGTTGACCGGGTCGGTCAGAAGAAGGGAAAGAGTGTCTCAAACTCAGGGGGGGAGCGTATACTAAAAGAAGGAGAGGAACAACCCTCGGGAAAAAAAGGGGATCCCCCCATGGGGGACTGACAAGAAATAAAAGGGGGTCCTTAGTCACTACAATGAAAAAAGAAAAAGAGGGGGGGGTTGGCGGGTCACAACGGGAAAGGGAAAGATCCATTTGTACGGTAGGGGGAGTGTGTCTATCGTAAACGCAGGGGGGGGAAGCACGGCAGGGTTCACATGGATTGGAAGACGCCTTGGGGAACTCTTTACGGCACCGGAGGGGAGGGGGACCGTAAAAAAAAACCTGGAAGAAGTGGGTTGGGGCTAAGGAACTCCGTTGGGGAAACAATTCGGAGGGGGGGGGCCAAGGGAAAACGGGGGAAAAAAAAAGGGCCAAAGGTATGTGGGGTTAAAAGAAAGCTTCAGGGGGGAAAAAACCAACGCGAGGTTGCCCTGATGGGGGGGGGGAGACACCGTTCGGGGGGAGGGGCACATTAGGGCAATACAAAAGGATGGTCTTTAGGATTTAAGCGACGTTTGGGCATCAAAAGGGAAGGAAGAGATTTGAAAGTGGGGAAGAAAAATGTGGGAAAGGGAGGGCCGCAGCGTAAAGAAAAGCCTGGAAAAAAGAGGGGGGTTGTGGGGGGGGGGGAGGAAAAATCGACAGGATGGCGTCGAAGTGGGGATGTGAAGGGCTACATCGGAAGCCGGAGGGAGAGTTGGAAAGTCCAGGGAGCCGTAAAGGGGGAGGGACGCTTTCTGCAAGGGGGGGAAGAGGTTTGCAGGATCAGGCAGGGGGAAGAAAGGGGGAAGCAAGTGGAAAGAACAGTTCGGCAAAAATGAAAAAAAAAAGAAATTTTCTGAAGAGCACCGAGTTGTGAGTTTTGAGGAAAAGTGGCGACAAGAGAAAAGGGGGACACGATAAAGAAGAGCTGTGGGACAAGGGTCGGGGGAAAAGGAAAATAACGGCAATTTGAACGATCGAAAAAAATTGAAAACTAATCGGAAGATGGCCAGTTGAAGGTGTTAAAAAAAAAGAGGGGATGGTCCTGCAACGTCACGAGGGGAGTCTGAGAAAATAGGGGGTGGGGGTACGAGAAAGATCGGCAAGAGACAAAGGGGTGTAATTTCGAGGGGGTGCAGAGGGGGAGCTAACTTGGCAACAGGAAGAGGTGGAAGGAAACTAAAAAGGGAAGGGGGGGCGAGGAGGGTAAAGGGGGGACCGGATCCCTGCCTGCTGGGGTTAGGGGAATGGGAGGACGGGCCAACTCAAGGGAGGATACGAAAAAAAAAAAAAGTTGGTCAGGAGGGGGGCGAAAACGGCAAGAGGGGGAAATTACAGTAAGACTAATCCTTGAAAGAAAAGACGGGGGAAAAGCTATACGATTGTGGGGGGGAAAGGGGAAAAGATTGCAAAAAAGGGGGTGAGAGTGTGAGGGGGGGTGGGGGGGTCAAATCGCGAAGGGGCACTTAAAATCTCAGATAAGACAGAAGGAAGGAGAAAACGTAATTCGGGGGAAAATTTAAACTGCAAATCAGAGGACTCAGGGGTTGGGACCAAAAAGCGGAAAAGCGGAGGGGGGAGGAGGGGGGTGCCTCTTCACGAAAAAGGCAAAAATGGAATGAAAACGTGAGAGAAAAAACGGCACAAGGGGGGGGAAACAAACTTCCCGCAAGGGGACAGGGACAGGGCTTCCGAAAGGACGATCGCGGGAAAAAAGGGGGGCAGAAAAAGACTCTCATGGGCCGGTTTGAAAAGGGAACAGATAAAAAAAGAGGGGGAGCGAGGGGGGTAGGCAAAAAAGGCCAGCAACACAAACAAGGAGATGAGGTGACACTACTAGAAAAGTGGGATTAAAAAATGTGGAGGGCGAGGGGAAAAAGTTTTGAGGAAAAAAACGGGGCGGGCCAATCGACGAAAAGGTGGGGGGATCAGGGTAGGAAAAGTAGAGGGTCAGAAATAAAAAAAAAAAACGAGAAGGGAAGGAGGGAAAAGGGGGATCTAGAAGAGGAGAGAGGGGGAATGGGAAGCCCCTGCAACTTGTAAATAAAAAGCAATAAAAAAAAACTAAGGATTCATAAGGAACGAAAGGCAAAACGAAGGGGAAAACTATAGGGGGGAGGCAAAAAAAAATAGTCCTCCAATCGAAAGAAAAAAAAAAAAGGGAGATCAGACAAAAAAACTGCGCGCAGGGTAAAAAAAAAAAGGGAACCGGTTCGGGGAACGCTGGGAAAAAAAAAAATCATGATCGAAATCTAAGGGGGATAATCTCAGAAAAAATTACGGGGGGGTAAGCTGGGGGGAAAAAGAGACAAGCAGACAAAGAACAAAATAGGGAGGAACTGGGAAGATATTGGTGCAGGACAGACAGGGATCTTAAAATATCGAAAATGACGGAAGGGGAGGGAAAAAAATCAGAATAACTCTTTGGGGTGGGATAAAAAAGGCAATCTACATTGTATTAAGAGAAGGAGGGGACTGAAGAAGAGATGTTGGGACGACTTCCGAAAAGTTGGCAAGGAAAAATACATAAAGCACGAGACAAAAAAGTCAGGGGGGCCCCCCTGCTTTCACCTAGATATAGAGGGGGATCAGGGTAGAAGACTACTGGAAGAGGGGGGCTCTGGGAGAAAGGGGGAAAGTCCCAAACCTAAAAAACTTCAAACTGAACGCGCTCGAGTAGGGGGGAGGGGAAAAAAGAGTATCAAAGGAACTAAGCAGTAAAAAACTCGTGGGGGAAAAAAGTTGATCTGGAGGGGAAGTGAGAGAACAACCGAAAGACGGAAAGGGCCAAAATTTCCCAACATCGTTGTAAAAGGACCTAAGGCTCGGGAGGACATAGGGGACCGGCATGTATCGAACGGCGAAAAAAACCGCTTAAAGTTTGGGGGGAAAGGGCTGTGGAGAGACAGAAAAACCGAGTCGCGCATATCGCAAAGGGGGGAGACACAAGGAAACAAGGCTTTCATTAGAATTCACTGGGAAAGAGAGAAAAACAACAAAAATATGGAAATGAAAAGAGGGGGCAAAAAGTGATGGGGAGAGGACGAAGAAGTCATGTTATCACAAGACGGGGGCAGGGAATCAAACACTGGGTCTCTGTCATCGTCAGAAGTACCAGACTAAGATTCAAGAATGGGAAGTGCGGAATTAAGGCCGCTATATAAAAGGAAACGGGGTAAAAAGAAAAGGGTTTTTCAACTTTGGGAAGGGGGGGGGGTGATTCGGACGAGTTGAGAGTTGAAGGCAATCTTTTTGCAGTGGAAAAAACCGGGAGAAAACGATCCCATGGAGGCTGGGAAGGGGGAGGGATATAAAGAGGCAGCGTATAGTGAATTGGGTGAATCTGAAAGGGGAATCTCCCAAGAAGTCGGCAGGACGCTGACAGGAAAAGACAATAAAGTCAACATGAGGGGGGGGGGGTGGAGTAAGTCGAGGTTGCGAGACAGTCAGTCGAGAATGGGGCTGGGGGGAAAGGGGAAAAGAAGGGGACAGGGGGTCGTAAGGGCAAGGAAAGGAGGGCAGGAGGGATCGCTTCTGGGTTTGGCCGGCATGTGGGGAAAACCAGGAATACGGTTCGAGGACCTCAAAAGAAATCACGACGAGGAGGGGGGGGAAGCTCAAGAAGCGAAAAACAGGGGAAAACATGAAAAGTAGGGTAAAGGCTAACATACAAAAAAAATTAGAAGTTTCCGGGTGAGAGAAAAGGGAGATGCGGGGGGAGACGAAGGGGGTAACTAGTCGACGAAGAGTTCAGAACCAAGTCAACAAATGGATAGTCTATCGAAAAAAAAAAAAGATCATAAGGTCGGGAATCGTGTGAAGTCTCTCATATTATGGTCCTTGCGGGGGAGCGGGGAATCGAGGGAAAAAATCCGTCATGGAAAGAACTGTGAGTCCAAAAACTGTAAAACTTCCTACATGAAATTAAGTGGGCTCAGAGGAGGGGTTCTCACTATGGGGTAGTAAAAAGGAAAATAGTAAAGATACACTTCTGAAAGTATCAGGAGGGGGGGGGGGGCACGACACTGAAGTCAGCTAGAAAGGAAGGGGAAAAAAAACACGTTGGGGTGGCGTCAGGGATTGTCAAGGGGGGGGGGCGTTGGCAAGCTTCAAAAAGAGGGGGTGTCAAGAAAAACAGAAGACTGAAGTCTTCATTTGCCTGGGGGGTGGAAAAAAATGGAGAGGACGAGAAGGTTGGGAGAGAAGGGGTGTTTGTGACAGATCTGGGGGGGAGAAACAAAAATTCAATCAGCTAGGTGAGAAAGTAGGGCAAAACAACGCGGAAGGCCTGGAGGAAAGGGACTGGCGAGTACGAAAGGGGGGTCATTAAAGGGGTAGAAAGGATCAAAAAAAAACGAGGCATCAAGAGCTTGCTGCACAGAAATATAGAGGGGAAAAAATACGGGGGGGGGGGCAGCTGGGGGGGGGAAAAGTGGGAAAAACAAAAAAAGTCGCCCTCGCTCATTGAGACCGTGGAGGAAGTCAAAAGAGAAAGACTCTATTATATGGTAAAACGGAATTTGACCGGGAAAAGAGTCTGAGAAAAAAATCGAAGGGGGTTAATGTTCGGGGGAAGGAACTCTCTATAAAGAGATCATTCTCCAAAAAAAGAAGGCACGCTAACACCAGCGGGGGGAGAAGGGGGGACAGAAGGGGAGGAATCTAGGAAGAAAGGGATAAGTAGGGGGAGGGGGGAAATGGGGGTTACAGGGGAGGGAGGGGGTGAAAGGTAGAGTGAGGGGAGGGGGTAGGAAGCGAAGTTAAGTGAGGTAAGGCAGAAAGAGGATGGGAAGGGTGGGTGAAGGGAAAGGGGGGGGGGTAGGGGGGGGGGTGGAGAGGGGGAGGGTACATAGGGAGGGGAGCTTAAAAGGGGGGGGGGGCGGAGGAGGGGGGGGGGGGAATGAGGCGGAGGGAAGTAAAAGGAAGTAGATGTAAGAGGAGAGAGGGGGGGGGGGGGGCGGAGAAGAGGGGGGGGAGGGGGAGGGAGAGAAGGTGGGGGGGGGGGGCGGAAAATGAAGAGAGTGGGCGGAGGTGGGGAGAGAAGAGAGAAAAGAGGGGGGAGGAGGAGGGGGGCGAGAGCGAGGAAGGGTGGTGGGGGGGGGGGGGAGTTGGCTGGGAAAGATAGAAAGGGGTGGGGCGTGGAGTTGAGAGGGGGGGAGTGTTGAGAGGAGGGGGGTGGAAAGGGGAGGGGAGCGAAGAAGAAGAGAGTAAAGAAATTGTGGGAGAGAAGGGGGGGGGGGGGAAGGTTTAGGGGGAGGGGAAGGGTAGGAAGGGAAGTAGGATAGGGATAAGTGGGGAACGGAGGCGGGGGGGGGGAGGCTTGGGGGGGGAAAGGATAGGATGGATAAGGGGTGAGGAGAGATGGGGTTGGGGAAGGATGGACATGTGAGGAGGAGAAGCGAAATTGAAGTAATAAGGTGGGGGGGGGGGGGATGACAGGGAGGTAGGGGGGCAAAAGAAGGGGTGTGGTGGGGAAAGAAGGTTTGGAGGGAGGGGGGGGGGGCGGGGGGGGGGACGCGGGAGCTGAGGGGGGGGACGGGGAGGGGAGAGAGGGGAATATGGGAAGGGAAGGAAGTGAGGGGGGGAGGGGCAGGGTGGGGAGATGTGGGCGAGGAAGAGGGGTGAGGCGTTGGGCGGGAGGGGGCGGAGGGGGGGAAGGAAGGAGGGGGAGTGGGAAGGAGGGGCTTAGGGGGAGAGTAGATGGGGGTTGTATGGGGAGTGGGGGGAGAGGGGGTGAGGTTAAATTGGAAATGACGGGGGGGAGAAGGGGGTGTGACGGGATGGAGGAGATAGAGGAGAGGGGGGGGAGCGGGGCAGGAGGGGGGGGGAGAAGGGTAGGGTGCACGGGTGAGGGGGATGGGCTGGGTTAAGGGTCGGGGAGGGGAGGGAGAAGAAGTGGAGTTTGGGGGTCGTAGAGGGGGGTTAGAAGGAAAAGGGGATTTGAGGGCGGCGGAGGGGAGCGGGGTGGGAAAAAGAGGAGGGTAGATGAAAAAGGGAGGAGAGGGGAAGGGAAGGGGGGGAGGGGGGAGGGGGAAAGGGGTAGGAGGGTAGGGATCGGGTGGGGAGAGGGAAAAGAGGGGGGGCGTGTGGCAAAGGGGGGAGGTGGGGGGTGTCAGAGGATAGAAGGGGGAAGGGCAAGGGGGGGTAGGTTGAGCACGGAGATAGAAGTAGGGGTGGGAAGGGGGGGGGGAACGTGTGGAAGTAGGGTGTGGGGGGGGAGGTGAGGGAGTAAGCGAGGGAGGGAGGGGGAGGAGGGGCGAGGGGGGGGGGGGAAGGGAGGTCTGGTGGGGGGGGGGTTTTTAGGGAAGGGGGGGGGGAGGAGAGGGGTGGTGGGGGGGAGGAGAAAGCAGTGTGGGAGGGTGTGAAAGCTGGGGGGGGCGGGAGTGTAGGGGGGGGCGAAAGGGTGAGGAGGGAGGGGAGGGTGGAATGGAGGATGGAAAGAGGGGGAAGGTGAGCGATGGGGTGGGGGTGTGGGGGGGAGGGCGGAGTGAGTAAGGGGAGGTGGGTGGGATGAGGGGGGAGGGAGGGGGGGAGTGGGGGTGTTGGTTGTGAAGGGGGGTAGGGAAGAGGAAAGAGAGAGAGGGTGGAGGGGAAAGAGAAAGAGTGGACAGTAGTGGGGGTGGGGGGGAGGGTGGGAAGGGCAGGGAGATGGGGGGGGGGTGTCGGGGGCGGGTTGGAGGGAGGAGGGGGGTCGTGGGAGGGGGGAGAGGGGAGTTGGAGGTGGAGGGGGGGCGGAAACGGAGATGGGGAGATAGGGGGGGAAGTGCGGGGAGGATCGAGAAAGTGGTGGGGGGAGGAGGGGGGGGGGGGACGAGCGGGAAGAAGAGGCTCAGGAGAGAATGTGGGTCAGAGGGGAAGATGGACGGAGGGGAGAGCGGGTAGAACGTGATGTGGGGGGAGGGAGAGAGAAAGGAGGGGGGAAGAAGGAGGGAGGAGCGGTGGAGGTGGTGAAGCGAGAGAAAAGGGGGGTGGGAGAAACCGCAGTGAAGTCGAAGGAGAAGAGGGCGTAGGGGGGATATAAGGAGGGGAGAGCGAGGGGAACGGGGAAAGGCAGAAAGGTGATTGAGGGGGGGGAGGAGGGAGGGAAAAATGTGCGAGAAGGGGAATGGGTGAATGGGGGTATGAGGGAGGAAGAGAAGATAGGGGGGAGGGCTGAATGGGAGGCGAAGGTGAGGAGTAGCAAAGGAGAGGAGGGCTGGGGTGAAAGGGGGTGTCGGGGGTGGGGAGGTAGAAGTGGGGGTAGAGGATGGTGAGAAAAGGGAGGAATGTAGTAGAGAGTGGGGTATAGGAGTGGAGTGAGGTGAGTGGGGGTGGAAATGTTGGTGGGGGATGGGGGGAGTAGGGAGAGGGGGGAGGGCGGATTGAGTAGAGTAGGGGGGGTGGATAAGAGGGAAAGGAGAGAGGGGGGAGGCTGGAAAAGGAGAAAAGAGGATGAGGAGGAGAAAGGGGAAGAAAAGTACGAACGAAAAGTGGGGGTGAAAAAGGAGAGGAGGAGAGGTATAGAAGTAGAGTGGAAGAGGGATGGGTAGGAGGCGGAAGGGGTGGTTGAGGAGAAGGAAGGGGGAAGGGGGAGGAGAGTGGAGGCGTAGAGGGGGGGGAGTTGAAGGAGAAAAGAGGTAAGTTGGGAGGTGTCTAATAGGAAAGGGGAGGTAGGGGCGGGAGGAGAGTGGGGGTGTGGGATGGGGAGAGTAGAGAGATGGGGGTGGGGGGGGGAGTGGGTGAAGTACGTAAGCGAGGAGAGCGGTGTGAAGGGGGCTGAATAGGCAGACAGAATGTGGTAGGAAAAGAAAGAGTTAGGAGGAGGAAGGGGGGGTGGAGGGGAGTAAGATAGAGAAGAAGGGGGGGAGAGGAGGGAGGCGGGGAAGATGGGGGGTGGGGAGGGGGCGAGCAAGGAGGAGGGGGGGAGGGGATGGTGGGCAGGGGGGTGGTGAGACGTGGGGTTGTCGAGGGACGGTAAAGAACGGTAGGGGGATAAGGTGGGGGGTAGGAGAGTGACGGGGTGGGGGTGGTGGATGGGTGGAAGGGATGGGGGGTATGGGGGAAGGGGGATAGTTAGCGAGGGACGATGAGGTGGTGAATGGGAGGTAGGATAGGAGGGAAGGGGGAGGGGCATAAAGATGTGGTATGAGCGGGGGAAGTTCGGGGAGTAGGGGGGGAGGGGGCGGGGGACAGGCAAGGCGAGAGAGGAAAGGGGGGGGGGGGAGGAAGGGATGTGAGGGAGGAGAGGGTGATGGGGGGGGGGGGGGCGGAAATGGGGAAGAAAGGAGACAACGAGGGGGGGGGTAGAGAGGAGTTGAGAGGGAGGACGAGAGTAAGACGAGAAGACTGGAGTGAGGAGTAGGGGGGAGTTGGAGGTAGAGGGGAAGAGGGGAAAAGGGAAGTCATTCTTCTTATATAGGGGAACTCCTCAAGAGGGGGAAAATACCAAAATGAATATCGAAGGGTAAAATGGAAAAGGGGGGGCAGAAGAAAATAAATTCTTGACCATTATGAGGTGGGAGGTGGATAGGGAAAAAGGGTGTGGGATGGGGGCCGAAAACGGGGTAGGGGGGGGACGAGGGAGCAGGGGGGAGAGAAAATAGAGGGGAGGGGGAACTTAATTGGAAAACAAGGGGAGGGAGTGGGCTCAAGATATAAAGAGGGATGGGAGGAATCTGAGAAGGGGAGTGGCGAGGGGGGAGGGACAGCAGGGAGAGAAATACGGAGGAGGGAGAAAAGAATGGGTGGGGGAGGGGGGGGGGGGGTGAGCGCGAGGAGTGTGGGGAGGAGTTGGGGGTTGAGGGATAGCTGGAAGGTAAGACTAGGGTAATGAGGGGAATATGTGGGGGAGGGGGGAAAAGGGTGAGGTAAGGTGCGGGGAGGGTGTAGGAGAAAGGGGGGGAGAGTGATGGATGGAAAGAGGGTGGAAGGGGGAGGATGCGAGGAAAGGTGAATAAGAAGGAGTTGGGGGAGGGAAGAAGTAGAGGGGAATAGGGGTAGTGGGGAAGTGATCGATAGTGGGGGGGTTAATGGGGGGACGGTGGGGGGGAGTAGAAAGGAGGGGGGGGCGGTTGAAGGGGGGAAGGGGGGGGGGGGTGGTGGGTGATGGAGAGGGGGGAGAGAGGAGAAGGACAAGCAAGAGCGGAAGGGAGGGATGAAGAGGGGGCTGAGGTGAAGATAAAAGAGGGGAGAGGAACTGTAGAGAGAGAGCGAAGGAAAGAAAAGAAATGTGAACGGGGGAGTAGGAAGGGATGGAGGGAACGTGAGGAAAGGGAGGAGGAGGTGGAGGGATGTAGTGGTAAAGGGGGGGGGGGGGGAGCAGGGGGAGTTGGGAGGGGAAAAGTAGAACGAACTGGACGGGGGGAAGGGAGGGGTAGGGAGGCATTCAAGGGTGGAGTTGAAAATAAATAGAGCAATGCAAACGTTAAAAAGCGCAAGGGGGGCGGAGGGGGGGAAAGAGCACGGTGGGGGGGAGAGGAGGGAGGGAAGAGGTGATTGAGGGGCGTGAGGGGGGGAGGAAAAGTAGCGGTATGGAGGGGAGGGTGGGGGGGAATAAGGGGGGGGAGGGGGGCATGGGGTAGGGAGGGAGAGAAGGGGGGGCGGGAAAGTAGGGAAAGAATAAGGAGAAAGAAGGGGGGTTAGATGGGGGGAGAAGAGGGGAGGTTTATGTCATGGGTGTCAGCTCGTCGACAAGAGGGAGAACTTAACTTCACCAAAAGGAGCCGGGGGGAGGGAAGGGAATCAGAAAAGGAGCAGAGGAGAGCTGCGAGGGGCCTTGGGAAAGCAATGTTCGGATTCTTTTTGACCCGGTGCAGCGAGGAAGGGGACAGCTTCTGGTGAAAAAATCACAGACATGAGAATAGAAGGAAAAAAAAGAGGACATGAAGAAAGGGAAACTCAGGAAAATCTTTTCAAGCCTTGAAAGACAGGGGGGGGGGGAGAGGAAATGGAAAAAAAGGGATGCCTGGCGGGGGCAAGAAATCGTAAGGTAGAAGTAGTGGTTTTGCAGTTTCCGAAGGAGGAAGAACTGGCCGGAAAATCGAAAACTGGGGGTAGGAAACTCACATGGCAGAAAAAAGCAAAATGTGCGATGAGTCGCGGGGTTAAAGCTGGGGGGAAACTGAATGTTTCATGGGAAAAAAAGAGAGGAAAAAACCCGGGGGGGAAAGATTTTGTGAAAATATTCAAAGAATTGGAGGTACCTCTTATATGGAGGGGGAGAAAAAATTTCGGGGGTGCTGGCCTGGATCATTCAAAAAAAATTAAATCGAAAGAAGACAAGTCAAGAGAATGAGTGAACAAAAAATCTTCAAAAAACTTTCATTCGGAAAAAGAATGAGAAGTAGAAGCGCGAAGGTGAAAAAAACGGAGGGGGCAGTCTGTGGAAAAGTGTGGCAAAAAGGAAGAAAAAACCTCGTATAGAACGTGAAAAGGCTCAAGGGGAAAAAAATGGCTCGCCAGAAAAGGAGCCACATTAAAATGCGTGGAAAGGACTAGCACTCGAGTGAATAAAAAAAACACTGAACAGAGATCAGGTGGGGGGGGAAGTCTTTCGGTAGGGTGAGTATCAAAAAGACGGCCGAACGAATCAATAAACAGAAAAACAATTAGTTCGCAAAGCGTCAGGGGTGGGGGGGAATAGGTCAATTAAAAAAAGTCGAAAAAAACGGTTGGGGGTCGCAGGCGATAGGGGCAAGGGCGGGGGCGACTTGGCCGGAAAAACAGAAACATGTCTGAAGCCTCGGCCCTAGGGGGGAGGGGGACTAAACATCTGTCCAGACTACTAAAAATGAGAAAGGGCCAAAAATCAGCTAAACACGGCGTTTGATAGAATAAAAGTTTCCTTTCAAAAAAGAAGGACAAAAAAAGTTCGCAAAGGAGATGGAAAAAAGAGTCATGGGGGAGGGGGTCTGTAAAAACAAAAAGCGAAGGGAGGGCACTACTCTTCGGGGTCTCATCATTACAAAGGGGGGGTAACAAATCAAACCATCGGGAGGCAATCTGTTGGCTCACGAAGCAAGGAAAACTTGGGTATCCTGTCGCAAAGGTGGTGGGCGGGAAATCTGGGGGGGAAGGCTCTGGGGTTACATAATGGGTTTTTGCTCGGATTTCGGGAACATTCGATGACAACTCTTATGGTGTAGAAAATGGTGAAAGTATCGAAAACGTCTAGTGGAGTAGGTGGGGTTTCGAGGCTCCTATAAGGGAGCATGATGTGCGCAAAGGTAAAGGTGACAAGGCAAAAAAAAAAATATCGGGGGGGCATTCTCTGGAAAGGGTAAGGAGGGGGGGCAGTCAAAGAAATAAGGAGGGGCCACACCTCGTAATTTATTTTGGAAAAGGAAAAAAGAAGAGGCGGGCGGACAATCTCCAGAAAAAAAAACAATAAAACAAGAACCGGGCTTTCATCACGGGTTTGCCGCTTGTGGTCTGCGCATACATTGTTTCCAAAAAAGGAAAATATCAGAAAAAATTAAAAAAAATCACAACAACTATGGGGGGAAAAAAAAAGAAACAGTCTCTGGAAAAGAAAATTCTGAACTGGAAAACAGACTGACCACATCTGAGGAAAACGATCGGAGGGGGCTAGGGGATAAAAGAGAAAGCTGATACGAGTACAGAATGGGGGCCGTAACTGGTTCTTCTTCCCAGCGGCCAATCACGAAAGGGAAGGAGACTGGGATGGAAAAAAACAATCAAGGGAAAAGGAAATGATCGGGCTAGTAACCCATAATCCTTGGTGCGGTAACTCATTCCATCCCAGCGGGGGCACGCACAAACTTCTAAAGTGGTCAACTTCAAAGGGCAGAAATACGCAACAGGAATCTTAACTCGGGAAGAGGGAAGAGACGCACCAATGGTTGGGACAAAAAAAAAAAAACATATGATCAATGCGGGGGGGGACGGAGGAAAAAGGGGGAATCGGTCAGTTTGGGGGGTGGGTACTGCGCAAGGGGAAACGGAAGGTTCCCATCGCCAAGTTACAAATCTCTTGGGGCAGAAGTTCAGGGTTGGTGGGGCCAGACCTTTTTTACATGGCTGGGGGAGGGTGGGAAATAGACCAAAAAGGGCAAAATCTGTGGCGGGGGGGGGGGGGGGAAGCAGAAGGGGGAATCTGCGTGGCGAACACTGAGGGCTGAGGGCTAGTTGGGGGGCGGGGAAAAAGTCATGAAAAGATGCACGGGAAACGGCCTATTTGGATGAAGGTGGGGGGTTAAAAAAGCAAAAACTTCCCCTAGCAACTAAAGAAAAAAAAATGGCGAAAAGGGCCTTGAGGGGACAGGGTTGCCAAGAAAAGAAAACAAAAAACCTCGCGTCATCCCGATGAGAAAGTGCCTACGACTGTTGAAGGAAAAGCATAAGAAAGGGGGTTGAGGGTGTTACGAGAGAAACGGGAATGCGGGAAGGAATACAAGATCTCTGTTCAAATGCGGATGCCGTGGTGGGTTTGAAAAAACACAGGAAAAAAGAGTAATAAAAGGCGAGGGGAAGTTTCGGGACCTGCGCAATAAAGCACGGCTGCATGTTAGGGGGCTCCAAGCACCGCCAACAGTCTTAAATCTTGGGACAAGGGTGCGCATTCACGGGCCCGGGGAAAAATTGATCAGACCTATTACGCCAAGTCAGAAGAGAGAAAAGGACGCTACCTGCTCTCGGAACCTTCGGTGGAAAAAAAGGTTTGAAATGGGGGGGACGGCGACTGGGAAGGGGGGAAGAGAAACGCGCCTTAAAGGGCGGGTCAGGGAAAAAAAAAAAGCCTTCGATAAGAACGGTAAGAAAAAAAGCACTGGACCGGGGGAAAAGGGGTGCACAGATGACAACCTCCGAAGGTATTAGGGGCAACATCTGTAAAAAAGGGAAAGAGTATTTAAAAGAGCGACTCTCAAGGTACTGGGTGGGCCGATCTGGGGAGGAGGAACGGCGGGGGAAAGGTTTCGTACGAGGGGAGGGAGTTGGGGGAAAAATTGGGGGGGGGGGGGGGGGGGGGGGGGGGGGGGGGGGGGGTCAAGACTCCTATTGCAACCTTCAGGCGGCTACAGAAGTGACGATAAATACTATGAAAAACCGCTTGAGACAGAAACGGGCCGTGGACGACGGCCGCGGTCAAGGGTCGCCTCCAGGAACCGATATTCTTCAGGTCCGATCTTCGTCTTCCAATATCGCGAAAAGAGTGGGGGGCGAAAAATATCAGAGTTATGCTAGAAGAAAGGGTTGGGTGAGGGTCATCGCGAACGTCGCAATCAAAAGAAACCAATGAAGAATTTCTACTCGATGAACAGAAAAAAAAAATGGTGTCCAAATCTCAACGCCATGGGGGGGAAAGCAGATACCAGCTGGGGGCGAACAAGGGGGACCTGAGGCAGCCTGTGAACCGTCGCAAGGGGGGCTGGGGGGACCGCTGGAGACGGCTCAGGCCAGGGGCCCAAATAAAAACGCGAGACGGGGATTCAAAAGGCTCTCGACGGTAAGTCTCCTCTGTCTACAATAAAAAGTTGAACGGAGAAAAACGGTTGTTGAGTAAAAAAATAGAAGACGGGGGGGGCAATGAAACCCATTCGCCCGCTTAGCGGGGATCAGGGGGGCATAAAAAAATACGAAGGAAGGGGAGAGCTAAAAGGGGAAGCTTGTCTGTCAAGTCGAGGGGGGGGGGGGGGGGGGGGGGGGGGGGGGGGGGGGGGGGGCACGCCAAGGTGGAGCCTGGGACAAGACGATGCAGCGCCAAAAAAGAAAATATGACTTAGGGATCCGAAACGCTGGGGAAAAAAAAGACGCTGCTAAGACGCAATACGGAGCGAGAAGGAAAGGGCTGCGGGGCCGGGGAGAAAAAAAGGGAACTCGAAAAAACGTCATGGGGCGTGACAAACACAAGAAACCTGTCAGACGACAAAGCGCGGCCAGCTGGCACAGATCGGGGAAATTGGTCCCGCTGGCACGCGTCGCAGGGAAACGAAAAAGGCAAGTGAATGATCCCAGGGAAGCTGGGTGGGGGGGCCTCTGTTGAAAGACCTCAAAACATCAATTGCACGCGAAGGGGGGGGGGGGGGGGGGGGGGGGGTGGGGGGGGGGGGGGGGGGGGGGGGGGGGGGGGGGGGGGGGGGGGGGGGGGGGGGGGGGGGGGGGGGGGGGGGGGGGGGGGGGGGGGGGGGGGGGGGGGGGGGGGGGGGGGGGGGGGGGGTGGGGTGGGGAGGGGGACTTATGTCCTCATAAGATCCAGAAGATATACGTCTATCTGACCCTAGAACCAGGGGAAAAAACCATCTCGGGAAAAAAAATGGGTATCGCCGACTCATGGATCAGTGTGGAACCTATCCTTGATTCCAAAAAGAGGAGGAAGTAAAAAAAAAAAACATAGGCGCGAGAATCGCCGTAACCAGAACAATTTTTTCCCGCGTCAGTGAGACATCGCCGCAAATCCGGGTGGGGATCTTGGAAGAAGCGCGGGGGAAGAAAAAAAAGGAACCGATTCTTCAACTTTAGTCGCAGGAAACGGCAATTCCCATGCCGACGTGCGCATTGTTGATCCAACTGGGGTTCAATGATCTCCGAAGAGGGAAGGGCTGGAAAGACTTCTGTCCATAAATTTGGGGGGCAAAAAAAAAGAGTGGAACTTGTCTCGCATTGAGTGCGGGGGGGATAATGAGGGGAAAGGGGGAAGGAGCGACGGACCTCGCTGTTATGCGCTCAAGACCGTCGGAGACAGACCGCGCTGTTCGCTGCATAAGTGAAAAAAAAAAAGGCGCTGATGCATGCAGGCATGTCGACAGGCGGTCAATCAAAGGACAGAGAGATCAATAAACACAGGGGGAATAAGAGAAAAGAGGGCAGGGATTGGCAAGGGAGCTCAGAACATGGGGAAAAGTGGTGAGCCCCTTGGGCTCGATGACGCAGCAGGAGGGACAGTGAGGGGCGGAGACCATAAAGAGGGATGAAGGGGGACTTCGATCCATCACGCCAAGGCCTCAGGGGAACCTAGAATTGCAGAATGTTTTTCACGATGTTGGGGGTATGGCAACGATGGGGATCTTTTTGGGAAGGATCAAAAAGAGGCAGAATGAACCCGGCGATCTCGAGCATTGCAAACGTGGAGTTGTCAATTTCAGCGAGAGGCGCGATACAAGGTAAGGGAGGGTGGTGGGGATGGGGGTTACGCGCAGACCGGTTAAAACAAGGCTCTGGCGTGGCCCCGCCTGGGGCGATGACGACTAAAACATGATGCTTCGTGATGGGTGACACAGGAAAAAGCGACTCTTGGGGGCGGTCTAGGGACGCCTGAACAGGGGACGGGAAGGCCCCCCCCAAGGATAAGGGGTACAAAAAAAAAAGCTGCAAGGGGATACAGCGCGGGGGGCCCTGTTTGGCCAGACGGGAAGTCCAAACCCCCCAACCGGGGCCAGGAAGACTGCTGCAAGAAGATACATAGTACAGCGCGCCACACTGGTGAGTTCGGAAGGGGAGGGGATCAAAGCGAAGCTTAAGAGGACCGGAGAAAATCTGATCTGCGCGTGCTGACATCTTGGAAACAGCCGGACTTTTTGCAGTCGCGAGCTCATTCCGCGAAGTCCAGTTGGCGTTGCGGGGGAGGATTGACTATCTAGGTGCGAAGTCCAGGAGGAGGTCGAAGATACGCAGTAAAAAAAAGAAAAAAACTTCACTTTGTTTAACAGCTATGAGTGTTACCACGTGTATGTTCGATCTTGTAAAAGAGTGGGAAGCGGCGCTGACTGTAGGGGCACAAAAGGAGCAAAAAAAATCATTGGGCGTCGGATGGCCGTGAAGTGCCAGACATGCGAGAAAAAGGTATCAAACGAGTGCCGGTTCTTGGAGGGGGTGGGTTCTCCGAATGGTCGGGAAGGGGGTTGTGCCAGTCACTGCAAAAAAAAAAACCCGTTCAGGGAAAAAGCTTTTAGGAAGGCGAACAACAACCTAGCCCTCTGCAAATGGGTCGCTAATTTCTTCGTCACAAAGACATCGAGGTCTAGAGAGGAAACCGATTGGGGAAAGGGCATAAAAAAAAGTATCATTTGGAAATCTTACTTCATTTCATGGTAATGCTGACGAAAAGAAAACTTATCTTCAGCTCAGGTTCTAGTCCGTTCGTTCCAACTCGCAGAATGATGTAACACAGAGGATCAAATTCGAGGGATTCGCTCTGGCAGATATGAGGAAAAATGTAGAAAATTGTCCGATTAAGACCACCCAAAAGAATCTGAAGAGCTGCAATGGGACCAGGGAAGAAAACTATCGGATCGGGAAATGAGGGGGCCTTCAGCACGTATTTAATATGGACAAGAGTGCGGGAAGGGGGGGCCGAGAAAATTGAGGGGGGGGGGAATGAAACTTGGCTACCCTTTGAGCGGAAAAAAAGGGGGCTCGTGAGGGCACGCAAGGCCCGTGGGGGGATCGTAACGGTCTCTAAAGCGACGGGGTGCAGAGGTCATGAGCTCGGCAGGAAAATCGGGGCAGAACATATGAAGGAGTGCGAAAAAGTATGAGGGGTGGTTGACGTCGTCGAAAATAAAAAGCAAAACCCGCAATTGAGTCGAAATATGAACACAGAAAAAATCGCGATGTGGAGAAAGAGGAAAAAAATTTCGCGGCCTCTTAAATTACTGGGATTTCGCGATGGAAAAAGTGGGACGCCGTGGGGTTGGGTTGTCCGGCCATAAAAAGAAGCTGCCGCCTACGACGAAGGGACCCTGGAGGAGAAGGGTGGATTGGGGGGGGACCATCGAAACTGCGATTGCGAGGGACGCTGCATCGACGGGGGGGTTGTCAACAAAAAAAAGAGACGCGAAATGATCTAGAGCTTCGCTTGGTCTGCGCAAAAACCCAAAAAAGCATTCAAAAAGAAATGAAAAAAGGGGGGAAAAAAAAAACCCGGGAAGGTGGCGGGGAAGGAAAAATAACTTGGTAGACCAACCATGGTGAGGGGAAAGGGGGGTGGGGCGGGGAGGCGGGCAAAGGCCTTAAGGGAGGCAAAAAATCAAAAAGGAAAAGAAACATTCCGAGGGATGTAAAAAAAACTCAGGTTCTTTACGGAAAAATGCGCGCGGAGACGTGCAGAAGGGGGGGAAAAGGAAACTGAAGCACGCATGTCGTCGGAATCGAAGGGGTGCGACATATGACACAACAACGTAGAGAAAAACCCGTAAGTGGAACGGCAGCCTTCGTCAGAAGATGACGCAGCCAGACGAGGCCTCACTCTGACACTAGAAAAACCGGGATGACTAAAGAAAAGGGCGTGATGCACGATCTCAGGGTGGGGGGATGCTGTAGAAGGTTCCTGAGCCTTCCAGGAAGAACAAAGTCTAAAGGGGAATCAGGGAAAAAGAGCGGGGGTTTTGGCCATAGGATAGCGCGTGGGGACCAACAACTGTGGGAGGTCTGGGCCGTGAAAAAAAGGGTGGCGAGGCAGAGATCGGGTCTAGGCAAACAGCGGACAAAGCGCCCAGAACAAAGCAAGCGCGTCGCCCGACCAGGAATGGACGAGGTTGAAATAAACCATGGTAGCTTAAAAAAGCCAAAATGGCAAAAGGAAAAAGCAAAGAAGGGAGGTGGAAAAGGAAAAAGCCGATATGTAATTGCGATAAAAAAGCTGCCTTTGGGGGGCGGCGTCAGGTCCCATACTAAACATGGCCTGTCAAGTTTTCGTGCCCGAGACAGGGTAAAGAGCTGGGCACATGGGAGTCGCCATCCGGGGCTAGGGGGTTGTTGGGAATGGGTAGATGAAGGGAAGGAAAAAAACTCGGTAGAGGGTGGGGCACAAGTGGATCGATCACGCGGCCTAGGAGGGATGGGGTCGGACGGAAAGATCCAGGCGGGGGGAAAAATAACCAGCA
>Ga0179593_1738963_pt1 | contig 21284 bp, 20 predicted proteins | sample CZODoug2_1_08_16_FD_185931 | JGI IMG/M metagenome (GOLD analysis project Ga0179593, IMG submission 185931) | Vadose zone soil fungal communities from Angelo Coast Range Reserve, California, USA - CZODoug2_1_08_16fungal (PacBio error correction) | ecosystem: Environmental > Terrestrial > Soil >...
GAGGGGTTCTGCTCGCCAAAGCCAGGCCTAAGAAGGAGGGGGGACCACAAAACGAAAAGGGGATAGTACTCGCTGACAGGAAAGGGGGGGGGGCCTCGGGACTCTCCTGAACCATTGACCCTAATATTGCTGTGGCCAAATGAGAACGGTAGGGGAGGGTTAAACCGTGCAAAGTTCCCGGGAAGACACGCCCGGTAATGCAAATCCCAAGAGGACGTTGCAAAAAATCTGGGGAGGGTTGACAATCCGCTCAAGTCGCCGAAAGACTGCAACATGGACGCTAAACACGGAAAAATAGCGCAAAAAACCAAAACGTAACGGACAGATCGAGCATCAAAAACAGGAAATAAAATGAACGGGAAACAAGTTCGCGACAGCCCCAAGTGGCGGCGTAAAAATCAGATTGCCTTTTCCAGAAAGTCTCAACAAAGCACAAAAATAGCTTCGATCCTCACCGGCTCCAAGTTCTTGCCAGCGGCATCGGTCGACAAGGTGAGGACGAGGGCTGACAGACAACAAATCGCGGGGGTTCAAGATCATGGAAGAATCATCGCCTGCCGAAAAAAGACATTTGGGGGTCCAGAAACGCTCATCTAGATTCTTGCCTACTAGAACACCAGGGAGAGATTGGTAACACTCCCGAAGGGAATCTTCTGCACTCGGTGGATCAGAGGGCTATCATAGGACGCTCACTCCTATGGTCTAGGGAGGACTCTAGAGAATATACGCAAAAAACCAGGTAAAAGTCACCAGGAAATGACCAAAGATGGGAGTCAAGCTGGGAGACTATTCATGAAGAAAAAAACTACAAAGACGCGTATACTTAAAAAGGGGAACGAACCATACGCTTTCAAAACTCCAGGCACTTGAAACAAAACACCGTTCTACAGAGGGGAGTGCGTTGAAACCTAGCTATAAGAAGAGGGTTGAGAAGAAAAATCTCGAAAGGTCAGCGGATATTGGGGCACTCTAAAACGTAAAAGACGCTAGCACATTCGGGGGTCGCGGGAGCTGACTGAAGGAGAAATGTTTTAGGGGGAGGTAGCCGTTCAAAGGTAAGCAAGAGATATCAGGTCATACTGGGAACTAAGGCCTAAAGAGGTATTACAATAGTGGATTAAATGAAAGGTCCGGGGGGGCGATAAAATCGAGCATCATTGCAGTAGATTGAGATTTTTGAAAGGCATAGCATCGCTTCGGGCAGTAATCGAGGCCCAGAAGAATGCCACGGCCCGAAAAAAGTGGACCTCGCAATTGGGAAGGCCCAGCCGACGTGGATGACTCAAGGCACCTCTAATGTTCGAAGAGATGGGGGAGTGACAACACCAGGACTAAAAACCAGGACATTGGTTACCAACAGAGGAGGCGAGGGCCCTTATAATTCCGGTGATCTTATGAAGCCAATCTTTCTCTACTTCGAGCGACGACCGGAGCATCTTGGAGATCTAGCAGTCGTAGAATCACTAGCGAGGGATGAAGACTCGTCGTTCCGGGCCGGTCAAAGGCCGACCGAAAGCAATGTGTAGGGCAAAGCCTAGACTCGGCACTTTCTCGGGAGTGGGTTAGGTTCAAGGATTACCACGTCTTCTGCAAACCTATCTCGGGGCTTATGAGAAAGAATGATTCGAAGAGTCTGGTAATCCAAAAAGACTTGGTAGTTTTCACTGGAGTCGGAGATGCTCGAACGGGAGAGAATGGCAATAGATTTTAAAAAATAAGCAAAGCCAGTCCGGCAGAATTATCCTGGGACTCGGGGGGAGGGGTCGTCAGTTGGGCCTCTCTTTCTTAAAAAAAGGTTACCCACACTTAAAGGGTCTTGGAGCCGACCGTCGGTTGGAGGTCAAAAGAAATCAACAACAAGTGAATCGTTGCTTTTGTTAGTGAAAGAATCGCGAAGGACTGCAGTTCCAGGGGGGTTGTCCGAAAAAAAGTTGGGAGAATCCAATATCGGTACGGAATAATCCTCAATCAGAAAAAGCTGTACGCTTACTAAAGCTTGGTAGGGGGAGGGGGGGTACTCACCCCTTTTGTGGGGTCAAAGGCGGGAGATGGTACACTGTGGGTTCACCTGAAAGAAAAGAACTAGCACCGGATGTCCCTGAGCACGGGGTGGAAGAGTAGGGGTGAGAGTCTCACACGCGTTCCTTCCAGGTGTCAATGGGGAATAGGGGGGGAGTGGGTTCAGACCGCAAGGGGATACCATAGGGGGAGCGTCCGTCTGAGAAACGGATGAAGCTGGGTCTCCAGATAAAAAGTACGAGGAAGGAATCAGACTTTGGGAGGAGTACCACTTGGACATAGGTTTGTGCAAAAAAAGGAGGTGCACAAAATTAAAAGGGGAGGTAGGAGGCTCGCCAAAGAGGGGGGGGGGGAGGCTAAAAAAACGGAATGAGCACTGCGCGGGACCTGGTTTTGTAGGACTTGAGACGAAAGGTCAGAGTACTCATTATTAGGGGGTCTTGTACAATGGAATAGCAGGAGGATCGAACCGCTATGGTGTGGAAAGGTCTCTGGGCGAAAAAGAAATTAGAGACCTGCCGCGAGGACTATGGAGGGGATCAAGGGGGAGGAACTGAGTGGACCTGGGGGTCGAGCTACGCCGGCGATGTATTATAGGGGAGGTTTCTGAATGGGGGGGGAGTGGAGAAGCCCAGCATTGACTGTTAGGTCAGCGGCGTCGGTTAGGAGGGGAAAAAGGAACGAAAAGGACTAACTTTTTCTTGGCTTACCTGGGAGAGTGAAGGGACCTGGAAAAAATAAGGGGGCTGGCGCAGGGCGGTGTAGGCATAGCTGTTTTTCCCACCTGCAAATATTCGGGACAAGTGAAAGTAGAAGAGACATGCCTGCGGATACGTCTTCCATCAGAGAGGAAGGCCCATCTAGAACCTTGTCTCCCACTCATCTTCGGCCGGCGTCGCTATCACCAAGGGGAAGCGAATTGCGGTCTTGTCTTGAGCCGAGGAAGGGTGGTACGAGGTGGACATTTGCATCTAGGATTTTGGTCACCGGTGCCTCCTAGGCAGATAAAGGGGACAGACAAGGTCTCCACATCGATTGCCGAGTTTTTGATGCAAGAGGGGAGAAAGGGTGACGAGAGAAAATATGCGAAAAAAAGAAGGTCGCCTCATTAAGTTTCAGGCAGCTCGATGTCACATGCTGGACGGAAAAAGAAGAAGAAGGGAGGGAATGTCTCGTGGATTATTGGGGTTACACAGGGGAGGAAAGACAACCCGGGGGAAGAGAATTCCTAAAATAAATTAACAAGATCTGTCCGCGAAAATGTTGATGACGAGATCTCACCAACAACTAAGTAGAGAACGGCGACAGAGTTGGTATTGAAGAGATTTTAGTCTCTGCCGTTTGGTGGATCAGGAGGGAGACTTTGTCAATTACTCAATAAAAAATAGGGAAAGAAGTGGAATGGGACCGGGAGGGGATCTTCTCCGGTCTCGTTGACAAATCGGCTCCTGAATTAATGCATTAAAAAATCGGGGAAGGTCCAAGGGAACGGGGAACATTGCGGCAAGACGTCAATCAAAAAACAGCGGCAAATAAGAAAAGGAAAAGAAAAGAAAAATAGAAACCCCCCCGTATGACACCGCGCTGTTATGCACGGTGCCCAAATAAAAAAAGAGTCCACGAAATTCGGAAGCAGTCTAAGAACAGCCTCCAGGGGGGAGGGAAAGCTTTGGGTGTACTCAATGTAACTCCCGCCAGCATATTCAGTGGGAAAAAAATACAAAAAGATGTAAGAAATCAAAAGGGAGATCAGCCCGTTTCTCTGGCTAATTAGGAAGAAAATAATGACGTGGGGCACCCTACTCTAAGTCAAGGTGGAACAGATCGGTGACCTGTTAACGCTAAAAAAAGGGCTCAAGCGACTTAAGGAGGAGGTTAAGTGGTCAAATCACGCGGCCAAGTCGGAAAAGGGGGGAACATTCGGAACGCGGACGCTTGCAAAAAATAAGAACCAATAGATCGCGCACCACGAAGGAAGAACTTCCGGTTAATTACTAACCCTAAATGCACTAAAGGGGGTGGCAGGCAGAAGAGGTCAGGGTCTCTTCTGAGGCAGATCATCTGCACTGGGGGAAAAACACAGGACTCTCCGATCGCTATTCAAAAACAGAGGGTGGAGGGTCTCAGCGTCCCAGATCTGAAGGGTTTTATTGAAGCGTGAAAAGAAAAAGGGTGCTCTAAAACTTGGATCGAGACTAACGGAGCCACATTAGTAGGGATATTCCTGGCGCTCGAGATTGTTCAGGCGAGCCTCCAACAGCTTTTTGGCGAGAAGAAATCTAACAGATGCAAGGAGCACGACTATTAAAACAAGATGAAAGAATAGAGGGGCCACAAACAGACAAATTCTGCTGCAAGTCCCTCGATGCAGCTGAGCCAGTGGGTCTATCATAATCACAAGCAGCGCGGAAGAGAATTGGTCGCGGCGATCGCAAATTAGGAAGAAAAACCTACACCCGAGCGAACTGGGAATCCAACGTTTATAGCGGATATGTATCGGACTTCCAAGTTCAAGGGAACAAAGTCGCTTTGCGTCGGGAATGGTAAAAAACGATTGACCATCAGTCTATGAAAGGAATGTCAAGGGAAACCCGTGGGCTAGGGGAGGGGGGCGTTAACCGGCCCTTAACGAGAAGAGGAATGGATGTGGGGATGATACGATCTCTGAGACCTTAAGAGGGTATGATCTAACATTGAACTTAACAGTTACAGGTAGCCTTCTCGCAACGGGGAAAAGGCGAAACTTCTCCTCCAGATGGTGGGGGAAGGGGGGTTATTAAGTCAGAGATACCGTCAAAAAAACAGGAAGGCACGGTTCCCTCGCTTGTGGAAAAACAGACCCTCTTAAATAAGAAGTAACCTAGACTAGTCGACAGAATCCACAGGAATGCGAGAGCAGGAAGGGGGGAAGCGAAAAATTAAAAGATTCGAAATGCCTGATAGAAGCAAAAAGACGTCCAAAAAAACTTTGGGCCATCGCCAGTTACCTTCCCAGCGAAAAGGGGGGGGCAGGGCATAAATTGCTGTCCCCCCAATTCGAAGGAGTCTTTGCCCTACGAGGGGGCGTTGCCCCTAAACATCCAGCCCCACAAACCCAATTGACCGAGCCAGCGGGCCGGGTTCCCGCCCCGATAGTTCAAAGGACCAAATGAGTGACTTCCCTGACAGAAAACAGTTCGCGCTCAAAGGTCCCGGTCATATGAGTTATCCATCAGAAGAAACAAAACACCTGATTATTAAAGGAAAATATAAACGACCTTTCGTCTCGCCGCTATTAAAACTGGGACCATTGCCTTTCGGCCTCCCGTGACGAACTTAAGAGCATTTCAAGGACCTACCTATCAGACTGTTGGGAAAAGATGGACTGACTTTTATGGAACTTTAAACCTGGGTCACGTCCACCATCGTATATAGGGAAGTAGTACCATAATCTGGGACGACTGCTTTTACCAACTTATGACGGATCGTACAAGAAGTTCGATCTTTTTCACAATCTTAAGTGGTTCGGTTAGGGGGGAGGGGGGGCTCGATCATGCCTAATGGAAATGAGGCGTATAAAATTCGTCCTTAGTTAATAATGTTTCGTAAAAAAACAGAAAAATTGAGCGGAAAATATTGCAGAAAATCAGAGGTATGGGCTCCAAGGGGCAACAGGAATTAATGTCTGGCAACGGAAAGATTGGGAGGGGGCTCTTCCGGAAAAGAAAAAACGTCACAAACTTGGTGATACTATTTTAACTTCGCGGAGACCTACTGCACGGCTGAAAGGGTGTTCCTTTCCTGTTCGCCGAGGTGGTTCTCAGAAGGGGAACGGAACGAGAGGAGTGAGTCATCAAAAAATGATAGCGATTAAGGGGGGGACTGAAGGTAAACGCAGGCGTCCATCTCGCAAAAGGTCCGGGGGAAAGAGGGTCAGAAGCATTATTTCCATCTGCTGGGCTGGGAAAAAGCAGCCAAATATCAGAGGAGCGCACTGGATTGACCCTGAGCTGCTAATAATTCTTCAGATCAAAACAAGGGAGGAAGGTGGTGGCAACTCTTTAGTTGGTTGAAATCAGCGAAAAAGACATAGCATGGCGGGCCGTGAATCTAACAATGGCGACTGGAAACACTAGAAGAAAAGATCAAAATAAAAAAAAAAAAAAAAGGGAAACAAAAAGGGAATGGGTATAATGGGAAAAAAAAAAACAAACGAAAAAAAAAAAAAAAAAAATAAAAAAAGGATAAATTGAAGTGGGGGTCAAGCAGTCGATACCCGACCATTAGGAGGTGGGGGTCGCTTACGCCAACAAGAAAAAAAAATAGGAGGGAGAGAATAAAAGCGGACCACACGGCTACTTATAAACCTTTGGAAAAATGACATGCGCAGAAAAAAAATAGCAAGTCGACGCTAAAAGAAATATGAGGGGTACCGAAAGGCTCGAGGCTGAGCGGATCAAACGCGGGGTGGGGGGAAATTAAAGGCAAAAAACGATGCAAAAATTTGCGGCACGAAAGGAAACTGGATAGAAGACAAAGTAAGGGGACAGTGGCGGTGCTCCGTTAAACGCAACGTCGGAATCCTGTGGGAATTACAGGAGGGCCGGGGCGTAGTTGGGATAATAGATCAAGTTTCAGATAAAGAAGGGGGGTGAAAATGGTCTATTGAGGGCGACAAGAGGATTGGAGCGGTATTTGCAAAGGAAAGAGGCAAAGGGAAGCCTGCTTTGAGCATAACGGGAGAAGTTAAACGAAAAAAGACGAGGGGAGTTTGAAAGCGGTGATCATAGGCTGTAGGGCCACAGAATGATGGAAAAAGGGGTCTAGGGAAGTAATAGCCCCGAATGCGAGACAGAGTATTCATCTCGGCGGACCGGTGATGGGGGTCCCACGAAGAGGCAGGGGCCGAGGCGAAACAAAGAGAGACGGGGCGGAGTGAATGAGCGGCGGCGGAAGTGTTAGGCGAGGAGGGGGGGAAAAGGGAATCTCCCAACGTTGTGTCACAAGGTGCATATCTAAAGTGAAAAGATCGGAGGCCGCAGCCCTTCCAGACCAACCTCGGATTGCCGCGGTGATAAGGAGTGGAAATGGACGAAAAAGCCGGGGGGACCGGATGCTAAAAAAGTCTAGGGATTAGGAGAAGAAAAGAGAAGGGAAGTAAGAAGAGCAAATTCTGTCTACGTCCACATCGTTGCGAGTCAATGAAGCAGGAGGAAAAGCGCGTGATGGGGGAAGGACAAAAGGGAAAATGAAAACGCCCGAAACCACGCCTAGAAGGAAAATAAATGAAAGGATAGGTCGGAATCAAGAACAAACCGTATGATTTATAAAAAAGAGATTTATCACATCCGCCAGTTCATGGAGGAATAAAGGGGGAGAATTCAACGTTTGTTGGATACGAAAAGAGTCTTCATCCAAGGGAAGAGCTCATAGTCGGACAGGGAAATTTCATAAAGCGTGAAGAATAGAAATGGCATCGTCGCAAATGCTCGTGACATCGAAGCCAAAAGGGATTCCTTGAGCAGGGGGGGGAAATGTGGTCGCAGGACAGGAGGAGTGGTAATTGCGAAGACGTCATCAACAGAGGGCAAGGAGGATCAATGTCAGGACCCCAACCGATATCTTAGTACAACAGGCAGGGGTGAGGAAATGGGAAAACAGGAAAAGAAAAAGCACCTCATCGTTCAAAAAAAGCACTTCGGAAAAAGAAACCGCCATTTAAGAGCGGGGTGGGGGCGCAAGACAAAAAAATCCGATTCTTCGGCCATCAACAAAGACTCAGACTAGAAAAAATTGAAGAGAGGGCAGACGTCATGGCATCACCGGGGCTTCAAAAACTACGGGTAGGGGAAAAATATGCAAAAGGGGCACACCGCCATGCCGCGGGACCGTAAACGGAGAGCCAGGGACAAACCCAATAGGGGGCCATTGGCCCTCTGGGGAAAGGTAAGCTCCAATTAGAATCCATCTAAAAGCACTGAATCGACCGACAGGGGGCAGGGGAAAGGGCAGCATAGCGACAACTTAAACTTGAAAGAAGAAAACTAAAAAAGAAAAAAAATTGCATAAAGAAGCAAAAAAAATAAGGGTGATGAAGATCTATCCCAAGCCATACGTCAAAGGCTGATAAAGAAGAGTGAATTTCCACAGGGCTCCGAAAAAAACTTTTCATCAATTTCGTGCTGAGAAGGAGTCAAGAGGGGGGAACATATCAGTTAGGGAGAAAAACGGCGAGGGCATACTCAAGACACCACGATATGAGGAAGGGACGGATCGATTTCGAATCCTGAAAAAGGCCACCAGAAATCTTTTTTGAGAGAAACACCGAAAAAGAAACATGGCGTGCCGCGACTAAATGAAAAAAAAAGTGAAGTGGAGTTCCACTCCATCTCCGAAAGTCTAAATTCCTGAAGGGAGTAAAAAGGGGAGAAAGGGCTCCAGGGTTGCTAAAAAGAAAAGGCCGCGGAGTCTGTGGGGATCTGCTCTATGCAAGAGGAGGTGTAGGGCAACCACGACCGATTATAAAACGAAAAAAAAAGGAGGAGAAGTCCGCCTCCGCTTTAGAGGGACCAAAGGAGAATCTGACACCTTGCTTCAGGGCCATAAAAGGGAGAGAGGGTGTTAGAGGATTTAGCGAAAACACACCACAAGCAGATTTCAGCAATCGTCAGACCAAAACCAAAGTTGTCGGAGAGGAGGGAGGTTGGGAAAATGTACAGTAAGCTACCTAATGAGGTTGAAAGGGAAAGTCAGAGACCGTCACCGCCTATAAGTGGGGAAGGCAAAATCTCCATTACGGAAAAAAAAAACCGGGACATCATGAGCCATAGCGAAGCGGAAATCAACTGGAAAAGAAAACAGATGGGGGGGACTGGGGGGGATTGATTCCTATATCACCGAGGTACGCAATCGTCAAGTCTCAGGCATATTCCGGAAGTTGGGCCCGCCACTCTTTCTTGTGGACAAGCCGGGGAGGAAAAGGAGGATTCCGGAAAGATTCTGAGGGAAAAATAAACAATGCCTTCTACGCCTATTGGGGTGTCCAAATGTCCGAAAGAGCTGAGGAGAGAGAGCACACCATAATCCCCAAGAAGGGAAAAACGTCATTTCCACGATCGAAATTTACCTTGTCCCATCGCAAGGACGGGCAAAGAATTGCTCTACAACCGGGTCCTTTGTCTATTCCTACTATGGTTAAGGGAAACCTTAACCTAGTAATCCGGGAGAAGGGTGGGGGGGACCGAAACAAGGATAGTTGCCAAGCCCCTCATAAATTCAGTAAAGGTTTGACAGAAATTCCGGCCCGTCTGTGCGACGCTTATAGAAAAACGGCTTATCGATCGAAAAAAAAAACAACGAGAAAATATATATAACTACTCTCACGTGAGGCCGATAGGATCCCAGTCCGGGAGGGCCGAATCCCTCCAGTTTCAAATTAATGGCCGGGAAATGGACGGGGGCCCCAGCTAAAATCTTTGTTGACACGTGAAAGGTTTGGGTCCTTCTGGGGCCAGGCACGCCCACGTCAGTCCTCGAAACCGATCGGGGAGGGGTTCCGAAAGTCGGGACAGCACTTGCGGTCTGTCGTCAGTTGTGAGAGGTAAAAGCGATTTTCACTGGAAATCGGCGGGAGTAAGAGCTCTCTGAACATGAAAAGCTGAGGTATATGGGGGAAAAAAGCCACGTTCTGTCCCTACTCCAGAAATAAGGGGGCTACGTCATCTTAAAGGCACGTTGAAGTGAAATCGAGGTGGGGAAGCCCATCTGGGTAATTGAAAAAAAAGCCGAACAACTTCATTTTCGACCGTAGGTGGCTCGTTAAAAAAACTAAGAAAAACAAGTAACCATCACTGTGATTTCTCCTTTGGACGAGACGGGATAGGAAGGGAACCCGGTTTGCCGTTCCTTCGACGAAGGTGGACGTCCTCCTATCGGAAAAGCGACAGGGAAAAGACGAGGCAGAAAAACACTCATTAAACTCGAGGAAGGGAATCGCAATCAGGGAAGTCGCCCCTGTTGCACGGGTGGTCAGGAAGAGTTCCTATACTGATGGGGGGGGTCTGGGAAAAAAAAGCGAAGAATAAGGCTCTCTCATTATTTGAAAGGTAGAGAACGGGGCGAGATAATCAGGAGGAGAGATACAATCTTTCTGCGGGTCAAGGGATGGAAGAGGGTCTTTTTTGCCGAACTTCTCTGAGAGGGTACAAGATTGAGAGGGAAGGGTGAATATCTTATCTACAACGTGCTCCAATGAGAAGAGACTGGAAAGAGAATGGAGTCTGATTTTTAGGAGAAAAAGTCAGGTTGGAATAGGGTAGCCTTACGTGCAAGACGTTCAGATATTCTCGGTTCGGGAGTAGGAACAGCGCTAAGAAGTTCTGCAGCCTCGCACCGCTCACCGGCTAAGGGATCCAGTTTGGAGGAAAAGGGCAAAAAATCGTCTACCTATCATTCGGAAGGAAAAAAAATTCGAAAACATTCATGGGGGGAGCAGCGCCCTTATCTTGAGACCGCGGGTGACGAAGTAGAGGAGCTGGAACTGGGAGGCAAGAAAACTCTTGATCTGAGGAGCTCGAACCAGGAAAGGGGGTGGATCAAAAAAAACTGGGAGAAGGCTTTTTCGTCCGGCACGTCTACTTCCTTCCAATGATGATATCTGGATCAATTCCGGGGACGTGGGGGGGGGAAGTTGATTAATCTTGGGGGGAAGGCGGGAGGGTGGGAGGGAAAATTGGCGATGCTTTGAAAAGGAGGAAAATGGAAAAGGGGGGGGGGAGGTTGAGTTACCTTGCTCTTCTAGGGTGGGACCGGTAAGGCGGTGGGAAAGGAGAGGCTGTAACGCTAAGTGCGGTTCCCTGGGCATGAGGGAGCCGTAATAGCCCGCATGCGAGAAGAGCTCAAGGGAAAGTCCATCTCGGCGAGGTTTCAGGTTCTGGTACCACAGGGCGTTCCAATCAGGCAACAAAAATTGAGGGCGCCATGGGGCGGTGCTTTGAAAATAAATAATGGAGGGGGGGTGAAAGAGTGGTCGGGCTCAGCGAACTGGCCAGTTGGGCAAAATGGAGACAATAAAAGTTTTGTGTCCTAGAGGTTATAAGGCCTCTGAGCCACCGAAAGGGCTGTGATGCAAATTCGTTTCCAATTTCCGAAAACGCTGGCCGGAGGGAGAAAAAGTCTCGGAATCAGGTCAGGAAAAGAGTCACTCTGCATTCGGCAGAAGGCCACATCGTGGGAAAACGAAGACGTTAAAAGACCGGTCGGGGAAAAAAAAAGTACTGTCACAGAGTCCTTCCACTCCGGATCATCAACCCAGAGAATTCTCAATAAGGAGGGGAGAAAGAGCTGAAGTCAGTAAAACAACGGAGGAGAATAGGAGATTCATCACATCCTAGCGAAAAATTAAAGAAAAGGGTTTATGGGTAGAAGGTACGGAGTGGAGGGAATCCGGGTTGGAGGAACCATTTTCCACGGAATACTGCGGAGGGATGGAAGAGGCGGCGGCAAAATGTGTCATCAAACCGCAATGCGCGTGAATCGGCGGCCATAATTGGGGGAGGGAGGGCTCAGGGGAGAAAGGAGCAGAAGAGGGTCGTCCATTTCAAAACAGACGGCAGAAAAAAGGGAATCGAGAGAGTGAAAAAGGCACTTAGACAAACAAGAGAGAGGATTGCACGGACAAAAGGAGGAAAATTAAAACCCATCTGGAAAAACAGAACTAGGGGGAACGTCTCAAGAGGTGAAAAGGCTGTCTTTGGGGGTGCTTCTCTCTTCCGGCCGTCCATATTGCGTGTGAAAGCACGAAAAAGGCAAGAAGCATCTGAGCAAGAAAGGGGGTAAATGCTCTATTAATTCTCCCTAACCATTGAAAAAGAGTTTGAAACTAAGCTATGCAAAGGCGGGTCACCCTCCATTGCTCTTTGAAAGTAACGCAGAAAGAAAAAAAGAAATGACAAAAATCTTTTCCTTTTTCAAGGAAAAAAACGAAGCAAGGGACGCCGAGGGACGCCTTGAAGTGCTCGCACACTGGAGGGTCAATAAAAAAGTAAAATTTCATGAGGACACGACACTATCAAAAAGAGGAGTAAAAAGGAACGACTTGAAAATAAAGCACTACTTTGCTCTCGAGAAAGACCCCGCTGAAAAATCGGCGCAGATCAGCGTGATTGCACGGCCCGAAACATGCAGAGAAGAGCGAAAAGAAGAAAGGAAAAAGGGATGTATTCCGCCGGGGAACTGAGACATTGGACTGGGAAAGAAATCAGCTCTACTAAGATATGGAGAGAGAACAAAATAAAAACATAGAGCTATCCGGCGGGGAGGAGAGATGGGAAAAAGTCCCGTGGAACGGGGACAACAGAGGTTGGGCTAAAGTCTCCATACCTCAGAATATAGACTTCGGAGCTGAAAATATTAAAAAGAAAATCGTGACACTCAAAATATGCAGAGGAAGGGGGGACAACTTGAATAACTGGGGGGGCGTCTACTCGTCTCCATTTCCTCAGGGGGGGGAGGGGAGCCAATCGCAGGGGGGGAATCCATCTCTGAGCCCTCTCTATCCCTATAACTGGACGTGCACCAGAAAATATTATCAACAGAGCAGGAAAGGGGGGAGGTAATTCATCTAAAGATTCGGGGCAGCCATCAAAGGGAGCGCTATTCTCATTTTGGTGGGTAGCTAGAGAACACCAAAAACATATTTCCATCGAGACTCACAAGACTACACAGAAAGTGGAAAGAGTACTCAAAGAATTTTAAAACAATTTGGAACCTTAATAGACGAGAACAGATTTGATGAGCATAGGTCCGCCGGGATATTTGAGGCTAAAGAACACCGTGGAAGGCACCTCAGCGTCAAGTGAAGGATCGGAGGGGACGTCAGACACCAGCGGTGAAAAAAAATTTTTTTGGTTGTAACGTGGGAAGGGGAGACAGGTTCGCATCTGAAGAAGCAGAAAAAGCTTTGGAAAAAAATGGACGCCTCTGGGCTGCCCCGACGAATGAGATGGAACAGAGGCGGAAAAAAAAAAAAAAAAAAAAAAAAAAAAGGACATCAGGAGAAGGACCTCCGAGGTGGTTCCAAGCGATGACCTTTCAGTCTAGAAGGCTGAGCGAGAGAAAAAGAAAGACAAGGCGTGACACTGCGAGACCATTTGCCAAGAATCGGCCCGGAGGATAAAGAAAGAAGCAGCTTTAAAAATAGGTCCGACAAAACGGGGGGGAGGGGGCTGAATACGAGTTGGCTTGAACCGTGGCAAAAAGTACGTAAAAAGGAGGCAAGTGGGAAAAAGTTAGAAAGGCGGGGGGGGGGCCAGTCCCCCGATCCTTCAAACGGTCCGGGTCATCAAAGGGGAAACGGAGGGAGGAGGGGCGCGCAAAATCTATCTGTATCTAGAGAAAAATTCAAAGGAAAGAGGAACTAATAAAGTTTCAAGGCGATAAGTAAAAAAAGGCCTTCTTGAAGGCACCTCTCGAATGAGGGGGGGGAGGGCACAGTGCCACCTACCTGACGCGTTTGAAAAATTGATGAACTGTGCTTTGGGGCAATTGGGGGGAAACTCACACAATCCAGACGGCGGACCATGAGGGGAGAAGGGGGAGGGGGCCATCACTTATTGAGTTATCTCTTCTGGTAAAGGGTCAAGGGAGATAAAAATGACTTGGCCGTATGCTTAGGTCGCGGGCGTCATAAGGAATTGAATGGCATCGAATTGAAAAACATCTTCAGCTCGCCATGATGAAAAGTGGTCGAAGAGAAGGCGGGGAATCTTTCATCAACGACGGGAGGGGGGCCGCAAGCATGCAAACCTGCCTCGCATTCACATGAAGAGGGAGAAACTCTGTGTCGAACTTAAGGGGGGGATAAAGCCTAAGCAGAGAAGGAGTGTGATGGCGCAGGTTTACTGCTCCATCTTCTGAGATGAAGGCGCTGCTTTTTGACGGTTAGGTCATGGGGGGCGTAACAAGAAATGCGGACGGCCAGTGGGGGGGATGCATAAAAAATGCAGAGAAGGGTCCGAGGACTTGCCTCGGGGTCACGGAAGGGCGCAAAAGAAAAAAGGGTTCCTGGTGGACAGGCAATTCAAGGCCGGTGGGACAATCGTTCTGGGGGTTAAGCGAAAGGGAAGGAGCAAAAACGGGCGAGGGGCGCGATCCACTCGATCCGGCTAGGGGATCCCAACTGTCTTAGCACTTGCTCTTGGGGAGAAAAAAGGGTTTCGGGGGGGAAACGGCTCGGAGGGCGACCATTATGGGGCGGGGGGATCGGACTGGAGGGTACTGAGCGAGGGGGGCCCATGGCGCCTAAGACCGTCGAGGGAACGTGGAAAGAAGGACTTGGGCTAGGGGGGTATTTACCGATCTTGTTTTAAAGGGGGGTGGGGGGGGTGTGTGGGGGTGGGGGGGGTGGGTGGGGGGGGGGGGAGTTGGTAAAGGAATGCAAAAAGGGGGAGGGGGAGGGGGAGCTCTCGAAAAAAAGCTGGTGGCGGACGAACGAGAAGCGAAGGGGATAACGTGGGTCGGTCACTTGCTGTCGCGCCTCCTAGAAAAATATACGAGGAAGACATGATTCCGCTGGTCAGGATGGGAAAAGATAGCACGGAGAGCATTATGGTTGGGCCTCGCGAGGAGACGTTCCTGGGCGGCAAGGCACCCCCAGTGCGGCGGCAGGACAAGGGGGAAGAGGGCTTTGACTCTCAGGGCGCAAAGGAGTGGAATATTGGAAGGACAAGGCGAAAGGTTAGAGCTTTGGCGATAATGTACACGTTGGGCGTTTGGGGGTTGCTCTATTTGTAGCAATCCTGTTGGCTCGCCGGGTGCGGGAGAGACGGCAGGAAGTGGGAAGTGGGGGGAAATAAAAGATTCGTCCAAAGGGGCCGCCTCTGGGGCTTTCTACTATTAGCGAAAAAAAAAAAGAGCAGGGGGGAGGGGGGTTACTAGCGCTTTTATCTTCTGGGACGAAAGAACGGTACCCAAACCAGCGCGGCCTCTCGAGAGTCAGAGTAAAAAAAAGAACTGGGCTGCCCGTGTTGAGGGAACATAGGGAGGAAAAGTAGGGCCTTCTGAAAGCAAAAAAGCCGAGGAGAAGCCTGGAAGAGAAGAGTCTTGGACTATGATGTTTTTACATTGTGGAAAGAAACTTCGTGGCACCAGAAAGAAAGAGGACTAAGATATCTGAAGAGGGGCCGTCAGAAAGGATACAGTCGGAATTGAAAAAAGAGGGTTGCGCAATGGGAAAAGCGCGGGCCGGAGGAGACCAAAGGTCTCAAAGATTAACAGGACATGAATTAATGGAAGAGTCAAGACGCATGCGGCTAAAAAGGGAAAACATCTTTGCGAGTAAAAGAAGAAGAGGAACTGTAGGCGTAGATGAACGCAAACTCATCACCCACGCAGGATACGAAAATAAATTTAGATCCAATGAGCTGTCGCGCGGAGGGTAGACTCGCGCAAAACAAAGGGAAAAAGAGGAGTTAATAAAAGACTCTCGAACATATCCTTTGAGATAAACTAAATTGGGGGGGGAAGTCTCAGGCGAAGTCGGGGAAATCACCTGTCCACGTACTAGCACGCGACATGTATTTCGAACTGAGGCGAAAAGGTATCGAACGATGGGGACGAAAGGGAGGGAAATCTATCTTATGAATTTCTTAAAAAAAAATGAGGGGACATCCGGGGTGAGGAGCCGCGATTTTCGAATTGCCGCAAGACGGCATAAAGACCAGGCAGAAGTGGTGAAGGCACCATATCCTATATCTTAGTAAAACCGAAAGATTGTTAAGGCCCAACGCCAGAATGAAAAAAAGAAAGCTTTACACCGAACGACGGCGGCCAAAAACGGCCATTGCGGCCAGCAGCGGGGGGGTTTTCTACGCCAAACGACGTCAGCCTGCGGGGAACAGCAAAAAATTCTCCTATATGGCTGGCGAAAAGGAGGCCAAATCTCAGTACATAGCAAGTTACCCTACTTATAAAGGGGGAAAAGCAAAAGGGAATCACCCGAGAGTGTAAGTGGGCTCTGTGAAAGTAACGGAAAGAAAGTCAAAGAAAAGGGCAGCAGTGCGCCCCAGTTGCGTAATCAAGCACATTCTCCGCGGAATTGTGAACGATATCTGGAGAGGAAAAATCGGAGAAACAAAGGAAAGGCCAAGTACACCTAAGGAATAGGCAATGCCTTATTTCGTTAAAAAAAAGAAAAACTACCACGCATAGGACCATAGTGGCGCAAAAAGTCACTTGCAGTTTACGCCCTGGGCAATGGAAGATTCGGAAAAGAACACCAGAGAAAAGATCAGCCTCAGTGAGCCGGGATGCTTCCGAGGTTCTTGAAACCAGAGTCAAATGGTAATATGTTGGAGATTGCGTACAGCAGGCCGACACCCCATTAGGAAAAAGCCGGCGCCAAAGGGGAGAGAGGAAGAACCAAGTGTTTCGAATAATCAAAACAACCCAGCGAAAAAAAAAACGCGGAAAAGGGATCAAAAAATATCGCCTGAAAGTCCTGGGAACGTTCCAAGAACTTAGGTCAGGAGACATATTGTCGAGCAGCCTTCAATCTCCCGTCCAGCGCGGGAGCCGGGACGAGAAAGAGGAAAAAAACAACAGAGGATGAAAAGGAGGAGCAAGGGACCGGCCTACGCTTTAGCAAAAAGGATAGAGGATCTGATTCACCCTTCTGGCATGGAAAGAGGGACGAATCTTTTTAAGTCGTTCTCGGACACCACATCAGTTTGACCAAGGCTCTGGGGAAACACAAGGACCAAACCTGTGTAGGAATGGAAAAGCAGAAGGGTACCTGGACCTAATCTATCCGGAAATGAATGGGGGGGAAACCTATAAGACGCAGTCCCGAAGGTGGGGAGAGAACACACTCATGTCTACAACGGAAAAACCGGGAAAAAAGAAGCTCCTAAAAGGTAAGTCAACCTAAACGGATTGTGTTTACTTTGGTGGAAGACGGGAGAGAAAGGGGGGAGGGGCAGAAGAGCCTTCCAGAGGGTTGACATGAAAAAAAAAGAAGAACCTCGATTAACTTAGTTAAAGAAAGAGGTACCGGGAAAATAATGATAAGCCGGAGGGGGACGCAGTATTTTGGTCCAAATCGAGGAAACCCGGAAGAAACGGAAAGAAATGACAGAGCACGACGGCAAACGCCGAAACCAGTGCCCGATCGGGGAAATTTAAAGACGATCGCCGCATTCGGGGCACAAAGGGGGAGAACCGCCGGGTCAGATCCTATGCTTTTTGGCGTGGTAAAAAAATCCTCTAAACCCCCGTCGAGCAAAAACCAGGAGATTTCTTGGGACCGCCACGACGGCAAAGTAGTCGCCCAAGACATGGCCCGGCGGGCTAGGAGGCGCGAAAAAAGGGCGGGGGAAGCTCTAACAAAGAAAATTAAGGACATATCCGATATAACTAGTAGACCGGCGGAGCCGCAAAAATTGCAAAAGCAACCGACCGTTCCTTGCAGGTGAGGCCCCCACAGCCCGTGCCACTTGGGCTGGGGCAGTGATTTCCCTTTGGGACCACAAATAGATTTGGGGGGTCCAAAATAGAAGGCGCGTGCATCACGTGAGGAGAAGCTTCTTTTCATGGAAAAGGACTGAGGCGTTATTTTCGTTGGACAGGCTTAAGGGGGGGATCTCTCGATCATGGCAGCGCGGAAGGGCATAGTTAAAAGCGGAACTGCCTGCAGAAGGAAATCATATGACGAGATCAAGGTTACTGATTTAAGGGAAACTCGCGGGAGGGGACTCCATCTGGTAAGGCAAAAAAAAAGAAACTTAAAAGGCTCCTAAAGCTCTTAACGCGCGGTGGCTCGCCAGGCCTCAAAATCCTGTGGGAGCCGTTACGCTCGCGTCGCCAAAGGGGAGAAGTGGGTCCTGTCGCCGAGTACGCCTCCATGGCCGGGAGGAGACGCTGGGAGACGATCCTCATAGGGAAAAGAAACTGCGGGGCCTCCGGTTCCGCATAGGGAAAGAAGGGCCAATTGAAGAAAAGGGAGGAGCCGATAATAGCTTTTGGGGAGCGAACAGAACAAAGGACCGCCAAGGAGCGCGAAGGAAAAAAGGGTCAGGGTCCATCGATCCGATACCGGCGCGAGAGCGGCAGGTTGGCCTCTTTATGGGTTGCCTGACCAAAAATAGGGCCTCGAGAAAAAGAGGAACAAAATCGGAGGGGGATTCGGGCAAAAATTATGACGAGCAACTGGCGGAACTGCTCCGAGGACGAGGGGAGAGGAAGTGACCGCCGACGGGAAAGAGGTGAGGATGATCTTCTTTTAATAGGGTTTTTAAATCCTGCTTGCACGTCGGAGATTATAAAAGGGGGTCGGCGCAAATAAAAAATTTGGAGAAACCTGGTCTTCTACAGAGAGCTCAAAGGAAAGTCCGGAAAAAAAAAAACTTGGAATGTCAGCCCTCGTCGACCAAGAAATCCCTTTGAAACATGTCAGGGCTGGAGAAAGGGCAGACTAGGAGGCACTGAGAGGGACGTAACCGGCTATGGGTTTCCTCGCATCAGCGCGGCAACGGGTGCCTGATTAATCGGCGCCCGCCGGGAACCTGACGATGGGATTTTCGACTAGAAAACGGCGTGGTCCTGGAACAAAAAGTGAAAACGGAGAAGTTCCTTCCTATTATTATGTGTCGTTGCGAATAGGGCAGGGACTTTTTGAAGGGGGAAGGGTCTTTGCCCAGTGTCGCAAAGGGGGAGGTGCCACTCTGGGCGAATGGGGGTGAAACGTAAATATTCGGCAATTCCTCCGACGGGCTTCGCGTTACCGGAAGAGTATTTCGGTTTTAGAAAAGAGGGAGAAACAAAGGGGTGGTCCCCCGAAAGGTCCCGGGCAGGGTAATAGAAAAAAAGTTCCTAGCTTCCGAACGAAAAAAAGGGATAAGAGGGTGGCTGTCAAAAGTAGCGTCCTTCGAAGCGAGCAAAACCCCACAGGAGGGGCGGCGCAATGGCAAAGAAGGCGCCAAGTCTTTTTGGACTATTATTTTGCATGTGAATCTCAGTGGCACCCGTTGGCAATAAAAGCGGGCCGGCTGGCCTAAGAGAGGAGAAGGGGCCAGCCCTGCGCCAAGAAAAACGAGGGGGAATTAATCTTGTGGCGCATGGTAAAAATCGCGCCAGTTCGAAGATGATCAGAAGAATCAATGCCGCTACGATGTCACGCGCATGCCGATGCCACATCGTGAACAGAAAAGCATAAGGAAAAGGAGGGAGAGGGGATGAAAGGAAGTGGAAGGGGCTTATTACACTCCGATCACACGCCGAGAATTCTAAAATAAAATGTAGTCCATGGAGAGAGGGAGGGGGTTAGACAGAGGAGAAGAGATTAAGCACATCCTCGCGAAAAAAAGATCAGGGAAGAAAAATTAGAGGACGGAGGGGGGTTGAGGGGAGCAATCCGGTGGATGGGCATCCCCTCTAACGTTGCCTCCTGCGGGAGTGGGACGAAGAGCAAAGATGACATCGAGCGGCAAGGACGTCATTAGGCGCAAACATGGAGAATTTGTCGCAAGTAAGCCGAGGTGGCGTCAAGAGCTAAGAATTTTGGAGCAGGAGGCCGGCACTCTCCGAATATTTAGGCAAGCAAGGAGATTTTGCAATGAGAAATGGAAAAACCCCAGAGTCACAAAAGAAATTAGGAGAAGAAAGAATGGTGCTTCCTCCGCGGGGTTGCTGCTAAGCAAGGAAAAAAGAGGGGTGGGAAAGATCACCGGCGAAATGGTACTACTCTTGATACGCGAGGAACCGGCCGGGGATCGGGTTCTTATACTGCTCCGAGACCCGAATAGGTAGGGGGGGAAGAAAATCTATCTTCACCCCGCGCGCGTTAACCAGGGGGAAGCTGCTGCGAAGCGAAAGTACGCACAATAAAAACAAGAGGCGGGAAAAGTGTTCAAAGCCTCTGGTTAATTGGTCAAATCAAGCTCAAAGTATGAAAAAAAGAAGATAAGGCGACAGCGGGAGAGTCAGAAAAAGAGAGGCGAACACGTAAACGTAAGAAACAGAAAAATCATCATAGGAGGCAGGAGAAAGCCTGAAATTAATAGAGCTCTATTCTATTCAAACCATAAGGGACATTTTGCTCGCAGTCTACGAGAGGTACTGAAAGAGACGGTCACTCAGGGGCGCGATTCACCACCAATGATGTTCCTATCCAGCAGACAGACCGAAGGGAGCACAATGGTCTGAACAGCCTGAAGTTGTCGCGAAGATGGGGCGGGGGGGGCGTAGGACGCCGAGAAAACTCACAGTATCGGAGGGTATGCACGCAAATGACACCGGAAGGGAAAAACCAGTTTTTGGCTCATAAGCCAGCAACCAGCTCTCTCTAAGGGGAGGGCACACACCCGAAGAAAAAATCGGGTGGGAGAAAACCAAATCGCCGGGAAAAGAGCGGCACGTTACCTGAAAGACTGGGGTCTCGGAGACCATGGTGAGAGACCTCGAGCCCAGGGGAAAAGCAGCGATTTGTCGACAAGAGCTAGCCCTATACGTCGACCACACAAAAAAATATGGGAACACAAAGAGGAAAAACGAGGGCTTTGTCAGCCTACGGATAAGAAGGATAGCGGGAAGACCCAACTCACGTGCGCGTCTAATAGAATTTGGGTGAAGTCGCGAGAACAAAGATAAAAACAGCATGCTCTTTCAGTGAAAACCACCAGGCCCCCGTTGGAAGATGGAAACGCTAATCGGGGAAGGGCAAGATCGAGCCAGGATGTGTAGGATCCAGGAGAAACAATTCCCCGATATTGAGATCAAACCTCTGCGCAAGAAACGGAAAAACCTCGAACAGAGATAGCTATCGGGAGCTTCAACGGAGCATAAAAGGGGTTTATAGTTCATCACCAGTCTAAGCTTGCCGATCATAGGGGTCCCCATTGCCCTGACCCTCTTGGGCTGGCCAGTAAAAGGAAATAGGAAATAACTCGTCTCTGATCGTACATAATTGGAAAAGAAAAGGGGAAATTAAGGGACGAAAGATTGGGGTGTGTCCATCTTAAGAAGACTTCTCCTGATGAGCGTCTCCCATAAACGACCGCCCACGGAAAAAAAGGGCAAACTGAAGGCCCGGTTGACCGGTAAAACCAAGTCTGAAGATGATGCACAAAAGGGACTTCCGACAAACGGCGATGGATGAGGACGGAATAAACTAACGTCAAATCCCACCTTCATAGGGACCAAACAGGGAGGGGTTTCGGTGTAATCCCAACGTCAAGGTGTCGAAGTCAAAGCCCCACCTTCGGGGTAAGGAAGGCCGGGGGAGATTTCCATAG
>Ga0179593_1559133_pt1 | contig 21282 bp, 15 predicted proteins | sample CZODoug2_1_08_16_FD_185931 | JGI IMG/M metagenome (GOLD analysis project Ga0179593, IMG submission 185931) | Vadose zone soil fungal communities from Angelo Coast Range Reserve, California, USA - CZODoug2_1_08_16fungal (PacBio error correction) | ecosystem: Environmental > Terrestrial > Soil >...
TCTGTACTACCGGAGCGCAAGGGGCCCGGTCGAAGAGATAAGAATCCGCCGGCGCGCCGGCCGCCGAACAAAAGGGGGTAGCCGTCGGGGGAAGGGGGAAAGAAAAGTCTCCGCAAGGGGGCGCACGAAGGAGAAAGAGACCGAGCCGGGGGGGGTTAGGCGGTTGCGAGGAGGATATGGAGGTCGAGGGGCCTCAATGGACTACCTTCCCTTGGCCTGGGATTCACAGGGTGTCACGGGGAGGAAATCGGTGAGGCGACGACCAGGGCGCCGAGTCTAAAAAAGCAATCCCCGCAAAGCCAGGGGACAGGATCTCCGCGAGGAATCAGTCTCCCCGACCGGACGTCTTAGAGCGCAAAGAGCGGAAAGACGGCCTCACCGGACGTTAAAAGAGACGGGGGAGGTCGACGGGCCGAAGGCACCGGAGAAGAAACGTCCGCCAGACCAAAGAAGAGCGCCGTGCGGGAGAGCACATGAGGCCGAGCCCGCAACCGCCGATAACAGAAAAAAGCAGGCGAGGCGTGACCGATCAGCCGCCGGAAGAAAAGAACACAAAAGGGCAAGAATGCACACCGGGGAAGACTGTACTTGCCCACCGGCGGAATGTTGGAAAACCCGGTTGATCCACGAATGTCCGGCAAACTACGAAGGAAGCCGAAAGACGAATGTCGTCAAGGGTTTGCAAGGGGAAGCCCTGGTCAGGAGGGCAGGTACACGCCGGTCCGCCGACCCTTACGTCCGCCGCCATCGCAGGATGGCGCCCTGCAGAGCAAACTGACCTCGGCAAAGGCAGCGCTCATGCCGCAAGGGACGCCCTTCCCTGCGCAACCGCAGTAGGAAGGGAAGTAACCGTTCGCGATGGGAAAGGGTTCACAACGCCTTCCTTAGTCGAAAAGCGGCAGTAGCCCGTCCCACCGGGATAGTTGCGAGCCTAGACGGGGCCGGGGGAGGGTTGTTGACGAGGGAAAAGAGGCGAGCAGCCGGGGATCGTTCGCGTCTATCCACGGAGTGAGAATCGTGGCGAGGCGCGGGTAGGAGCGTCCATGATCGCGACGGGGGGCGGTGTCCCGGTCGTAGCGGGAGGGTTTGTTGAGAGGCCCGGCGTGACCGTTCGCAGGAAAACTCTGGAGGGGACGGAGCAGCACCTGGGGGTCAGGAAGACGGGACGGCGAGCACGCGCCTATCTGCAAAAAGCTCGATCCTTCTAGTTCGAAAAGAGCCGGGGGGTACCATCCAAGTCGCTGGAAGACGTCCGACCGCGGAGCCGGGCTGAAAGGACTAGAGTAACGGGAGTCGCCCATCTACTTCACTCGGGGGGAAACGTGTCCGTAGTCTTAGGGGTTGGTAGTTTCCGCAGAACTGAGCGTTCTTTTTTCCCTTTCTTCAAAAGCCTCTCTTGGGGGTTTACTTCGTGTGGGTTGCGGGTCAAAAACAGAGAGCCGTCGGCGGAAGGAAGGAAAGCCCTGAATTCCCCTGGTCCCCCATAGAAGGTAGTGTGGGATCGAGCCTTCAGCGACGAAAGACGGGAGTCAAAGACTGGGTGAATGTCCGTGCTTAGGGATAAAACAGTTAACTTGCCTAGTAGACGTGTGTCCTCCGGAGGTTGTTTGGTGGGTTTTTTTGTGGTTGGGGGGGGGTGGGGTTTTGGAGGGAAGTCCTTTTCTCAGATGAAGTCGGGTTGTGAAAGTCCACGAGAGGGAAAAAGGAGGCGACGAGCCCATCTAAGAACCAGGTAAGAGCTGGAAGGGAGAACGGGCGGGGGAGCTGCTTCCTTCGGAAGGAGCGTCGCCATCGGAGCCCACCAATGCCCGTTCACGGTCGATCTGGATGGTATGACCGAGGGCAAAGGGGACGGGCACCCGAAGGATTGTCTATCTGGAGTTCTGGGTGGCGAGATTACATCGGGGTGAACGCCCCGGTAGTACGCCTTTCGGGGCTGCGATCCATAGAGGTGGAAGAGCTGCCTTAGCTCCGCTCGCGGGGTCCTAGCTGAAGAGGTGGCAAAGCGTAGTCCACTCCGTCAACAGCCTCTGAAGAAGGGTCGGTTTCCGAGCCGCGCCGTCGCGCGAAAAATCCGGGGACTAGGGAAATAGCGCAGATAGCGAAATAGTGGCGCGAATTATGCGAGAAACTGCGTACCAAAAGGACGGACGATCGTATGACCTCCCGCGCTGCGCGTGGAAGGGACGACACAAGCGCGTTGGTGTGCGCAGGGAGCAGGATCCTCTCAGTCGGACGCACTGTAACCGGGAAGATCTGGCCGGACCCCGGCATCGGCAAAGTGCAAACGGAGACAGCGAGGTGCGAAAAGGGGGGTCTGGGGAGGACGTGCAAGGGGAGGAACGGCCTTCGGGCGACCGGAAAAAAACCTCTCATGTAGGGAAAAAATATTTGTCGAGAGGCCTGCGCCTCCGGGTCGTGAGTCTGCCTCGCCAGATGAGGGGGTCCCTTCGCTGGAAAAGAATGCGCTTCACGAGGAATCGATTGAGGCGCGTCTGTCCTCTCTCCGCCGCCGCCGATGGGAAAGAATGCCTGCACAGCGTCGGAGGAGCGGTCACTGCCAGGGCTCCGGAAATCCTGGCCAGGCCGTGTCTCGGGAAAAAGTCAGGGGACTGGTTCGTGGAGCGAGGGAGTAGGTCATTGACAAGTCGGGGGGCCGTCGGCCACGAAGCTGGCCCTCAGGTGTGGCATCTAAGGGGCGACATCGGTCGTGAGCGGGGGACGACCCTGTTGCTGCAGAGACCTCTTTTGACAGACCGGCTGGGCGGGCGTGCTGTCCTATGGGGGAAAAGGCGGAGGCCTGCGGCGCAATGTCTCAGGCCGGCCATTAGAACGGACGGTTCCTCTTCGGCAGGAAACCGAGCTAGCGTCGCGAAGTTACGGAATGTGCGTCTGTTGACAGGCCCTGTCGCGAAGACGTCGCCGCACGAGAGACCCCCGAACGCTCCTGCCCCTCGGCGACACGCCGAATCGACGCATCCTTGTAGAAGCGGCGAGCCGGAAGGTGGAGGGCCGAGAACCTGCTCGAAGGCGTACGGCGCGACCCTGATAAGCTGCTGGTCCAATCCGAATCTGTCTGGCTCTACCTACTGACGCGTGAACCCGGAATGCAAACCGTGTGGCAAGGGTTGGGTGCGCTCTCTCACAAACAACTGAGATTAGGGGAGATAGATTCACAAGCCTTCCACCCTATTACGCCTGGGGAAACTGGGGGGATTGCCTGGAGGCACTATCCTTATTTTTAGGTGCCGCCGCAAGACATTATCAGGGACTCTCCTTACTCGACACAGCTTACCGAAGATTCCTCCAAGAAAAGGAAATTCCGCTTCTATATGCTATCTTCGGAGGTTAGCGGGGCGGAGCAGATCAGCACTCGTCGAGGTTGCGTAGCGCCATCTTGCGCAAAAAGGCCTTTGGCACGGCGCACATCTTCGTACACGCGCACACGGCATCGGGTTACGCCGCAGGAAAGGAAAGCCTGTTCTTCATAGGATGCGACACGTCGGAGCGCAGGCCCGCCTTCCGAACAGCGAACCAGCCCGAGAAAAAAAATCACCTGCTCGTTCGCGCAGTAGCCGGCTACAACGAGTTCGAGCGCACAAGAATTCAAGGGGAAAGGCCCCCTTCGAAAAAAACACACGGAGGGCCAGGGTCGTGGCCGACTGCAAATACGTCGACGGGGGGAGGCTACATCCAGCGCGCCAAGAAACCCGCCAGGCCGCCTAGAAAACGCCCTGCAGGAGTTCCGACCCGGATTCCGACCGGATGCGAGACGAACGGCAGGCCAAGGATTCGCCATCGAAGGCGACGAGAGACATCGCGCTCGGAAGCGAAAAAGAAGCTCTTGCAAGCGACGGCGCCGCGCAGGGCACAGGCTAGATTAAGCGAGCAAACCCGGGGACCTGCCAAATCGCAAATCGTTCAATACTGAGAAGGGGACGGTCGACCGAAGGCAAAGGAAAACCGTCGCCCCCGAAAGACGCTGACAAACGGCGCGTGGCCCGCAGCGCGGAACTAACAGATCGCCATCAGGTCCGAGGGTTCTCCTGCTCTTGAAGACACTGCCCCTCGGCCCACTCGGCAACTCTCTCGGGTTGTTTCGCCTCCCTCGGCATCTCTGTAGGCGAAGAAAAGACGTAGCGGGGGGTCCAATGTATCCTACTGCGCTCCAAGGAATTCCGCTATGTTTCATATCCACTCCCAAACTAACACGGGGGTTCCGCAGGCAACGACAGGGAAGTCGAGCTGGACGCTGCTTTGGGGGAGTACGCGTTGATCAAAAAAAAAATCTTCCAAGGGGCATCATCGTACGGGCTGCGATAACAAAAGCATACAGGAAAAACTCAAAAAAGAAGCAACGGGAACTCGACTGTGCTTCGAACCCCGATGTAGAAGCACCTACCGCATCGCCAATCTTCGCCCGGCTGCACCGGAGGCCCGAAAGAAAAAAGATCTAGCGCTGCACGGCCGGGACGCACGGATGGCGATCCTTCCACGGCCTCAGATCCGGCGCCGTCCGAACAAAAAAGCGCTCGACCTGGTTCGACGCCAAAATCTAAAGCTGAAAAACCCAGACTTACACGGCGCCCCGGACGGCGGCGGCCAAGGAGACGCAGTTCCACTTTTCTAAGGGGGACGACCGGGACATCGCCTAAGCGGGGAAGCTGGAAACTGCCTGCCGCGTCGTCAAGGGAAAAGCAAGAAAAGAAAGAGTGGGAATGGAGGAGGTCGCCGACGGCTCTTAGACAACCCGCACCCCAAGTCACCCGGCCGCGCGGAGGAGATGGGAACAACAGCGCCCGGTCTCTGCCAAACAACTACTCAACGGAAAGGAGAAAAAAAGGGAAGTCGCTGGAAAGACCGCTGACGGCCCGGAACAGACCGTCCGCCCCTCTTCGACTCTTCAACGCGAAGGACGCCGCTCTGGAAAGAACGACTTCCGCAAAGGGAGGGACAAAGGGGAGAGACGTCGAAGAAGCAGCCGACCCAGAGAGGCTGTCAGATAACAAGCTTGGTCTGCGAAGCAGTGCTCACCTCCAACGCTCTTCTACCAACCGCTACGACTAGGGCACCGATCCGGGAGGGGGGGGAAAGGAAGAAAGCTCAGGGTCACGGCCGTCGGAAATTTGGCGACGCGAGGGGAGGTTCTGTGGGTCGCGATCCTGAACGCGCCAGCAGAAAAACAGAGATCGGCTCTAAGACGAGGGCTGCTTGGGGGGTGGCCTGCCAGAGGGTCGCTCCGTCAAGAGAAGGTGAACCCCTCCATCAGACGTTTCAAGAGGTCTACTTCTGGCGGGCAGAAAAAAAAAGGAGAGGAGAGGAAGGGAATGGGGGCGGTCCAGGGGGAAATGCATTGCGCAAGATCTCTGGAGGAGGAAGTGTCGTCTTACCCTGAGCGTGGACTCTTCTGAGCGAACCAGGGGCAGGTAATTAAAGGCCGATCAGGAGTAGAGGCTGTCGGCGTGGGTGCGACATTCCGGGGGGACGCCCCACCTCCACAAGTGGTCCAGTACCCGGAACCTGGAGTGGCAGAAAAATCCCCAGTGTTTGGGCGGGGAGTCCTCTGGGGGAGGACCGCCCTCTTAAAGGAGGGATTGTAGAGCTTGTTGATCGGCCTGAGGAGTCAAAGGGCGCCTCTGCTTGTTAGGACACGGGGAGGAAAGGGGGGAAAGGCAGAAAAGCACTCCACGCGGATCAAGAAAAAAGTCCCGGTGAGGCCAACGCTCTTCTGAGATCTCGGAAAGAACGGGTCCTTTCGAGGTCAGACACCTGCGGATCTCCTTCATTAGCCTTCTCGGTCGGGGTAGTCGGGGGTCGGGGAGAAGGCGATCACGTGAGGCACCCGATCCCGAAATTGAGAGGGAATCCCGGGATCAAGAAGTCGTCCCCCCCATTTGGTGAGGGACCATCGACCTCCGTGAAGCATCCGCCTACCACCCCCTGAAGGGGAGGCTTCGACGGATGTCTACGGGGGACAAATAGGGAGGCCTAAAAGAGCGAAAGACGCGAGGACCAGGAAGGCTCCCCGACGGTCTGGGAGCCGGCGCCTCGTCGGAGCTTATCCACGTCGACCGGCCAAGGAGAGTCAGGTAGTGGTCCATCATAGAACAACAACACAACTGAATTATAGAGAGATTATTCTTGACCACTACCAGGGAGGGCGCCCGGAACTTTCGGAGGCGGGAATAAGAGATCGAAAAACGGCCCGCCTAACCTGGGGAACGTATGACTGTTCCGGCGTTTCCGCTCCAAAGGGGAGCCCGAACGCGGGCCCATACCTCCTCTCTACTAAAAGACCGGGAGCCGTTTTTTGTATGAGGTTTTCAAGGGGTAGGGGGCGAGATCAATGGATACCTTGATAAAAAAGTCGTGGCCTGTGATCGGTGCGCGACTCAGGAAGGCCACCGCTCGAGTCCCCCGCCTCCCCTCCCTAGCCAGGTGCATTTATCTACGAAAGAGAAGAGAACAAAGTTGAAAGGAGATAGCAAAAAAGGGGAAAGCTAATCAGGAAGCACCACTTTAAATCCGCGTGGAGTAGGAGACCTCTCGTAAAAACGGGAGCCGCAGCCTCCGAGTCCTAAAAAAACGGGCTGCCTGAGGCCGAGCCCGAGGACTCCCAGAACGCCGGCGATTCTTAAGGACATCCTCCTCCCAGAAAAACGGACCGTATCTGAGAAAAGGGCGATGAAAAGAGGGACCAAGGCCTTGAAGGTGGGGGGGGATCCACTAATGTAACGCTCACCAAGCCGAAAAGCCCTAGAAGACTATTTCGGGGGAGTCCTGTTGCACTTTAAAAGGCTCTGGTTTGAGGGAAAGGTCCACACAAGTCGGTCCTAACAGTAACGCCGCCGAAGCGCATCGATTTAAGAGGCTCCTTGACCAGCCTGTCATGCGCTCAGGGCACGAGAGAGCTGGGCGCCCTTAAGGAGCCCAACGCAGTATACGCTAGTACCGTTCGATGAGGCCGAATGCCCGCTTCAAAGGCCTCCGCCGAAGTAGGCCGAGCCGAAGGCACGGCGGGGGGGGAGCGCGTTAGCCTCGGAGGCAGAAACTCGGGAGAGAGCCCACTGAGGAAACGGCGTGCTCGGAGCGGGTATAGCGCGGGGAAGGGATCTCTACTGTTGCCCCTTCTTAGGTAGCGGTCGACAGCGCCCGAGGCGAAGGGAGCCTCAAGAGGGAAGGGAAGCTGCAAGAAGTTATGGGTAGGCGTGAGGAAGAGAAGAGTAGCAGCGCTCAGATCTTTTTTTGTCGAAAAAGGACGGGAGACTTCTATTTCTGACAGAAGGCGTAATCCATCTCTTGATAGACCTCAGAGTCCAGGAGGAACTGAGGAAGTCCGTAAGGAAGGACTCTAAAAAGGCACGCGGTAGAACAAGTAGGCGTAGTTGGTTCCGGCCGCCGTAAAGCGCTGGCTTGGGTTGCACCAGTTTCTTTCAATCCAGACGGGTTGAACGGCTTTTGGGGGTGTGGAAACTAAGGAAGGGAGAGGGGAAAGGAATTAAAAAAGCCGGTCCAAGGGGAAAGTTGGTAAGAGTCCCGGCAGCCGGGAGGGATCTCCCCGACGTTATTAGGTGAGGGGGGTTCCCTGGCGTCGACGGACGGAAAAAAAAGGAAGTTTCAAGGGACGCCGGAGGAATGAAACCGTTGAATGAATGGAGGGGTTTTTGTCGGGAAGTCCGGAAGAGCCCAGCTCTTCTGAAAGGAGCGCTGGAGGAGACTTAGAAGTGATAGGAAAGGAGACGATCGCGCCATAGTAAATACAAACAAAGTCCCGTTATACACAGGACGCTGATCTGTATGGACGGAGGGCGCGCCGGGGCGACGGGAGGGGAGGAAAGGCGGTCGTTGCGCTATTCCATAAGGGGGCAGAAAAACGCCCCTGTATAGTAAATCCATCCTGCATTTTAGAATGGAGAGTCGTGGAAGTCGAGCTTCTCGAAGGCGAGCGTCGAGAACCGACTTTCCTAAAGGTGCTCTCCCTAGGCCACTCCTCTGCCAGCTCGACTAATATTTCTCCGTTTGAATAGATGGAGAGAAAGGGAAAGCAGGACTTTGATCCCTGTCGAAGGATCTCTTTCTCTAAAGGCCGACCTGTCGCTGGAAAGATAAAGAGAGGCAGGGACCGAACCGAGCTCTTGAGGGCCGACCACTAGCTAGGGACCGCTTTGGCGTCCTTTCAGGAGCGCGCTCAGGGAGGGGAAAACCGAGAAGATGTCTATAGGACGAAAGTCCTGAGGAGGGGTCACGGACCGTTGCAGAAGTCGGGGGGCGGTTTCTACGTTAAGCGCTACTTCAGGAAAAGGGTCGACCTTCCAAATCGGGGTGGTTCCTGGGGAAAAGATTTGTGGACGAGTCGTGCCTGCAGGGTCGTTCTTAGGAGGAAAAATCTGCGCCAGATTGAGGGCCTGCGCGGCTCGAGCGCCTTGCAACTATCTCCGCTGGGTTGAGAAAGGAGATCCAGAAGCCGAGGGAGAACGCCCGATGGCTAAAGGGGCACGAGCGGTCGAGCTCCATAGGTTCTTCCTCAGGCTCCCGGGGACAAAATCCTGCATAAGGAAAGGAAGGGGCAGGGGCAGGGGTTTCGGAGGGACCGCCTGTATGTCTGATTTTACGACCCAGAAGTAGGGATTTGGCCGTCTGCAAATTCGGAAAAGTGTGGGTAACGAAAGGTAAGTGCTCTTTGGTCAGATGGGCGACGTTTTTCTTTTCTGCAGCTTCGACCGAGTACGCGACTCAAGAAAGAGACATGAGCGAGCGTGAAGAGGGCCTAGTAATTCGGGGACCATGATCTCTCCACTCATCACTAAAGAACATCTTTCAAAATGAGGCGGGAGAAACAAGGAGAGACCAAATACTCTCGGAGGGGTACAGAAGAGATGTTAGCGTGCCAAGAGTTCTCGAATGACTGCTCCCGAACGGAACCTCTACTCTCTAGGGAGAGGCTCTTCTTGGCAAGCCTAAAATGATAAGGGGAGAAACGAAGAGTTAAGGAGGCCCGGAGGAGGCGCAAACAAGAGATTTTCTATAAGGTCGATCCCGATCCTGGTCGGGGTGGGAGGGGGCGGCAACTCCCAGAAGCGTGCTGGGCGAAACTAGGGGTCCCCAAGGGAGAACGCCCCCGTGTTGAGGGGCCTCTCTACAAACAACAACTTATTAGAGACAAGAAAGGGGCCAGAATGACCCTGGAGGGGAGAGGCAGGGGGGGGTTTTAAGAGGGGCCTATTTTGGCATCACAGCCTTATTTTTCGTGACCGGAGAAAATCAAAGGGAAAGGGAAGGGGGACGCCGAATACTAAAGCCCAGGTGGACGAACAAGAAGAGCAGCACACTGACTTCAGGTCCGCAATTATTAGAGCTGGCGGGAGGGACCAGCGGAAGATATAAGTCGGAAAGATTTCGCCAGAGGGGTTACGGCGACAGTTCCTTTTTCAAAACGCACATCTAGTGGAAAAGGAGGCGGGAGAGCTGATTTCTCCTCCGGGGCCGCCGAGTGAAAAGGTTCTTAAGGGATTGTGAAAGGTAACAACTCGGTCAGAAGAAAGAGCCTCCCCTTCCTCTGGGAGGGACAGCACCTCGCCCTCTAGACGGAGAGGGCTAGGAGTAAAATCGAGAGCAAAGGTAGAAAAAAGCTTCACGACCGTGACGGTCCAACCAATCGTTCAAAAACGGATTTAGCAGCAGGCGTTTGCCGAAGGAGAAGACGTCGACGGGTCAATTCTAATACATGGGGGAGACAAGAATGAGGCCGAGTACCAGGACCTGCAGGGTGAAGAGCCTGGGGGGGGAGGAAGGGTATAAGTGGATACCTCTACCTCTCTGAAAGGAAAATCTCTGCCATTCTCTGGACGGGCACGGGAGAAAACGAAGGATAGCAGAGGAGGGGAGGAGATCATGCTCATTCAAAGGGGGGCGAGACTGGATAGACATAACTACCTCGGGAAAGAAGGAAAAGCTCTACTAGGGAAAAGAACCTTATCGGGACTGTTCTAACTAAGAAGTAGAGGAACCAAAAAAGAAGTACGTATGCAAAAAAGGTTCCTGTGAAAAGCATCCTCTGACGGCGATGCCAGATCTAAGAACGGCCCGTGTCGGTGACCGGAAAGGGCGGGATCAAAAAAAGAGCCACAAAGGACGAGCGGTGGACGGCCCACGCGACGGGAGGCAATGATAGGGACGGCGAACAGTCTATAAAAAGGAGCCCAAATCCCTTCGAATTAGAGGGCCACTTCCCATTGGAATCTAGATTGAGGTCGTTCGCCCGGGCAAAGCATCAAAGAAAGTGGGCAGGGGTGACTACTCGTGTAAAGGAAAAAGGCAAATCGGAAAGAACTACTATTCTTCTGGGGGAAAAAGCTCTTCCATCAGATTGCCTCTCAGTAGAAACGCAGAGGAAGGCTGGAATATAAAAGTGGAAGGAACACCCCTATTTGAGAGCACAGACCGCCAGCGCAAGGGTACTCCCTTAGAAACCGGCTAGCCCCTCAGGGCAAGACACCAAAATAATGGGGAAGGGTCACGTGGGTTAAAGACGATGGCGTAATAGAATAGGTCGAGAAGAAATCCGGGCGACCTTCTCACTACCAGAGCTATAAACCTGGTAAAGAAGGGGAGAGTTAAAGGGAATTCCAGAGGGGGTAAAACCCCGAAAGAAAAGGATTCCCCTTACTATGCCTACTCGAGGACTGGGGGAACCGGCACTTTAAAAGGGGTGATAATGAAAGAAAAAAGGGAAAGGCTAAAAGAAGACTCCCTATGAGGATGCAGGAGTAGTAAAAAAACGTCCCGCGGGGGAAACCTTCGGGTAATGGCATTTCTTCCCAGATCGACATAGTAGTCAAGAAAAAAAAAACCAGAAAAAGATTGAAGCCGGGTAACAACAATCAGATAGGTGTCGAGGAGGACCAAAAAAAACTACGCCCTCCAAGGACTAACCGAGTTTTAAGGAGATTAAGCCTGACGCCCCTTTCTCTCCGTTCCGCTGAGAGAGTAGGGAGGGAGTACGTCAAGGGACTACCTCGAAGGATCGAGCTGTGCTGACAGGGGAGCAGGAAAGATGCTCAAGACGGAGCTTCGAGACACAGATCCATTTGCATCAGATAAAAAATCAGAGAGGTGAGAACCGAAGCAGCGCCCGCCTGAAAAGGGGGAAAAGACTGAATAATTTATCTCTCTAACGTCCTCCAGGCACTCTTCTGCACGAGAAAGGATCGAAAGAGAGTAGGTCGGGCGAGAAAATCAGGAAAGGGAAGAAAAAAAAGAACGCCCCGAGAAGAAGGACCTACTATGGAGGGGATTTAGAGGCATCGGTTACGAGGGAGTCGAACCAGAATAACGTTTAGGGAAAAAAAGAGGTCTACTGCAGGGGATCAGGAAGGTCTGAAGGAGGCCTTATCTCCTGAAAAGGGACCTCTTTCCATTTCTCCAGGGGACCAGTCGGAGCTGGAAAGGGAGTAAAGGTAACACGACGGCGTGAGCAGAGAGATCGAAAAGGTGGGAGAAGAAAAGGGGACCAAGAAGAACATCCTTCTGGGTATTCGTGGTAGAGTTACAGGAAATTCCCGAGAAAAGTCAAATAAAAAAAGGGGGTCGAAAGGCAAAAGGAAAGGTCAGAAAAGAATAAAAAGGTTGGGGGGGGACTGGGCTTGAAGAGGAGGAAGCTTACTCCTCCGCGCGGATTGGCTTTTATATTCTTGGAGCATCGGCTAGGGCCCGCCGGTCAAACATCGTGAGGGAAGACCTACAGATCGAAGGTAAGAGGGGAAGGCGACCAAACGCAGAGGAGCTGTGAACGTCCAGAAAAGAGGTCCTCTTACGCAAAAAAGGTGAGGTCTAGAGGCCGGGAAGGAAAGACCTCGAGGAGCTCAGAGCAGGGTCGAGGGGTCTGTGATTCTTTGTCTGTGAGGAATGTAACTATCACTGGGCGCTCCTCAAAGAGCAACTATTCCACGACAGGGGTGAATCAAGGATAAATTGGAAGGAGAAAAAGGTGTACAGCCAGAGGAATACTAGAAACTAACACCCACCTGAGGAGCGGAGAGCGAGTTCTCAGGAGAAGGAGTTCTTCTCACCTAGGGGTGGGAGAAGCTTAGGGAAAAGTTCCCAAACCACGACGGCCTTTCTTACGCAAAGGTTCAAGGGAAACTATGTAAAAAAGAAAAAAAGACTCTCGGGGAAAAGAGCTCTCAACCCAAAAGAGTGAGGAAAAAAAAAGAGGATGAAAAAAGAAAAAGGAAGCGCGCACAGGGGAAAAGGGAGAAGTGAGTCCGAAGGGAATCCGAGGAAGATGCTCCTTCCTCAGAAACGTCGGTTATCCCGTAAGGACGGTAACGGGAATAAAGCGAGGACAAAAAGATTTCGACACTAGAGAAGAGAAAGACCTGGGGGGTGTTAGGCTGGAGGCTGAGGTCCAGATTCTGGAGGGTACTACTTCCTGAATGGATTCAAGGTAGTGGAAGAGTGATCGGGGGGGGAAAGAAAGATGTCAATAAGGAGGGAAAAAGACTAAAAAACAAAAGAGCCATGATACTAAGCGAAGGAAATTCGGCGAAGAGACCTTACCTTCGACTCTAGTAATAGACTTAATCTGGCATACGCACTGAGGGAAAGGATAAAAATCTTGGGGGGGAGTGCCGCGAACAAAAAAAGGAAGAACAGATAATAGATCCCCTTCAGTAAGGTTCCTCTTCTCCTCATAGAGCCCTCCCCAAATCCTTACCATGCCGAGGAAGAAGGAGAAGAAAAAGAAGACCGAACAAAAAAGTAGATGAAATAAAGGGGGCAAGTGTTACTGAGAAAAATTCTTTAATTTGGGGAAGGTTTACCACTTGAGAAGATCTCACCAACTAAGGAAAGAGAAGAAAATAATAGGGGGGAAACTGGAAGAACGGGTTAGCAGAGAGTCATTTCAAAAGCCGGTAGTTTAAAAGTACCCTTACTAAAAGAGGCATCAAAAGGAATGAAGGGAAATGAGGGAAGGGGACATGTAGAGCGAAGGGTGAAAAAAGCCCTGCCCGAAAGACATATACCTGAGGTAAACGGAACTCGAAGGGGGGGAAAAAATTCTCGGAGGAAAGGGCAGGGTTAATCCCTAGAAAGGGACGAAAGAGTATGCCGAAAGAACGAGACGTGCCGGTCTTGGGGTTTGAGTCTGCTTTACTAGATATCAAGAAAACGGCCTGGAGAAAGACAGAAGGTCTGAAGAAGGAGTTCGAGGGGCTGGAGGAAAAGCAAATGAGAGGAGAAAGGGGCTGTGAGGACTAGTCGTACGAGAGAGGGGAGAAAGAAGCGCTTTGGAGAAAAGGGAAGCACCTCTCTGGGGATCGTCAGACAAGGATCTTTTTCATGAAGAGGTAGATGAAGGAGAACGGCTAGCATGAGAGAATAAGATGAAGACTCTTGAATTCTAGGGGGCATACCTAATAGAGTCCCCTCCATAGGGGGGAAAAAAGAATAACCAAGGATGGGGATTGGAAGGTATCTCAGAAGGGAAGAGGGGAGAACTTAAAAATGAGTAGGGTTGGTCCTCCAGCGGTCTTCGGGACTTTGTGTGGTTCCCAATTTAGATAAAAAGAAGAAAGCGCAGGGGAAGGAGGGGGGGGGGGGGTCGGACGGAACGAAGAAAAGTAGTTGGAAGGAAGGTCCCTGCACATTCCGAACGAAGGAAAAGCGACTTGGGAATTTTTTATCTAGGAAGATTCAGGGCGAAGCTTAGAGGGGAAGGGGGGAGAGTTTCAGGGATGAGAGAAAAAATAAAAAGAGGCCAAGGGAGTCCTGAAAGAGGCTAGCAGGAAGAACTGGGTGGAATTCTTGGGTGGGGGACACTCTATTAATGCGAAAGAGCAAATCTCTTCTGAAACATTGTAGGATGGAGGGGGAAGGGAAAAGTAAGAGGGGTCCCGTCGAATGAGTATCCGAGGGGTGCGGCCCACCGGAAAGGTCAAAGGGTAAAAACGACGATCTTTATTTGGGGAAAGATTCTCTCTCCGGACAGGGGGGGCCGGGTGCGGCGTGGCATGGTCGGTAGGTGAGAATCTGAAGCTTTTGAAGGAACCTGTATATTTCTCCTTCTTCTAAGTGGATTGGAGGAAAAATCGGAGAAGAGGAAAAATCGTAGAAAGGGAAATATTTGCGAGATAAACGCGGAAAAAGAAGCGGAAATCTAGAAGGGATTGGGAATGGTAACTCCTCTCCGACCACTTTCATAGGCGTTACCGTGGGAAAGAACTCCGTCGGAGGGTACAGAGAAAGTAGGGAGGACCTTCTGGGGAGAAGAAACTGTAGTGAAGAGAGAAAAAGAGGGAGGACGACACGAAGAGTTATGAGAGGGTGGGAGCCAGGAGCTAGGGCTACCTACGACCTATTTCCGATAAAATTTAGAGACCCCGTGGGGGGGAAACTTAAAGAAGGGGGGACATAGTGGGGGAGTTTAACGTTTCAAAGAGGAGAGGGCCTTAGGGGAGAAAACACCCTCCTTATGGCTTTTTGGGATCGTTGGCAAAGAAAGGGGTCGTTCTGTTCGAGGCGAGGGAAAAGGAGGTCGTTGCAAAGAGAAGGATCGAAAAAGAGCGATTGAAAAGCATGTCCTCCTCTTCAGGCCTCCTCCTATTGGCATGCAACTATCATTCGCGTGCACGATATCGGAGGAAAGGCTCCGAATCCTGCATGAAAAGGCCGGCATGATTTGTTAGTGAGCCTCCTCCTTTCTGGGGAATTGAAACCCGGGGATGGGCCGAAAAGAAAAGGAGTGGAGAGGGGGGGGGGCCAGGGGAAAGTTGAAATCGTGAGATGGGGACGACCTGTTTTGCTTTCAAAGTTCTGGGGGCATTCGCCAGTATCATTCTATGGGGGGAGCTTGATGTCAGATGGCGATTGGAGGATGGGAAGAAGAGGGGAGCAGCACTTCTTAATAACATGGAGAGGACTCGGCGTAAGAAAAATATTCTTACGTCGTTTATAAAGAGATGGACGGAGTTGCAAAGCTGTCAAAGCCGATACGAAAGGAAAGAGGACACAGAGGAGCATCGATCTGGAGGGGGCACGCCGGAAAGAAGAGACTCCTTAGAATCTGCCCGGGTCTTCTGCCCGGGGGTTCAGGAGAAAACTAGCGGCAGAGGGAGGAGAAAAACTGGGAAGTGAGGGGTCTGGAGGAAGAACCATCCTTCTAGAAAGATCGGAAAGCGATGCCTTTCAGCAAGGCCGTCAGCACAGTGGAATGATTGTTGTGAGAAAAAACGGGAGGGGGTAGGAAAAGAGAGTCACAAAGAAAACCAGTGGGAGTCCTTGTGAAACTCGGAGTGTAGAGAAAGACACTATTCCGGGGCTGAAAAGAAAAAGGGGAATGTTCGGGGAAAAAGACCTCTAGAAGTGGAAAGGGGGAAAATAAGGGTCAAAGACGGCCTCTTCTAAACAGAGCATGGGTGGCGGAGGCAAGCCTATCATAATCTAAGTAGGTTCCTCTTTCAGTCGTCAGAATCTAGTTGGAAGGAAAGTTTGGCAAGGAGAGAACAGCGTGGAAAAAAAGATAGAAGGATTTGATAGGGTTCGCAGCCTCAGAAGGGGAAAAGGCCTTTGGTTTTGTTGTGGGGGTTTGGGTGGAAAAGTTGTTCTGCAGAGGAGGTTCTCTCGACAGGAAGCCGAATACTAGCAAGAGAGCACGACGGGGGAAAGAGGAAGGCTGAAGAGGCTTGGGAACGGAACAAAGAGGTAGGAGGGACAGAAAAGGAGGGGGAAAATCTCACTACCTGACGACCCCTTCAGGGCGAAGGAAAAGGTAAGGGAAGGCGTGGACAGGAAGCCTACTGCGAAAGGGGTAAAGTCAAAGAAGTCGGCTCGAAAGAACCAGCTAAGATCCTATTAGCCCTTCCTGAAAGCAGGTGCCGAAAGGTCCCGATATCTGAGGAAAAGAGACTCAAGAAGACGTCGCCATCGTCAGGGAAATATTCTTAAAAGAGCTATAAAAGTCTCATTAGTGCATCTCTGGAGGGTCCGCGCAGTGCGATAAAATTCCAGAAGGGAGGGAAGAACGACCAGGAAGGAAAAGAGATACAAAAGGGGGGTTTTTTGGGGGGTGGTTTCTTTAAGGACATATCTTTTTACAGGTGCGGAAAAAGGCGCAAAAAGAAGCAAACCGCAAAACTTCTGCAAACTGCAGAAAGTTGTCCTCTCGCAGGAGGGGCTAGGACTATAGTGTAAATGGGAGTTCAGGAGTCGCTCCTTCTGCAGGAAAACTCGAGAAAAAAGAACAAAGAACAAAAATCGTGGTCGGGGAAGAAAGAAGGGAGGAAATCGGGCAGTCTGGACGCCTCAGGTCAGCCGCTACGCGCCCTAGTCCGGATCGAGGAGGTAGGACTTCCCCCTGAAAGTGGAAAAGAGCGCTGGGCCCCTTCAAAGGGAGTCCGATCTGGGCGGTGGATACTGGATACGCCACGGCAGATAGGGAATCCTCGAGGAAGAATCTTCTCTAAGCAAAGGCAAATACAGAATTTCGAGCTCCTGGGAAACAGGCAGAGCACAACTGAATAAGGGAGAACCACCTATTTAAAATCAGGAGAAAAGATGAAAGACTTCGCCCTGATCGAGGCCAGAGGGACCGAAGACATAGACTATCGACCGGAAGGGAACCGGTGGTTTTTCCGGGATGGCGATCAGATGGAGAAAGGGAAAAGGCAGATAAAGGACTGAGAAGAAGAAGACTACGGATAGGGGGGCTCTCTCCGGGGAAACTTAGTGGAACAACCATCCGGAGCCCCTTACTTCCTCTTAGGGCGTGCTTCCAATTACACCATAAATGTGTATAAAGTCGACGAACTACATGCCTACTACCAGTAGGAACGAAAAGGGCCGCGTGAGGAGGATCCCAACATGGGGGGGGGGGGGGGGGGGGGGGGGGGGGGGGGGTGTTTTTTTGTTGGGTTGTTTGGGGGTGGGTTTTTTTTTGTTTTTTGTGTGGGTACGAGCTTTGGAGAAGGAAAGTGGGGGCAGGAGGAAGGGAGGCCGACGGCAACGTCGAAAAAAAAACAAGAGCCACCCAAAAGAGGAGGGAATGACGAACTGGGAAAAAGAGCCCTTTTTCTGGGAGCCAACACTGAAGCGTAACGTTCTACCTCGTGCCGTCGCTAATAAAAGGACGGGAAGTGAGAGAAAAAGGCCGGGGGCGACGTCTGCAAAGATGACGCCGAGGGTGAGAAGCGACTTCTGGAAGCTTTTGGAAGGATCTCGGCGCCTCACCAAGGGTAAAAGCCGGAGGAAGGTGCTGCATATAAAGAGCTTGTCGGAAGGGTATCACCTAGCAGCTCGTAACGAGGCCTCTACTACGAGAAAAGTCCGAGCTAGAAAATGTACCCTACCCGAAGAAAAAAAAGGATTCGAAGGGGGGGAGAAAGGGCTACGGAGGGCTTGCTCGAGGAGCCCTAGATCTAAACCCGCCCGGAATCTGCTCTGCACCTAAAGTGGCTGGTATGGGGCTAGGGGAGATCAAAGTGGGAAACCCCCGCCAAGAAATTGGAGAGAATTTCCTACTTCTGGGGGGGGGAGACTTTCATGGGAAGAGGTCCTTATCGACAGTCAGAACGTTGAAGGGGAGAAATAGGGACGGGGGAGTAGGGAAGAGGTGTAGGAAGGGGGGGAAAGGGACTGAGGGCCGAGAAAAAAGGGAGAAGGAAAAAGGTGCAGTACTAAATACATCTTCTGGAGGTATTCTTTTTTATCGTGGAACGCATTCTTTATAAAAAGAAAAAGGACCAGGACCCAAGTAACCGGCGGAAAAAAGGGAGTCCTAGACCCAAGGGGTTTTTCTTGGCAGGAGGGGAGTATCGGAAGAAGAGCCTTCTCTGTTTCGAGGGGGGAGTCTCTGACAATTACCGCGGCGCCTAAGAGGGAAGTACGAGGTCCGGGGAAGAAATGTCGACGCGGTCAGCGAAAAAAACACGATGGAGCCGTTCACGGGGAAGGCAGGTGGGAAGGTCTTATGAGGATCTCTCCTCTTTCCTTTCGAGAGATGAACTCTCTTATCTCCTGAAGACGGGGCCTAGGGAGTGGTGGGGGGGGGGGGTCTGGGACTGGGGGACTATGGGTGCTTGTTTCTCCTCACAGAGCACGCACGACCGAAGTCGGAGGGAAAGGGGCCAAAGTTTAAAGTCCAAAAGCCCGACTACAAAAAAAGAGCGTCTCTTCTAAAGGTTCTCCTGTACCCTCCAGCGACACAAGAGGCGGTGACTGAACCCGTCCTAGAAAGACGGAGGTTTCGCAAGAGAGGGGAACCTGAGAGCGAAAAGGGGAACCGCGGCTCGCTTCCGGGGACTATCTCTATCAAAGAAAAGGTAAGTGGATTAAAATATAGAAGGAAACGTTTTAACCCTGGAAAAGAGGAGAAAGAAGTTTTCCGGTAAAGTGCGCTACTGGGAAGGAGAGAAGGGGAAGACCGAAGAAGGAGGTTGGAGGGTCCTCGTCTCTAGGCGCCCAAGAACGCTTTCAAGAGACATCCTCTCTAACTCTACCGGGGGGGTTTTAACGTATTTGGAGGAAACGAGGGGGGAAAAGGAACTTAAGGGGGGCAGGGGGAACTTCGAGAGTGTCGTGGGAAGACCAGTTATCGTCCACCAGGGGAGACTCCCCCGCCTAACCATGATCCCTTCTTCAGAAGCAGATGCATTCCAGGGAGACCAGAAGGGTCGAGAGGAAGAAGGAGTAGCGGGAAAGGGAGGGGGGTTTTGGATGGGGAGGGGAACTTGGAAACGGCATCCACACAAAGAAGCCTCAAGTCTTCAAGAACAAACAAGGGAAACGGCTTCTTCAGAAGAAACCGCAGGGAATTCCGAGCAGGAGATGAGGGCCAAGATCAAGCCGCCGACCCAAACCAGGAAAAGTGAGGGGTCCCTATACCTGTTCCCTGTTGTATTGAAACTGCTGGAATGTGGGGGGGAAGAAGAATTTAGAAAGATAAAAGACGCCGGAAGAGAAGGTTCTTCTTCTTTCCGTGCACTGGTCCTGCCGGGTTGGTGGGTGGGGGTGGGGAGATGAGACGCATTATAGAGGGTAAATCCTACATAATCCGCCAATCGAGGGCCTGAAAGAAGGAAAAAAACCTGGTACCGAGGAGAGGAGGACTCGAGGACTAATTTTCCAAGTCAACTTCTCCCCCGAAGGAGGACCTTCTATGGGTACTCAGTATTTCTGTGGTCACGGGCACCGGATCCAAAAGGGTACCCAAAAAAATCAGTGTAGGTAGAGCGTGTCCAGGGGGTTTGTGAATACGGTGAATTCTGAAGGCCCGAACAGGCATTAAAGAAAAGGTATAGGCGCGATGCAGGAAGGAGAGGAAAAGGGCTGCGAAAATTGGTGGCCCTCGGTTAGCTCGGAGTAAAATAGAAAAAGGAGGTGAAAGGTTCAGCCGCCCCTAAGGGAGAGAGGAGAAAGAGATGGTGGGGAAGGAGAATACCTTCTCACGGAGGAAATCGAGAAGGTGACTCTCAAAGCTTCGATCCTTCGGGAGAAAAAGGAGTTCCGGAGGACAATCGTTGACTAAGGGATAGATGCCGGTCGAAACATGATATGCAGCAGGGATCGTAAATACTACTTCAAGGACTGGAACCGGGCAGAGGGGGGGGGTTTGGGGAAGGAGGGAAAGGTTGGGGGTAGTGGTGTTCAGGGAGTAAGACATCCTCTCTTCGGCGGGGTTGTTCTTTTCTGAAACAAAAAAGGGGATCTTCTCTTATTAAAGCGACATTCCAAAGAGAAGGCCGGTCCCCCAGGGGAAAAGTGGGAATACTAAAAGGGGGATCATCGGTTAGAAAGAAAGGGATGGAAGGAAGGAGAAGGACGGTTAACGTGACGGAGTCCTGATCCTCTCTCATAATAAAAGGGTCGCCGTTTATGAGGCGTTGTTGCCACTCTAGGAAAGAAAAGATCGTAGGAAGGCGAAAGGGGGAGGGAGAAAGACCGGGCTCCTGCTGTCACAAAAGTAGGAGAGGCAATCGTGAAGAAAACACTCTTCCCCGGGGGTCCTATATCTTTATTTAAAACCAGAGTTCGCGAAAGTGGTCGAGAAAAGGGGGAGGGTGCGAAGGGAGTTCTTTAATTACAATGGGTTCATACTCTAGAAAGGTACGCCTTTCAGCAGTCGGCTGCGGAAAAATAGAAGAGCAGATCGGAATGAGGAGCAGGGGTCCTAGGAGCTCCACTCGTAAAATTCCTCTTAAAAGATACTAATCTTTGGTGTCAAGGAAAACGCAGCCCGGGCGAAGGGGGTGAAAGGTATCGGGGGGGAACCTCGCGGGAGATCTCGGTCTCAGGGAGGGGGACCTGCGGACCTGAGGGGATAGTTATTCCTCAATGGGCGCTTTCTTGGAAGCAAAAGAAGAGCTTTTCACTCGTGGGCTAGGCGCAGGATCGGAAAAAGACCCGAAAAGAAAAGGGGGGGTTTCTGAAAAGCCCCTGTCCTGGGAGGGCAACGGACCGCCGACGAAAGTCTTTGGTAGGCACAGTGCAAGGGGAGGGGACAGGAATTCTGTTCGAAAGAACCACAGGGGGTTAACATTGAACCGCCGGGGATGGCGACAGGCAAGGAGGGGGAGGTTCCAGAGGAGAGACGTATCTAAGAGAGGAAGGCGGGGGGGGTAAGAGCAATCTCTTCCAAACGGGACTAACTCCGGATTGCGAATATATCGCAGGAGAGGGGGGGGGGGGGGAGATAAGGACGGAATCCAGCTCCGCAAAAGTCAGGTCATGTACAACCTCATAGGGGTTGACTGGAAGCTGAAATTAGGGCTTGGACAAGAGAGGGAGGGGACTGGAGGAAAAGGAGGGGGGGACTCCGTGGGGGAGAGAGTTTCAGAAAGGGTCGTGATCGTAGGTTCTTCATCTCTACGGGGGGTCCGGGGGGGAACGCAGAAACCGAGACATTCTAGTGTCGCGGAGGAAGGTGCGGGAGAAGTTGAAGAGGGACAGCTTAAAAATGAAATGAAAGAAAGAAGAACATTAGAATCGGGGAGAAAGGCGAAAGAAGGTACTAACTCAAGCAGAAAGCACCCTGCTGTGAACGAAGGATTTGTGCAAATTCAGCCAAAGCCCTGAGGAGGCGCCCTCACGAGAACGAGGATCAAAAAACGAGCTGCGGGAGGACCGATACGCTCCTTTTAGAGCTGGATTCAAAAGACGCCCCTGCAGAGGGAGTAGTCGAAAATGAAGCTGTTTCGGGGGCTTCACTCCGGAACGGAAGAGTGACTTCGAGAACGTCAAAAGCGTTGAAGGAAAAAAAAGGACCGTCTCAGGGGTGGAGATTTGGGG
>Ga0179593_1476344_pt1 | contig 21278 bp, 22 predicted proteins | sample CZODoug2_1_08_16_FD_185931 | JGI IMG/M metagenome (GOLD analysis project Ga0179593, IMG submission 185931) | Vadose zone soil fungal communities from Angelo Coast Range Reserve, California, USA - CZODoug2_1_08_16fungal (PacBio error correction) | ecosystem: Environmental > Terrestrial > Soil >...
CGGCGTCAAATAAGAGGGCTACATCTGGGAGAGACATCTCTTAAACCAGGCGTTGTGTCAGGGGAAAAAGAAGAAGCATAGTTTGTCAACCCAGCGGACTAGATGAGGATGGACGATTTGCTGTTGATCACTTGCCGCACCGGGACGCGCCAATCAAATGCGCTCCGAGCCGTAGGCTGCATGGAACTGCTCCAGTCTATAGTGACCGCCACAGCGATTGGGGGCCTGGGAGCGGTGTGACAAATTCAACAATTTCCGTAAGGGGGGAGCGGAGCGGAACCGAAAGTTAGAGACTTGAAATGTGGTGTGAAAGGCGATGGGGGAAAACTCTCTGCTCTTCCCGTAAAAGTTTGAAATAACTTGGGGTGGGGTCCCAGGTGGGGAAGACAAGCCCAGGCGAAGAACGGAACCTACGTCGAGAAGGATCACCCGGGGGTGGGACTAACCTCGGACCAGACGAAAAGTCGTTGTTTCGTCTCCGGGACAAGGTGAAAAGAGACATTTAAAAAATCGGGGGAAACAAACCCAGACCCGCGCGCACACTCGCGTTGAAATAGCAAGGGATCTTTCCTAAAGTTGTTGTTCTGCCAAGAACAGTAGGCCGACTAACCGGCGCCAATACTCCCAACAGAGGACGATTCTTCTAGCTTCGCGAAACGGCCTGCGCCTTCTTCGGGCCAGAAGCTTGAGAGAAACGGGCGGGGAGACGCAGACGAGATTCCGGGGGGGGTACAGGGTGTGCCTTCGCGCCTGCGCTACCGTAGGGGGGGGGACATCCGGCTGGTGAACCGTGTTCAAGCGCGAGCTCAAAACGCAGGAAATCAAACACCAAGGGAATCGGGGTCACAAATGCCGTGGGAGATCGAGGGGCAATGCACAGGCAGAGGAACATCGGGGCGGCAAAAGAGAAAGCATGGCTCCGGGGGGTGTGGGGATCGCGGTTACAGACGTACGCCAGGTCTCACCCCACGAACAAGTAACCATGATGGTTGGGACAAGGACGGGAGGTGCCTATGTTGGTAGTAAACAAGAAAGAAACAAATCTCTCGGGAGTAAGGGGGACTTCTTCCGGGTTGGTTTTTTGGATGGAGGAAGCGTCCGGTCAGCAGTTCAAGTCCCGAACACGGCCGTGCCCCTACACAGTGCTTTGCTTGGCGATAAGGGTACGACCCAGATAAAGTCACGAAGCGCCCTTAATCTTTCCAGAGTTGAATTTCTTTCTTAAGGACAAGTAAGGATCCAAACCGCTGTTCAGGGGCCTTCAGGATTCTACTAAATTTCTCGGGCGCAATTAGGTCTGGGGAGCCACAAAGAATCAAAACCTGTGTTCCCAGCGTTGCATAGTTAATCCAATGTGAAGAACATCTATGGTGGCAGTACTTGTAAAAAGAACACCGCCAAATCACACCTACTAAGGGGTCCTCCCGCAATACAATCCCTTGGAAGAAAAAAAAAAAAAAAAAATGAAACCCCCAAATCAAAAAAATGAAGGGGTTCTCAATGAAAAAAAGGAAGCTCGATCTCCTCCTCCGTCATAATGCCAAATAGAGCAAGACCCCCCTTTGCCTTGCGGGAAAGAAGAACGTGGTAAGGCAGTCTAGAAAGACTGGGGGAAAGGCGCGGGGAAAGGGGCGCATCGAGTGTTCAAGTTGTCTGCCATACCTCAGATGTGGTAAAGAAAACGCGCCCTCCGTATGAACGACATCATCCGTGCCGAAAAACAAAAATTTTCGACTTACTTTGGACATCGAAACTTCTTGATATACAGATGACATATGCCAGCAGGGGGGGACATAAGTTTTTTTATGGCAGTCGGGCCTAAAGACGCAATTCTGAAAAAACCCGGGATGGCCTTCCAGGGACAGCCGGGCACCGAGGGACCAAATGCGGGGGTCTGCAGAGGGCGACAAGAAAGATAGTCCGCGCCAAAAGGGACTCAGGCGGACGCTTTTGCCGTCAGTGAGGGGAACCTGAAGTCGTAAAGAAGGGGAAAAACCCGAGATCCAGATACCGTCCGCTGGCTTCGATGTGACTGAAGTCGACTATAACGGAGCGGCAAAAGGTGCCTTCCAAGGGAAAAAGCCCAAACACTGGAAAGGAGGCAGTATCTACGGGGACGAAAAAAGGGGGGATGTGCCCATATAGGGTCTAGGCTAACCAAGAACAAGGCGGGAAAAACGAAACGGACCGGAACAGACTGTCATCATGATCGCTAATGTCGAAGCATCTCTACAGGTACCGGATTAGGGGGGGAGGGCGTTCTTCTCAAAATTCCATCGGCATCACGAAACAACCAATCGGGCGGAAGTCGAGTTGCGGGACAGTGACGGAAGCTGGAGCAGGGTGCTACCCTAACAATCGTCCAAAAGGGGCCGAGAAGTGAAATCTCAAGAAAAATCAGATTAGGAACTCGGCTAAGCACTTTGGACAAGAAAATATTAAAGGATGTAGTCGTTCCTTAACACGGAATCAGGGTGGGGACCTTCACTTACAAAAGGAAAGCCGAATACGGAACTAAAGAAATCGCGTGTTGGAAACGTAATGGAAAACGGCGCGGAAACCTGCCAGCGAAGAAGATAGGGGGGTTTGTTATTCGTGGAAGATCGTCAATCTTTCCACGGGGCCGGCCCATATTTGCGGGGAGGCAAGACCGAAAGAGCCCTTAACAGAGAATCGGATCGCAAGGTGGTAGAACGGCTGGCGGAACCTCCCCCCACCGGCAAGCGTGGAGGGGAAAAAATTCAGTTTTACTAGAAAGAAGGGGAAAAAGGAATGATAGAGAAAAAAAAAAACAAGAATGAAGAGAGTTCTGTCAACTGGATTACTTCGAGAGGTGCAGGACAGGTTTCACGCTGCGATTCAGTTTTGGGGCCAATCAGCCGAAAACTTGCTGGGTCTAGCGCGGGTCCCCCGAGAGAAAGAGTGTCTGGAAGACAGTCCACCCCCAGGACCGAACGTTGCGTACGGTCAGTCCCCCAATCAGGGCCAAAAAAACCGCCGAGAAATGAGGCGCGGGGCGCCGCGCGGATTTTGAACAGGGTTGACCACTACTTGAGAGCCTATGGATACGGGTTTGTTCGTGAACGAGCAACTTGAAAGTTTGAATCTGATTCAGCGCGGACTTCCGTCCGAGAGAAAAGGAAAACTTTCGATAAGGACGAGGTGTCGAAGGATATCACCGTAAAAGGGGGGGGGAAAGGTAACGATCCAAGGGAACGAATTAGTTCTAAAAGCGCTCCGGATAAAAACCGGGCTCAGCAAATCGACCCGGCCCCGAAACCGTAATGGTGATCGGGGGCCTAAAGGAAGCCGCTGGAAGAAAAAAAAGTCCGATTTCACATATAGAACCTGTCTCCCAAATTGGCCAGAAAAAAAAACAATGAGAAGTCCCTGTCGTGCCTTTACGGGGGTTTACCGCTCATGGGGGTGAAAGGAGAATATACAAGGGGGCCGGCATTTGGGGCACCGGGAAGATCCCTTTGGGGGGGGGTAAAATACATCAGTGTCCTTGTTCGTGGAGACGTACCCGGAGGGGGCACTGTTGTGAAGCCCGGAGCGCAAAGACACGTGTCGAGAAACTCAACCTCGTGGTAGAGTTGGGAGAGTCGTTATGGGGGGGCATTCCTTGGTAAATAAGTCCAGGTAACAGAGATAGACGTCCAAAGGGCTTTGTGTCTTTTTACAGGGTGCAGAAGGAGGGGGGCCGCAACGGCAAAAGAACGAAAAATACTGGGAAAAACCTGGATCGAGTGGCGGGCTTAGCGCGTACCGTTCGTCAATTGCGTCTGTGAACTCCAGAGAAAGGAACGTAGGGGCAACAAACCGCCACTGAAAGAAGGAAAGGTTCGCAAGACTGGGGGTTGCCCCCCCACGGTCGAATGCGTATATCAAAAAAGGATGTGAATGCGGGGAACAATTTCTGCAGAATCCTGAGAGAAAACAACCTGGTAGTAGAATGCAGGGAGGAGAAATGAATCGAGGAACGTAGGGGAACCTTCGGCAGCAGCCGGGGGAATTACGAAGGCCCTGACCACGGAGAAAGCGGGGCTCCACGCAACGGCCAAGTTTTGAGGAGCGTATTTTGGGCATGAGGAGGAGCTCGTACGCTGTCTCAATAACTCGACAGGCGAGGGATCTGGAACCGGGCTGGGGGGGGTTATTGAACCTATAAATCGGTGATCGGGGGGGAGGTGTGTTTCCAGTCCATGAGCAAAAAGATGTTCGCAATGGAGCTAAACTGAAAGCGGTGGACCCGGTGAGAGCTTCGACGAGGGAGAAAGAAAGTTGCGCCGCAAAGTGAGTCCAGCTGCTCGCACAGTGAACAGCGATTTTTTGTGTGCGGACAAGCAGAGCCCACGCCCGTTAATATCTCTGCGCAGGAGGGGGGGGAACAGCGAGCTCTTCAGTACGGGAATCGAAATCGACGCGGAGCGCAGGGAGGGTCAGTAGACACAAAAGAGGAAGCGGAGGAAGCAAATAACACAGCAGTTCGGCCCCGGGTTTCTAGACGTTGAGAGAGAGTTCTTCTCTGCATAAAAAAAAATAGGAAACTAAACGACGTTAATACAGGGTAAGGAGTTGTCCGAGACGCGGCGGACCAGGAGCGGTCCTCCCCATCAAACACGCATCAAGGAAGGTCTCATATTTGGAACCGCGATGCCAACAAAGGTGGAACAAGGCACAAACAGGGCAACAGATGAGATCCACGCCTGCGTTTAATTGAGGGAAGTCGGCTGGAGAGGCGGAAAAGGATGAAACGTTCAAGGGGGAAGGTGGTGAGGGCACAAAAGCAATAAATTGCAGCCGGAAGTCAAAAAGCCGGACTACGCTCGGATATCTATGAGAGAATCCTCCACAATTGTCACCGCGAAGAGTCTCGGCAAGTGCTCTGCACTCAAGAAAAAAGACCCAGTGCGGAGTACCTTGGCAGCTTTCAGAGTCCTAGCGAACTGGAGCTTCACCGAAGTCCTGTCATCGCGGAGGGGTGGCCCGCAATGCATGCTGGGTTTGTTCGACCAGAATCGGAGTGGTCACCGTTGCCTCCACTACCTGAAAAGGGAAGGGCTGTCCGATGTGAAAAGGAAAAAAACGGTGATCAAAAGGGATTCGACGACACGTTCGCCAGGGCTTGGGTAGCCAAACCGGGGGCAGATCATGGAGACGCAGCGAGAGGGAGACGAATCTTCGCCACCGCATCAAACAAAATATAGTTCTTAAGCGAGGGGGGCCGCCACAAGCCGACGGCAAATCGCTGGGGGGGGAAAAATATGGCATAAAAACGCAACAAAAGTGGGGGACCTCCGGGTGATCCAACAAAGAGAAGGCCATCCTATAAATAGCGTGGGGGGGTGGACGTGGAAGCTGCGGCGACGGCGGAAGAAGAGTTTAAAAAATCGCCAGAAGCAGATTCAACGCTGAACAGGCAAAAAAATGATGAGCTTCGGAACAACACGCAGGTTTGAACTATCTTGAGACTGCCGCAATGGCTAGGGGGGGGCGGGACTCTCAACCACAAAAAACTTATAGGAAATAAGAGAATCGCACTCAATCAAACACGATCGGCCCACAGGCTCAAAGAAAACCTTAGTTAAGGAGTCCAGGAAGTTTCACCTTTTGCTGAGGCTGGTCGTTGTTACTCCCCTAAACATGTAAGCTGGGCCGCGCGAAACCACTGCGCAATCACACTCGCGTAGGGGTATCACGAGGGAGATGCACCGGGGCTCGTTGCGCCGTCCCACAGGGAGGGCATTTAGAGGACAGGCTTGTCAAAAAAAAAAGACTCGGATCATGCCTTCTAGGGGGGGCAGGCTCCTCTCGACGAGGAAATAAGGGGGCTACTCTTGGTGGAGGCGGCGCGGCGGGGGAAGAATAGCGGATAAACGTCTAAATTCCCTGTCACATTCCATTTTAGAAAAAAGGGGCCATTTGATAAAAAAAAACCCTGGCGGAAGCGGGTAAGTCGAAGAAGGATGGTTGAAAATCGGGGACGCTCAGTAGACCGGTTGAGTCATCCTGAAAAGGGGGTGAAAATCCGCGGAAGGGCGAACAAACCCAAGAACTGTGCTTGGAAGAAGCTTCCAGCTGGAATCCTGCCATGGGCGCCCTGGATCGAAAACCTTCCTTGAAGAGGAACAGACCGTGAGAAGATTGAGTTCTTCTCAAGACATGTCGAAGGAGGGAATCGAAGTGAACTTTCCGTGCGCAACGAACGTAAGTCCTAGGGATTGGATGTGGGGCCGGTGGCTGGCAGAAGGGGGGAAATGTATGCAGGATAAAACATCGGCCCGTGTTTGAAAAAGGGGGGAAATCGGTGAGAATCGGCCACCCACCGTAAAAAAGAGTTCAGATGGTTTACCGGGTTGGATATCTAGGGGGGAAACAATGCCCGGGACGTAGGAATAAGGTCCCGGGCTCAAGAGCGCATGAGGAGTAAATGTTGATTAATAGGGGGCGGCGTTTGACAGATTCCTCCATCAAACAGGAAAACTCCATGACACAATTTAGTTGGGGGACTCCATGGAGGGGGTTCATATTTATTAGTGCATCTAACAATAGCTCAAGAGAGAGGGAAAACCGGCGCCGAACTTCGATGGAGGGAGAAAAAGCGCTAGTCGGTGGCTACTGCCCGGGACCTTTCCCCAATTAAGGAAGGATGAGGGCTGTACCAGGAATCCCTGTTTCTGTCGTCCAGTTCCGAGAGTAACTTGAAGGCAGTAGGAACAGACAGACAAGTCCAAAAGCAAGTGGGAGCTTTAGACAGCAGAAGCGGATACGGTCTGTCTGCGCACAGCACGCAGTCCCTTTTGACAAGATGGGGCAAGGATCTGGGGGGAAGGGGAAGACCGAGGGACCGAAACCGGCACCGCAAAAGATAGGCTATGAATATTTAACTCCCTCAATACAAAGATTCCCGTCGAAGGGAGGAGTGCGCGTAGGAGATATCGGTATCCGCTAGCCGTCAGTCAGTAAAAAAAAAAAGCGACAACTCCGACCCTGTTTTAGGGTAGACAAAGGAGATAACTTTGGAAATGTCGGTTGTACTTGGGGAAAGAGATACAGAACTTTCTCATCATTTTCCCTGGGGGATAAATAAAACAGAGATGTGTCAAATGCCGCTGAAGCCGCCTGCGGAAATATTCTGATGACATCAAGCCGTGAAACGCTGTGAAGAACTTTGGCGCGATGACCAGAAACTTGTAGACCATGCGGAGAAGAAAACTCACTAGTTCAGTTGCCGTTGCACGCTCATTATTTAGGAAGTAAAGGGGGAAATCTGAAGGAAGGATAGACCGGGACGCCGCTCCAGGCCTGGTACAAGGAAAAAAAAACAGGCACACAAACAGGGGAGGATTTCGGCAGTCCATGAGAGCGGGAAACCTGAAAAGATAGACGTGGCACGGCTTTGGGGGCCGGACATTGAAGGTGAAGGGGGACGTACGCAATATGGAAAAACCAACGGGAATAGGGTAAGCTGCAGAGGATTATTCTTAAAAGGGGGGGGAGGAGATTCCATGGGCCGGCGGCGTCACAAAAACCAAGTTACTTTGAGACTTCCCACTCACAAAAAGGACGGAAAAAACAAGATCTGTCCCATGGAACGGAATAGCGCCAGCTCGTTCCGGTCACCGACCCAGAGAAACTCAAAAAGGTACAGGCCACAGTCATTGGATCCAAGTTGATCCTATATTATGGATCGGTGCATTTCAGTCATATTCCGCTAGCATCACTCTTCCAAATGAAGAGTGAAGGGGCTTGCCAGGTGACTGTGAATAGGGTAGGAAGGGTACCCATCAAGTTCGTCAAAGTCTGCTAGTCAACGTGGACAGGACTGTAGTAAACAGAAAAACAGCAAAATGTTACTATTCTCGACAAGGGGGCTTGAAACAGTAGGAGTCTCGCCAGGAAAATCAAACATAATTCCCGGGGGAGGAGGTCAAGGCCGTAACAACCTGGAGAAAGATGAAAAGAGCGTGGAAAACCATGCCCTGATACTGGGAAAGAAGGCCGATAGAAAAATGCAGCGCACCTGGGGGATGGGCAGATGGGGGGCTGATGCTGCATCGGCAAAAGGACAAAAGGGTCCCTGGGGGCCGGGGAAGGGTGAACCTCGGGCTGTCGGGGGGGGAAGGCAGAGCGCTCGGCATTGAGAACTTCGGGGACCTCAAAAAAACCTCCGACAGGGAGGTGAACATGAAGGGGGGAACATGCGAAACCGGGGACGATGACCGTCTGCGCACAACCAAAGTGGAGGGAGAAAGAGGATCCTTAAATTCGAAATACGGGGTCAGCATGTCACGCAATTGGGCAAAAAGCGACGGCCAGGGGGTTTATGTGACGCAGAATAAGGGGGTAAAAAGTGCTTAACGAGAATAACTGAGCCCAGACAGCGCGAGTTGAATACCCACGAAATGTGGAAAAGGAACGTGGTTTGTTCGATGATAATTGCCCGAATCGAAATAAGAAACGACGAGTCTGGAACGAGGCATCTTGGGGTGCCCAGATGAAATTGTGCAGAGGGGAGGGAGCAGTATGGAGTGGGAGTGCCAACCACGGAGGGACAGGTTTACGGTGATTCAGTCCCGACGAGACCGAGTCCGGGGAAAGCCCGTTGGAGATGCCGATGGTTGGATAATGCGGGCACATATAAGGCCTGACGAAAGGAAGAATTGTTACGGGTCTGGCCGCCGAGAAAAATAGAATCAACGTTTAAGCCAGCAACTGTCCCTCCCTGCAGAAAGGGGTAAGGGTGTATGATTCAGAGAAACCTATCACTTTAAAGTGTCAAAGATATTCATGTCCTCCCATTGCAGGAACTGTATTCCACGTTTCCGTGCCCGGGTCGTGGAGGTTTACCTGCTTCGGGAGGGGGGGAAACGGAAAGATAGGTAACCTCCGACCCCTTAGGGTGGGGCGACTTGAATACCTTGGGTGTCCAATCCAATTGGTCAGGTGCAGCCCAAGGTGAATGAGTTGGTTTTGCCGGCGCCGTAAAGGGACAAAGGAAGTAATCAGCCGTCCATCGTCCAGGGGAATATGGGATCGGGATGGGTTTAATGCACGTGCTCAGTCAACATTCCAAGGAAGGCAAAACCACGGACGATTATGGTGGTGAAACGAGGGCCTATCTGATTGACGCACCCTCTGCAATCAAAAAAAGCGGGTGAAAAAACCCAGGCGGGAACCGAGGGTCCCTTTATCTTTGCTGAGGGGGGGGACTATCCTGAATTGGTCGGAAAAAAGGAACCCGGAGAGAAAAAGTATGGGCACATCAGTCCACTAGAGTCCATACTGTTAGATGGGGAAATTTGATGCTGAGGGGCGCACAGGAGTGCAACATGGTCTTGAAAGGGAAAATTTGAAGGTAGGCGGGACAGCTCCGGAGTCTCAAAAGTTGGGTCTGAATGAACATCGATGAAAACCCATCTTTTGGACACATAATCCTGGCAGGGAAGATTCCTTACAAAACGGAGACGCGGAGGCCACCCAGGCCAATTTGGGGGGAGAGCAGCTATTTTGGCGATGAGGGGGGGGAGCGTAGCTCGATATACTAACACGTCAGGAGATAGGAGATTGGACCAGGGCGGGGTTAAGTCGATAGAAGGTGTTGAGAGGGGGGGGGAATTTCGGTGTCCCCGGCAACAGATGTTTGGAAAAATGGGGAAGTACCAGAGGCGGTGGAACACCGGAGGAGACGGCGGAGAGGATGGGACAGACCGATCTAATGGGAAAAGGAAAGGTCAGAGGGGAGAGCCAGTCTAACAGGAGGCTTTGGGGTGGCCAGGCAAAAAAAGGAAATCCAAGAAGGCGACGGTCCGAGGGCTAGGCTTTCCGTACCTTAGTCGGGATCAGCTCGAACAAGGCAGCATTGGAAGGTGGGGTGGTCGGGAAAAAGTATGAACCAGGACATTGACCGCGCGGGGGGGCCGAACAACACCGAGCAGGTCTCCGAGGGGGGACGATTCGAAGCGAGGGGGGCAGTCGCAAACATGCAAACCAGAAAGAAAAGGTTGCAACAAGAAAGGGAGGGAAAGGGCAGACTTGAGGAACGGATGGAACCGAGATCCCCAGCAAAAACTGCAATAACTTTAGTAGGGGAAAAGAGGGCAAGAAGGCAGCGAAAACGCCAAGGGATTTGGAAACGGATTCAAGTAACATCATGGAAACGACCCATGCGTGGGCTGGTTAGTATGCGAAAGAGGAGCCGATGAAGGATGGGATGGCACGCAAAGTACATGGAGGAGGGACAAGGACGCCACGGCCGACAGAAATGCCTATTACGTCGGCTGCTGACAGGGACAAAACGCAAGAGTAGCTCCCTAAAGAGAATGCCGGACTCGAAATCTCAAGAAAATCGTAGGAAGGGTGTTAAGAACGGGGCCGAGATCGGTCGCCGAAAATGGTGAGGGAAGGACCTCAACGCAGGCCGACCCAAGGGGCTGCGCCCGGTATAAAGGGTGTGAGCCGCCCGAGGGAAGATTGAGATGTCCACCTAACGTACTCAACGAGCATGATCCGGGCATTGAGGGGACCAAACGGACTGTCCTTCGTATGCTTCCGTGCGGGGCGGACAAGGAGCCGGGTTAGCAATTGGATGAAAACGGGAAGGAGAGAGCGGCTCGCCGAGCTTACCGGCGGCGCCCAACGACACCAATGCAAGTCGTCGGACGAATCGGAAATCCGCGAAGCCGACACCAGAGAAGGAATGATCAGGAGGAGGGGTGAAACGCGGGCATCAAGAGGAAAGAAAGCGGCCTGGGATCGCAACTCCGACCTTTATCATATAAGGCAAAATAAGAGAAAAAAGAGGCGTTTGAAAAGCCAGTGGGAGAGAGCGAGGCCAAGGGAGAGGAAACAAGCAAGAGAACCGCACAACTCGAGCATACAGTGTAAGACTGGAAAGGCCACCACTTCTTCTAAGAAGCTTGACTACACGGGGTCGGATACGCACCAGAACTGTAGCAAGGCGTCGTAGCGGATCTCGAAAAAAAAAAAAAAGGGGAGGATTAGTCAACGCAATGGCGGCTACAGTCATGGACCTTGCCATAGAGGGGGGGAAAAAAATGCAGGGTGGTTCTAATATCTAAAATATGGGGAAGGGTCAACGCTGACGATCTTCGTGGGATAGGGGCGGTTCTCCCGGCCCCGGAGCAAGCCAGAGCGCTTACACGCGAACACTCTCGCGTTATCGCTTGCGGCTCCCGGCGAGAGGTTCAGGCACTACAAGAGGTTGAAGTATATAATATTTAAAATCGCGAGAATGCCGTCGATTTGGCCGAAGCTCCGTCGCGGACGGGCAAGAGGCTGCGCTGACTTGATGGGGAGGGATTCTGTAAAGAGGCGGAGAACGCTCTTCGACTACCCGTCCTCCATGAGGGGGAAAGAAAACAGTGAAAATTGGGGGTCCATTTGGGGAATAGGCCAAGAACGGAAAGAAAGGGAGAAACGCCCGGGGTTTACGAAAGAGCGGAAAGCGGCAGGGGCTTGTCGTGAGGGGGGATCGGAAAACGGTGAAAATAAAAAATATGACGCGCGAGCAAAAAAGCATACCAGAGGAGAAGAGATTTCCGAGGGACTTCGGCTGCATTGTTACGAATGAAAGGTCGCAACGAAGTTCGGCTACCCGGAAATCTCCCAACCGCGCAAGGTCCGAAACCAGACACATTAAACGATTGAGGGTCAATTTGACGCGGCTGCTCGGGGGACTAACAGCGACAGTTGAAGTAGGTGGGGATGACATCCTGACTAGAGCCTAGGGATGCCGACGTTTTTGGGTTCTGCGAGGGCTCAACCGCTAGGATGCGGTCTAACATCACCCTCAGCGACCGGTTTCATCCTGGTACATCTCGCCACCCATCCCTGAACCTGAAAAAACTGGATCGGGCTGACATGGGTTGACGTTTGTTAAGGTAACGCACGTGAGTGCCCTAGGGGAAAGAGAGTACTGCGAAGCATAAATCTCTCTCCGTGTGTATTGAGCGGGAATCTTTTCATAATTCCGGCCAGCTGCCGAAGGGGGAAAGAAACAACTCTGAACGGTATTGGGGCTAACTTAGTGTGTGCAAAGGGGGTTATTATTAAGCGAATCATCTGGCTCAGCCTCGCAGCTAAACGACGCCAACTTCGCGGTTGGGAAGGGGTGGAGACCGGACTCTCCTATTCTTGGTCAATAGACCGAAACACCTGCCCTAACCGCCTCGCTATCTGATGTCGTAAGTACCAAAAGGCCCTGCTGTCAATCTTCTCCCTTCAGTCTCCAGAGAAAGGGGGGGAGGGAGAACAGGCGGCCCGAAAAAAATCCACTGGTTAATTTACAGGCGACTCAAAGGGGACGATGCAAATGGGGGGTGCGCCATAGCGGACTAAGCTACGAAGGGGTTACCAATTTCTCATTGTAACTTCAATGACCGGACATTATCTGGGCTCAGGGAGGGAACCGGAACCCCTGAGCACACCGTTTCGGTTGAACGTTAAGAAGCAAGAACCAAACCTGCAGATCCCAGTGAAGCCCTGACGGTGCGGAGAGATATCGAGAACAGACTACGATCCCGATCAAAGGCCAGACACAAGCGAACACGACAAAGCCTGGGCATAAGCTTAAACGTGGGGCAGGGGAAATGTCTAAGGCCAGGGTGTGCCTGAGACGGGGCTGTCTGGGATGATTGGGGAGACCTACAACGGGTCCGAGTTGCGAAGAAAAAAGCGGGGCCTACTCTAAAAGATGAATCATCCGTGAACCATGTGGACAAAGCGCGCTCCGAAGAAGGGGCAACAGAGAACAGGCGGAGATACCTATGCAGTTCCGGTTGTTGCAAGAAGTTCGAGATAGAACGTAAAATCAGACGCAATTCCGGAAGAGACGTCCCCAGCCGGCGCAGGCAGCCAGGGAAACGATCTAAGTTTTCCAACAGAGTTATTTCTGCAGGGTGCGTCCGATCTAGGCAAACGTACGGCCCAAGCGACTGACGCTTGGGCCCGGCCATACCAGATTTGAAAGTACTGTGAAGGAGCTTCCTCCTAAAAAATCACTTCCCATCGCCGCCTTCTTAGATGATTCGGACGGGGAGGATAGGGCAGTCCGTCGGCTTCACAAAAAAAAAAAAAAGTTGGAAAAATAAGATCACTAAATACACTGTACGGGGGGAAAAAGGATATACCGGAAACACAAAAAGAACGTGGGGGGGGTAGGAAGGGGAGTCAACTCAGGTCTAGGAGGTCACAATACGGCACGCTGTACCCAAAATACATGCAAGGTAAGTGACTGCCTAAAAAGGGAGAGTCGGAATGGAGACAGCATATAGGGGGTGTTTCCTGAAAAAACATGGCTGACCAACCTAGTATCATCACGTAGACTTGGAACAATGACTGTCGTACGTGTCTGGGGATTTAGCCCCAGCGGGGGTTCGGGAACCTGGCCCTACACAAGGGTCGGAACAACTTCTCTCGGGAAAAAAAAACGCTTGACTTGGGTCCTGGGCATCACTGGGGAAAAAGATTCGCGCGTCGGGAGACACAGGTTTGCCAGTGACTTAGTCTTCCCCAAAGATAAAGGAAGGAAGTTTTCTAGCCGGGGGGGCACGGGGAAAAAAAGGGTCAAAGGGAGGACTCAATATCGTTTACACATTCCTGAAAAAGAGGTAAAAAATATCACAAGTCGGCAGCGCGTTTCCATGGATTGGTTTATATTCGTGGAAGCCCATAGACGCAACAGGACTTTAAACGTGACCAGGGGTATCAAACCACGAGGTGCCCTTTCAAATGGGAAGAAGAGAATCATCTTCATCAGGGGGGAAAAGGAGATGGGACCCAAAAAAATGAAAAGCAGAGGGAGCTTTCCCCCTCGTTTTCCAGTCGAAGAAACTAGGTCGAAGCTTGACATCGAAGAAAACTGAGGGAGGGGAGTAAATAATATATGGTGAAAAGAAGAAAGCTTCAGTTCATATTGACAGCTGAAGGACCGTTGTGTTTATTCTCAGCCGAGAAAAAGGTGATGAAGAGTCTCTAGTTTCCCGAAATCGCGATGGATTGAATACAGTAACAATCTGAAACAAAACGTGAGGGCGATGAGCAGGACTCCCTCCGGAAAAGAGAGTAAAGCCGAGCGTTCGAAGAGACGTTACGCAGATCATGGAAGGTGGTTTTAAGAGAAGCAAGGTTCGGATGAAAAGGTTCAGGAACTACTCTACACGTAAACGGGATTGCGAGACTCGTCCGAGTAGTGGGAAAAAGCCGTGCGAGCAACGAGGGAAGAAGTTTCTGGGAGAGGGAGGCAAATGAGAATGGAGGGTCCATTAAAGGAGGGTACAACTGTTCGGTGAGGCTCCCAAAGGAACCTTGTCCAGCAGATCAGTCCCCGCCCTAATGGGGTCTCAGGGTTATGCTAAGGAGGGCCTTCTGGGGAAGAAGTTCACCGAATCCGTTAAGGGGGGGACATAGAGGGAAAATGTCCAGGGCCGCGATACAAGAGGCATTCATTTTGGAAACCGTGCAAGGCGAGGTTTACAGAGAGGGTTGGTTGTATCGGCTAAAAAACGAGAGGGCGAGGTGTCCCGGACGGGTTGGGAGAAAGGGAAGACTGTGGTGGGAAACTCCCTTCAGGGGCAAATGGAAACTCCCGGGACACTTGTGTTTGGGGCCGCCATGTCAAGCGCCACCGTCAGAAGAAGGGGGGAGAAATCTGCATTGATATTGGCTTGTGGGGTCAGGGAGGAGTGGCCCTTAAAAGGGACAGGAGAAAGCTGAGGGGAAAAGCGGTCTGGGGAAATTTTTCCAGGGCGAAGCCTAGAAGAAACACCAGCTGGAAGAAATCAAGAAGACTGAAAACCTTGATCGTCTTGACAAAACCCAAAAACCTGGAGCGGCGCGGACCATTCTATCAGGAATGGCGGTCCCCGAAGGGTATAAATGAACGTAGGAACACCCTACACAAAAAATAGGAAAACCATTATTTCTAGAGACCCTTGTTAGTGGAAAAGGGCGAATGGCGAAGGCAAAGTTCTTTGACATGAAGTGGAGAGGAATCCTGGTACTTCGCGCGCCGGGATTAACTCAAAAAAGAAACGGTTACCAAAGGGAAAAATCATAGACATCAAGGAAGGTCAAAAAAGGCCAAAACGGCCAGTACAAAAAAAAGCCTTAGAACGAGGCCAGACCACGTCTGACGCACCACACAAGGACCAAGTGTCGGAGTTTAACCTGTTTGGCGGCCGCGGGGGGGGAAGGGAGCGTGCGCTCTAGATATACTAAGAGCACCGTCGGGGGACCTGGAAAGGAGTGGTTTTGGGAGGGAGGTTAAAACCGATAGAACGGGGGTTGTGATCGGGGAGTGAACTGTGTCCAGGTCCATGAGCCCAGAGAGGTCCGGCAAGGGAGCTAGACCAGACGGAAACCTGGGGAACAAGGGCGCGCGGCGTCATGGGCGGGGGAGCATAGGAAAAGATGCACGCCGGCGAATTATTAAAGTAAAGCAAACATCCGAACAGCTATTTTTGGGATCGTCAAAGACAGGAACACGACCGTCCTGGAAAGGGAGAAGGGCGCCGAATAACCGCGGGAGTCTCTAAAACCGAGTCAGGAAGGGGGAAACTGAAGCGGCTAATGGGGGCACTGGGAGAAAAAACACAGCTCGGAGGGCACATCAAAACACAGCACGAGAAAAACATGGAAGGAAGGGGTCATAAGGAGAGGCAGCGCGAATCTTCCGTAAGTCTACCATAGAACGCGCCACAAAATTCCCAATAAATGGGGGGTCCTGGATCTGTGAAACATTCCGGGATTACAAGCGGCGAAGAAGAAACCAACCGGCGAGACAGGGTTTTCTTCGCCAGTGCAGCAGGCGGACCGGACAAATGTCATTTGACTCTCCAACCGGCAACAATCAGAAAAAGAAAAACATTAATGGTGGAGTTCGGGAGGCCGAAGAAAGCGCCAGATTCACATCCCGGGGGTTAAGGGGGGGAGGCACTTCGTCCCCTCGGTCCTTTCGCGCGAAGGCAAAAGCCGAAAAGAAAAGAATATCTATTCGTGGGGCGGAGGGCACGAAATTTTAAAGGCTGCGGGGAGAAGGAAACCGAAGAAGGGATCATTGGCAGCGAAAGCTCAAAAAAAGAATCAGGAAACCGGGATGAAGAAAACCGCGCCTGTTGCGAAGTCGCCGAACTGGAGGGCAACTAAAGAAGAAAAAAAAAGCGAAGAGCAGAGGGGAAGGAGCCGCTTTATTAACGGTGGGGAAAAAGCCGAACAGGGCAGGAAGAGCTTGTGACAGAATAACCTAACGTCGTTCTGTCCAGCGTCCACAAAAGGGAGAGAAGGCGGTCGACGGCACGAGTCCATTGCTTGGGCAGATAAAACACTAATAGCCTTGACTCATAGGATGAACGGTAGGGGGGGCAACGTAAGCATGATTCCGCCTGGCGTCAGCACCATCAAGTCGCAAGCAACAGAGAGTCGGCGAGGGAGCCGAGCATCGACGGCATTATCGAGAGCGGGGGGGGAAAGAGTATGTACAAAGACAAGAATCACGCTGTGAGAAAGCGCCAAGATCAGACCGGAGCCGATAACCTATCGAGTGAAAGCAAGGAGGACGGGGCCAATGCGAGGGGGCTTTTTCTAACAGAACAAAAGAAAAAAGAAGCAGAATCGGCAGGGCAGGACCACTTAAGGAAATGACTAGGCAGAAACTCACGCAGTTGGGGTCGATCTGTATCGAATCAAGCCATTTCGTCCGGTGAGAAGGCGATAAGACTCACAACCGGAGGAGGAAGGAAAAAGGAGATATCGCGCAGCAACGACGACAATGGTCGCTAACAGTCTGGCTAGGGAGGAAAAAAAAAGCGGTGAAGGCTGAAGAGCTTCCAATAAGATTGTCCTGCCAGCAACCGATTTCTGGACTTATGGGAATCGGGGAGGGTGCGACCGCGCTGGAAAGGCCGCGCTTCACTGTCACGCTCATTGGAAACTGCTGATAATGCGGCGTTTCCCTGCTCAAGCAAGAGGGGAAATGGAATCGTGTGAAGAGCAGGGGGAACCACAGAACTCTCGAGTCTCAGGAACGAGGGGTGGCCGGATCGAAAGACGCGGACCAGATTTTTTGCGCGACTTGAAGGGGGGGCTCCATTCTGGAGAAGAGGAGGAGAGAACCGCGAGGGGGCTCCTTCCCTTCAACAGGTTGGGAAGGAAAAACTGAGATTTTTCCGTTGAGAAAAGCGGCGAGCGTGCACGTATATGATCCCGTTTTGGTTGTTGAAGAAATCTGCAGAACTAAATGGGCCGGGCGTTGATCCTCGGTACACGGGGGGAAATAGAATAGGAAGGAGGAGGCGGCGAACAAAAAATCTCTACACCGAGGGGAAGCAGCACTCGAGTCTCCGCTGCGGTGACAGCCCTTCCAGGTCAGAGCTAAGGCGAGAAAAGGAGACCACAGGACGCAAGAGTCTCTTCCAGAATAAACCTTCCGCTTACGTTCCGATTCTTCAAAACGATCAGTGGACTCTACAGGCAAAGTTCTGCGGGGGCCGAGGATCTTGCGCCGGGGGGACAATTTCGAAAGCAGAACGAGATATCCGATTATGGGAAAAAGGAATTGGAAATTCGAGGGGCGCGCGGACATGGGGAGGCGGGTAGGCCAAATCACAAATACAAGGTACCGGGAGGAAGTCGGAGATCTCTCAACCGAATTCAAATAACTTACACGGATCGGGCGATGTTGACAGGGGTGAGGACGCGGGTAAAAATGGGAAAGTGGGCTTTTAGCTGCGGCATGAAGGCGAAGCATCCAGACGGAAGGGGTGGGGGGGCTCTCCGTTTTCATACGTTCCACAGTCTCCGCCTCGAACAAAACGACCAACTACAATTGTACATCGTTGAGGGTGCAGAGGCTCGGGAGGAGAAGCGAAGAAAGCGCGGGGCCTCGCGCGCGAAGGGGAAAAAAAGACACGAGGGGGTGTTTGATGGGCGAAAAGCGAAAGACTAAAAAAAAACGAGACTACTGCTCGAAAGTTCCCCGCCGCCTGTCGCAACGAGCAAAAAAAGGGATTGACGGGAGGACCAGAAAGCCCCCCCTGAACCAAAAACCGGGGGGGGGTCAATGACGTCCCGGAAGTAAAAGGAGGGGCCGTTGCGGGCAAGGCAGCCGATCAAATCCGCTTTTCGACTGGTGCGACAGCGAGAAGGGAGAGGCTCAAGGATGGAATCCTGCGCAAGACGCCAGAGGAGCCTCCGGGGGGACACAGGCGGGGGACTAGTTAATAGCTCTGGAAATGGGGGGGGGGAAGACATCCTGAGCAGACTGGAAACCCGCCAACTCACCCTAGAAAACGATTCTCTTGAATCCCGAATACACACCGGTGCAAGATCCCAGTCTCGCAGAAATTGCGGCGGAAAAAAGAAGAGGGGGAGAACGCGAAAGAAGAGAGACATTCTTCATGAGAAACAATGCGCAAACTAGGCCTTTTCCTTGGGAAGGGGAGCCAGGACCAAACGGTGGTGGGTAATCGAAATGAGGAATTGAGGGGGGGGGAGTCCTGGCAATCTGTCCTCATCGGTGCAAGTTGGGGGAAAGACGCCGCAAGTTTGAAGCACGGAGTTCGCCCGGATACCATGATGCGCCGCAATAAATCCTGCAAGGGGGGGGGAAAAAGGAAGCTGGGCGCGTAGGCCTACCTGGATAAAAAGAAGGATACGAGGGAGGTAGGGGGGTTGTGCCCAAAGTAAGAATGTTGATATAGCGCGGACAGAAGAGGGAAGGGGAAGAGGAAAAAGAGACAGGGCCGTTCACCTCCGGAGCAAATTTTGAAAAAACTTTTGGGTCTGCAAGGGGTACATCAGATAGGCATTAACCTTGAAAAAAAGAACATATAGAAGGAACCCGCTTTGGACGTCCCGATGAGCCTGTAGAAGGTAAGGGAAGGACGCATAGGAAAACAAGATAAAAGAGAATACCTGAGCAGGCGAGAAGACCTGAACGGAGCGGTGCCATGAACGCAGGGAACAAACATGAATTTCAGGTACAACGAAACGGGCACAGACAAGACTGGATGGAAAACAGTAATCGGACAGTCGCCACAGGAAGGGGGGGATACATCTCGGTGCAACTTAACGAGGGCAAACACATACCGCCGTAAAAAAATCGAAAACACAGAAAAAGGGACTTGGAGAGGGGGAGGCGCGGCCATAAGCAAGCAGCTAGGGAAGGACGTTCGGGCAGGAAGTCTTAGACGGCCAATTAGCAATCAAAAAGGGACGTTTCAGGGGGGCATTGACGGGTCTTGGGGGCCCTGGGCCTTTTAAAGGAAGCGAAGGGTCCGACACGAACAAGTTCGTCACCGTTCGGATAAAATACAGAAAAAGGAAGTCCATGCAGCTTCAGAGAACATTCTGCATCTGCACTGGATTTTTCCAGGGAGAGGGAAAGGAGCGAGGAAGAAACAGAGGTCACATTTGGCGCGTCGGACGAACAGGATCCGAGAGGACTCATCCTCGTGAAAAAATTGCCCTGAATCTGGGGAAAAAAAAGGGAGTGGAGGGAGAAAACAGCCCTCGGAAACTCCACGGGTGAGGATTGGGTTGATGCGGAAGAACTCATCGAAAAAACGTTCCACTTGTTCAAAGGGAAAAAGGGAAAGGGAGAAAGACGCGGAGACGGTGGGACTAAGAAGACTAGCGAAGCAAGGGATAACGCGATGGGCGGAAAAGCCAAAAAACCTACTCGTTAGCTTCAACCTGCGTGGTAAAAGAGGAGCTTGAAAAGAACATCCTCTCAACAACGGAAGGATGAAGGTATTTCAGATTCGAAAATAAGAAAAAGGGAACCCATTCCTCATGTTCAAAAGAAAAACGGGCCGGGGGTGTGTCCCGTCACAAAAAGTTCGACACAGTGCCTTCCAGGAGGTCGCTTAGGCCCGAAAGGTCGCCGAGTCTTGCTAAACCCCGTCCCTCTAACCAGGGGGGAAAAAAAATGGAACGGGAGAAGAAGGTTCCAAATAACAGCCGGCAAACTCATTGACTGGAAGAAAGAGCAAGGCGCCAGGGGTCCGATCAGGGCCAGGGTTGCCACAGAGTTAACCCTGTAGGTTGTCGCCCGACGCGACAAGGGAGGGGGAAAGTAGGTGAAGGCAGAAGCGAACTCCGTCCGAGTCCCTGAAATGCCCAGTTGAAGAGAAATCGAATGTTGCTGTTGTAGCACAAAAAAAAAGAGAGGGATGGTGCCCGTTGGGAACGAGCCGAAAAATGGCCAATGGGCGGGGCGCCAGAGTCCACGAGAAGTCCCTGGTCCAAAACCCGTCCAACAATCGTACTTGTGAAAAGAACTGATGCAGGAGGCAACGTCTGTAAGAAAGGGAAAAGGGGGTCCAAATGAAATGAGCTGTCTCAAGTTCTATCCAAGAGCAAACATGTTGAGAAGGGTCTGTTACCGCGGCGTCATGTGGGTGAACGAAAACCGATATGCGCCCACGCCCCTCTCCACTGCCGGGGGGGGGAGAAAAGATAAGTGGTTGGGAAAACTGAAACAGTGTCTGTGTCAAAAAGTGTGGAACGACCCTGTGAAAGGCAATTTTTTGTGCCGCAACGCCGGAATGGCAAGAAAAAAAATAATAATAAGTGCCGAACGGAGGTATGGGTCTCGTTATGGTTTTGAGAAGAGGTACGTGAGAAGCACAGCAGGGAGAAATCCGCGCACATCTGCCACGTCTATGGGTTGGGGTCTGGGGGCCATGGGAGAATTGCCTATACGAAAGTACAACCAATTGCAGAAATCACGAAGAAAACACTGAAATTCCCAAAAAGGGGAAAGGGAGCGCAGGGCGAACAATCGATAAGTTGTAGGAAACGATGGGCAAACGATATTTTAACGGAGGGGCAACCCCAAAAAGGGGTAAATAGTCCATTAGATCTCCGCCTGGTATGGGGCAAAAAGGGAAAAGGTGACGAGCCCACAGTTGCGTGCAGGGGCACTTATGATTAGGGGCAAGCAATCACAGGGGGGGAAAAAAGGCTTCAGCCCCGTGATTAGACAAAAAGAGGGGGAGGGAGGGCTCCAAATTAAAATCGATGAGACAGCCCTTGGGAAAGAGGAAGGGGGGGGATGTCAAAAAGCACTGGACGGAGAACTTGCCACGGTCCAGAGCTGGTCAAGCAAGGTCCAAGTGGGTAGAGTGACGCTAGGGGGTTGATGAACTGAATGGAGGAGAGCGGGAAGAGAATATCGAACCAAGGAGCGGGGTTTATCGCCAGTGTTTAGGGGAGGATTAACCTATAGATCGGGTGTTGAGCGGGGGTGCGGG
>Ga0179593_1388049_pt1 | contig 21277 bp, 32 predicted proteins | sample CZODoug2_1_08_16_FD_185931 | JGI IMG/M metagenome (GOLD analysis project Ga0179593, IMG submission 185931) | Vadose zone soil fungal communities from Angelo Coast Range Reserve, California, USA - CZODoug2_1_08_16fungal (PacBio error correction) | ecosystem: Environmental > Terrestrial > Soil >...
TAAGGAGGAAAACAGAAGACGAATGGCGAAGGGTCGTATTAGACAGTGTCACTGCTGAAAGCGAAGGGAACCTTGGGAGGACTCGGGGGGAGGGGGTGGGGGGGAATGAACAACTGGGTGGGGAGCAAGAAGGGAAAGGGGCGTAAGAAGGGGGGCACGCTACGCAGGGGTGAGCTCAGTTGAGCTGAGATTCAAAATACGATAAGACGAGAGCAACACACAAGAAAAAAAAAAGGAGAGTTCGGTCCTTCAGGAAAAGGTTCCTGTTGGCTGCAACCCCGGTCGCAGGACACCAATCTTTCGTAGGGCTCCACAAAATAATAAGGGAAACGCAACAAACGAACGGCGTGATCTGGGGAATTAATAGACAGTCCTCCGAGAAGAACCAGAATTACTTCCTACAAGGGAGGGAAATCCAATTCACTTCCTCGGAGGGAGAAAAAAAGAGAAGATCAACAACAAAAGAAGGAGGGAAAAAGAATAATTTATGATATAGGAGAAAAAAGGGGGAATTGAGGGGCTACTTCCAGTCGGCATGGTTCGGGAGCCGGATCTCACTGACACAAAATCAGAAAGTCTCTTTGCTTGGAGGAGGGAAGTGGGAGAGAAGACGAGCGGGGGGGGAAGGGCATATGAATTCGGAGGGGAAACGAGAAAATCCGGACGAGAAAATGGACAGGGGGGTTGGGCGAGTGCTGAAGTACTCGAGCTAAAAGAGAAAAAAAGGGAAGAGAAACAGTCAAAGAGCGGAAAAAAAAAAGGGGCCCTGCCGGGAGGTGGGGCGGGAGGCAAACTGTAATTGAGACAAAAAGAATCCACCGCGGCCGACCAATCAGAGAAGAAAGGGAAGAGGGGGGACTGACGACGGGAAGGGCTAGTGAGTCCGAGAAAGACAATCCGCTCGACAGGGGAATTCCCTGATTGCCACACGGACAGATGACCTAAATTGGCCGGATGTAACCACCGCGCGTCACAAAAAGGGGGAGGGACTGTTTAGGAGTGGGAGGGACACTGAGGGGGAGGAAAGGGGGAGAGCAGGGAGAGAGCATGAGACCTAAGTGCGGAAAAAGAGAAGGAAAGAAACCGCATGCTCCCACTGGATGAAAAAGGAAGGGGCAACGAGGGAGGGGGGATCTCTGCGGAAAGAATAAAGAGCGTAACCAGCTGGATCGCCACTAGCGCCAAGTACCGTCCTTCCCTCAAATGATTCCGGGAGGGGGACCATATTTCACTTCTACTGCCTCTCCAAAAATGTAGGGTGGGAAAGGGAGGGAGGCATTAGCAAAAAATTTTGGGAAAGGGAGAGTGTGCGATAGCGATTCAGACAAAGCATTCTCTGTTGACGACATCACGAAGCCTCGACTGGGGGGGGAGGGGGCACTTACGGTAACCCAGAAAGAAGGGTGCTTGGGAAGAAGAAGGTAGGGAAGTTAAACCCGAGAAAAAACCAAAGACCAAGGAAAAGAAAGCGCACGAACCAAGAAGTAGGCTTGGATTAAGAGCGGAAAAAAGTTTGTGAAGGCTTTGGGAAGCTGGTGAACTGCAGGGAGAGGGAAAGATTGCCACTCAAGGAGAGAGGAAACTTGAATGGAAACGCGAAAGTGCATGTTGAGGGAACATCACGCTCACTCTTTGCAACCAAATCAAAATCCAGTTAAGGATCAGAAAGAAAAAGGAAAGGCAAACTGGAAAAGAAGAAAGGAGAAGGTCCCCGCATAAGGAGGGAGGCCAGGATATCAGTGGAAGAAATAGTACATTCAACCACCATGTTACGCCCCGGAAAGCCTGGGTTAAAATAATGCGTGGGGGACGGTATGACGTGTGCGGATAAGAAAGAAGGCTGAAAGGGGGGGAAAGAGGTTTTTACCAACACGAGAAAAGGAAGGCGATGACGAATAGAAGCGGCGACGATCCCATCCTGGTGAACAAGGTACGCCGGCAAACGACAAGTGTCGGGGGAAACACTTGGCGGCTAACAAACCGGCTAAGCAGAAACTAACTGCAAGCTTTTTACAGAAGGGGGCACATCTATGAGGAAAAAGAATACAGCAGAATAACAGGGAGTAAAAAAATACAACCAAGGTCCTAGGGGGAAGGACTCCCATCAGAAAAAAAAGAATACTAGATCTTTCAGCAAAAAACAATTTAGATCAACTGGGGGAGAGCGCTTAACGAAATCCTCACAAAAAAAATTTTCAGGGGAGTCAAGGATAGGAGATAGGGGGGGCAAGCTGGGGGCGAGCTGAAATAAAAGGATGATCAAGAATGAAAACAAGCCTAGCACTTTACTCAAGAAGAAAAAACGATACAGCGGTCAAACCGAAAAACGAAAGAAGAGAAACGAAAGGAGCAAACCACAGAAGGACTTTACACCGCAAAAAAGCGGGTGGGGGCTGTCTTACAACTTAGGGAATTACAACTCAGCGATCAAGAAAGGGGAACCAAGTAGAAGGGAAGGAAAACGTGAAAAGACGACATGATGACAGACCGTAGGGGACGATCCAAAACCGATATTCCTCTTGGAAAAAGCGCAAAAAATGTAGGGCATTAGTCAAGACCAAGAAGAAAGGGGTCACGAGTAGGAAGAACCTGAGGACAGAAAGAAGGACATAATCCACTGAGTGCAGGGGAAACGAATTCGAGTTACCATTGAAGGAAGCAAAAACATAATAAGAGGGGGGAAAAAGCGTAGGCGTGTCCAATCAAGGAAAAGAAAAGGGAAGCAAGAAGGAAAAGAGGGGACAAGACTAACTTGGAAAAAAGTGGGTCCCAAAAAAGACGAAGGCGCCCCCCAACGTAGAGGGCGTAAACGTGGCAGCAACCCATTTTACCACGGGGGGAGAGGACGGAAGGGCAAAGACATTCACTTCATCGGAGAATAAGGGAAGAAAAAGCTTTGGGGGCTAAGGAGAAGGAAAACAGAAGGGAGCGGGACCAACCCTTCTGCCGGACCATGGATCAACCAACAAGAGGAGATATAGAGCCGGTTAAAAAATGTTCCTCACTAAAGAAAAGAAAGAAGACTGTAAAACCAAGAATATCTTGCGAAACTACTGGGGGACGAGAAAAAAGAAAATTATGCCTGAAGAAGAGAAAGGGGCGGGTTAGAGGTCTGCCGTTGCCGAACGCAGGGGGGGACGGACCTGCTTCTTTTTGAAAAAACACTGGCAAGAGGGAGGAGAACATGGGGAGGAGGGAAAAGTGGAATCCGGGGGGGGAGGAATTCTTACCTCTGTATTCTTATTGGGCCGAGGTCCAAGGGGAAAAAGAACATCAACCTCTAACCTCAATTCCTCTCGCTTGTGGGGGGGGGGAGGGAGGAAAGGGATGTGGGAAAGCCCTGAGGGACCTGTACAAAGGGAAGGGGGTAACCGCATTAGGGGGAGGGAAGCCAATCAGTGGGTTTGAAGAAAAAAAAAAAAAAACATAGGGAAATTCTATCGGGGGGAGGGGGGAACCACGGGAGAGATCAAGGGTCGTACAAGAGGCATCAGAAAAAGATGTACTGGGTCACGCTCGAACAGTGTGCGCGAAAGATTGTGAACGCTTTTGGTGGAAATCGTATTGACCAAAGCAGAGGGGGGGGTATAAAAAAAAGTTCTTGGAAGGGGGTTGGTGGATCGGCAGCAGGGGGAAGGGGTCGAGCCGAGAAGAGGGGGGAGTACAAGCAATCGGTTTGGTTAGTCTGGGAGTAAGTGTTCGCTTCAAAATTGAGGGAAGGGGAAAGGAGGGGAGATTTGACCAAAGCAAAGCGGAGAAGAAAACCTTGGGGAAAAAAGAGGGGGGACTATGGAATCAAACGGCATTGGCATCGACTGCGGCCATCTGGTGCAAGGGGAGAAAACAGCTCCAACTTTAAACCGTTTTAATGAAAGAGTAAGTGGAAGTGTGGGGGGAGGGGAAAGAGGGGGGGGAGAGGGAAAGAGGGAATGAGTCACCTTGTTGGTTTAGGGGAAATACGGTTTATTCTAAAGATGCAGAACGAAGAGGGGTCGCAAGGGAGGAAAAGAAGCAACACCAAATCCTGTCGTGGAACGTGGGCGCAGCAAATGGAGAGCTCTATGTGGGTTTGAATGAAAGTTAAAGAGACCGAGGAAAAGGGAGAAACCAAGGCCGGGGAGCGCGCGAGGCGAGACCTCGCCTGAGGGAGATAAGGGGGGTCTGGTTTCAAAGCGGAAAAAGCGTGTCAGTCCGTTAACGAAAAACTACCTTCGCAAATCCGTCACTGGGAAAAAGAAAGTTCCCCGTGAAGGGGGGGGACAGGACTCGAATCGTCAGACATGGAATCTCAAACCATAAGTGGGGCGGGGCGATCCGAGGAGGCTATTTCTGTTGGTGCACAGGGGAGAGGAAGGGGGATTCGGGAACCACCTGAAAAGGAGAGGGACTTGCAACCGGGCGGAGGAGCAAGGTGGTCACGAGCCACACCACGACAAAGACGAAAATGGAAACATTCGAGGGAGAAAAAGGTCAACGAATATCTCCTTGACACAGGAAAATCAGGACTGAACTAAAGAAGGCTCAAGCAGCATTAAAAAAAGAAAGGGCACCAATAGCAATTTTGGGCCGAGGAGGGAAATCAGCCATCAGAACATTGTCAAAAAAAAAGTTTCGTTGGGGGGGAGGGCGGGGAGATTTCTGGTACGGAAAAAGGAGAGAGGACTAAAGGCGGGTAAGGGAAGGGCTACGTAATGAAAAAAAAAAAAAAAGAGTTCGAGGCTGCCGCGGATGCTTAAATAGTGTGGACCCGAATAGGGTGAATTGCATCGCAAAAGCTGAGGTGGCAAAAAAAAAACATGTTGGAGAAGGGGGAAAAGAGGCGGGCACCGAACCTAGACGTTGGGACAGGTGTAGACCCATACAGGTCGAGACGGACTTTGGAAAAACTGAGGGGTAACCGTAGATGCGGCTACAGATATAATCGAGGAGGAAAAAGGATGGTGAAAAGGGGGTCGGAGGGACAGAATCCAAGCAAGAGAAGTTTAAGATGGATCTTTCTGACGAAGGGTGTTCCATCTTTTGCTAATAAACCGATTAAGAAGGAATCAAGGGAGGGGGTGAGCCGCGCTGTAGCAAAGAGAAGCTCGTGATCGAAAAAAGAATCAAGAATACAAAGGTCTACTTGTGGTTGACCGTGTTCAAGGGACCGCAATTATTATTAATCACCCCGGGAACGGAAGGGGGTTGGAAAAAGAGGCGCTCGAGGCTTTAGGCGACAGAAAAGGATGGGGGCGGCAGTTTCGTAAAGAACAAGAACCTGTTGTGGTCTTGCACCGTCGTTCGTGGGGGGAAAGGCCCTTGGGAAAGAGAGGGGGGGGAGCCATTAAACGCGGGGGGAGAGGCTCAGAAAAGATCGACATCCTTGGGGGCCCCCCTAGAGGGGGAGGAGTTGAAAAGAGTCGGTTTGAGGCCGTGCTGTAGGCCGAGAGAGCCGAAGACGCTAACAGGGTCAAAAAGAACGGGGAATTCTTATTCTGATGAAAAAGTTGTCAACCCAAATCCTAAAAATTTTCGCAAAGAAAAAAAAAGTCGTCGGGGCAGAACAGAAAACGACAAACGCATTTTTCGTGGTGCAGGGGGGAAAGGGGGAAGGTAGGATCCCCCCAGACCCAAGGTTAACAAAGAAGACTGACGATCCGGTCAGAAGAAAAAAAAAGTCAAAGGGGGAGGGAATATTTCATAACAAAGGGAAAAAACCACAAGAGGAGGAAAATGAGGGATGGTGATGAAATACTCTACAAGGGTGACTAAAGAATTATGACCTGTCCCTACAGTTCAGGGAAAAAGGAAGGCGGGAGAAAAGACGGAAAACTCAAACGACATGGAGGGGTTGCGATACGGGATTGATCAAAGAAGAGAGGGGGTCCTGGCGATAACTTCAGGGGGGTTAAAACAAAAATATCACCTGAAAGAAAGGAGAAGGGTTGTGGAAACGCGGGGGCAGCGCTGAGAATAGATGAAGAAAAAAGGATCAAAAGAGACAAAAGAGGTAAGACCAACCTTCCGTTTCTAAGTGAAAGTGCTCCAACCAGAGGGTGGGCTGAAAAACTACCTAAAGAAAAAGGGACAAATGCAAGCTTCCGGAGAGAAATGAAAAAGACGGTCCAGAAAAAAAAAAAAAAAAAAAAAAAAGCCCCAAAAAAAAAAGAAAAAAAAAAAAAAAAAAAAAAAACAAAAAAAAAAAACCTTTCTGAAAAACGAGAAGAGGTCTGTTACTAATCCAGACTCAGAGAATTCAATCACAGCATAAATTACTGGCCGAACAAACTAAATTGTGAACCAAAAAAAAACCATCAGGACTGGGGAGATGTGAAGAGTGTCTGCAAACTGAAGGAGACAGATTCTCCACTTTTATTCCTTTATTACCATGGGCTCAGCTAAAAAACGAAGAAGCAGAAAAGTGAAATTAAAGGAGAAAAGACGAGATTCGGGAAACGACAAGACGGTACCCAGAGAGAATACAGGCTTCGGTATGATATACCCAGACTGGAAAACAAGGGGGGGGGAAAAGGCGAAAAGAGCGGGCTGACCATCGTCCAAAGGGAAAAAGGAGTTGTGCAGCTTGATTTCATGCAAGTGAAAGGTTAACCAATACTCGTGGGGGCAGCTACTATGAAGCCGAAAGAGTCCTTGCAAGAACGGGGAAGACCAAGACAAAAAAAAAATCGGACGGGGGGGTCACCAGTCGGTGGGGAAAGTCTGAAAAAAGAATTACGAAACAAGGGAGGGAAGGCAGCACCAAGGCCCCGACCGGGAGCAAACGCCCCGCCAAAAAAGGGAAGATCGGTCGGGCGGGATGGTAGAACGCGGGAAAAAGTGCTATGAAAAAAGCTTTGAAAAGAAAAAAGTGCAGGGGGCAAGTTCAGTAGGGGAAGAAAGCTGAGGTCTAGTATTCTCACTTTCCGAATCCCAAGCTGCGAAAAAAAGGGGGGGGGAGTTGCGATGTTGAGCGGAGGGCAACTCTCACGACTCCGAGGGCAAAGACGGTGCCAGAGAATGATCATAACAATGAAATAGAAAAAAGGGGGCTTACCTAAAAAAAGGAGGAACATCACCAGCCAAAGAAAGGGAAAGGGAGATCAATGACGGCGTCACTCAGGCCCAAAAGCGTGGGATGGCCAAAAGGGGGGACATGTTCAGGTGGGGCGAGCGTTTGGCGGCAACGGACTCCCGATAAGGCGGTGAAAAGGGGGAGGAAACAAACGAGAGAGAAGATCTATGAATGAGGGAAGGAGGGAGAGAAGAAGAGCCCATCCGCCAGGCCGCGGACACTGGAGTGAGCAACAGATGTGGCAACCAAAAAAAAACAAAGAAACGAAAGTTGCTGAACACACGAACGGGAGGGGGGGTTTGCGTCGTAGGTGGAAAAGCGAGGAAAAAAGGGGGGTCCCAGTATGAGCATATATCCCTCCATCATACCGAGGGGGGAAGAACGAAAGGATGAAAGGCTAAAGCACAGCGACAAGAAAAAAAAAGAACTCCAGGAAAAAGAAGATTGGAAAAAAAAATGCGAAAGCTGGATAGAAGGCAAGGAACTGCTCTTTGGCCGAAAGGCGGGAAAAAAAAAAATCTCTTTTATGGCAGCCATAATGGAAGAGGGAAAAAGATAGAGAACTGGAGGATAAAAAGGTCCAGAAATCAAAAAAAAGATTACTATCGGAAAAGGAAGCCAGCATGAAAAAGGAAAGAAGGGATCACAAAACCGAAAGGAAAAGCGATCTGAAATTCTTCCACGCCTCTGGAAAAAGCACCAGGAAGGAGAGAGGACGAGGGTACACTAGGGGAAAACAACGTGAGGAAGAAAAGAACAACGCAGATAAGAAGATTTTGCCAGGCCCTGTAGCAAATGAGGCCAATGGAAAAAATTATGCGCTTGGTCATACCTAGAAGATAAAGGATAATGAAAAGAAAGGGGAAAATCGCAAGATGGAGATGAGATTTCGCAAAACCCAGGGAGGGTATTAAAAGAAAAATAATGAAAGGTACAAATAGCAGGATAATGGCCAGGACAACAAAGAACCACCAAAATTAAAAAGAAACTTACGTTTTTAAGTAACTCAAGAGAAAAAAAAAAAGGAAGGGGGAAGACGAAGGAAAGGAATAGTGACAAAGCAAGTTCCATCAGGAAAAAAAGGGATCAACTTGGGCTCGAAAAAAAAACAAACGTGTGATATTGGGGAAAAAAAAATTCTCCCCAAGCAGGCGAAAAAAAAAGTTCAACCATAAAAACAAGTGAGGGGAAGAAGGGGAAAGACAGGGAGGTCAAATAATTGGTCGAAGAAAGGACTCTTAAGCAATTCCGGTGGGGGAAACGTTAGGGAAAAGGGAAATTCGTAAAAAAAAAAAACGCTCAGGAAAACAAACAAATCAACAAAAACAACAGAAAAGGGAGGAAACAGGCGAGCAGAAGTGTGGAAGAAGCCCGGCCAATGCGGTTCGGAAAGGACCGTGAAAAGCGGTGCGGAAGCGAATTAGACGAGAAATGGGAAGGTAAGTTTTCCAATTAAAGAAAAACGGGGGACACTAAAGTCTGCCCCGGGGGAGAAGAGCGCGAAGGCGCCGCGTCGGGTAACGAAAAAAAGAAAGCTGGCGAGGAACAGGGAGAGGACAAAGCTGGATCGGTTTAAGTGGGACTGAGTAAACCTACTCTAGTTTAATATTGGGATGAGGAGGGGGAAAGAATTGGGCTCACTACATGAAAAAAAAAAAAAGAGATTAACAAAGGGAAGACAGAGCATGGGTGGTCATTCGGCGGAGGCTTTGGGAAAAAATTCCTTTATAAGGAATACCATCATTAGGGGAGGGGGGGGACAGAAGAATTTGTTTGCTCGGGAAGAAGAAAAGAGAAGGGCAAGCGAGGGGGAGGGTTCAAAGACAGAGGGAAGTAGAGCCTTTCGCAAGAGCGCAATTTAAAGGAAAACTACAAGTGAGAGCTAGCACGGCCGGTGAAGAAGGTTGGGAAGATAGACGGAACATAGAAGAGCACAACTGGAGGCCGGGGTTTGGGTGAACAACAAAGGGCCGATGTACTGAGAGGGGGGGCACAACCAAGCTGGGGGGGGGGGGGGGAAACTGGCAGAGGGGGAGGACTGTGCACGGTGGGGAGAAAGTGTTCTGCCTTTGATTCATTGCATTAAGCCCCTCTTTAAAGAAAGAAAAACGATGCTGAAATTATGCTGCAAGAAAAGGTGTTGCAATAACGGGCGGAAGAGGGGGGGGGGCCACAAACAAGAAGAGCGAAAAAAGCCCCAAGGAAAGCAGCTTCAAGAAAAAAGGTTGAAGGGGGATAGGGGGTGAAGGAGTTTAAGGAAAGGGCCCAGGGGAAGGGGAGACGCATTTGCGGTGAGGAGGGCTGGGTTACGCATAAGGTCGCGCCCAGGAAACACGGCTCCCAAAGTTCTTGGGAAAAAAAAAAATGAGGAGGGGGGAAACCGAATTGAAGGTGGGGAGCAAGGGCCTTCAAAAAGGGACACCCTGGGCTACGGACGGGAGGAGCGCGCACGGAATCACCGTCTGGAAGCTCAGGAGGGGGGGCTAAACCAATGGACCAAACGCAGTTCATTCCCGCCTTGGGAACAGAAACACGCAGAAAAACCACGCCTGGAAATGGAAAGCTCTAGGAGAACGCTGGAACTTGTGGCTTTGCCCGAAAATTACTAAGGGGAAAACTGGAAATCAGCAAGGAAACGAGACCAGTTTGAGGATGCGGACGCAGGAGGTCGGAAGGGTTGCCTTGACGGAGGGGAATCTTAATAAAAAAGGAAAGGCTTTTCTGGGAGAACGGGTAGAGCGGTAAAAGCGGGGGCAAGACGATAAAAACAAAGAAAAAAGCAAGAGCAGCAAAGGTCTTCGTCGTCAGGAAAAAAGTGCCGCCAAATCAAAAAAAAACTGACACCAGAGGAAAGAAAGGCAACTCCCAGGGTCCAAGAGGCATGAAAGGGGGGAAGGAAAATAGCACAGGGGTGGTCGCGCGTCTTCAGGTCCAAGAAAGACAGAGACGGAATTGGTCAAGGGGAGGAAGGGGATTTCTTTTGGGGAAGAGGGCATGGAAGACTCAGGTAACTAAACAGGGAAAAAATTTCATTGTCAAACACGTACGGACAAAAATAAAGGAGGAGAGAGGAAGCGATGAGGGATTGAGGCGCACAGTAAGGGGGCAGACCCAAAGGAAGGAGCGTTTCGAAACCCGGCGAGAAAAAAAAGGGGTTTAAAATGAGAGGCAAAAAAAATGGTGTACAAAATAGGAGGTCGAGCCGGAACTGGGCAACAACGGAGGGACGTCTGCGGACTCGGGGAGGAACGTGATACAAAGAAGGTAATAAAGTCGGCGTTCAGTCCAAAATAAAGGGAGTATAACCTAAAAAAAGGTAGCATGAGGGGAGGAAAAGGGCGAGAAACGAAAAATATCCTAGACAAAAGGAGGTTTCAGAGCCTAGATGCACATAGAAAAAAATCATGGCGCAGAAAAATCAGAAAAGTCCAATTGGGGGGGAGCAATGTGGGGGAAAAAAGAAGTGAGATTTCAAGTAACACAAGGAAAGTCGGTGGAAAAAGAGGAGGCGCTACGAAATACTACCCCAAAAAAAAGCGTATGTAAAAAAAGAAGGGTTGTCGTACAAACCCTGACCCTATTTGTACATAACAAGGGAAAGGCCGGAAAAAAATGGAAAAGAAGAATTGGGTTCGGAAAAAGGAAGGGAGCAACCAAAAACAACGGTGAAAATCAAAGGAGAGGGGAGTCGGGTTTAACTGGAGGAATTACGCTCCAGAACAAAGAAGACCCAGGGCTGGAGAACTGCGGGATTTGAGCGGGGGGGGGGGAGGTCACAAGAGAAATCAAAAAAAAAGCCCAGCGTACGGCACAAAAGAGACAACGCAGACCAGGTCAATTGTGCAGCTTCCCCAGCATCACACGGAGGGGGGGGCGAACAAGAAAAAACCCACGGAAGACAGGAAGGGAGAAAGCCAATTCAACGAAGAAATGGTCATCACAGAAAAAATCACCAAAAAACGGATTAAGTAGGGAAGGTGCTACAATGGGAAACATCTGAGGGAAGGAAGGTCGGAAGAAGAAGCTGTGAGAAAAAGGCCGGAGGGCGAAGGAAGACTTCACAAAAGAACGGGCGCGCGTGCTGGAGGGTGGTGCTCAAAAAAGGGGCACCATCGAAGGGAAAAAAGGAGGATGGGGTGAAGACACGGACCTCTACAGACAAGGACGGAAGTTCTGGGACCGAGGGGGGCGAGCGCGAAGTAAGACGACAAAAAAACGAATCCACCTCCAACTCGTAAGGTCAACCAACCTTCCTGCTCATTCTTCGGCTCCCACCGAGGGTGAAGGGGCTCAACCAGACAAGCCCGTCCGCCAAGAAGGCGAGAAAAAGGATCGACAGGGGTTCCACGGGCTACTAAAACGTGAACAAAAGAAAATCCGGGGGGGGAAGCGGTCTAAAGTGAGAAGGGCAGAGATTGTCAATCCCCCAAAGGAAGTGTGGTTCAGGAATAGAAGCAATGTGGGAACAAAGCGCGGCAAAAAACAAAACGCGAACTGGGTCAGTCGATCTGAAAGATGAACGTCTTTAAGATAGGAGAAAAGGGAAAACAGAACAGGGGAGAAATAAATCGGGTTGGGGGGGATGAGACCAAAGGAGAAAAAGCAATCACGGTTGATTAAAAGAAAAAAAGGGGGCTTTGTCTCTTGGAAAAAAGACCGACGACAGCGACTTCACAACTAAAAATCTGAGATAAAGGCCGAGAAAAAAAAGCAAACAAGACAGTGGGGTTGCCAAGCAAGCGAGGGACGGAAAAAACCTCTCTGGATTTGTTGCCTCTCTTCTTACGTTCACAAGTTAAAAACTGAGGGGGGGACCAAGCGGAAAAAAAAAAGAATAAACCGAATTAGGGGATGGAAGAAGGAGGGGGAGAGACAGCATCAGAAAAAATCGTGGAAGAAGGATAGCAAAACTTTCGGAAAGGAAGAGGGTGGGCCTTAAAGCCCTATGACAAAAGCCTCAAAAAAAAAGAGAAAGACGAAAAAAAACAAGTATCTGGGCCATGGCTTGGTAAGAAGCGGAAAAAGGAGAAATGGTGCAATTGAACGTGAGACAAAAAAAGAAGGTGGAAAGGAGGGACGCAGGAAGATCCCATTTACGCATAAAAAGGGGGCCGCGATTGTTCAAGTGTTGAGCAGAGGACAAAGAGCTAAAGCAAAAACCTCATTGGGAGAGAACGGATAAAGTTGTGTGGAGAGAAAAAGGAAGAAAAAAAACAGGGAAGGGAAACATCCCGGAAGAAGCGCCCCAAAGGAGGGTCTATCATTGCAGAGACTATTCGGGGCGACCTCCGGGGGGGTTTTTTGTGTGTTTGTGGTTTGTTGGTTTGGGGGTGTTCCTCCCGAGGTGGGAAGAAAAAAAAAACAATGCAAAGGGGCAAGGATTTAGACGCGCAAGACGGAAAGGGGAGGGGGGAAACGGGGGAAAACAAAAGAGAACACCAAAAGGCTATTCCGTATGAAGAGAAGGAAGGGGGTAAAAAAAATTGTCCGAAGCCAGCGACAATGGAAAATAATCGAAAAACAAACAAGGGCAAGAGGAGAAAAGGGAAGACAAAAATTACTACAACGCCACAAGGGGGAAAAGGTGTTCAAGAGGGAAAGATAAACAAACGCCGATAAAAGAGAAAAGAGAAATACGCACAAAAATACTAAAGGAAAAATCTCCCCATGTACAAAAACCACTTAACAGAAAAAAACTCCGACATATCAATCAAAAAAAAACTACCGAAGTCGGACAAGAAAAACAGGGAGGCTCAAAGCTTGGAAAGGAGGTTACTACTGTAAATGCCGCCCGAGGAGGCAATGGAAAGATCGGATCATCTTAAGTTTGAAGAAGAAGAGGGGAAGGTCGTCGCAAGAATACAGAAATTAACGGAACCAAGCAGAAAAAACCTGTCGCAAAAGTATGCCAGAAAAGTACAAACCCGGGTCCGACATAGGCGGAAAAAGAAAAATCTGAGCTTCCGGGGTTCGAAGGACAAAAAAAAATCCTAAAGTGGGAGAGGCGCAAGAGAACCCAAACGGGGGACAATACCAACGCGAAGAAAGAAAACACTGGGGGGGTTGCAAAAAAAAATCCCTCAAGGGACGGAATAAGGGGGAATGATTCTGGGGGGATAGTATAGACATCGCAAAATGGGGAACAAGAAAGAGAAAAAAATGCATTCTGCTGGAAAACGGGGCAAAAACCCAGTGAGGGGAAGCAAGCATGAAGGGGGGAACGGTGGAGACAGGAAGGGGAGAAGGGGCTAACTCCAAAAAGCCAACAATATCTCGATTTTACTTACGGGAAAGGAGGATCAAAAATCGAAAAAAAAAAGAATAAATTGATATCTATGAGATTGAAAGCCTTCCAAAAAAGAGAAAGAGTGCGAAGAGATCGACAGGATTCCCAATGTTAAGTTTCCCGCGGGACGAACGGGACCACTAGAGAGACTAAAATACCAAAGGAAATACAATTTGAACTCGGGGAGGGAAGGAAGAAAAGACATTTGGGGGGGGGAAAAAATGCTTTCCAAGGAAGGGGGTCACGGCAGTAATAAACGACAGAGGAGGCACCACAAGTCAGCATGAAACCATTTCATCTCCTCACAACACGAGAAAGAGAGGAAGGGGGTCCTGAGAGGGGGGGCCGATCACGGCCGGAGGGGTAGAGAGTGAAAAAAGGAAGGGGAGAAGGACTTTCGGTAGTCGAAACATTGGGAATTTAGGGGAAGGGAGAAGAAACGTCAAAGTGGACCTTTCTCGGCCGTGGTAAAACAGATGAGTCGGGTTGGAAGCGAACCCCGGGGAAGGAGAGGAGAAAGGGGGAAAAAAATTGATCGGGGAGGGGGGGGGGAAAGTTCTGGAAAGGCAAAGACGCTCATTTAAAATTCGTGATGCCAAGGGTTCAAGAGAGGAATAGGAAGAACCAGTGCACGGTAACACCCAAGCAAGGGGGTTTGGAGCTTTCTTATTCTTGCAAGACCATCATCGCCTGGTCTCAAAAGAAGGCATGATAACCGCATGCATTAATTAAGAAGACAAACAGAGGGGGGCACCACCGGAAACTGAGAAGGGGAGGAGCGGCGGTAGAAGGAAGAAAGTTATCAAAAAAGGAGGGGAAAAAAACTGAAGAAAAATTACTTGGGGAAGCAAAGAGACCTTTTAAAATTCATGAGAAAGAGGGGGGGGGGACAAAGTGAACTCGGGGGAAATAGATGGAAACCGGGAGAAAAGAGGATATCACAAGCAGGACAGAAGTTGGGTCCAAAAAAAGAAGCCTAATTGGAAAAAAGGGTTCCTCTCTTGTGGGGGGGGTGGGAAGTCTGGGGAATGCGGAGAAAGGTGCGGAAGGGGGGGAGTAATCAATTCTGCGTAAAACGCCAACGGCCCTACAACAGCACTGGACCTATGCTATTTAAGGGGGGAAGAAAAGGGCAAGTGGAATACAAACGATCGGTGCGGGGCCACATCGGCAAGGCGGCAAAAGGACAAATGAAAATTTTCCTGAAAGCGAAGGGAATGGGGGGGGGGTATCTGGGGGTCTTATTGCCTGCGTCCTAAAACCGGGGGTTCGGCTTTGGCAGCGGGATTATTGAGGGAGGGGGCTCCAGAGAAAAAGCGAGAGGAAGAAGAGTCGTGAAAAAAGGAAAACCATCATTTCTGGGGAGTGTCGCTAAAATGTAGGTAAAAGAAGGGACAATGGGGGAAAAAGTCAAAGGGGAGATAAGGGCCGAGAAAAAAGGGAGAAAAAAGCGGCTCGTCGAGTCATCTCATCGGTGAAATCAGGGATTAGGAGGTCTGGGGGTTACTAACCAAGGCAACGAATTCAGGCAGAGGAGGACTGATAAGCAACAACTCACGTCAACAAAAAAGCCTCATTAAAAAATTCCTTCCAAAAAGTCACTTATGTGAAATGAAAGAGAAAAGCGTAGGTCCACTGGAAAGGAGCCGGGCCGACCACATAGTGGGGGGCGATGGGAGGAAGCTTTAAAAATTCTTAATGGGAGGGAAGTTGGGGGCCTTTCAAACTTGTGAAATACAGGAAGAAAAGCGTTTCTTTTATCTGCAAATGAAGAAGGTAAATAGGTTTCAAAACCTAGCAAAATGTGGGAAGAGACCCAGGTGAAAAAATCGGAAAGTTCGGTCAAGAATATCCTTCAAGAGCGATGAAATATAGAAAAGGGCCCGGAGGGAAAAGTAGTTCCACCAAAGAAAAAAAAAACAAATGGCAGTGGGGGGAAAGAGATCCAATGACCGATAAGGAGGCTTCTGTCGGTGGGCAGGGGACGGGGCAAAGTGAACTGGAAGGAAAAAAAGGACCCGAAAGGAGACTAACTCATAGTTTGAAGGGAAAAGGGGTCAACCGAAGGAAAAAGGTCTTCTTAAGGAAGGGCAAAGGAAAAGAAAAAAAAAAGGGAGATGACGTTATATGGCAGAACAAAAAATGGTCAAAAATTTTGAAATAAGTTGATAAAAAGACCAGATGATTGGGGGGGGGGGGAAGACAACCCAGACAAAGGGAGCCGGCCGGGGGCAAAAATAAGGACCGGTTGATGGTGACTGGAAAGTCGCTAGCGGAAAAAGGGGTTGTAGAAAAGTTAAAAAAGAAAAACTTTCGGCCAGACGAAGAGAAAACCCCGACTGAGAAGACAAACGGGAGGAATGAGACAAAGGGATCAAAAATTAATACCGAAAAAAGGGGGACTGTAAGGAAAAAAGCTCTGAGCAAAAATGAAGTCATCGGAGGGAAAATCCTCATCAAATCCTTTTGTTTTGGAGAGAGTTGGGGGCCGAAAGGAGTGGGAGGGTGAATGACAACGTTTCCGGTGGAATTGAAAAAACATCAGCGAAAAGAAGAACAGAACGGCAAGAATAATGTGCGGCAAATGTGTTCGGGGCAAACTTGGCGTGAGGAAGAAGGGAGGGAGAGGTGCCACGCCCTTGGGAAGCGGAGGAGGTGGTGTGAAACATGGAAGAGGGGACCTGCCAGAGAAAGGGACATGAGCGAATCTTTGGGTAGTTTTATCATCATTTTCCGCTGGGCGGAAAAGAATCTCAGAAAAGCAAAAGCCCACACCTGGCAAAAAAGAAAAAACGGGAGGAATAAGTCTTCAAGAGGGGGGGGGCTCAAGAAAAAAAAGAAGGTCAATACCCAGGAGGAAAAGGCGTGGCGCTACCACTAAAGTAACGGCAAAGACATGGTTCGTGGCTTTTATAGGAAAAGAGAAATAACACGCCGGCAGAACCAGACCTGCGCGGACCGAAAGAACATCTTCAAGGGGAAAAGTTCGCACCGAAGATAACAACACCCGGGATTAACAGAAGATAAGAGCAAAAAAGGATAAAAGGAAAGGGAGGACCCAAGAGGGTAAAAACACAAGGAAGTCCGGGCTGGATGGCTCGGAAAAAAAGAAAGAAAGGTAAAGTAGGGCTTACTGGTTAGGACCGACGAAATCTATTTGAAGGGGGGGGAGAAATTCGGTTGATTTGTTTGACCCAAAAAAAAGAGACTACGAGTCTAAAGAAATTAGGGTGAAACCGGGCTTGGGAGAGCGTGCAGGAAGATATCGGGTAAAAACTCAAAAAGAGGGAAAAAAAATCTCCAAGGAGTATAGGGAAAAAAGTTCGAGAATGATGCTTAAGCTCCAACCAGGGTTAAGAGAAGCCCAGAAGGAGCCAAGGGGGCAGGCCGAAACCACTGCATCTGTTAGGTGAGAGAAAAATGGGAAGAGAGACATCGCGAAAGGTCCCCTATCGAGTTAGAAGAAAGCTTCAATGTCCAAGGAAACTTGGTTCCTGTAACCACTCAATGGTGGGAGGGAAACCACAGGAAAAAACACAGTGATTTGATGCAGGAGATGCGCTAGAGGGGGGAGGACGATAGGGCGAAAACAGACGTACGGGGAAAAGTGCGACTCAAGAAGGGCAAAACCATAAATTTATTAAACGGTTAAAAGAAATCGCAAGGGCTCTCTGAAACTACCGACGACACAAGGTACACCAGGGGAGAGAGACGAAATATAGAAAGAGACAGCCTCCCCAAGAAAGGGAAAATTACGCGAAAAGGGAGCCAGACTTAAACCCGTGGGAGAGGGGGAAACTTTGCAAAAACTGCTTTGTGGACCCAATCAGCGGAGGGGGTGCGAAAAAGCACCCGAAGTCGGGGCGGGGAAAAAAAGAGTACTATAACAAAGGAAAAAAGCGATTATGGTTCAGGGAGGTGCGAAAAGGAACTGAATCTAGGGAAAACGAGCGTGCGTTTCCATAAAAAATGGCCCACCCACAAAAGATCAAAAAGAAAGAGAAAGCAAGGTCCCGAGAGAGGGAGGGAAAAGACGCGGAAGAAGGGGCTATTGGGTCGGCAATGGTAAATTGGAAACCCGAAAATCAGGGTGCCTCGTTAAGTCAAGACTATTCGCTAACTTACTGGGCGGCAGAAGGGGCTTTGGAACGGCGTGAAATGCACCGACTCTTGGGCAGACAGGGAAAAAAAAAAGATCATGGAGGGGAAGAAAGAAATAGAAAAGAAGGGAAAAAGAAGAAAGCTACAGCCGAAAGAAGGAGGGAAACAATGTCCATAATAATTCTTAAGGGAGTCAGGACCACTACCATTTCCCGCAACAGAAAGTAAAAGAATCAAAATCTTTTCTGGCGGAGGGGGGCGATCCAAAAAAAGCTGGAAGTTACAGGATAAAAACAGACAGAACGCCGGGAAAAAATGACGATTAAAGAGCTAGAACAAAATTGAGCCCAGGACAGAAGGCAAGGCGAAAAGGGGAAGATCAATGCAATGGAGCTAACACAGGAGAAAAAATTTCTGCAAAACGAAAGGGAAAAAGGGGTGCGGAAAAGGGAGCAGCGGCGAACACGCAGCTGGAGAAAAATACTAACAGTAAAAAGCAGGAAAAAGAAAGGTCCTCGAAAAATGACACAAAAGCGAAAACAAAAGAAGTTCGCGACTGCTCAATTAGGACCGGGGGGCGGGGGGGGGGGGGGGGGGGGGGGATGTGCGAATCAAACCTAGGGAAGCACCTGATAATTTCCGGGGAGGCAGCAAGTAAAACAGTCTTATAGAAGCTTGGAGGGCGAGGAAAGAGAAAAGATAAAAAGCGAAGTTCTAACAAAGAGAACCCCACTGACCTCTGGAAAAACAAAACCCCGCTAAACACTCAGAAAGTCTGCCACGTACGTCTATGGACCAAAAAAAGCAACAAAACGTGAGAAGAGGAAAGCGCTAGGACAAAATAGGAGGGACCAAAAGGGGGCACCGAATAAACTCTGCAAGAGAAAAAAAAGAAATATCTCTCAATCAATAGACACCTGGGAACCAAGATAGGGCGGATCCAAAGGAAAAAAGGGAAGGTCAGATGTCGCAAAGGGGGCGCAAACGGAGGAGGGGCCCAAGAAAATAAGTCGGAGGAACGGTGCGACATATAATGCAATGGTTACACAAAGAGAAGGAGAAAGCCAAAAAAGGATCAGAAGGAATGTTGTCCGTTAGGGGATGTAGTAGCATTGCGAAAAATTGAAAGAACAAACGAGACTGCAAAAAGAGAAAAATAGGAATGAAAGGCCTCAAAAGAAAGCAAAAAACTTGAGAAAAAATTTTGCACATACACCCGCTAAACCGGGAACAACGAGACGAAAAAAAGAGCTACCAACGAAGAAACCCAATAAACACGCGTGCAGTGAGTCATGAAGACATAAAAGGAGGACGTTTCCAAAAGGAAAAAAGGGGTTTTCAAAGATTAAGAGAGTAACCCACCAAAGAGAGGAACAGAAGATCGGATTGAAGAGAGAGATACACTTGGTGAAAGCAGAAGGTTAGGAAAACTGCTTTTCAAGCACGTGAAAACAAAGAAAAAAAGACTTCGACAGGAAGTGAAAGGTCTTGTCCAACGAACTAGGGGAAAAAAACGACCAATTTTTTACATCTCGGTTTCCAAGCATGAGGAGGGTGGAACGCCAGAAAAAAAAGGAAGCTGGCGCGAGACTTTGGGAATTCGCAGCTGACGTGGCTTGGAAGGGGATGGGGAAAGGTCTACAAGGGGGGGAGGGAAAGGGGATTGTCTATTCAGGGAGGACAGTTTGAACTATATACACAGAAGAAAAAAACATAAATCACAGATCATTGTTGGGATTCAGGAGAGGGGGGGCAAGTAGGAAGGGAACCACCTCTGATAACAGCTTAAGGGAAGCCCACAAGGGGTTTGAGAACCGGGATGCGAATCGCAGAGCGGGGAGGGGATTCTTGAAGTTATCTTGGGGCAAAAACCTCCAGCGCAAAAGGCGGGAAAACATGACTTTCACTCAAGACCTGGAAACATGCTTGAAAAAAGGAAAGAAGGAAGTTCGTGACTAAGGGGGACATCAGAAACGTCAAGAAGAGACACAAATCTTTCTTTGGGGTTCAATAGCAAATTAATCCTTTTCAGAATGTCGAAAGGAAAGACGAGAGGGGGGGCTTTTGCTAGCTGAATTCAGGGGGTGGGAATGACAGGCGAAGGAAGGGGAGGGGGAGTATCTTTGAAAAAAGGGAGATTGTTTAAGAAATCGGGGAAAAGACAGAAACCTTGGACAAGATGCAGTTCTGTCAGCAACGCTAATTCTGACAAAATAGAAAGGGGAAAAAGCCCACGTCTACTAGACAGCAGTTTACATCAAGAAAGGGAGGGGAAGAGGGGAGGTTCTGGGGCGGAGCAGTTTCAGGAAGAAAGAAAAAAGGAGGGTTTCAGTTGAAGAGGGGGGGGGTGGGATTCTCTCGACAAAAGGACCAGCGCCACACAAAAATTAACGGTTGGCAGGGGGACGAAGCAAGGAGAGTGGTTGCCGAAAGGGGGGGAGGGGTTTAGAGGGCACAATGGGACCGAGGTCACTTACAACCTGGGCTAACAGAGTGCTAGCAGAGGATTCGTAATCGCCGGCAACGGTAGGGGTGTTAAGAGGAAACAGGGAAAAAGGGAAGAAGGCAGCGCAACTACTCTCCGAAACGCCTGACGGGAAGATACTCATTAACAAAAAAAAGGAACCTGGAAAAGGAGAGTCTACGAATATGCTTCACTGGACCAGAAGGAAAAAAGTATTGGGACGTTGGGGAGGGAGGCGGTCGGGGCTCTTGTAAAAGGGGGAAGTTTGAGATTAACCTTTATTCTACGCAATTAACTGAATTTTATGGGGGGGGGGAAAGCAGAGAGGAGCGTGACTTTGTGAAGACCGTAAAAAACCCCAGAAAAATTTGCGCTCGAGGTCAGAAGATTTCTCGCCTACGAGGACTTTCATTCACCACGAATCACCTTGCTACAACGGAAATAAAACGAAAAGATCCTTCAACAAAAGACCATAGCAACCTTTTGGAAACAGGCGGATTCAATCAAAGCCAGAGTACTTAACGGGGGGAGGGAAGGGGTTCTTCGCATGTTGTCGGGTTAGAGGTGACAGAAATCTCGTACTACAGCAAAATGTTTCAGGGAAAGGGCTCACCTACGTGGGGGGGAAAAAGAAGAGTTCGAGGCGTCAGGCTGATTGCTGGAAGAGGGAAGAAAGTATGGTAAAAAAGGGGGATGGGAAAATTGAGAGGGGGGAAAAAGCGATGGGAAGTTTGAGTCAGTTGCAGAAAGCACAAAGAAGAGGAAGTGTAAGAAGGGGACCCAAGTCTTCAGGGGAGGGGGGGACAACGTGGGCAAAATCTGGGAAAGGAGGCCCGGGCAGACTTAGAAGGGAGGGAAAGATAAAGAGAAAATAGCGTCGGTCGTGGGGACGAGCGACAAAACCAAAAGACAGCCGGTGAATCAAAGGGAGAAGCGGCGTGGGGGGAGGACACATGGGGACGTAAAAGAAAAAACAAGAGTCATGGGTTTCTGCGAAACTCACTTCGCATCAAGTAACAGCGAGCCACTCGGCATCAAAGGAAAGAACATGTCCGATCAGGTTTTGTGGACCGCTTTGGAAAAAAAAAAGAAGGAAGGGGGGAGTTGGGGATTGAAAGTTGGAAGAGGGGTGTGGTTTACAAGAGGGGGAAAACGACTTCCTGAGCATACCGCCGGGGGGGGAGGAAGGTTTCAGGAGAAGACGATTGTCATCGATCCTGGGATGCGAATGCAACCATTGTAGAGGAAGAGGAAGGGAGGGGTCAAAGGAATAACACGTTGTGTAAAGAAAAAAGGAAACCCGTAAGGGGAAAAAAGCCTTTTTGTTATCTAGGGGGGAGACGATGGGGGATAACTCGATACTCCGCAGAACGCA
>Ga0179593_1611002_pt1 | contig 21277 bp, 24 predicted proteins | sample CZODoug2_1_08_16_FD_185931 | JGI IMG/M metagenome (GOLD analysis project Ga0179593, IMG submission 185931) | Vadose zone soil fungal communities from Angelo Coast Range Reserve, California, USA - CZODoug2_1_08_16fungal (PacBio error correction) | ecosystem: Environmental > Terrestrial > Soil >...
TCTTGAATTAAGGGAAAGGGGAAAAAAACAAAGCGCTAAAAGAGGGGAGGCCATGAGAGCGGGGGGGTAATGTCGAACCGATGGGGAGCATCCTGAAAAGGTTTGGGGGGTGCACCAAAATCGAGGAAGAAAATCAGGGGTCGATAGGAAAATCAAAGAAATCGTATCCCGTAGGAGAGGGAGGAAGTGCAAGAAAAGAAACCCGGAGGGGCATAAAAAAAGGGCGGAACAAGGGTCCAGCGAGGGAAGTTTCAAAGGTCCGAAACGACCCGCGCTTGACATGCGAAAACGGACCTAGGGAAAATCCGGACGGAAAATCCAAGCAGAAAATAAAAAAAAAACAAGCGCAGAAATCCTAAGCAAACATGTCCTACGAAGGGGAGGACAATTTCAAAGGAAAAGCTTACACAACTTAGGGGGAGACCTGCAAAAAGGCAATGTGACAGGAGATATACCGAATAAGACGAAAGCATGTGGAAAAAAGAGATTTGTCGAACACGCATAGGGAGGAGAAAGAAACTTCGCAAGAACTAGACGACAGTATCCTTGGACTAAAGAAAGCGAGGCCTCTAGTTGGAAAGCTTCCTTAGTGGAAATGGAGGTCAAAGAGATCGGCCTAAAACCGCGACTAGAAAATGACCAACAAGAATTTCGAATGAAGAGACGGGAACGACTCCCTGACCATCAAGAGGAAAATCCGAAAACCAAGGTCAAAAGGGTACAATAGCTCAAGGGCAAAAAATGGGGTGGCCGGTTAAGAAACAGCGTGAAGGCCGACAACCAAGATTTGGTCCGGGAAAGGTCGGCTCAGGAAAGGAAAGAAGATACCAGGGGTCCGGTGAAGAAAAAAAATATCGAATAAGAAGCGTACGCCGGACACAGAAATAAGACGCATCTTTCAAGGGGGGAAATTTCGCACAAGAGGGGGTACGGGGGCCAAAGAAGGGATGCAATCGAAATAGCCAGGAGCATATGAAAAGAGGAGATCCAGGAAACGGAGTTTCGGGAAAAAAAGAGAAGCTTCTCGGGGTAGAAAGAAAATCTCCGTCTGGGAGCGTGACACTCTCTTCCGGGAAAATAAACCCTTGTGACAGAGCGTCTGTTCTAAAAAGAATCTTTAGAATAGATAAAAGCATTGCCAGAAGAAAGGAGAAACGCCGATTAACTCCGAAAATGGAAAACATGTAGGGGGGCGGAGGGGAAGCGTCTAAGTTCACGTTTAGGAAAAACGCAAAACGAGTCACTGGCGAACAGCCGAGAGTATGAAGGCGTTCTCACAACAATGAGAAAAGAAAAACCACGGACACCGGGCTGAGAAGGGGGGGTAAGGATCTGCTTCCCTACATCAAGGTAAAGGGAGGGTGGGCTCGGGAAAGGAGGATGCGAACCCAGAAAGCATCAGGGAAAAGTTTTAACAAAAAATTCTGAAAGGAGTCTTTTAATCGGAAAGGGGAGGGACGCTCGGTGGAAGAAAAGACGTTGGGGACCATTACAGTAGATCTGAGGGAGCACCCCGGGAGCAAGAAGGTCGTATAACGAATAGGGGGAAAATAAATTGAACCGAAGGCCCCGGAAACTTAAAAGAAAATGTCCCCCCCCACAGCCGCTGGGGGATCAACGAAACCTCAACGAGGGAAGAATCTCAAAAAGGGAGTAAAAGTGCAAAGGAGGAGGAAGGCCTTCGAAGGGAAAATTGTTCCCGGAGATGGGAAGAGAGATCAGGCCCTGGAAACCCGCAGGAACGTTTAAAACGGGTCACGGCTGTTTCGAGCAAAGGCGGAACGAGGCACAGGAAAAGGGGAGGACCCATACGAAACTTCACCTGGGAAGTAATAGAAATATGGCGATCTGAGAGGGGAAAAAAAAAGAAACCTTTGGAGAAGAGAAACGTTGGCTCTCAAAAAATAAAGATGAGATAAAAAAACACTCCTCGAGGGGAGTCCAGATCGAAAGGGAATTTAATCGCACATCTTCGGGGGTGAATAATGTCCTCTTAGGGACGCAACGCTATTCGGGAAGAGGTAGCGGTTGCTTCCATCTGGAGAGAAAAAAAGGTTTCCACAAGGCGGGGGAAAGAGCGTAGGTTCAAGAATATAAATAAAAACACCAACATGGGGGGAGAGGGCTGTTACCTCAGGCTCCCGAAGCTGTGGGGCCTCGGTGAGAAGAGGTGGGTAAAAAGAAGAAGACATAGGAAAAAAAAGGGTTTGAGGTAATCCGGAGAAAAGCAAGAGCGTAAGAGTAAAAAGCGTGGTAAAGGAAACAAGCGGCGTTGGGGGGACGGAAGGAAGGAGAAAAATTGACCAAGTCCTATCTGAGTCGAAGGTTCATTGGGAAGACGCGAATACGATGGGGGGGTCGTAGAAAAAAAGGGGGGCCAGGCATGGGAAGAAGTAAACAAAGCAGGTTGGAAAAGGAAAGGCTAACGACGCAGCAATCTTGGGGGGGGGGTGGTTGGGGGGGGGTGGGGGGGGGGGGGTGGTTTTGTGGTTGGTTTTTGGGTGGTTTGGGGGGGGGGGTTGGGGGTGGTTTTGTTGGGGGGAAAAGGCGTTCTAGGTGTTCAAGGGGTCCTTAAAGATCTCCTCCAAGTGAAAAAGACTGTCGAAGGACGGCTAAAGGAAAGGGGGGAGGGACCGGGGGCTAGGATAACAAGGTGATCGTTCGCAGAAGCAAAAAGGGAAAGGGGATCGAGACTTGGAAGTAGGGGGGGGAATTCTGTGAAAGAAGGACGGCAAAAAAAGACTTAAGGTCGCCGGAGAAAAAGAACAGTGAACTGGGGGTCCCCCACAGGACGAGTACTGGCAAAGGGGGAAAAATAAAAAAAAAAATAAACAAGGAGAAAAGGGCGGAAAAAGAAGAGAAGGAGACGGTGTGGTGGCAAACGGAAAGGCGAGCGTTGGGGTCTGGTAAAGCAAAAGGCGAGAAAAAAGCCAAAAATGGGGGGGAAGTAAGAATCTGGGGGGGGGGAACACGAAAAGAAGAGCCAAAATGCAGGGGGGAGGAGGTGAACTCATCTTAGGAGGAGGGATGCTGGGAAGGCTGAGGGAAAGCCCAGTGAACTGGGTGATCAAAGACGCCGGATGAACTTTGGAAGGCGGGAAAGAGGAGGAGTTGTATTAATTCGGCGCAAATGATGGTCCGAGTCTCCAGGGAAAAGATATGCTCAAAAAAAAGGGGGGGGATAATGCGTTGAGACTCTCCAAAAAAATAAGATAATGGAAAGTCTCTACTAAATGGGGAAGGGGCAAAGAAGGGTTCAAAAGATCCCGGTACAGGGGTCAGACCAGAGCTACCGAATCAGGATGTTCAAAGGAAAAAATCCCAGGAAAACAAGTAAAAAAGGCGAAGATAGAAAAGCAGGCTCTGATGTGAAGCAAAAAACTGAGATCTGGCAGGACAAAAAGGGAATAAAGGCGGCATGGATCCGGGGGAGGATGACTTCGGGACCAAAATTCTGGAGTACTGTGCAAGAACCATGAAGAGGTGACAGGGAGAACGGGAAAGGGAAGAAATTTGCGGCGACTAAAAATGGGGGGTTTTTTGGGTTCTAAAACCTCATCGAGTGGTGAGTGAAGGAAGGAAAGCTCAGCACGCATTCCCAGTTGAGAAGGGGGAGAACAAGTGAAGGAAGGAGCGTCCGTAAAAAAAAAGAGTAACAAAGGAAAGGGAAAAAAAAAAAAAAAACGCAGCGAGACGGGGCGGCGGAAGTAAACTGAGACTAAAGTGATCGGAAAAGGAAAGCTTTGCAAAAAAGGAGGCGGGGAGGAGAATTGGTTAACGGACTTTCAGAAGGACAACCCGCTACAACGACAAGAGAGCATTGGGGAAAAGGAAGAAAAAGAAGGGAGGAATTTGGCGTCTTTCAAAAAGGAAAGGGCGAGAAAAAAATGTCGGCGAACGATTGGGGGGAGGGAATATTATCGGTGAGGGAATGAGGAAGCCGGTCAGAGAAGGAGGGAAAGGAACGTTCTTCCAGTAAAACAAAAAAAAGAAAAACTAACGTGTTAGAAGAGAAAGCTACAGGGGGGGAGGAAGTCCCATACATCGAACGAACCTGCCACTAGGGACGAAACTCTGATGGTAAAGAAAGACAACACACGATCTACGATAACGAGCCGCAAAAAGGGAAGGACCGATGTGCGAAAAGGGGGTCGTGAGACATTAAACCCCATCAGATGGGGAAAAAAGGGGGGGGAGAGCGAGGTGAGGGCAAGATAAATGGCTCCTGAGAGCGATCAAAAACAACAAGGGGAGGGAAGGAAAAAGTATATATGAAAGGAAAAGTAAAAAGAACTTTCTCGCCGCAACGGGACGCATCAAGCGGGGAGGTCGTTATAAAGGGGGGAATGAAAAAAGGAGGAAATCTAAGTAAACTGTGGGGGATAAACAACAGCGTCCGCTCGCGGGAGAGTAGACGGACAGCAGATGGAGCAATCAGAACGAGGTCTCGGCGATGTCCCCGGAGAAAAGAAAACGTAGACTCAGAATCGGCGCAAAAGGCGACGAGTGGTTTTGGAGAGCTGTCGTACGACCTCACGAGGCATAGGCCAGAAGAATCACGAGAAAATCCCACCCGCGAAGAAAAAAGGAAAGGTAAAAGTCCAACTCAAGGGAAAAACGAGAAAAGCCAGGACCTTGTCTGACAAAAGAACTACGAAAACAAAGCGCACCGAGCGGAAAAGGGGTGGTGAGAGAAATACCAAAAATGAAAGGGGAACAGGTGAAAAAAAAGTCCGAACAACGCATGCCTAGGCGAAATGGCAGGGTAGACAACAAGAGAACGTTGAATAGGGAAGAGCACGATTACAAGAAGGATCTGATCGGGTCATCTCATGACTGGTTACCGACGAGAGAGAGCAGCAACCTCGTGGATACCCAGAGGGAAAGAAAAAAAAGTTGCTGTAAGGGCGTCAAGTTACAAAAAAAGAAAATTACGCACAAAAAACGTCAAATCTGGATTCCCCAAAAAATGCGTCAAACAGGCGGGCATGGAAAGCAGTGGCTACGGGGTTCGGGAAAAGGACGGACAACGATGGGGAGGGGAAAAAAAATCAGAATTTTGTCCCTCAGAAAAAGCGTCAGAGCAGTGAAAGAAATGCAGAAAAGTTGAAAACTTCTTCGTGAATCAGGAGAGAGAACGTACGGACATCAGGGAAAAAGGGGCGCATAGTCTTCCTTCGTGACAATGGCGCATGGAAGAAAGAAACATGCATCCTAGGAAGGAAAGAAAGACGAGATCTGGAAAAGGAAGAACCAAAGTGGCAAGTCAAAAAAGAAACTAAGCGCGAGGAGCCTACTGAAAAGGAGTCGTGCGAGGCAAGAAGCCTAAGCCCCTTTTCCAGCATAGAGGGGAGAAAAAAAAAAAAAGGGGGGGGAATAGGAGAAACACGATTTTCGACAAGGAGAAAAGAAAGCGTGGGTCCTCACATTTCCAAGAAATGCGAGTGGAGCAGCTAAAGGAAAGTGGCAACATAAAAACAAAAGAACGGCTCCGCTCCCGGGGGAAGTAAAATCAAGAAGGAGAGAGGCAAGAAGACAAATGAAGTCTTACGTAGAGGCTTCCAATAAGAAGAAAACTTTTGGCTAGAAGCTGGGCAGATGATACAAAAACCCAAAAAGAACGGGTATCCTCTTGGGGGAAAAAACACAACGAGAGGGGCGTTGGACCAGGTTATGGGGCGGATTATAACGTGTGGGCCAGAAAAAAGAGGAGAGATCCCAAAAGGAGAGGTAGTCGAACGGACCTTCATCTTTGTGTTCGCGGTTGGAAAAGGAATAGAAGGATAAGGGAAAATTCCAGATAAAGGGCAGAAAGTTTAAATGCATAACTACACAACATAAAAAGGAAAAGGAAAACCTTACGTGCTTCCTACTACATGAGGGAAAAAGGACTGAGGAAGAGGTGAACAGGGGAGGGGAGAAAAAAAGGGGGGAAAGTTGAGGTCTTGGGCAGCAAGGTATCGGGGAATAGGAACCATATTGGAGGCTGCCTTAATCGCAACCGGGGAGGTACACCGCTTCGAGGACAGAGGAAAAAATGCAAACGTTCAGAATGAAAAAGACTGGGGAAACTCGCAATAAGGAGCACAAAAAAAACCCCCGCGGGTCGTCTCAAAGAACCCTGCGTATCGAAAAGTGAAAATGATACAGCGAAACTCACAAGACCGAGGGAAAAAAGCGTCGCGTTATTCCAAAGTATGACGATCCTCCCCGGGACACGTTTGTGCATGAAAGACGGCTACCGAGACGCATAAAAGAAACGGAGGAAGGAAAAAAGAACGGTGACCGGCGAAAAAAAGACGGGGAGCAGAAACAGATCGAAGGTGGAAGCAAATAGTAGAACTAGACTAAAAGATGCTTGTGGGTTCCTAAGAAGGTCAGTAAAAAGGGCGATGGGAGGAAGAGTTCTGAGCGAAAAAGAAGGAAGGGGGACCTCTAGCTGTAGGAAGGGAAAAGGAAACGAAGAAATGAGGGAAAGTGCCTTTTGTGCAGTCGACGATCGTAGTTTTTCGTATCCGCAAAGGGAGGGGCGAGGGGCCAGGTTCCGCAAAAGCAAGGGAAGAAAACGCTATAAGAAATACAAAAGCTGTCCATTTCGGAGACAATTCTCGTGGTTCCACAGTACACGCTCAATCCTCAAGGAAAAAGGGAGAAAAAAACGATTAAGGAGGGTGCCTCCCTGGTTGGGAGGAGGAGAAAGGAGTGTAGAAAGCAAAGTCGGCGGGATGGGGGAGCGTACGTGCTAGTGGACGATCGTTGAAGATAGAGCAAAGCGGAAAGGTGCGTAAGACAGTGATCCCCGTTGTCTCAAAGCGGGGGGGGGAAGAACCGGAGTACTAAACCAAACTGCTCCACGAAACGGTACTCCACCCTTTACACGTGAAAGGGGGAAAAGCTATCCGTAGCGGTGGGGGGGTGTTCCAAGGGACAGGGAAAAAGGGGGGGTTAAACGGTGGACAGAGGAAACTGGAGAAAAAAAAAAGATAGCCTAAGCCTAGTCGAGGATTGCATGTGGGGGAGTGAGAGTTAGAAAAGCCGATGCTACCGGGGGAGGAAGAAAGGCATGGTTGGCTGCGGGGGTCAAAAAAAAAATAAAAGGGCATGCAAAATAGCCAGGCGGCCAAGGGGGCAAAGGATTCGGAGTTAAATTAATGAAGGGGCAAAGTGGTTGACGATATACAACCTAACAAAGAGTAAGCACTATATTCTCAAAAAAGTTCGATTAACGGGAAGCGCACAGAGGAAAAGTCGAAATTTCACCTCAAGAAAAAGTCAGATTTGAAGCAAATCCGTTTGGTACTGTAAGATCAATTGAGATGCGAAGCATGACAGTCAAACTGGGGCTGTCTTAAAGCCACTGAAAATGGGGGGGAGAGTTTTGAAAAGTGAAAAAGCGGCCAACTGAAAACGGACAGAAGAAGAAAGGAGGGAAGGATCCTGATGGGTACGTCAGGGGGTAAAGGAGGTCTCGGACATCCGCAAAAAAGACATTTCTGCATGATACTGAGTAGATGATCGAAGGAGAAATGGGACAAAGCAGGAAGGAAAAAAACTGCCGTGTCCTAACCGGCCGAACGACGCAATAAGGGGCGAATGAACCATTGGGGGTTGGTGTAGGCTCTCGCTGAAACAGCTGTCGGAAGTGGAAGGAGAAGGCGAGCAGTCACTCCATCAAAACGTGTGTATACGGGTATCGGGCAGTCTCCAATCGGAGGGAAAAGATGAAAGGAAAAAAAGAAAAGCACCCAACAGCCGGCTCGCGACGGGTACACCCTTAAGGCGTAGCGGGTCGGAAGCATTGGGTCAAGCATGCAAAACTGGAAATCGGACAAAATGCCGGCCCGAACGAATGGGTAGAAAACATGGCTCAAGCAAAAAAAAAAAAAAAAAAAAAAAAAAAACAAAAAAAAAAAAAAAAAACAATGGGGAAAACGTGGTAAAAAAAAACCACCCAAAAAAAAAAAAAAAACAAAAAAAAAAAAAAAAAAAAACAAAAAAAAAACGGGCACGCAACGGACTTGGGGAGGGGTGCCCCAATCCTACCCGGCGGGGGGGGCGTCGGCAGGGGGGAAATGGTGATATGCTCTCCCGCGCGGTAGAGAGTTTGGGGGGGAAAAAAGGCTTATCGGCTGAAAACTTGGGCTGACGCAGTAAAAGGTCTGTGACAAGGAGGGAACATTCAAAGATACCATCTTCGACTGCGGGGCCGCCGGAGACGGGAGCAAATAAAAGGGGGGGGGAGTATCCCGGACAGCAAAAGGGCGTACCATAGAGGAGAAAGCAGAGGAGAAGAGTCCGACAACGTATTCTCCCCCGACCGCGCTTCGCTGAAGGTTGAGAAAAAACAAAACAGTGTAGATCATCGCGTTCGAAAAAAAAAAGTCAAAAGGGGCCCCGACACATGGGGGGGCGCGAGGGGAAAAGGAAGAAACGGACCGAGCAGAGAGAATCAACAAACCCGGAGGATGGAAAAAGATGAAAAAGGGTGATCGCAATTGTATCTGCAGACCAAAAATCGTTGGAGGACAGGGCACCGCTGGGATGGGAAAAAGAGAGAAAGAAGGAAACTTTTTTGAGTCACACGCATCGCAAGCGCAGGAGAGGTAAAAAGAAAGAAAAAGGAAGCGCGAACAAGAAAAAAACCTGCAAGGAGGGTCTGCAGGGGGACAGAATAACTAAAAAAAAGGAATCGCAGATCGGAGCAAAATTTTCCTCGACAGGGGAGGTTTAAAGGGGGAAGAAGGAGGGAAACCGCAGGCTCTGGACAAGAATAAAAGAAACGAAGACCGACGTCCTCCCAAGAGAAAAGAAAACGCGCGAGAAAAAAAGGGACCTCCTTGAAAGACACAAAAAAGGAAGGATATCGAAACTTGGAACCGGACTGGCACATGAAGCAACTAGCGCAATGTGCTGAGAAGGGTGAACGAATGCGAGGGGGGGAACAAAGACCCAATGGTGAAAAAAAGAAAATCTTGTCGAAAAAAAATGACTGGAAATTCATCGCCCCCAAATAAATCCAAGTCAAGAGTCCGTACTAAACTCTACCGCGAATGGCTAGTGGGCAAGAAAAATGACCGTCTTTAAGGGGAAGGCGTAGCAAGGGGTAGATCAAGAAAACACGTAGATAAACAGAGAACACCACAACGGTAGGCTGATGCCCTCGGCGGAAAAACTCCTGACCAATTACGTAAGAATGGAAGTCTAGATAACCCAAAGGACGTAAACTTTCTAATGGATGCTCAAGTTCTACCGGGGGGGGAAAAAATTTTAAACCAGGAAAAAAAGGGCGAATTGCCTACTAATCCAGGGGTGGCACTAATCTATCATCGGGGGGGCGGGAAACCAAGGACGCAGACGTCCAATTCTGAGGTCGTAGAAAAGGCATATCAATGGTCTACGACCATCACAAGAGGACGAGGTATGAATCAAGAAGGAGTTAAAGTGAAGGGGGGGGGGGACCGCGTAGTCCAAGTCCAACTCGCATGGAGAGGGGGAGAAGCCCGCGACTGTATGCTGAGTCAGAAAAGGAGTACCACGGAAAAGTAGTTTCGGAAAGAGCGGAACTTGCCTCTGAGACGACGGAATAAGGAGTCCTGAGGGGGGCGTCGCGAAGGAGGACCTACGCCACACGTTGGGGGACCAGGGGAAGAGAGGACTGGGGGTCTCGCGGGGGAGAAATGAGGAAAAAAAGCAATTGCGAAGGAGAAAACTTAATTTCCCTCAAACTCCGCAGATGAAAAAGAAAGTTTGGGCCCATTGACGCAGATGGATCAAAACCAGTTCACGTCTGCCAGAAAAACGGCTCAACCTCAAGTCTCCGGGCAAGGGCAATCACAGGAAGCAGGAGGGAAGGTCGGCAAAATCATGGGCGGGGACACACAGTCAGGTTAAGCGATCAGCGGGGGGGGACCTAAGAGCGTTTGGCAAGGAAAAGGCTGCTAAAAAACACACCACGCGAAAAGGCACGGATCCTCTTGGAAGCCGAGATCACGTTTCACAGAGAGGGGTGGGGGGGCGTAAACTGATACCTTTTGACAGAAAGGTCTGAGATGATAAACGGATCACTGGAGAAGAACGATACCATGAGGGGCGGTAAGGGTGGAAAACATCGACATGAGAAAATTTCGCCGTAATGCACGACCTGGGTCGGGACGGAAAGGCAAAAGAGATACTCCAAAAATTTGCAGAAAGACGTGAAGGCCTTCGAAGAGGGGAAATGAGAGATGAGCAGTAGGGGACACTGGGAAAACCGCTAAGGGGTGACAAGACAGGCGGTGCTGGAAGAGGGTACTGCCGAGCGTTTTGACAACCCGATGGGGGAGAACATGAGGGACCCAAATACGCCGGACCGGGGAGGAGGAGAACCCTCTCTGCAGTCGATCAAAAAAGTGCAACAAGTTTCAAAAGGGGGGGGAGCGCAGAGACGTTGCGGGCAAAGGCGAATATAGAGGTCAAAACCGAAGAAACTCGTGCTCTGAAAAAAAGAAAAAACCTCCAAACACGCCGGTAGACGAAAGGCTTCTTTGTCCTCTGAGGATGCCGAAAACAGCCTCTCGTCGGGAAGGTATACAGGGGGCTGAATAAAAAAGATCCAGAAGAATAAACCGGATGCGTGTTGATTGGCAGTCTTGAAGCGGGGGCAAACCATCCTAGAACCGAAAACCTTCTTGTATTAAAAAAATGCATGGAGGGTGAAGCCTCCGGCGCAAGAAACCGTTTAGGTCATGAGGAGGATGCTGAAGGGGGGGGAATCAGTATTACGACTAACTATGAAAACGTGGGCGTAGAAGTCGAGAAAGCATCAAGAAAAGATTACCGGGAGGAAGGAGTGTCGGTGCGCAGCGAAAGCTGCTTCGGTTTTGGAAGTGCTACTGCCGGAGTGGAAAAACTTACAGCTATCTAAACGGTGAGAGGGGGGGGGGTAAAAGAGCTGATGAGGAAGAGGGTGGGGTACCGTATTACGCACCGTGGGAAAAGGGGGGTCACAGTTCGCCAAAATAGGCCTGAAAAACGCTATAAGCGGAGGAGAAGCAATCTTGCAATGGAACGCGTGAAAGTTGCTCCACCATCGAGCTCCCTAAAAAGAAAAGAAAGCTAAGGACGGGATTCACTAAGTGAAGTCCACTAAAAGGGGGGCGAAGGCACCGGAGGGAGTTGCTCAGGCAAGCAGGGAGCATGATCGACAGGATCGTTCGATTGCGGGTGCCCAAAGGCCGAAAAGACATCAAAAAAGTTTATCCTGAAAAACTAATGAACCTTGGGGGGTCTCCAGCGAGTGCCGGAGTACTGAAAGGCTCAACGAGGGAAAAAGATCACGTGTTCCGGTTTGAACGGACTATCCGTCACGGTGTTGGTGGAAAGCCCCGGCGAAAGTGGGGTGTCGGGTAGCAAGGGAAGCGAAAGAAAAAAAGAGCAGAAGCTAATCGGCATAAAAAATAAAAAAAAAAAAGATGGGGGAAGACTCGCACTGCCTTGCAATGCAAGGCCGAGGAAAGAGGGCAGGAAGGTTACGTGCTGCGTTTAGGGGGAGGACAAGACAGTGAACTGGGCAAAGACTAGTGGCTGACGGTGGGAAAAAAGGATTTGAAAAAAAGGGGAGGAGGCAAGGAGTTTCAGATTCGAAAGTAAAGAAGGGAACGACTATAGGGGAGTGCAAAAGGGGAATCGGAAGGAGGGCGAAGGAGGCCCACCGAATAAAGGGAGCGCTCCGGAAAAAATTTACGGAGATGTGCCCAAAAGACGGACAAATGTAATAGTAAACCTGCTCAGCTACAAGGGGAAGAGGCTACTGGATGCAGTGGGAAGGGGGGAGTAATTAAAATCCGCACATTAAACTACGGAAGAGGCAAGGAGACCGTCTCAGGTCATGCTTTCAATCTAAAGGGTTCGCCTTGGGCGCGAAGAAGCGGACAAAGAGGGCGAAGTTATTCATGGGACTGGGGAATGCGTGGAGCGGGCTGCAAAAAAGCTTGGTCAGTCAGGGGGAGGACCGTGTAAGTATAAAAATAACCCCGGAAAACACGGTGGGCACTGGAGCGACAGGGGGCAAACTGAACATTGGGGGGGGTGGGGGCGCGACGCTGCCGTTCGAGGTGGCAGGGAATTAAAAGAAAAAATAAGAAGTCACGTGGGGGGTTCGAAGGGGGACGAGGTTATGCCGAAGTAAGCGCTACCGTAAGATAAGAAGAGCACACGACATAAAGAGCGAGGAAACTACTACCAAGGATAGGAAAGGGACTTTGAGCGGTAAAAATTCGTGTTCCTCGGGAACAGCAGGTTAAGTGCAAAGAAAAGGGGGAGAGGGGGCTCATGCTCAACAGAAAGGAGCGTGGAACATGGGGGTTTAAAGACAGCAGGAAAGGCGTTGTGTGGAGAAAATGACCGCGTACGATCATCGCGCGGATTCCGAGGGTGAAGGCGGAGTAGAGAGAAGGGCCTTTGACTAAAAAAGGCAAGAGTCCAAAGAGGGGGGACTCTTCCAGTTAACCGCCCTCTCGCTGGAAAAGGGGGAACCGACCGAAAGATGAGCCAGAGGGGTTGAAAAATTAGTCCAGTTTACTCGACAGAGACTGAAGGGCCAAATAGAAGGGGGGGAGGAGAGGTTTTACGCCGACACCGATTTCAGAGACGACATGCAGCGACTGAGAGGGTAATAAAGAAGTCGGGAGTCCTCTCTGGGGACCATTAACACAGCGAGAAATGGCCGAAAAGGAGGTGGCGGGCAGATGAATGCAAGCAAGACAACTCAGAATCAAAAACAACGGAGGAAAGAAAAGAGATTAAAAAAAAAAATGGATGGCCTTGAGCCAATTTCAGGAAAAAAAACGAAGAGGCGGTCCCTGTCTAAAAGGGAATGGTCAAGATGAAAGAAGAAGGACAAATGTTTGGAGGAAGGAGAGAAAGCACGACTGGAGGAGAGGAAGATAGGGGGGAGAGAAAAAAATCCTCGGGAGGTCCCCGAGATGGTGCCCTTATTCTCGCGAGTCGGAGGACGAAACCGGAGGCTAGGTATCGGAGAAAAGGTCACATGCCGAGAGGGGGATAAGGGGAATGAGCGTACAAAAAAAAGGGACGGCGATTGCCAACAAATAGAAGCCGATAATCCGCCTCCAAAGCCCAACCGAAAAGGGGAAAGCGACCGCAAAAGGAAGCAAACGAAATCCGTGACAGAGCCGAGTGCATGGGAAGAAAGGGTGGGGGGCCTTTCCGCCAGGAAGCAGCACCAATGGGGAGCTCTGGGAAATGGAGGAGACACAGGAGGAGACCAGATGAGAGGGGAAAACAGACCAGGGACGGCCAAGGCGTACAACTCCTGGTAAGCGAAATTTCGCAACGACGAAAAAAGAAGTGGATCATGAAACAGCATATAAGGGCTCAATGGGAAGGAATGGTCCTGTTTCAGCGGGAAGAAAAAAACTGACGCAAGCGGAAACAACTCTGAAGGCAACACACCGGTCTAGTTAATGGCGAGCAACGAGGGGACCCTATCACCTGGACAATAAGGAAGGAGGAATATCCAAAAACAAGGAGGGAGAGTCAAGCAATGAGCGCAAGTGAGAACCCCATTCAAAGGGGGAAAATGGTCTTCGGGGGAAAGACAAGAGTTTGGCCGCAAGCGGCGGAGAAAAAAAGTAGCATGAAGAACTGCGCGATACCGGTCCGTCGGGCGATAAGGCATAAGAAGGCAGAGAAAGGGAAATCGACGTGGAGAGCATCTACTGCCTTAAATTTAAACTCCGCGGGAATGAAGCGGGGCCACATCGAAGAAAGACGTCCCAGCAAAAGGAAGGAGGGGATGATCGGAAGGAGAGGGACGAAAAAGGTAATCGATAACTTCTGGACGAGAGTCCTCCTGAAAAAATCAGTGGCTGGACCTACGGCAGACAGGAAACCCCCTTGTTGACGAAAGAGACGGCTTCCTGATCGTCTGGCGAAGCTACCACTCATATCAGAAGTAAGAAAAAGAACAAAAGCTAGTGCCGGCCAGACAAGGGGGGGGGTCCATTTCTCTATGGGAGCGCTAACCGGAAAAAGTCTTGCCACCTAAACGGCAGGCACGGAACCAAGAACGATACATCGATCTTCCAAAGGAGGACTCAAGAAAAGCAGTGAGCAAGCGAGAAGGAAAGAAATCCCTACGGCTGCTTTTGCGGGAGAGGGGCGGGGGCGCTGGCACCCTGACACAAAACGCCTAAACTCAGCGCTTGGGAAAAAAAGGAGGCTGGACAGAGGGAAAAATTTATCAGGGGGGCGGGAAGAGGAGAAGGGGAGGGGTGTTCCAGAAATCCGATCTCGCGAAATGTGGACCGGATAACAAATTTTCAAAATTTAAGAGGAAAGAGGGGAAAACCAAGGCAAAAAATGCCTCCTATCAAGGGACCAAAAACAAGACGTTGGATTCAAAAGGGGAACGACGAACCGGAGAGACTAAAAAGGGGAGGCACAACCTTCGTGAAGCGTCCCGAACGAAGGAGGGGAACTGAAGGAACTCGGAGGAACCGTACACAGCGAGGGAAAAGGGTCCATGGCTGTCTCTTACTCACTTAGATGGGTGCAACTCACGATTGGCGACGGGGGGAAAAAAACGAAAAAAAAAAAAAAAAAAAAAAATCAAAGGCAAGGGGGGAAAAAGAAAAACTCGGCGAGAGGCCCGGCAAAAACAAATTGGCCAAAAACCTTTGCTGAGATGGGGTTGAAAAAGAAAGGCAAACGTCCCGACTTCTTGCGCACAGAACTCTAGCAGTAAGACCGACGGGTTCTCAATGGATCCTAGGGATGAAAAGCAAAAAACAGAAGACGAAAAGCTGATATGGGAGATGAGGTCGGCGGACAACAGGACGGAAACCGCGAGGTAAGGGACCAATCGAGGAGACACAAACGTGTTTAAGTATGGAGGCGGCTTCCCGGGCGTAAGGCCTCTTCGTCTGTCTTGAGAAGAGGTGAAAGCATAACAAGGTGATGCCTCCACCGGGGTGAGGGGAGAAGAAGCGGATGACCGATCTCACAAAAAACAACGGATTATTAAAAGGAGAGGGAAAAGGAAATCCGGGACTCATCAACGCAAAGGGTTAGGGAAGGCAGATATCATGCGAGATTTAAGAACTCTTATTACGAATGAGAAGAAAAAAAAAAAAATTTGGGTTATGTGAATTTTTAAAAGTGAACAGTGACTTGGGGGGGTTGCATTTCGTGATTTTGCCTTTAGAAAAAAAGGGATCTATCCATGCTGGAAAGGAGGGTCCTTCGAGAAAAAGGCTCCAAACAGCGATGGCGGCCGATACCGGCTATGGGATAGGAAATAGGGGTTTGCCTCTATCTGGCTATGAGAAAATCACGCTCGCCCACGTGCATTTGGTTGCAGCTTATCTCAGGGGTGGGTACAGGGTGAAAAGTGCCTGCTGAAATCAAAATTCGGCCATCGGGAACAAATATGTCGACGGAAAAAAAAAGAACTGGCCATTGCGTCGCACTTCAAGAGGACAGTTAATTAATCGGGAGCTCATCACCAGGAAAACGGAAGGAAATAAGAAAAAGTGAAGTCCGTGGGGAGGTTAACCGGTAAGGTCGTTGCGGATGAAGGCAAGGCGGCATTGGGAGAGAAATTTCGTGACAAGGGGTGCCGGGTTTCACCAAGCGAAAACGCAAAAAGGAGGGAGGATACGGAGGGGACCTAAAGGAGGGGGCTCACCACGCAAGAGGAAGAGTAAGGACCCAAGGCCACGGTAACGCCCACTTGCACGGGGGAATTGGAAAAAACTATCGTCGCCGGGGGTGGGGAAAAAAGTAACCGAGACTTTTGTGCGGGTGCGCAGCCGACACGAGAAAAGCCAAGGAGGAGGGAGCGGCGGGCCGAAGCCAAGGAAAAATTGAAAACACTGCAGTGCCTTGAGAAACAAGAGAAAGGGAGTAAGGGGTGAGCCCCCGTGATGCCGGGAGGGGCAAGCCCATTTACTGTTAGCATGGAGAACTTGGACGGAAATTTTGGAGGCGTCGAACGGGGAGTTGAGAAATGAGATGCGCATGAGTGTTCAGCTATTCGCAAATAAAGGAACCGAAGGTTAGTCGAAAGGGGCTATAAGGAGAGGGTCACCCCGCCTAACGCGAGAGGCATTCGGATCAAGCTACGCCCAATGTGGGAGGAGGTGAATTCAAACTAAGGGGGACTTTGAATCCTGTACGCTTCAGCAGCAAAGAAGGGAGATCCGCAATGCAGGGATAAGGGAAAAAAAGGAACCGCGTTGCCCCAGTGAAACGAAGACATAAATTAAGAACCTCAAGATGGAGGGGATGGCTTACTGACACTAAGGAGGCCTGATCGAGAAACTAAAAAAGGGGATAGGCTCCATTGGGCAAGCAGATGATCGCGATTAGGAAAATTGGTACTGAACTTTGCAATAGCCACCGTCCGGGAAAAAACGAAACCCTTTCGCACTGGAGCATTGGGGGGGAAAAAGCTGAACGCATTGGTTTGGGGGGGGAAAGGGTATAGAATCTGCTCTTCGGGGGATTGGTCAGGATTCGGTACTTCTATAAGCAATTCACGCAAAAAAACTGTTGGAGGAATGCGGAAAAGCGGGGTGAGGCAGAATAGATCGCCGAAGATGAACGAAGGAAGATGAATAAAGAAACTGAAGGCGATTAAACGGGACGAAAGGTAAGTGCGAAGACTCGGGGCCAGAAAGACAAAGGTCAGCACTCTTTTCACGAAAAGACGGGGTCACAATGCGTCCGAAGAGGGGAAATAGTATCCCCTAGGAGACCAGCAAAATTGAGAAATCTGGAGCGTGAAAGGAAAAAAGGCCGTATGGAATTAGGAGGGAAAAGTCTGAGACGCTTGAGGAGAAGTTGGAGGTGAAAGCCGAGAGGATGTCGACCTTGAGGAGCCGAAAGAGAACGTCGGTGAGAATTCTTCCATTAAAAAGAAGAAATCGCACTTTTCTCGAGACTGGTCAAAGCCCCACGGTGTTGTTAGTCCCGAAACGATACCGGAAATGAGGGGGAGTGACGACCAGATATGTTTACAGATTCGACACCGAGTAAAGAAGAAGAAGGAGATTCTCTGAAGGGAGACTAAAACAGGGCAGGAAAGAGTCATCTCGACCATGCCAGGAAAAATGGACCAGAGACGAATTGTGAGCCGGCAGGAAGAAAGCTAAAGGACAAAAAATCTTAATCGATCTCAACAACAACCCAAAAGAAAGAGAGATAGGATTTCTTGTCATGTGAGCATTACATAGGGAAAACGCTCTGCCAATTGTCGGCCAGGCAAAAGGGGTTCGGGTCGAACAAGGGCTGAAGAAATTGGTTTCTTACGCAAAAGGGAAAGAGGACCAGGGTCGGAGGGGAAAAAGAGGGGGGGAAGAATAGCGTAAACAACAATGGGGAATATCGATGGCCGGTATGTCGTAAAACACGAGTCAAAAAGAACCCCCCGTAGGGCGAAACAAAAGGGGGGTACCAGCGAGGAAAGGGTAAGGTTTAAAGTACCGTCGTACCACGGAGAAACTCGAAGTCGAAGCGATAACAAAGTGAAAGAACCCCTCTCTCATAAAAAAGCAGGGTCGCAGCGGAGAGTGAAAGGGAGGCAATTCACAAAAAACTGTTAGAACAGGACACGTTGACACAAATGCTAACCAGCGAGCAATCTTTTCTGGAAGAATGCAAGGACCGATAAGGGGGAAGGGCCGGCATTTGGAAGCTGTGGAACAAAAAGTTGAAAAAGCCAATGCATCGAAACGAACTTCATTCTAAACCGGTGGTACTCGCACCCGTGGCGCAGGGAAGATTTAAGGGGGGTCGTTTCATAGCGGACGACGGGGGGGGCATCACCGGCAGATAAACTGAGTCCAAACCAAGGAAATGGGGGGGAGGGGGGTCTAAGGAACGGCACCTCTAAAAAGAAGAAGGGGGGAGAAAAGTAAAAAAAAACAACAATCGTGGCAGGGTCGCAAGAGAGGAAGGAAAACCTAGGGCCCGGTAAATATCCGCTGGAGGACAACGGGAAAAAGAGGGGTCCCCCGAAGCTCGATCATCCTCCAGAAAAAAAATAAGAAACGGGATATACCGGGGGGTCCAAGGCTTCGGCGAGATCAGGATGGTACTCCCTCAAGAAGAAGAGGAGAGGTAGCAAACATCTCTTGCCAACGTTAACGGGAGAGTAGGATGCCAAAAGGCAAGGCATCTGACGTTCCAAGCGGCAGGGAGAAGCAAGATAAAGTGACGCGACGTAGGTGGGAAAAAGAAAAATCTATTTCGGAGGGAAGAAGGTACTTGAAGCTGCGTCGTGGGGCGACGAGCGAAAGATGACCCGGGTGTGCAGCATAGACGGCGGCCGAGGCATACGATGAGAAGATTAACCAACGCCATGAGCCCAGATAAGGGGGGAACTCAACTAGCGATGACCCAGAAAACAACGTGTAAAAAGGGAAAGCTCACTTGTAGGGAAACAATGCAGAAACGTCGCCACCGTCTAAGCGCCGAGGTCAAGAATAAAGTGCGCGTCGGAAGAAAGGCGCAGGGGGGGATTCGGCACGATCAGCGTCCCGAAAAAAGTGGAGGTTCTCTGCTGTCTGCTTCGCAATCGAAACAAGAGAGGTCCAGGACTTGGGGGGGGGGAAAAGAAAGACGATAGCGGGGCAAGAAACAGGGAGACTTAAAAAAGACTCTTAGGACCGTTTGGGGAAAAAAGGAATTCAGTTCGACGAGAGCACACGATCACAAGAAAGCACTTTCAGAGGGGGTCGTAAGGGAAAAAGAATGACCTTGAGCACAAAAAAAAGGAAGGGCCGCCGCTTGACTTCATTAGGAACGAGGAAAGGGAAGAATCTCCCAAAATTTAAATTCAAATTCGTGGCAAGAAGGAGACCGTCTTTCAACCGAGGGGAAGAGCGATGAAGGGTAGGGGGGAAACTGTGTCGGCACATTGCCCTATTTCTTCCTAACGTCAATTATAAGAGCAACGGGAGAACTGCTGGACCCCGGACACCGGGGCGGAATCTAAACAAAAAGCTGAGATATGGGACCTTGAAAAAAAGGCCGTTCTAATCGGTAGGGATTGAAAACCACAAAAAAACCAAAGGAATCAAGAAGATAGAGCAAAATCCAAGCGGATGACGCAGAACTAAGGAAACCGGTAATAACATTTTGAGAGTTCTCAGAGGGAAAGAAAAAGAGGGCTGGCTAGGTCTTAAGAAAGAGGTCTTCCAATCTTCAAGAAAGAGGCCTCCCCGGAGGGTTTGATGAAAAAAGGAGGGGGGAACGATACCCTTCTCTCAAAACAAAAAAAAAAAAGTATAAGGGTAAGTGAGACCGAAAAAGAAAGAAATAGCGATCTCGGGAGAGTGAGGATGGGGAAGCACCGCTAGACGAAAAAAAAGAAAGGGCGGGGCGTTCATCAAGAGATAATCGAGACTGAGATTACGCGAGATTGCTGGAGCAGAAGTCTGGTTTTGGGGGGGCACCGAAATTTCAGGGGTGAAAACAAAAAAAATCAGAACCCATTTTTTCCTCTGAGGTGCAGCAGTGGGTCGTATCCAGAAAAGGGAAGGAGGAAGTGCCTCTCTCGCAAAGAGAAAAAACGCAGAGAATAGAACAATCTTGCCATGGCAAAAAGAAAAGGAGCGTTTCCCGGTGAAAGCTCATCCATAAGGAATGGGAGGAGGAGCAATTCACGAAGGTGCAGGGAAATAAAAGGGGGGGCGAGGATCTCCCGGTGATGTCTTAGAGGGAAAAACGAAAGGGCCATGATCGGAGGAAGGGGGGTCCCGAGCGGGTCTATTCGGTGGGACCAGCTCGAAGCACAAGCTGAAAATCCGGTGAAAAGAAAGAAAAAGAAGGTGAGCCAGCTTAAGATGGGACAAAACGGGTAGCCACGCGGGACGCCACCCGGAGCAATGCCGATTGAAACGCTATAAGTCGCAAGGGGGTAAAAAACCGACACGGGATAGCGGGGGGGGAGTGGTTGAGCATCGAGCGAGAAAGCAAAAGGAAGGGAAGGAAGAGAACGAATCCGTGAAAGAGGGGGCCAGGAAAAACGGCATTGCGTTTTATACAGAAGAGCTAAGAGACTGCTGGCCGGGATGAGCAAAGTAACTTTGATCTATTACATCTCCGAAAATTCTTACCATGTTTGCGCGGTCATCGCGGAGAGAAAGAAGAAGGAAGTTGGGCAGGCACAAGAAGGAAAGAAAGATTGCTGGAAAAAGGGAGGCGAATCTCTCCAAACAGACTACTCGATCTTAAAAAGGCCGAGACCCGACCATTCAGGAGAGTTGACCAAAACTCCTTTTGAAGGTAAAGCAGTACGCTGTCAGCAGATAGAGGGAGACTGACAGATGCATGGGCGGTGGGGAAAAAGCCCTCGGACAGTTAGAAGGCAAGGGAAGGAATCGCCGATCGGCTGGGAGGGCTTGAAGGCAGATTATGGGCCTTCTCTCCAAAAATACAACAGGGTAACGCAGTTCTTCATGGGGAGGGGGACAAGAAGAGGGGAGGTAGGACCAAAAGCGTATTGCCGTCTAACCGGTGTCCTTTACCGGGGGGGAAAAAAAGGGTCGCAATATCATTTAGGAAAAAGGGAATTGGGTGGTGGGAATCTCTGAAGTCTGGAAAAGTCGGGCCGTCGGAAGAGAGGAAACCAAGTGACAAGGGAGGAAAGGGGTAACGAGGTGGAGTCAGGAAGAGAAAAAAGTCGTAATCTGAGGAAAGAATGAAAAAAAAAACTCAGCAAATTCGCGCTGCGAGGAAAGGGTGAAGTGATGACGGGGCTTGTGCGAGAGCAGTTCGCTTCATCCTGGCGGGGGGAGAAGGTTAAAAAACAATGCCGTCCGTGAATAAAGGGGGTATCAAAGAGGGGATCAAGTTTCGCATAGCTTGTATCATTGGGGGGGTAAAAGCAGAAGGCCGGTATTGTAAGGGGTAGGCGCTTGCGATCCATGGGGACGCCGGCCAGGGACTACGGACAGAGGGTGGGGGAAACTCCGGTTACTCGGACTGGAAAAGTCAGGAAAAGGGGAGGAATTTAGTAAGTCTTCACAGTTAAACCAAAGAAAAGCGCCAGGAGGGAAAAGACGGGTTAGACCAGCGGAGGCGCCCGAACCGGGCCGAGTGGAGACTCGAGTTACGCTCTAGGAAAAAGGAAGAAAAAAAAGGAAAAAAAATCCGATTCTCTTCTCTGGACAAAAATTGGAACTCTAACACAGTGTCGGTAGAGTGGTCAAATTACCACACGGAAAAGGGGAAAAAGGGAGAGCGCGACCTGCAAGATGAAAGATCAATT
>Ga0179593_1647274_pt1 | contig 21276 bp, 41 predicted proteins | sample CZODoug2_1_08_16_FD_185931 | JGI IMG/M metagenome (GOLD analysis project Ga0179593, IMG submission 185931) | Vadose zone soil fungal communities from Angelo Coast Range Reserve, California, USA - CZODoug2_1_08_16fungal (PacBio error correction) | ecosystem: Environmental > Terrestrial > Soil >...
GTCGAATAACTCTTTCACTCATAAGGAGGGGGTAAAGGGACCATGGACCAAAGGGTGAAAGGGGGCTGGTCGCAGGTGGGGAGACCGGGGGGGGGGTGGTCAATTCCTGTTGCCCTCGCGCGGGAGTGAAGGGGAAAAAAAGGGAAGATGAAGGTGGTCGAAGGCCGATTCAGCGAAGGGGGAACCCGCCTATCTGGTGGACCCAGGGTCTAAAACCAAAAAAAAAAAAAAAGGAACAGGGAAAAGGGAACGGCAGGATTGGGCGGGGGGTGGAGTAACCCGAAGGTCGGCTCAAGTGTGGAGTCAGGTCCAGGAAGTCTCACTTGGTTGGGAAAAAAAAGGGTGTGAAAAAAACTGTGAGAGGTGGGCTCACTGTGGGGGGGTAAAACAGAATTTTAAGGAAATGGTTGATCCGGCTCGGGATGCGCACGGGGCCCGGCAGGAAGGAACGGATGAAAAAAAAAAATTCACGGCAGAAGTTCAAAAAGGCAGAGGGGCAAACAAAAACGGCTACGTTTTACAAAAAAACGGGGGGAAAAGCGCGGGGGGAATGGAAAAAACATCGGAAATTGGGGAAGAAGTCGTGAGGAACGGACTAGAAGAACGGAAGGAACAAAAGGGGAGTCGCAGGGGCCCCATGAGCCGAAACCCGGCATCATCACAACAAAAAGAGGGGGGGGCGGGTGTGTAGCTAAGTTTGAAGACAAGAGGGGGGGGGCGGGGGCCCAAGGAAAAAAGAAAGACATGGAGTAGATTGTTGTGGTGGCAAAAGGAAAAAAGCGGAGGGGGGGGCCGCCAAGGAGTAGAATAAAAACACCTTCGGGCGGTTAAATAGAAGGGACAAAGTTTTAAAAACCAAAAAATCGCAGTTGTGAAGGTCGTACGATACAAACTAGGGGGGAAAGAAAAATAAAAGTTCAGGCACAACTATCCCAAAGATTCACGGGCGCTGTTCAGTTGGACACACCACAAGGGGGGAGCAGAACTAAATGACCAGAAAAGCGCATGTTGGCGACAGGAAAGGAAAGCGGCGTTTGGTTTTCCGCCGAGAAGGCAAGGGCCCGGGTTCGACTGCCAGCAGGCGGAGAAAGGCCCCAACAAACTCGAAAAACAAATCGTCCCGAAGGAATGACCGGGGGCAGGGAGAACACAACACAGGATGGAGCCTACGAACTCAATCCCGGGAGATGTCGGAAAAAGAAAGGTGGGGGGATCGTCTTCAATTTAGAAGGAAGGAACAAAAGCGACGTCAAAACCAACGGAGGAGCGCGGAACTTCGAGGGAAGAGGGGGTTAGGGAAGAAGGCCCTAAAAGCGAGTGGGGGTATGGCAGGACACACTAACAGAAAAAATAAGTCAGGCTGCCATTTGGGAAACGTAAGAAGAAAAACTTTCAGGCAGTTGGGAATACTAAGTTTCACGCTACCGCTACTGGAACGGGGAACCGCGCCAGGCCCTCAGAAGAAAGGGCAAGGTCACCCTGGGAAAAATTGAAGCTAGAACAACTTCAACAGGAAAAGAAAAGAGAGATAATGCCCGGGGAAGGGCACCGTCGGTGTCGAAAGAAAATGAGGGGGGTGGAAGGCAAGCAGGAAAAGAGATTGGAAAACGGAGGGGAAAAAAAAACACAACCTATTTTTTGGACGAAAATTGAAGTATGTAAAGGACGGGCAGGGGAAAGCACGGGCATGATCTGCGCGAAATAGACAAGACAAAAAAGATTTGCACGGAAAGGGGAAAATGGCCAATGAGCTCAGGGGTCAACGAAAGGGGGAAAAGTGGAAGAATTGGACCATGGAGGGGGAGGTTGGAGACTCACAGCCTCCCGCGAAAGGGTAAAAAAAACGAATCAGACAGCACAGGAAAAAAAACTAGGGACGATGGGGGGAGGTCGGGGGGGGTCGCGTATTGCTCGAAGGAGTAAAAAGTTTGGCTAAGGCCTGCAACTGTCAGAAAAAGAAAAAAACCAACAGGATAAGATGGAGGCAGAGGGTTGATCCACATACACACGGGAGAAGGCAAGGGGGAAAGAGGATGTGTCACGGGGATGGTTGTGAAAAAAAGGAAGGTAGAACGGCACAAATTTTATTTTTATGAAAGGGACATTAGGAGGGGAAGCAAGCATCCCTTGGGGGGGAGGAGAAAAAAAAGAAAAGAAAAAGCGACATAACAGAGCAGGCAAAAAGGAAAAGAGCACGATGAGAAATTGGGGTTCCCACATCGGGGAAAAAAGAACTGAAAAAATAGGGAAGCGGAAAGAAGCCGGCGCTAATTCACCGAGCGAAATCAAAAAAATAGACGTGAACGAGGGGGCGCTGATTAAGAACCAGGGAAAAAAAGGAAATAGGCACCATCCTTGGGGAAAGGGGGCAGGAAATGATATAAAATGACCAAGTAAAAAGAGGGCCGAAAAAAAAGCGACGACGCGGCAAAACCAGTAAAGAGAGATCAACAAAAAAGAGAGGAGGAAAAAAAAAGGAGAAAAAAAATTAACGGGCGCGGGGGGGAAAAGGAAAGAAAGGCCAGATTGTTGAAAACCAGTTCGAAGCAATCAGGGGGCATACGAGAAATATAGGGGAAAGGCCCAAGAGAACTGTTTAACTGGGGAAAAAGTGGGGCCCGGAAGTCAACCCTAGCGGCGCTTGCCGATGAGAGCATCTAGCATAGGCGAGGAGGGAGAGGCAAGAGGGACGCTCCTTCTTTCGGGGATTGAACAAGAAAAGGAAAGGAAGAGGGGCAGTCCTTCCCGTTCGGGAAAAAAAAGAAGGCGCTGTCAGGGAGATACCGAGTGGGAGATACAGAAAGGGAATTCGGCTAAAGCAGGGAAAAGAACGAAAGAAGTGGGGAAAAAGGAAAATTTGGGGTGGGGGGGGGGGACCGAAGAAACGAACAACGAACGAACAGTTGGAGACAATTGGAAAGCAGGTAAGGGTTTCTTTGGGGATCCCCGCAAAAAGAGGGAAAAACCAGAGATTCCGAAGGGAACAGTCCGGCGTAAGCAATGGGAGAAAGACGCACTAAAGACGCCTAAAAAAGGCAGATTAAAAAAGAAAGAAACGAGAAAGGGGAGGGGCTGTGAGTAGCAAAAAGTGGGGGAACGGAGGAAAGCCGCGACGAGGATTCATTGGCAACACACAAAACCGGTGCAAGGGAAGGGGAGGGGGGGATATGGGAGAAGGTTGATGGAGGGCCCGCCCCTTACATAGAGAGTAAGAAAGGGGACAATGAGAAAAAAAAGAGGGTGCACGTTTTTAGTCGATTCGTGGGACGGAGGGCCGCTTGCCAGGCCAAAAAAAAAGGGGCGACCCACTGCCAAGAGGCAGGGGAAGGAAGGGAGGAAGGGAAGGACCTAAAGTTTGGTTCGAAAACTGGAAGTGGGGGAGGATGGAAGACACGGGTGAAGGCGGGGGGCAAATTCGTCTTCAAAAAAACGGAAGACGGAAAAACAATCCATGGCGAAAATCGGGGGTTCTGGGGCGGTGGTTTACACGGGGAAAAAGTCAAAATCGAAAAAAGGCGGGGAAGTCAGCGGGAAACAAAAAAATAAGGGGACGAAGATCATCGATTGGGGGGACAAGGCGAACTGACGTCCTCGGGGGGAAAGAGCGTCCGAAAAAGGGCAATAATTTCTACCTAAAAAAAGGAGGGTCTGCGGAACGTAGAACCCGCAAAACCTGGGGAGAACGAAGTACCCGCCTTCCCTGGAGGTCCCTGGTAAGAGAAATGCGCGGGGAAACCCTGGAGGAGGGGAGGGCGGCTTAAAAAAACAAAAACGCTAGTAAGTGAAGTCTCCAACCCAATGCTCAAGGGGGGAGGAGGGTGAACAGTTGATGGGGGTTGAAAACTGAAGGGAAAAAAGGGGGGAATCATGAGTTATGCACACAGTTGGAGGAAAGGGGCAGGGACCCTAGATGGGGAGAGCTAAGCCCAGGGGAGGTTAAGACAGGTACAAGGCCTTTTTCACCGGGAAGGGAGTGAAAAGAAGAGACAAAGGGGGAAAAAACAGAATTTTTTCGTGGGGGTGAAAATCAAAAAAAAAAAAAAACGGTCCACTTACAAAGGGGTTCGAAGACGGGGCCCCCGCAGAGAAAACTGAATAGTCAAGTACTGGGGAAACCCGAAACAGGAATTTTTAGTTGGGCACTAAGGGAAGGGCGGGGGGAGACTGGGCACCAGATCCAAGCCCAGCAAAGGACCGCTTGAAGCTCGGGAAAGGCGCAGTCACAATAAATTCCGGGGGGGGGTAGGCAAAAGAGTATCTGGCAGGGTGGTAAAAATTCACGGGGGGGGGGGTGACGACGGAAAAAGTTGGCAGGAAAAACAAGTAAAAAGTACAGACGAGCAAGGGCAAAAGCGCATCAGGACAGCAGGGAAACTCAACATTCCGAATTCCTGGTTGAAGAAAAAAAAAGAAAGCACTTCTTAAAAAAGGGGGGTGAAAATGGGACTAGACCTGAATAGAGAAAAACAACTAAGGAAAGACCAGGGTACTAATCCGAAAGAGGAAAAACTACGGGAGGCTGGGGGGAAAGGTTTTCCGGGGGGCAGGACGAAAAAAGGTGGAAAAAAGAGGAGGGGCACTACAGAGTCGCGGGGGGGGAAAGGAAAAAAGGAGACGACCCGCGAAATTCAACAGATAGGACCTAAAAGAAAGAGAAGGGGCAATCAGCGATAAAAAAAAAAAAGGAAAAACCTAGTTGGAAAAAAACCGCATAGTCCAGAAGGCCCGGGGGGGAGGAAAGGATGGAGTGTTTAAGGGCCGAAAGGTCAATTTTTCGGGAAAAAACTAAAGAAAGAAGAGAACAACACAAACGTTAGGATGAGGAAAGAGAGAGTAGGGGAAACTCCTTTGAAGGGGGAAGTCAAAGGGGGAAGGACCCAAAAAAAAGGGGGACAAAATAAAAGAAAAAAAAAGCTGGGGGAAAAAAGGAAGGCGGAAAGGTTTTTGTCCCCGCCCTGATTCCCTGCCTCTCGGGGGGAAAGGGCAAGAACCCCCTAGTTTCCAAAGTTTTGAGAAAAAGGAAGGGAGCAGACCAGGGACTTTGAACAAGGGCCAAAACAACATTTCGTGACCGAAGGAAAGTAACTAACCAACTGAACTGAAAGAACTTAAACGTGGGGAAAAAACAGGAGGAAACATTACCTCAGTGGGGGGATGAAGGTGCATGAACCAAAGAGGAAAAGGTGGGAGCTATTCCAAGTAGTGAAGGGAAAAGGGGGGAACAAAAAGAGCGTCTTTAAGAAAAAAGGCAGGGAAGGGGGGGAAAGGGTGGGGGTGAAAAAGTTTCCTTAAATTTTTAGACAGGATGCAGAGGCAGCGGGACAAGGGGCGGAGACGCTTAATGAGAGGGAAAATTCAAAAAGCAGCGGGTTTCAAGTCAAGGGAGATTTTTTACGAAAAAGTCACGAAGGGGAGGGACCTGCAAAAATCCGGAAAAGGGGTTAAAGAGGAGGCGCAGACGAAAAACCCGAGGGAAAGGGAGCTGGTCTCCGCGCTGGAGGAGAAGGGGGGGAAGGAGAGCAGAAAAAGGAACAGACAACTAGTTGCAACAAGAGGGGGAGGTTTTAGGGGGGTTTTTGGCGCCAGTAACTGTGGAAAAGAAGTTTAGTTGCCCTGGGGGGGAAAAGGGAAAAACAAAAAAAACCGAATCAGGGAGTGGAAGAAAAGTGGGGGGGGGGCAAGGACAAGTAACTGAAAAATATTAGGGGGGGGGGGACCCCGGGCTATATTTTTCGAACGAAAACCAAGACAGGGACCGGAGTGTAAGCGCAAATTTGTGGCAAGGGGGGGAAGGGAGCAAAAAAGAAGGGGGGGATAAAACAAGTTTCTAAGCCAAAAGGGGCCGGGAATCAGATTCACATTGGTTCCTCGGGGGCAGGGGGTTGCACAAAAAAACCGGCATGACACCTACAGGCAAAAAAAGATAAGGGGTGGGGAGGAACTTCCCAACGGAGCGAGGGGGGGAGGGGTGTCAAGCCTCCGACACCGCAATCAAGTGGAAAAAGGGGTCAGGCCGCGGAAGAAAGCAACAAGAAGAAAAGGAAAAACTTAAGGAAAAAGGTGGAAGAAGGGTAAGGGGACGGGTTAGCCACAAAAACATGGCGGGGGAGGGATACAAGAACGGGTCGCAGAAGACCCTCAAGCACACCAGGGGGAGGGGGAGAAAAAAGAGGGAGAATGTTGACCAGGTGGGGGTGAGGGTTAAGATCGTTCACTTGGAAAAAAGGGAAATGGGGGGGCTCGAAAGGAAAAAAAAAAAAAAGAACGATGATCTGGGTCGGAAAAAGTTGACTATCTCGCAGGGGGGGAAAGGGGGCCGCCCCTCAGAGTGGAGGGGGGAAGACCAAAAAAAACAAGAAAAAAAACAGAAGAAAAACTCGAACGGGAGGGAGAGGAACCATGACGGGTAATTACGAACGTCATGCAAGGTTTGGGGGAATAGAATGACGCCTCCGCTACTTCCACATGAAAAAAAAGAACAGGACCGACCAAAAAGCAATGCCCGTGGTTCGAGAAAAAAAAAAAAAACCATTTGCAACGGGCAACAGGGGGAAAAGAGGTCCAAAGCTGACCACATCTGGAAAGACTGGGACAGGGTTTCAGGACCAAAGGGGGGGGGGGAAACGGGGGACCAAAAGCTTTAACACGAAAGAGGAACAAAACAAAAAAAAAATAAAGGGTGAAAAAAAAAAATCAAAAAAAAATGAAAAAGTAGGACAGAGGAGACACACCTTGGTTTATCAAAAGAGGAAAATAGGAAAAACAACAAAACAATGCCACGGGAAAACTGGGGGGGAGGGGGGGGGAAAGGGGGAAAAAGGGGGGAGCTAAGAACGGTGGTTTCCCTATTGGGGAAGGGACATTAAGGGTACCTTTTTGAAGAACTCAAAACCAGAGCCCTCCGTTCTAAAGAAAGGTTGGTGGGTACATTTAAAAAAGAAAGACAAGGTCCCGACTAACAGGAAGAGAGGGGGTCTGGATGGGGGGGGCGCGAATTTCTCTAAGTAGAGAAGGGGGAAACTGGGTCCCCTTAGGTAAGAATTAGAGGACCAGAGGGGGGATCCACAAGGAAACGCAAACGGGAAAAGAAAAGCTGGAAAAAAATGAAGGTGGGGGGACAAATTGTAGGAGTGGGGCCGCCTATAAAGAAGGAATGGGGGAAAAAAAGGGTTAGACACGGGCCCATAGGGAAAGGAAAGATCAGGGAAGCAGAAGACCTTTTGATTCGGAAGAGCGAAACAGCCGAAGTTTATTAATAAGAGATGGAAAAGAAAATTCTAAGATGGGGGGAAGAAACATAAAGAATGGCACCTAGGGTCAGATCCGGAAAAGAAGCAGGGGAAATAGAGGAATAAAAGGGTCACATCTTGGAAAAAATACCATTCCTAGCGGAGTTTATTTATAGCGAGAATAAAAAAAAAACATCCGGAAAAAAGACGCCCTATTCGCCGGGGCAGACACCGACATGTAAATCACAAAATGTGAAAAAAAAAAAAAAAGTGAAACGAAAGAAGAGGAATTACTCTGCAATGAGAAAAAAAGGGCTGAAACTTCACATCGGGACCGAAAAAAAAAAAAGCGAGGGGGTCATTTCCATTAGAGATGAAAAAAAAAAAAACAAGGAGTATGTGAGAGAAAGAAGAAGGGGAGGGATCTTGGCCCTCCCTCCCATTGTGTTGGAAGGGCCTCATCGGAAGATATAAAAACATCTGACGCCCTTTCATGGAGGGGAAAAGAAGGAAAGTTAATTTTGGCTCTTTTTAAGGCCACGTGAAGAGACCCTCGAGAAAAAAAAGAGAAGTTGTTTCTCTCCGGCACCGGGAGAGAGAGGCATGTAAAAAAAAGATTGGCCAGCTGGAAGAGGAGGAGAGAGGGGTCAGCGATTCCGGAAAGGAAGAGGGGGATTAGTGAAAGGGGGGAGGGGAGGGCTCCTTTAGGAAACTGAAGAAAATGGAGGAGGGCTCGAAGCGGTGGCGAGATAAAAAAAGGGAAAGGTTACCTGCTACGAAGAGAGCAAGATGGGATAACAATTTAAAAAAAGGGGGGTTGAGAGAAACTGGACTAAAACACGAAAACACAGGGTACACTCTTTTGCCGCAAGGGGGATTAGGGGGGGGGGAAGGGGGGAAAAAGAACAGGCGGTCAAATACTGAAAAATCGGGAAGGGAAGAAAGTCAAGGGGGGGGAAAAAGGGGCAAAGAGTAAGCAAAAGAGTAGAATAGAGAAAAGAACGCCCTCATCTCCGACAACGGGGGGGGGAAGAGGAAGCTGGTAAAAAAATGAAACGAAAAGAGAAAAATTCGGACTGGGGAGGAAAAAAAAAATTGGGGGGGGAGGGCAAGAGGTAAACTCCAGCTACTTGAGACCATTGGCCCATTTAGAAAGAGAGTGCTAAGGGACGTATTGAGCGGAAGAGGGGGGGGACAAAAAAGGGGAGAAGAATGAAGACAACACTACCTCGTCATTGAGCGAAGAGGGGGGGGGGGTTTGGGCTGGTCCGATTCGTGTCAAGCAAAAGGGAAGAGGTGACCAGGACCAAAAAGGGGTGGAGGACACCTGCGGGGGGGGACTTAGGAGGAAAAAAAGGGTGAAGAGGGATTGGGGGGGGAATCTGCCTGCGCAGGAAGTTTGGGAGAAAAGGAAAGTTCAATTTTAGATGAGGGGAGAAGAGCGAGCCGAAAAAGGAGTGAGCAACTGCTGCAAAGGCGGGGGGGTCTAAAAGGGGGAAAAGAGAGTGTTTTTTTCGGGTGGGGGGGGAGGGGAAAAAATACTCTAGCTGGAGATCGGAAAGAAAAGAACGAGGTGACGAAAAGACGAGGGGGGGGGGGTCAGTCGAGAACTGGAAGGGGGAAAAAAAAAAGGGAATTTGGGGGAGGGAAGAAGTCTTGAAAGGAAAAAATTTACGAAGGGCGACCAGCGAAGGGGGCGACTTTAGAAAAAAAAAAGGGAAGACCGAAGTGGGGGGTTTCTCAAAAAGTGAAAAAAAGGGCCTTTCCACTCGGGAACTAGGACTGTTCGTTGTGGTGGGAGGGAAAAGCGGACTCGCCCTTGGAAAAAGAGAAAGGGACAGGGAATTGCGGTCTAGTGATAACAAAGCGCTATTGTGGAAGCATGCAAAATCTCTGGGGGGGGGAGGGGGGAAGGAGAAGGTTGGGGGGAAAAAGGAAGAGAATCTGAAGTTAGCCAATTGATGTAAGGAAAAAATTAAAAACAGAGGGGGTCCTCTTGCATCCGGAAAAGGGGGAAAAAGAACCAAGGGGGGGGAGGGGGGAGGGGAAAAAACAAGAAAAGGGTTGCTAGTTGAATCGAGGAGGGAAAAGAAAACAAGAGGTTGTCAGTTACGGGGGAAGAACGAGGGTCACAAGAAACGAAGACGTTTTGGGGGTTAAAAAAAGAGAAAAACAAAAGAAAAAAGTAGGGGTATGGGAAAAAAAAGGGGGGGGAACCCCGCAACAGCAAAGGAGGGGGGCAAATGAAAGAAAAAGTTGCGGGGTGGGCGCGAAAAAAAAAGATCACCTCAAGCCGACGGGAAGAAAAAGGGGCAAGCTCCTTCTAGCCGAAGAAATAAGAAGGTTGGTCAGAGGGTGGGACAGCGATCCAGGGACATGGGTGGGAGGAAAAAAAAAAAATGGAAGGTGGAAAAAAAAAAGTTGAATCTTGGGAAAAGGGGGGAATTGCAGCACCTCGCGTAAAACCAGCAAAAAAGGGAAAAAAGAAGAGCAATCCGGTATCGCAAAAGGTTAGGAAAAAAAAAGGACATTTCAAAGGGAAGAAAAACAATTGCACTTCTACAGAAAGCCAAGAGGTAAGTGGACTCAAGCTGAAAAAAGAACCCAAAAAAAGAAGAAGTGACAAGGTTTACTATCCGAACAGACCGGGAGTAGCTGGTTCATTTTGCGGGAAAAAGGGCAATGGGGAACTCAGGGAGTGGGAACGCAAATAAGGGGGAGAGGGAAAAAAAGTAAAGTAGTCTCAAAAGTAAGGAAGAAACATGAAAACCAATATAGACTGTCCTCTGAAATACGGCGAACGAGGATAAACGGGAGAACAAAAAAAGGGAACAAAGAGTGTTCCACACCAGCTTGCAGAGGGAAGGAAGGGGAAAAAAAGGGGGGGGGGAAGGGGGGGGGAAAGGGAAGGAAGGAAAAAAGGTGGGACTTGGGAAAAAAAAGGAAGGGGTCAATGGAAAAAAAAAAACAGCTCTCTCAAAACACAGGGTAGGAACGGGAGAGAGGGAGGTGAAAAAAAAAATTGAACCTCTTTCAACAGTGAAAAAGGGAGAAAGGGGGGGGACAAAGGGACGCATCGGAACCTGGACGTGGAGAGGGGGAAAAATGAGGGTTGTGAAAGTTGGGGGGAGAGGAGGTCAAGAGCGGCTGGGGAACGACAGGAAAAAAAATACGGGAGGGGTGAGGAATTGAGAGGGGGAGGCACGGGACTTGAAACCGAACGTGAACGCAGGGGGTCTCAAAAACAGTGAACGGTAGGAAAACTGAAAAGGAACCTGAAAACAAACAAAAAAGGCGATTCTTACCCGGAGAAGGGGGGGGGGGAAGGGCAGTTGACTTGAGTAATTGGGGGGACAAGGGAAGGAAAAAGGGACAAGGGAGTTGGTGGGCTCAAAACTTTGAAGAATTGTGACGTGGGTGGGCATCTAGGCTAGAGACGAATTGTTGGGGAACTGGTGCCAAGCCAGGGGGGGGGGATGGTGCTGCCAAATGAGTAACTGCGAGGGTTAAAAAAGTCACCGGAATTGAAAAAACAGCCAAAAGAATCGGCCTGACAAAAAATCGGAAACTGGGAGGGGGACTGTTTTTTTTGTTTGGTTGGGGGGGGTTTTTTGTTTTTTTGGGGGGTTGTTTGGGTGGTTGGTATGGGTGTGTGTTGTGGTAAGGGGGGGTAGAAACCCACACCAGACAAACCCCCCCCCCCCCCCCCCCCCACAACCCCAACAACACCCCCACCACCAAAAAAAAAAAAAAAAACAAAACAGACCCCCCCTCCCCACACCCCCCACCAAACACCGCCCCAAAAACCCAAAAAAACAAAAAAACACCCCCCCCCCCCCCCCCAAACAACCCCCCAAAAAAAAAACAAAGAAAAAAACCACCACCCCCCAAACCCCCCCCCCCCCCAAAACCCAACACAAAACAAAAAAAACAAAAAATACCCACCCAACCCCACCAAAAAAAAAAACCCCCCAGCCACCCCCCCCCCGAACAGAAAAAAAAAACAAAAACCCCCCCCCCAAAACAAAAAACCCCAACCCCAGACCCCCCCACCCCCTTTTTTGGTTTTTTTTTTCTGTTTGTTTTTTTTTTTTTTTTGTTCCCTTTTTATGTTTGTTTTTTTTCAAGCTGACTGCGACGGAAAGAATACTTCCAAGGAATATGTTAGGAGGAGATTGGTTATTCCGGAAAAGAGAGACCATCATCACAGGTGGCAAAAAAAAAAAGGAGGTGGGTGGCAGGTTTTCCATGGAAAAAAATACTTTAAAGACAAAAAAGAGGGTGTCGGGGGCCGGAAAGTTTGAAAAAACTCAAAAAAGGGAAAAAAAAAAAGGGAGGAAAAAAGGAAAAATACTGTTTTGTGGGGGGAACAATTCAAAGGAAGGAAAAAACGGAGGTTTTGGCGCCCGGGCTAGAAAGGCGAAAACAAGAAAAGGAGGGAACAGCCTTTGCCCGGCGGAAAAAAGAAAAAAAAAGAAATTAATCGCAAGTTGGGAAAGGGAAAAAAGACGAGGGAATCAGCAAAGATAAAAAAAGGGGGTGGGGGGAAGACTAAGAGGAAAAAGGACTGAAAGGTTGGAAAAACGGACAACCAAAACCATTAGATGAAAAAAAAAAGAAAAAGACGGGGGTGGGGGAGTCCAACTGAATACGGTGGGGAAAAAAAAAAACCGGAAAGATGTCCGGGGGAACAAAAGAAGACAGGCGGAGATCAAAGTCCACAAGACCGGGGAAGGAAGAAAGGAACGAAGGGGGGAAAAAAGGAAACAAGGGTAACTTCCAGGGGAAAGACAAAAGGATTTTTATGGGAGGGGTCGAAGGAAAAATCCAAAAGTCGATTCGGAGAGGAAGGGGAACCAGGGGGGGGGGGAGGGGGGAAAAGAGTCCTCACGTGGGAAAAAAAAAAGGGGGGGAAGTTGGTGGGGGGAGCCTCTGAAAGGTAACCAAAAAAAAAAGGAGAGATCTGGGGGGAAGAAGATGAGTCTTTTAGCCGATGAGAAAAAAGGGAGAAAAGAGGAGGTTTCGGCAAAAAAAAAAGAAAAAACTCTATTACAGGTTTTTTGCAAATGACGTATAGGGCAACCAATGAAGGTGGAAAGTTCCCGGAACCTCAAAGAGGAAACGGGGAAAAGGGACAAAAGCAAATTTAGAGAAAGGGGTGTCCTCCTCGAAAATCCACGAAGGGAGTCCAACAAAGAGGAAAAGTCCCTGCAGAAGAAAGGGAAAACAAAGTGGGTGAAGCCCCCAATGAATTTTTGGGGGGTCAGAGGTCCCCTCCTCAACTTGAAAAGAAAAGGAGCAAACCGAGGGGGGGGAGTCAATTAACTAGTATTCAGAAGATGAAGGTAAGACGAAAGGGGGTTTCCAGTCAAATCCTGCGCACAGCCAACTCACTCTTGCAGCACCCAAGGGGGGGAAATAAAAAAGGGAGGATTCCTCGAAGGAAGCCCGGGAGGGGAAATCAATTGGGTAAAGTTTGCTTACAGAACAGGACCTTCTCCCTCCGTAGGGATGGAATCCAAACAACAGGGGAACTAAGTCCAAATGGGAGGAGGAGGGGGCGAAGTTGGCTCTCAAAGATTTTTAAGGATACGACCGGGTGAAACTGGTCCAAAACGTCACGGAAAGAGAAAGAAGAGTAGACGGGCGGGAAGTCCACAAGAAAAAAAAAACATGAAATCTTCAGAAAAAAGGGGGAGGGGGAAGAAAAAATTTGGTCGGTAGTGGGAGGAAGGAAACGTGTAGACGGCACAAAGGGGGGGGGGAAATGTGTAAAAAGAAGAGTGAGTGATCGTTAATAAGCAAGAAAAAAATCAAGGGGGGGGATGAAGTATAGGGCACGGAATGAGCGGAAAGGAAACCTTAAACTAATAATTAATACGACAGAAAGGGAGAATGTGGCCCATAGGAAAAAAAAAGGAAAGGGGGGGAAATCTAAAAGAAAAGAAAGAGCTCCAAGAAAAAGAAACCGGGCCCCTATCATGAAAGGGTCATGGAAGAAAGCGAGCCAAAAATAAAGAAAGAGGGAACTATGAAAGGAAAGGGAAGTGGGGAAAACCCCAAAGCCCATCCCAGCTTCTTACAACCAACAAACAGGGGGGGGGAAAACCATCCCAAAAAAACAGTTGGGAAAAGGAGAAATAAATGTTATCCCGAGTCAAGGGAATTTACTAACTGAAAATCAAAAAAAAAGAGACGGAACCCCTATGGAAAAAAAAATACAAGGAGAGATCAAAAACAAAACAACTTATGAGTCGAAAAGAGAGTACTCTCATGTAGAGAACTGATTTTCAAGGGGGGGGGTGAGGAAAGCCAGAAATGGCAGAGGCTAATCATCATCGGGGAAAAAGTGTCAAGCCGGGTTCATATAAGATGGCGAGGGGAAGCTGAAAGAAGGAAGAAGACGGAACTCTGGGATTATGGGGGGAAGCGATGGAGAAGAAATAGGGGAAGACCTATTCATGGAAAAAAAAAAAGTCTTGGAACAAAAGGGACCCCTACTTCTTCTTTTTGGGGGAGGGGAAAGTACAGGAATAAGGGGGAAGGGCTTGTCCCTGGTGGGGGCGCAAAAAGAGGGAGGAAAAGGGGACCGAACGGTGCAGGAGCTCCGGGAGGGAGAGAGAAGAAACAATTTAAGTCTTCTGATCACGCAAAGAGTAAGTGAGAAATCAACCATTTTGGGTAAGGGGAACAGGAAAATAGAATACGAACGGAAAAATTTGGCGGGGGAAAAACGAAAGCGGGCTTATGTGTGTCGGGAGAAAACGGAATGGACGTCCGAGGGGAGGATTGCCTAAGTGACATTGGGAAAAAAAGGGACATAAGAGAGAAGGGGGAAGGAAAACTGAATACCCATCTCCATATCGAGGGTGGAAGGAAAAGGTTTAAATACAATAACGAGAAACGGAGCCGTGGAAAGAAAGGTCAAGTGAAGTGGGGGGTGGAACTCCGGAAATTAGGAGAGAATAAATTGGCACGACAATTGCCGGGAAAATCGGGGGGAAGGGGGGAGAATGATCGACGAGTTTTTCTTTAAACTCAAAAATGTTGGGTCCCGAAGCCTCAATATGAGCAATACGGGGACATTGGGATCTAACCCAATAGGTTGGTTGGGGGGGACCAGAAAGGGGGGTTACAGCTAGGGAAACCGCTTGCCGGGAACAAAAACTAAGGGGGGGGACTGACGGTGCCTTAGAGGCAAGAAGCTGTAGAAAACAGTGAAAACAAAAGAGATGTGGCGAAGAAACTTTCATTGGGGAGTAAAAGGGGGGGCTGGGGGGGAAGGGAGGGGAAGGGCGGTTAATTCGGGAAGGACACTTAATTAAGTAAGTCTGGCAATAAGAAGTGTGGGTTTTGGTGAGGGGGGGGCACTGAAAAAACAAAAAATCTCTGGGAACATAGATAACAAGACTAGATCAAAAGGGAAGAAGAACAAGAAAAATCAATCGCTGGGGGGGGGGGGGTCAGTGGAGGAAAAACTGACCCCTCAAGTGGAAAATATTTAACACCATAGAAAAAAAGGCACTATTCAATTAGAAAAAGAGAAGAGAAACGGTTAAGGAAATAACTTCCCCAAAAGGGGATAAGGAGACCAACTCCTGTGTTGGGATTAAGGGAAAAAGGAACCGAATATTCAAGGGTGGAAAGGATGTGGGGGGGGGGGGAAAAATGGGAGCTCCAACCTAGGGGTCATAGAGACCGTCTGAATTGGGGTAAAAAGGGTGAAGGAAAAAAAAAACGCCGCCTATGTGGGAAGAGAAAAATGACCGGGTGGCCAAGGGAATTGTGGAAAGGAGAAATTGGGGACTGAAAAGTAAAAAGGTTGATCTGAATGAGCACCAAGTGGGGGAAAGGACGGTGCCTTAGGGGGACGAGAGGGGCCCAGAGGGAATAAACTCCAACAATTGCAAGGGAAGGAGGGGATTAAACCGAAGGGTTGAGAGTGAGAATCAAAATAGAAAGGGAGAAAACGCAGGGGGGGACAAAGGTTTACTTTAATCAAACACAACAGGAAAAGGAAAGAAAGGGGAGGGGTTTCCAAATCGTACAAGAAAAAAACTTGCTTGTATGCAAGTAACTGGTAAAAAAAGCCACCATCCTAAGTTGGAGGGGGGAAAAAAGAGTGAAAAAGGGGTCAGGGGGGTTCGCGCCAAAAGAAGAGCGACCCAGCTCTGAGAAAAGAGGATTGAACGACGGAAAAAGCCAAAATACCTCCTTCAAAGAAAGTGGGAAAAAAAGGGGTTGGGTTTTGCATGGGAAGGGAGTAATACCCCCCGGGAGGGGGGGGGGGGAAGGAAAAAACAATTCGAAGGGAATGTTGAAAGATGAAAAAAATGGGAAAGACAGACAGTCTAGCGCCAAAGGAAAAAAAAAAGAAAGCCCGATACAGCCTGAGAGAAACAGAAATGTATGTCAACCCAGGTTGAGAAAAAAAGGGACAGTTAGAAAGAAAACCGATGTTTTCCAAACAGGGAAAGAAAAAAAAAAAAAAAAAAGGAAAGAGGACTACCCACACTGGGGGGGGCCGAAGGGAGGTACTATCAGAAACATCATGCAGTAAAAGTGTTGGGGGGGGGGGGGGGGGGGGGGGTGGTGAAGGTGGGAAAAAAAAACGAAAGGAGGGGGGGGGGGGGGGGGGAGACCTCCGCTGCAGGTCAAAAGGGTTCTCGGGGTCAAGTCCCGTTTTCGGCTCCGAGAAGTCAAACTGAAAAAGCTGCAGGGAGAGAATGAACTAGGCAAATCCGCTAGAAAAAAGGAACCTCATTGGGGAACCAGAGAAACACATGAGTCAACAATAAGGGGGGGGGGGGAAATGGAAGGATTATACATTGCCTGGAAAAAGGGTATGGGCCAAGCATAAGAGGCTCAGAAAAAACAAAAAAAAAGGGGAGAGTAAAAGAGAGAGATATTGTAAAAGGGGAAAGAAAAGACAAAAAGGAAAAAAAAAAAAATGGGAAAGACAGGTACCATTGACAAAAAAAAAGAAGAGGGACTCGATGGTTCGCTTGGGTGTGAAAAATGCTGAATGGTTGCGCGCGGAGGTGACTCGCGCGTGGGAATGAAGAGGGAAAGAAATAGGGGGGAGGGAAAAGGTCTGGACGGGAAAAAAGGAGAAGGGGGGTAAGGGAAAAAAGTCCCTTTGAGTGACGGCAGAACCACTTTTAAAGCTAAAAAAAAAGAAAAAAGGCAACTACGGGAAAGGAGGACAAGATTGTTTGTTACGGAAAAAGAATTGTCCTTCAGTGGTGGAGCTATGAAGGTAATGATTCCACAAGGGTTTTTGAAAAAAAACGAACGCGCGCAAGTTCGTGGGGGAGTGGGGACCAAAACTTTTTTTGACAAAATTTAGGGGAAGGGGGAAAAGACTAAGTTACTTCTCGGATGTTCTTTGTTTTTTGTGGGGAGTCGAGGAATCTGGGGGGGGGGGGGGGGGGGGGGGGGGGGGGGGGGGGGGGGGGGGGGGGGGTGGGGGGGGGGGGGGGGGGGGGGGGGGGGGGGGGGGGTGAGAATGGACCACGGAAAAAGGGAAAAGGGGTGAAAACACAATTCACACAGGGGGGAAGGGGGAAGCAAACCTTGGATCGCGGCCCGGAAACACAGTGACCTTATGTTACTGGACTTAAGAGGGACGCATAAAAGACTGCAAAAAAAGCGGCCTCCGAAATGGGATGGGGATGGAAAGGCCCCGGTCAGAAGAAAAATAGGGAAAAAAAAAAGAAAGGATGAATGTTTGACGGGGGGGGGTTGACCAAGTACGCTTGAAGAAGAATTAGTTTTCGGGGTTGCCAAAAAATTGTGAAAAGAAACTTAAGGGGTAAAAAAAGTAAAGGACCCGATATAAAAGGGGCATTAATATCAATATACACAAATCTTAAAGGGTTGGGCATCATAGGAGACAGACATATACGAAACAAACACCCAAAAAAAAACAAAAAAACCCTTCGGGGATATACAGAAAATATTGAAAAATTAGAGGCAACTCAACACAAACACACAAAAACTATATCACTGAAAAAAATAGCCAAAAGGGGAGAAAGAGACAAAGGGAGACATCATTGAGAAGAAAGGGGGGGCACCTCCAGGAGGGCACAGGGAAAAGGGAAAAGGGTGGTCCCCAAACACAAAAACTACATGAACCAGAGAAGGTGGGGAAAGATTAAGGAGGCGTGTTTTTCCGTAGCAAAATAAAAAGTCCCTTAATAGCCATGGAGGGGGGAAATCACGGAAAAAAGGAGAAGGGGGTCAGTGCCAGAATGGAACCGTAAGTATCCAAAAAACACCGGGGGAGTGGGAGGAAGACGAAGGAGGAAAAGCTCAAGGAACACGTTCTATTATAGAAGGGAGGAACATGGGGGGAGGGGGGAGAATCGTCCGTCAAGGGGGAAGAGAGGGGCAAAGTTCACTAAGGGAAAACGAATGCTGGAGGGCCAAACTGGCTAGAAGGAGGCGGGGGGACCGAAGTGAAAAGCAACAGGAAAAGAGGTGATGTGGGGCAAAAAAAAGAAAAAAGAGGCTTTCCATGGGAAAACGAAAAAAGGTGAGCCGTCATGCAGTTGAAAAAAAAAAAAGTAACCCTTCATACGCGACGTCGACAAAGCCATGCCGCAAAAGGGGCCAAGTGGAATTAACGGGGGACCGGCCCGTCACCAATGGGCAAGGGGATCTAAAAAAGTCGCTGAGGGGGCCAGCGTCCAAAAAAAAGAAGAAGACTAATCTACTGGCACGCACAGTCTGACAAGAAGGGGGGGGGGGGGCCAGGGGGAGGGAAGCAACCGCCCCTCCTTGAAAAAAAAACCGAAAAAAAGAAGAAAAACCCAAGGGGGGGAGGGGGAACAAGTGACGCGGCAGAAAAAAAAGGGGGGGGGGAAGTTCACAGGCACGGGTTTTTGACCATACAAGGCTGAGGAAGACCCCCAATCCCGACCCCTCCAGCAAAGCGCAACCCAGGGGGTTTGGGTTGGAGGGGGGTTAAAATGGAAAATGGGAACAGCAGAAGGGTCGCCTGGGGGCTTGAGAGTCCCGATGCAAACCTTTTGCCTTTTTGCTAAAGGACAGCAGTGAGAGGGGGTTATTTTCTTACACAAAAAAAAAAGATCAAGAAAAGGACTAGGGATGGAGCGGTCAGTGTGCCAGATCAAATTAGGGGGGGGGTACGACTACGAAGGAAGGGAAAACCTTCGGCAATACGAACTAGGATTAGAGAGGGGTGATCCACAGGAACCACGTAACCCTCCAAAATGAAAACCGTTTTATAAAATGGGCAACCGTGCCAAGGGGGGGCATCCGACGGTAAGGACGTGACCAAAAAGGGGAATTATTTTCGGAAGAGTGGACACTGATCGTGAGCATCATCATACTCCTTTGGGGGAAGTATAAGAAAAAAAGGAAAAAGACTACAGACATCTCCGTGTGATAGACCGAAATGCCAGGGGAGACTACAGGTCAGGATTCACCAGGTAATCGAAAGAAAGAGAGGGAAGAAGGAAAGTTGGACCCCACAGATCATGGAAAGAAAAGGCTGACCATATCGCCGGGGGCTCCAATCTAAATGGGAAAATAGAAGGGCCTGCGGAATGGGGTCTGGAAAAAAACCAATACAGTCTTCTTTCAACAACCAGCTGTGAAAAAGTGGTCAATAATGATTATCGCTAAAAAATGAGGGACACGTCAACTCTCCTAAAAGAAGAGGGGAAAAAAGGATACACAGATCAACACAACCTGAGGGGATTAGGAAACTGAAAGAAGGGGCCGGAAGCTTCGGCCGAAGAGGGCACCTGAGAATCAATCAGGGCACGGATATCATCAAGGACGTGACAAGCCTGGAAGAAAACTGGAATGGCGCGGTTTAACAAAGGACAGAACTCGAGAAAAGGGCTGGTCGGATTTTATCTGGAAAAGAGACGGCTAGGGGATCTGGGCACAGCCTTTGGATCTTCGTCCTTCTTGGGGTGTTCGATTCCGAAATGAAGAGATGGCATGGGGAGTAAAGGGGGGGGGGGTTAGGGGCGCGAGGGGGGCGGTCTGTTGAACCGCACCTCAATGAAAGATAAACCAAAGGGATATGGCTTCTCAAATCGAGAAAAAAAAAGAACGGTCGACATTCCCCCAAGGGGTGGGGTGTCCGTCTACCGTAAGGGCGAAAAAAAAAAACGCAAAGGGGGGGGGAAAAGTGTGCAAGGCTACATGGGCAAGGGCGTGGGTTCTTGTGATCACGAGGAAAGAAGGACCCGAGGGGAGAAAAAGGGGAACATTTTTGCCACGGAGGTAAGCAAAGAAGAGCAGAACCTCCATCGGAGCTTAGGGGTGGTTTCAGGACAAGGACGAGAACGCGGGGGGCCCTTTGTGAGTAGCAAGGCAAGGTAAGGGCAAAAGCCGGGCCGGAAGTCAGAGGAACCATGTGGATTGAACGACAAAGTGAAGTCAGTGGTGCGTCCTAGAGCCGAAGGGGGAGAAAACAGGGGGGGAAAAACCCTTTCAATCTGAGAAGAGAAGGGGATAGAACCGTCGGGTTGGGCATGGGGAAGGGCAGCGCAAAGGGCAAAAGGGTGGCGACAAAGGGATCCTGGGGGGGAGGAAAAGAGGGGGACGACGCCCTGAGTCCGGAAGGAACGAAAAGAAAAGGGGCATTTTGGAAGGTACGCGAAAGGGAACGAAGGGAATTCTAAAAAGACATGACGGGCGAAATATCCCCAATGGGAAGAAAGAAACTTGGGTTGAGGTTGCGGTGTTGGGGGGGCACTAAGAGGAAGGGCGTGAATCGGACGCCCATAGAGGAGGTCGATGACGGAAAAATATGTTGTGATCCTATTAACCGACTTCGAAAGGGAGAAGAGCTTTGGACCGAACATAGGGGGAGTCCAAGCACTCGCAACAACCGGGCTAGACGGGGTCCTTCACAGACACCAGGGAAACCTCAACGAATGGGGTGGGAAGGATACACTGGCTTAAACTTTCACGGCCGGTGAAGGCGGGGTGGGTGGAGGGATTCGAAAACTAGGGGGCAATCGACAAGGGGACTGATAGGGGGGGGAAGAGGGGGAGGAAAAGCATCGGTTTCACAGTGTGCCAAAAACAGCGGTGTTAGTGTCATTGAGAATGTAAAAGAAATAGGGTGAATCTTAGGCCCCAGGGGGGAAGGACGGATTCCCCTCTGATGGGGTCTCAGGCCCAAAAATGCGGGAGTTAAGTGCTTTTACCCGAAGGAGGGAAGTGGAGAGAGAAAAGGGGGGATCCAACCTTCAAGGGGGGGAAGGGGGGGTTAATGCCACCAAACATCAACGACAAGGTCAGGGGTTCAATCGGGGCCCCAGCAAAAAAGAAAGGGAGGGGGGTTGGACAAAAGTAAGGAAAAACAGGCAACCAACCGAAAATGTTGCAGAGGGTGATGATTGTCTGTGGAAGCGCTAACCAAAAGAAACAACCAGCGCGGCGAAACACAGAGGCATTGCGGCGAAGGTCGCACGCCCCGACTCCAGGTGAATTTCCTATGTTTTTGCAGGCATCTAGAGAAAGGTTTCGTAAAATTGGAGGAAAGCTGAAGGGAAAAATTGGCAATAAAAGCAGTAACGCAACCGGCCAAAAAGCGAAATCCGGCAGACCAGGAAAAGGAAAATGGGAATGGGAAATTCTTCAGGACACAAACAAAGTGCATCCCAACAATCCAGGCCACTGGTCGGCCTTGACCAACCAAGTTCACAAGACCCTGGAGCGAAAAACTCCAGAAAGGGAAAAAAGGGGAAAAATATCCTAACATCGGACTGCAAAGGAGGGGAGGGGGGGTTACAGGTGGAACGGGGGACAGTTGGGGAGACAGCCTGGTCAAGCAAACAAGAGGGACGGGGGGAACAAGGAACCAAGTGGGAACCCTCCGCGGAAAGAGGAAAGGGAATGGAGGAAAAAAATCGCGCGAGGAAAAATAAACCGAGAAAAATGACAAACAAGTAAGGTGGCACAGCGACCAGAAAGAGTCAGAGAGGTAAATGGGGGGGTGGGACCAGGTTAGACACAAGGGGAGGTGGGAAATTCGGGGGGGGGTCGGACACTACGC
>Ga0179593_1547657_pt1 | contig 21274 bp, 11 predicted proteins | sample CZODoug2_1_08_16_FD_185931 | JGI IMG/M metagenome (GOLD analysis project Ga0179593, IMG submission 185931) | Vadose zone soil fungal communities from Angelo Coast Range Reserve, California, USA - CZODoug2_1_08_16fungal (PacBio error correction) | ecosystem: Environmental > Terrestrial > Soil >...
TATGCGGACCGTGGAAAGAAAGGCTGTCGGAAGGTCTGGCGAGCGCGGGGGAGGGGGGGGGGGGGAAAGGGGGCTCCTAAGTAGGGATGCTAAGCACCGGTATGGACCCAACATTAATAAGATCAGGGTCGTAGGTTTGGTTTCCCGGGGGACTCGGCCTGAAAGTTCATATTTTCAAGGATTGGGGGAATTACCATCCGTCTTCGAGTGAGCCCCGTGAACGATATCATAGGAGGGCTTCACCTTTAACGGCAAAAAAATGCCTTAGTGGTCATGGCAGCGGACAACGTCTTCGGGGAAAGGCTTGGAGACAAGCCAACGTCCTTTGGAAGACTCCACTCACATTGTTGTGGGCGGGGTAATCGGGGGGGGGAGCTGGGGAAGCGCTAGGGTCCGTTTGTGTCTACGGCTATCTCTCGCCCCCAGAGGCCAGCCTTATGAGTGGGAAGATGCGGCCCCAGAAGAGATGCTCCCGCAAACTCTGTGTGGGCCCTGCCCAGAAGTTGTGGATCAGGACATTCAGTCGCTCAGGGGGGAGTCCCAGTGAGAGTATTGTCCGTTAATACAAGAATCGGGAGACGGTGTTACAATACAAAAAAAAATCAAAATGTTCCGTTGTCACGGTGCCCGGCGCAGACACAAAAGGACGACGATGAGGCCCATAGGGGTCAGGAGTCAAGCCACGGGGCCTGCGGCGGACCCTGATCCGGCAAAATCCATCGACGGGGGAGGATCACATTGAAGGGGGGGGGGTTTGGACCTACGTGAGAGGGCTCTCGCTTCTAAGTTGGCTTTTTCAAAGGACTCAAGATCTCTGGACTCTACGTATGGAAAGGTAACGGCGCGACGTCGTTTCTGGAGCCTGTATGAGAGGACAAAATTCGGACGTGCAACGATATATCAAAGCACAGCCTTAATAGGCGCCCGGGGAAAGAACATCAGGTTCGAACGGGAAGAGCAAAAAGCATTTCTTCGAAAATTCACAGACATCAACATTAGCAAGCAAAAGTAAATATGACTGGTCCGGCCAGCCAAGGGCACCTAAAGTCTATAAAACGAGAGCCTAAGAATGTACCTGCAGCATTACGCAGAAAGTGGGGGAAACAGTCTTGAGAAAACTGCCAATCGCTTTGGTAAAGGGTCCACTCAGTCAAAGGGTGGACTCTCTAACACTTCACTGGAGCGTTCAATTATGGCAGCCGCCTAGGGGATGGCGTTGGAGGAAGGGGGGTGTTGGGAAGGGGGAGTCAAGCGTCTCTCCGGGAGATCCATGAACCTAATTGGAAAACACCCACAGGGTTGGAACCTGGCTACACGGGGGAAACCAAGCCTAGATATCGGAACTGGGGCACAAGTTACCCCCTGACTCAGGACTCAAAGAGTGGGGGACTTAGCAAGGGCCCCGTCCGGGGTCGTAGTTAACTAGGGGTATCTATACGAAAAAAATAGGAAAAAGAACCGCGGTGTGGGGAAAGGGGTTCGGCCGATGTAATCGGAAGAGTCCGGACCTAGCGTTTTCTCAAAATTAACCGAGTGATTATCCAGCACCTCCTCATAGAGACGACTGGGGGAAGGATGTGGTCAAAAGTGTTTTACCTCTTATTTGATGATACATCAACCGAACTGTCGGAGCGGGAAAAAGAATCACCACCACGCGGCACAGTAATTTGGTTAAAGGGTAGAGTTCGGGGGTGAAGAAAAACGCTAAATGCGAAAAAACTGATACACATGATTGTGGGCCAGAGGGACACCAAGTGGGCAGAACGTGGGACAAAACACAACGACGGGCGTCGGAACGGTCGAGAATGAGAATCCAAACCATACCTAATAGGATGGTCCGAGGAAACCTCAGTCATTGCACTAGGACGGTCTTTCGAGACTGGCTTCGGAACTTCCATCCGACCGATTCCCACACGCCGCGCATAGATAAGGAGACGAGGGTTCAGGACGGGGCTTTTGTGGCTGGAGAGGTTTGCTTCAGGTGAGAGGGGTGTAGGTGGGGCCGGAATCTTGTGCTCGTCCAACCGCGGGGTGGGGGGCTCCCGAGCTTGCCAATCCATAGACTCGGCCAATGAGGGTCAGACGGGCTCTGCGTAAATGGTCCGGCACCGCGAGGGCCCATCATCCGAAGACCGAAGGTGCGAAGGGGGGGTCGTCCCCTCGCAGGGGGGAGGGGTGCTTTTTGCGGTCCCTTCCACCCTTAGGTAAAAATCCGTGATCAGATACCCTAGCTACGGAGCTCTCGGAAAACAAAAAATATGGCGGAGGAATAGGATCCGTCTAAAAGATGGGTTCTTTGTGGCTTAAACCGTGCTGCAACTTTTGGACTGTTCTGTGTAGTGTGAGGAAGGGCGTACCGATAAATCTGCCATTGGCGCCGAGGAGTTCCGGTGAGAGCATTAGGGGAGGTCCGCAAGCGTCTTTACCGGGACATTAAACAAGCCCTAATAGGGGGGACGTTTCTTCATGCAGGTGGACTTTGACTATGTACCTTTACCTGGGGAAAAAAAAGGGGGCAGCCATGATCTGCCCAATACGCTCTTGCACTCGAAAAATTGCTCGCGGGGAAAAGCGCCGCGGCTGGGGTGGGGAGGCGGAATCGCCTCGCCACCTCCGCCGGGGGGGTCGGGTGATCGCAAGACCCGGGTTGTTTGGCACCCGTGTCACAGCAGGGCTAAAAAAACGGCTGACTGCCCCTTCGCCCATTCTCCCCGCCGGCGCGGCGGCACACTCCTGGACCCAGATTTGCCGGGGGTAAAAGTGAGATTCCGGGGCTGCCCAGTTTTGTCACTGTAAGGCCAAACATCCCGATGACCCGGTGGGTCCATACTGATAAAGCGGTCTAGCAGATGGTCGAGAGGGGTCCTGGGGCAAATCTCCTGTGGAGGACAGGGTAAAACGGAGAAGGACATGGCCCCTTGCCATAGGGTCATAGGGAGGAAGTAAGACAACACCCGTTTGGTAAGTTTCTCTTGCTGTATCCTACCGCTCTAAAAAGAACGGATTCCACTTCCACGGTCGTGCCCTTAAAGTACACCCAAATAGTTGCTCCGGTGGGGGAACGTGGGGTCCTAGGGGAGGGCAAGAAGAAAAAAAAGTTCCCGGGAGCGGGCCGGAAGTGGTTGGGTTAGCAAAGGGAAGTGAAAAAAAACAAACTGTGAGTACTGCGCGGCTCGGACGCCTTGGCCAGGAATCCAAAAACCAGAGCATCCAAGAAGTTCGCGGAAGCCCAAAGCGGGACGCGGTGCCGGGGGTCGCCCTGCAGCGAAGGGGACGGGGTGGGCGGTCTCACCCGCAAAGGCGTTGCCCGTCATGCCGGGGATGCCTCGCCGTCGGCCGCTCGAAGGCATGAAGAAGGGAGACTTAGGCAGGAAAATGGGCGGGCGGGGCGATGACCGGGACAAAACAGAGGGAAGAGGAAGTGTCTGAATAACAGGTATGGGGGTAAATGATCCTGCTCTATGAGTCTTCACGTGACCGCAGTATCCGAGGAGCTGTGATTGGCGGGGGCCGGTCCTGGGAATCCCCTTGGGTCCTGGGTAAAAGAGACCTCTCTCATCGGCGGGGGTCCAAAGGGGCCTGAGTGCCCTCTAAATCAGCGAACCATCCAAACTGCGAGCGTGGGCTTCTCGGTGGCGGCAGGACCTCTTACCGAGAGGGGATATCGACCCTGTCCGGCTTAGACCGGGAGGTTCGGGCCTTCGTCCAGGACCGGCAGGGGGGAGGGGATAGGCGGGCAGGGAGGGGGGAAAGGGAGTGAAGTAACGGCCCTGCTTAGGGGGGTACGTTCCGCGCGTCGTCTCCCAAGAAAGCTGGCAAAAGGGGGGATTGATTTTTCTTCTAAATCAGCGTTTCTCCGGGGATTTCTTGACCTGCATTAAAGTGTGCCGGGTATGGGTGTCCCTACAAAACATGTGGCGGATTATGGACGGGTACTGTGAGGAGGTCCTGACGAGGGGAAGCGATGGGGGGACACCCAGGCATTCCAGCTTGAAAAACACAGGAGGGTCCACTTAAAAAAACTCGAGAATGTTAGAACGGCACGTCAAGGGAACCCAAAGGGTTTCAGGTGAATCGCTTTCGGGAGTGCTTCTCTCCGCACGGACTCTATCTGCCCACAAAACCCCTAGGGATTACCACTAATCTATAAGAGTAGGTCAGTCTACGAAACTCGTGGGAGGCGAACCCCCCTTGGAGAGCTCTAACCCTGCGGCTTGTTGCGTTAAGGCCCCGGCCACGGCGCTCCTTTTGGGTATCAGCCATCCGGTCCCCAAGTGCGGTTCAAGGTACCGCACGGGAAGACGTGGGGTCGGAGGGGGCCTACAGGATTCACCGCTATAGGCGAAATCCGGTACCGATCCCTCTGTGTAGTCCAAAGTCCGGCAACCTAACATCAAGCTCGGGTAGAAGTAGGAAGGTGGCAACGCAACTCACAGGGCTGCGGGTTGGTGCAGGGAAGCCCTGATCTAAGCAGTGCTGAACTATTACTACGTTCACGACACGAAGCGTTGAGGCGATGGGGCGAGTCAAGTGATTGTCCAGGAGAGAAGTATATCAGGAGCAAGGAACGTCGCGCAGCGCTGACTAAGGTGATCGACCAGGAGATGACGCAAAGTTCTTCCTCTGCCAGGCACCTACCTCAGGGGGACCTGTCAGTAAGACTGCAATGCGCCAAATGGCGACGGCGCAGAAGGAGCAAGTACTTCACCTACCGGTTCGATATTAAAACATATCGAAGAGGTATTCAGAGGGGGTCCCGCACGGAATTAAAGGGTGACTGGCAATCAGTCGAAGTTCCTCCTTCTTGCTCCAAGCTCCACGAGTGGCATTTCTATCAAAAGTAACCTGCAACCCTTCTGGTTGGTAAAAACTCCTCTACTCTTCTCAGGGGGGGGGTTCAGGCCAAAGCCACGACTCCGACGAAGTGTTGGGGGTTTTCGGGACGTGTAGGAAAAAAAAAAAATTCAATAGCATCGACGGACAGGGAGACCAAATCACGTAAAAAATCCCGCCTAAGAACTATTGGTTTCATGAAGGGGGGGGAAGTCCGGCCTTACATAAAGAAGGGATCTAGTGATCATAGAGGGACATCGCACCCTTCCAAGAGGACCTTTTTGGACGGGGTGAGGAAAAAACTAGTCATGCGTCATCGGAGACCGTCGCGGGAGGGGAGGGGACTCCCCCCTTCGAGAAAAAACGCTAGCCAAAGAGGAGGCCGTATTCGTATTGGGGAAAATTGTCATCGTGAGTCACTAGCTCCCAGAAACTGGAGTGAATCGGGAGACTAAGAAACAACCTTCCCAAAAAAGGGTGTGTCAGGGTCAAGACGGAGGGCTCTCCATGCCGGGGGCGGAACGTTGTCAAAAAAAAGGTGGAAACGATGCTCCCTTGACGAAAAAGACTTCGTCGGAGGGGAGAACAAAACCACCCTCATCTCAGGGGGAAGAAAAAGCCAGCATCTTAGTAAAGGGGCGGGGGACTACAGTAACAAACTGCAAGAAACCCTAGCCCAGCGCATATCACGATCCCTCGCATGAGTGGTGGCAGAACGTAGGGTAAAAAATCGGCAACAAAAAAAATCAACCCAGGCAAGAACGGTCGCCAAACCAGAAGGGCAAAAACCGGCCGACCCATAAATCAGAGCCAACACTCTGAAAAAAAAGGGCCCCGTGACCCAAAAGGCAAGTATCTCCGATTCTCAGAAAAAAAAAACAAACGGAGATGGGAAAGGAGAGGTAACCTAGGATAAAAAGAGCGGGGGGGTCAAGTAACTGTCTTCTCAGCCTTGTTGGGAGCGAAGAGGTGATGAAAACGAGATCGGGGAAAGGGGTAACGAAGGGCTTGGTCGAGGAGGGGAGATCCGCCAAACAAAAGTTCGCCGCCAAAAAGAGGGGAAGGGAGCGGGCTAGTGAAAAAGTGGGAGTGCGGGCTTTTGACGCTGGAACGGGCTCACCATGAGAGGAAACAAATCGTCATCTTTGAGGGGGCACATCTCCGAAGAGAGGGTGGCGCTGATCGCCGAGCCACAGTGTTTTTGAAGAAAAGGGAGCCACTGTGAACCGTGGAAACCATCGCGCGGATACCCGGAGAGGCAAGTAGCTACCGAGCTGAAGGAGATGGAACCAAAAAGGTTACGGGCCGGCGTTGTGTAAAAAAAGGGGGAGCCCCAGTGGGTGGCGAGCGTATGCCCCACAAAATGTGTTTTGGGTGGATGTCCACTGAAAAGAAAGGAAAAGATCAGGTCGATTTGAAAATCGAAGGGGGGAGGCCGGAAAGAACGGGGGCAGGCCCTCTAGGCCAAAGAAAGGGGGAAAAGCCACAACCTCCACACCGAGTGGACGGGGGGGACGGTTATCCTGGCGAAAATCACAAAAGAAATCGGGATGACACGAAAGGACTTACCTTCTAAGGAAGGGAAGGCGGGCCGGGGTTACGACGTGTCGAATCCGAAGCCGAGAGGGGGCTTAGATTTGGGGTGGTTGGGGACCTGCCACACGCATGAAAAAACGAAAAACGGCACGAGGCCTCGGGGCAGCTTGGGAACGACTCAGAGCCAAGCGCGCATCGAATGGGGAGTCACACAAGTCTCGGAATAAAGGGAAGGGAATCCTAGAAAATGGCGCTTGGGAGCGTCCGTATGTGAGAAGAGCGGCCGATTGGAGTAAGCTCTGGAAGAGGGTAAGAATCAGGCTCTCTCTTTATTTGACGTCGGATGGCTCGGCTATAGTCGGTAGTTGAGGTGATGGTAGTCTTGGGGGAGGGGCGAAGACATGAGATTTACAGGGTAATCTCGAACCTGAGGTTATGGCCGCGTGGGCGAGAACGAGTGTGACAGGAATGCCTTACTATAGGTAGGGCGGCCAACTTACCGGGAAATTGCCGGATCCGCGCCTACGGCTCCCTATGTTCGGGGAAAGATTAATAGATTCTCAGCGGAACCTTATCGTGCGAAGGGGGGGTGAGGGGGGGGGGGGGGGGGGGGGTGGGGGGGGGAGGGGGAAGGGGTTGGAGGGGGGGGAAGGCAGTTGGGAAAAAGGGGTGGGGAGGGAGGAAGGAGGTGGGGGAGGGAGGGGGGGGTTAGTGGGGTGGGGAAGGGGAAAGGGAGACAGAAGGATGGGGGGGGGGAGGTAAGTGTGTGGGGGGTTGGATGGGGGGGGACGCTTCTCCCGGGAAGCCCCGGGGTGAGAGTCATCCGTCTCTATACAAATGCTTCTTGCGCCCGCTATCGTAGCCTATCCTTGATGTATTGGGCACGGTCTTCAATCTACCTCCGTTATAGGTGCCGTTTTTCGCGAGATTGTTCACTACCTCTATTACATGCGCAGGGAACTGCACCTTAAAAAAACTTCCCAGGCCATGACAACCACGTCGTCATGCTCTTTGGTCCAGGGGTCAACTGAAGCTGAGGGTCTCCATGTTGGTTCGGCCAATGTGCGCGCCTACTCGAACAAAACCAACGACAACGTACTTTATGAAAAGTCTATCTCTCGCCGCAAGACTGGGAACGGCAAATGGGAGAAAAGTGGCGGCAATTAGTGCAGGGAAAATCGCATAACCAAGGGGGAACTCCGTGCGGGTGGCAGACCGGAGAATGGAAGCTGGTCATCGGGCGGCAAAAGAGACTGTAAAAAGAGTACCTGAGAAGAAAAGGACTGCCCGGGGACGCCCTAAACGAGCTCCGATCAGGGGCGAAAAGGAGCTGCTCTCTCATCGGTTGGGGAGCCGGCAGGCGCGGGACCGAGACGTATTGACCTAACATCCAAGGTAGGGCGGCGCTGTGGATGGTAAGGTCAATTCGGAATCCACCAATATATAGATCCTGAGGCTCGCGCCGCGGCAATGTTGAAAAGGGAGGAAGCCCAGGGATTCGCGACAAAAGACATCACGGTTCAAGAAAAATTGCGCTCACATAGGGGGGGGGGGTTGGTCTGCCAGTCCCTCCTAAAAAACTACCGGCTGGAGAAAGTCCGATGGGAAGAGCCGCCTGTAAATGAAGCTCCGAAGGGAAATACTCCTTCCTGGCCGTCACGGCTCCGGGGAGCAACAAAAGAGGCAGGTCGATAAAGACTCTAAGACTATTCGCAGAAAAAAAGGGGGTATCCAAGCTCGAGCAAGAGACAGGGACCGTCACCGGGTTTAGGGAGGGCTTACGGCAAAAACCGACGACAGGATCCTAAAACTTTGTGTACACTAAATGCCTTCCAGCCTTACTATGTGGTCAGGAAAAGTGAAGCCCGACTGTAATCCAGAGTGAGGAAGAAAGGATCATAGCGGAAGCACCCGCACAAAGACACGGTGGGGACGTTTCTGATGTGGCCTCGAACGAGGCCTGCCGTTCAAGGTTCTGAAGACCCCTAAGCGCGCCAGGCAGGGGGGGACGGGCTTGATTGAAAAAGGGGAGGGCGGGATGGTATGAAGAATCACAGAAAAGGTCGGCTCGATGAAGGCATCATAAAACTCTGTCTGAACGTCGGAGCACTATTTTGGTTGATTCGAAGGGCAGCCCCTGAATATCTGAACCCCGCCGTCGCCGGGCGGAGTCTGGGTTGTCACAAAAGCCCCACACGTGGAGTCCGATACAAGACAGAAACAGGCGGCGGCGAAGCCGAAGAGCAGAACAAATCCCTCTTCTTAAGCAAGCAGCATCCTTATGGAAAGACTTGGTCAAAAAAGAACATGGTTAACCGGAAACTTCCAAATACAAGCCCAGACAAGAATCAAAAAAAATCCCGGTCGGAACGCGAGTGGCGTTAAAGGAGGTTACACAGGCTTGGGCTTAAGAGCCTCCGGTACGGAAATCTAGGTCCGCCAAAGTCAGTGAAAATCTGCGCACAGACGTCAGCTCTCTGACCTCAAACCTGTCCTCACAAGGGACTTTTCAGAAAAACGCGCCCGAAACCTTCAACTAAATCTGGATCTGGATCCCTCCCCCACACAACGGTCGGGGGGTAAACAGATATCGGCGAGCAAATGTCAAGAAGGCGGCCGGGGCTGGGCCCACCGGTGGCTAAGACTTGTGTAAGGAGGCGGCTTTCCATTCACGGCAGGGTTAGCGGCTGCTTACCGTGACGAGCAAAGGAACCGCCCCAGAAGTTCCCACCGACGTTCACAACCAACGGGGGAAAGAAAAAGGGGGGGGTATGTGGCTGAGGATGGACGAATTGAATGTTTGAAAAAGGGCAAAGGGGCCAGGGGGATTTCCCGTAGAAACACTGTCTGGCGCTTGGAAGTCTAGAAGGGATGGGGGGGGGGGGGCTGGCTTAGGAGAGGCGGGCGCCCGTTGGGGGGGTTGCGAGACAATGAGCCACAGGGGGTTTCACAAACGAATCGGCTCGAACCCGGCGATCGCGGGGATAGAAACTCTCTGCCCTGGGGTCAAGGACCAAAAAGGTGAAGGGCCGTATGGGGGGAAGGACCTGGATCGAGGCCATTTGACGGAAGAGTGTATAAAAGAGAACCGTTTGCCCCAAGCCAAATCCCTTCAGCGGACCGTAGGTGCCGCTTTTTCATCGATTTATGTCAGAAAAACGCGGACGGGTCAGTCAGAAGATCCGATGAACAAGCCTCACGAAAGCCTTCAACTAGTTTAATGGTTGGGACGGGTGTCTAGAGGAAATCGTCTGCGGACTGAGACACGCTATGACTTCTAATAGAACAAAATATTGGAATTAACCCGAGGGTCTTTTCTATAAACAGGGCGGTGGATTAGGGTGTTGTGTGCAAATAACGAAGACGGAAGTCACACCGCCGTTAACCGGTTGAAAGGGACGGGATGCGCAGGAGATATGGAAAATGACGCCTAAAAAGTAATCCGCTAAGAGCGGCGTAAACTAAAAACAGGGAATTGGGAATCCTTGGGATCGACCTTTAAAGGCGTGCGACGTGTTAGGGCCCCTTGAAAAGGAGGTCATCTTCATGTGAAGGGTTGGGGCTGGGGACAGGAGTCAGTCGGCCTTCCTCTTCTGCTCAAAAGTGCCCCGGGGAGTGGAAGGAGTCCGACAGAGGTGGACGAAGGGCCTGGGACTTAATTCGGAAGCGGGATCTGGTAGATGTGGGGGAAAGTCCTCCCTGTCTCGAGATGAGGGAGGCAAGGATCTCTAAGAAGGGAAGAGCCTTCCGATATGAGGCGTGAAACAAACTGGAAAAGGGACCAACATCCAGACGGGAAGCTCTCTGGGGATCTGTATTAAGAGGAAGAATATCGACCGGTAAACTCGAGATCGTCGGAGGCCTCAAGAGGCCGCCGGCCTCTCGATCAACCCTGTAGGCGACCACTATCTGCTCCGGGGTTTCAGGCGGCAATCTCACCTTTCTCGTTTACGGTCTTTAAGTACATCTGCGTGGTGCACGCCCCAGGACAGAATCATGCTCCGGCACGGAGTAATTGACTTAAAAGAGGCTTGTCCTTGAAAGGAGGGCGATGAGATGTATACCTGACATACGGATTGGAGCCGGACAGTCCGTTAGCATTGGGCTGGTCCTCGTGGCGACTCCTAGGGAAACTGCGACGCCAAACAACGGCTAGGGTTGAAAAGAGAGAGCTCCCGCAAACCAACTTACCGGGACCCCAATCTCCGTGCTTAGCAAATCTACCTTGCGACAAACGCGGGACTCCTGTGTTCAGGGAAAAGCTTACCGCGTTCAGGGAAGAGGCGCCCCAATTGATCAGGGTCAGGCGGCCAAGCAGACGATGTCGCAAACGCACCGAGTACCGTCTGAGAAAGTACGGGGGAAGCTCCAGCCGGAGGAAGAGGGGCGACTACGTCAAGCTAAGCGCGAAGTTCTTTTTGAGGACGATTCGGGACCGGAGAGAATCTAAGATCGGACGAATCAGGGACGTTGAGATCGGAAAGAAAGGGCAATTCACGGGCTGTGGGGGGCGCGAGTATGACGGACGCGGCCCTCAATGTCGCAAAACTCTTCCATAAAACCGAAGGTTCGGGGAGAGAAAAGAAGTGGGGAGCCGGTTGCGAAAAGTCACAATCCGTCACGTTAAAAAAGCATCACGCTAAACTGGGAAGCACCCGCCGGCCATAAATGGAGACCCGAGAAGGAGAGAAGCGAGGCTGAGGAAGCGAATTCAGAGACGGCAGTCAGCCGTCCAATCGGAAGCAAAACACGCAAAAAGGAGAAGATCCCCAAGCACCTCAGGCTTTGGAAACCGGGAGGGCAAATAGTAGGTTGAGCGGAAGCCGCGCCGTTCTAGCGGTTACACGGGGGGGGGGAACGGCGCCGGTGGGGTCTGACGGCAACAAAAGGAAAGAGATCTGAAAACGGACACGCAGTATAGACCCGGCGTACAACCGAAGGGGGGCTAGAGTTGAGCCCCACCTCATGGATGAAAGGAAGGATCATAGAAGGACCACCTCACCCGCACCCAGTCCCAGTGTGGATAATATCACCCGATGGCAAGCATCGGGGCCACACTGAAGGGTTCGGGGGCGGCTCACCTGCGATTCAAAACGCGCAACGCTGTATATACGATGCGTGCTGCGGGCGGTGGAAAGAACAGGGTCATGTGGGTGGGTGCCCGGCCTGGGCGTCAAGCGCCAGAAACTGGAGGGCTCCCCCTTAGAAACACCATCCAGTAAATAGAGGGGGTGTGGTTAATTATAATTGTCAGCCTATGGTATCCCCGCTCCGGTTAGGCCAGTCTAGGTTTCGACAACGGTGCCGTGGCTCAAACGTTATCGAAATACACAAAACGCTTGCGAGAGAGGGGAGAACCCCCCATAAACTTATAGGCCAGACTGCCAGCAGCAAGAGGAAAGTAGCGGGGAGACATATTAACGTAAAGGCCAGACAAGAGGTTCCAGCAGCAAAAACCGATCCCACGTTAAAAGGGGGGGAGTGAAGGGGGGGGCATTACTGCGGAACGAAGAAGGCGACAACTGGAAACCTGGCTCCTTAATATTCTGTATGCCGATATCCTTCCGAACTCTGAAAGGCTACACCATGGAAAAGAATCACTCTTCCTCAGTCATCTAAAAAAATATGGATAAGAATACCTCAAAAAACACCAAGGAGGAAGTGAAATATGGAATAAAAACATGAGTCCGTGCTGGGGGGTCACGAGGCGCCTGCGACCTATAAGAAAAAAAAACGTTGATGGCGGGTTAGGTCGCAAGGAAGATCATCTTCATTTGGGCTCGGGGGAGGGGATTGTGGTTCGAGCGGTGGGGTTAAAACCCAAATCACCGCGGTAAAACGAACCAAAGACCGGGGGAGGGGGGGGGGTGGCTCGGCTTGACTGATGGTGAGGTTCCGTGAATCCAATTATTAAAGCCCTCGGAGTCATCCTCTGATGCCTAGAGAGGAAAGTTAGGTTGCTATGGTCTTCGCGCTCGACTACTGGGGGTGGGTTGGCGAGCACGAACACTTTGGGGGGCAACTGGAAAATCTACTTCAAGAACACCGCGGGGAGAGGAGAACTCCTAGTAAAGCAAATAGTTGAACCGGGGTGTTATGATGGCAAAGGGATCGAAGCCAGTTTGGCACGGGGAGTCCAAAAAAGAATTGAAAAGTTTTCCAATTCGATCCCGGCAGCGGTCGACCGGAAAGGTGCGCGGAGAATACGAAGGGGGAGTCCAGGGAAAAGCGCGACCGGCCGTCTTGCCTCAAATGCAATCGGGAACGCGTGGCCAACAAAAGTAAGTTTACTGTGGGTGTCACAGGGAAAGCAAGACCGTCCCCTCGATTCCCTCTTGTACTAAACCTTAAAAAGGCTAATGACCAAAAGGGGTCTGAATAAAATGACACTGATACTGCTGCGATCCTACAGGCCGAAGTACCGTTATGGGAAGTTGGCGGTACCGACAAAGATTCGAACGACGGTTAACTTTGAAGGGAGACTCAGCGCGATCTTGGCCGACTAAAACATACTCATCGAAGCACTAGGAGGACCAAGGAAGCCGAGAGTTTCAATGGGAGAGAAGGACAAAGGGTGCGCTTTGTCGCCCCAACACGAGAAGTAGCGGAAGAGAAGTCAGCGGAGGCGCTGAAGGCAGGCTGATAAACAACTCTTAGGGGGGGGGGGGGGCTATACCAGCCGGTAGTGAAAAAGTTGGGGCTTACTGGAAGTCTACTAGTTGAACTGTGGGTCGAACTTAAGGGGGAGGCTCACCGAATACATGAAGAGCTCCCTCGGGTCTAAAGAAAAGTATGCATTCGAGGACGAGGGAAGAGGGTTGAGGCCGAGGCCGAGTGCTATCGGCTAGCGACCCCTTCCCAAATCTCTTCCAAAACGCCTCAAACTCTCCGGGGGCGTTCCTATAGTAAAGAATCTCCTTGAATCCAAATCGGAATGATAGACGCCGACCAACCATCTTCCTTATGCGCACGGTTACCTCAGAAGGACGATTGAAGGTTCCGGGGGATCTCCTGAAGAGGTGCTCCCTGGGCTAGGCTCGTAAGTCGGCTCATCGTTGGACGCGGAGTCAGCCGGAGAAAAGTGAAGGCAAAGGGGGGGCTTGTCCGGACACACGTGTCGGCGACGACTTTTAGAACAGGCCAAGCATGGAAGCGCCTGCATGGGGTCGGTGGTGAAGGGGAGGTGCTCGGAATATTCGAAGAACAACAAAATTATTAATGGAATTAAGATAGCTCACGATGAGGAAACACATTGGAAGCCAACGACGTGCCGTAAGGCGCAAGCCGTCTCGTTGTGGGGGGGACCCTCCCAAGAAAAAAAGGTTAAGGTACGTGCGGGAGACAAGGGGGGACACGGAAAAAGGGGGATAACGATAGTCTTCCGCCCGAACGACGTCTCGGGCTCAGGGAAGAGCCCTCCATAGGAACTTAGATCCGAGAGTGTAAAAAGTAAAGAAGGTCCGAGCGCGGGCGGCGGCTCCTTAGCACGAAGGCTGGAAAAGAGATAATTAAGAGCGTGAAAAGATCCGCTCGCGTGGATTTCTTTAGTCAGAGGAAAGGCTTTGGACATAAATATATATATAGGTACGACCTGGACGAGTCGTCATCGGAATCTAAAAAGGTTCGAAGGTGAAGATGTCTGGCGAAAATAGGGCCATAAACGTCACGTTCAGGGACCTTCCGAGCAACCTTTCACTGAAAAAATGAAAGGACACCTACCGGCTTGGAACGGGGGGCAGAAGACGCATGAAGATGCCACAGTCACGGCCATGACCTGCTCCACAAAAATGCCAACCGGACAGTTCGATCCAAAGGGGAAAGAGAAGTTCTGCGCGGACGCCGCCTAGTTTCGTATGGGGGGAGGGCAAAATGGGGGGGGGGGGGGCGGGGGGGGGGGGGGGGGGGGGGGGGGGGGGGGGGGGAAACTTGGGGGGGCGGTAGCTCGGTCGTCCGGACACGCCGGACCGTGGTCAAAAGGGGGGGACGGGGGAGCCACGGTGGCGGGACGGCAAAAACAATCATCCCTAAGAAGATAACTGCTAAAACTAATACACGCCGCAACATTAGCCCTTACTCAAATTTGGGGAGGCAGGAAGACGGCCGTTTCAGAACCTAGTGAAGCTGGGGGATCTTCGAAAAGATAACCCCCCCGTACCAAAACCTCCTGGTGTTACTTTTTAAGGGGCCGGGGTCTTCAGTTATGAAGGAAGGGGAGTCGTTTTTCTCGGCGACCCAAGAGATGTACCAGAAAAGAGGAGCGAAGAATGCGGAAAGTGATTGGAAAAACGGGTCATCTTGAAATGGGAGGAGCTCCAAAAAACTGTCTGGAGAAAAAGGACCACATCATAACACCCGCAAGGCCACGAAACTATTTTGGGGAAGGTCAGACCCAGGGTAGCTACGCCATTCGCGCCGTGGGCGAGCCTTCAAACCAGTGGCTCAAAGTGCCAAGGAAAACCTGAGGAGTGCGAGCGTGCTATAAAGACAGAGAAAATAAGTCGAGAGAAGCAGCGCCAGCAGCATGGGCGGGGGGGACGGACTAAAGGAAAACTAAACGGCAAGCCGCAGCATCATCACGATGGACAGGGTCTCTGTGTCGTGGAAGTGGCCAGCCTCAGGAAGAGCACGACCAGGCAAGGACCGCGATGAAGGTAATCGGAGCCAGACCCGTCCTACCTACCAGAATTGCAAGAATCACCAGAGTGGGTCACGGCCGGGGCCTCGTGAAACATAGGAAGCGCGGTTCTGGGCAAAAAAAAAAAGGGATGAGAAACAGATCTCGATGAGAGGCAGCGGCCGCCGAAAACGCCTGGGTGGGGGGAGGGCGAAAAAAAGGGAGTCGGCGGCCGCTGGCGCAGATAAGCGGCCAAGCGGGTGCGGGGTAGCGGGTGATCCGCCCCAGGGAGCGCGCCGGTCCAACGCCACCAAGGAAATACTGACCGGGATCCGATGCTGCTGACACCTGGAAGGGAGAGGAACAGCCCGTTTCCGTGACCCATGTCAGGGGAACGCCCTCTCATCACTGCTGCGGTCATATCTCGAAAGTGGGTGGAAAAAGCTTGCTGATCGCGCGAAGCCGCAGATGTGGCGATCACGGAGCAAACGGGGGGGGCACCGTGGGGACACCATCTACTTTGAGAAGACGCCGCAACTGGGAGAGAAAAACGATAAAGAAAACCGGTTACGGGGGAAGGCCGGGTGTTATTAGGGATGATAGATCACGCCAGTGTTCGGTTAAGCTTAGCTTATTAACCACAAATGTTTTGAAAAGACTCATCGTCGAGAATGAGGGCGCAGTAATGAAGGGGGGGGGAGTCCCCGTCTAAACATTCATTGGGCCCATAGGGCAAGAGGCGACCCCTTCCCCACACGGAGGGTTAAGGGTGCGAGGGGCGAGATATATACCTCCTGCATCTGATTACATACAACGGACTCTACTGAAAAATTGAGTAAGGGGGGCCGGGCGGAAGAGAAGAAATCCGGGACAGTGCACGGGAGACGCCCGGATGATTTGTTGGGTTGCCAAAAGGGTACACGGCAAAAAGGCGCGGCGGTGAAAAAACGGAAATAGGCGCGAGACCGTGGCCGTAACCAACCCCAGCATCTCGCACGAGTGGGAGAGCGGTCCTCGGGAAGAAAAAAAATTCCCCGGGGTGAATGACCTGGAAAAAAGGTGTCGGAAAGGAGCCGGGAAATTAAAAGTAAAGCGTCAAACTACATCTTCTTCGCTGGAGGCCTTCGGATATTCGAAGATGTGCCCTCTCCATCCGGTATTGGAAACCGTCTGAAAGGGGCTTAACAGAAGTAGGTGAAATGGCTTTGCTGAATTCTGGGACTTGAGGGCCGAATACGGGTAGGGCTCCTGTCACGAAAACTTATTAATGCCGCGGCGCTACAAAAAAAAAATGGCCGAAGGAGGGATATCGTCGGGGAAAAACACTCGAACAATCGCCGGGAAAACGCCCGCGTAGAGTTCAGGAGTTTATACTTAAAACCCTCTGAAGAGCAGGCGGCGGCCAAAAGAGAAAGAGAGACGAACGCGCAATAATCGATCTTACCGAGTGAGTGGCCGAAGTGGCTCGTGCCAGAAGGCTCTTTGCCCACTTTTAGACCGCTATGTTTTAAGGCAACTACACGTATGAGCCGGGGGGAAATCAGGAATTCGAACCCCCCGTTAAAGCCCAATTGAACTTCATAAACCGGATGCGGGCCGAGACAAGTCGGAAAAAAGGCGCGTATACCTGCAGTGCCGAGAGGCCATGGGGGGGGCAATTTACAGGAGCATGAGAAGAAAAAAACAAAAGGGGGAGGAAAGGATAGCGCGGCGCGACCCCGACCAAGGATACCGGGAAGGTCAAATCCGGTGAAGGTCTACAATCGTCGAGGGGGCAAAAGGAAGAAAAATCCGGTGGTCAAATGTACACTCACAGGATTCCAGGGGGGAAGCAGGGCGGCAAAAAATAAAAAAACCGAGGGAGTCAAGAAAGGCAAGAGCCGGGGAGAGCTTTGATCGACGAAAAATCACTGCGCGAAAGACGATCGTTGGGGCGCAAGAGTGATCGCTGGGCGTCTTTGTGGCCGCCGACTAGAAGCGGACTCGGGGGCCGAGGTATAAAGAGTAAGAGGCGCGTTGGGTGCGCTTTATTTATATGGCGGGGGACGGGGGTACGTATATATGGCGGCCAGGACATAAAAGAAGAGGCATCACCTCAGTGTCATAGGGGAGGGGAGTGGTGGGACTCAGGTGTCTGAAAGGAGGTTCTACATCTTCATTAGGTCAAGCAATGGGACAAAACGGATCACCATGGCCAGAGTCCATCAAGCCTTCACCTTAAACGCTACCAGTAGAAGCGGAAAGGGGACGAAACGACAGCTCCTTCCGAAAGGATAGATCGGAATGACGACCAAAATCCAAAAACGGAACCGGGCGACGCTAAACTTCGTTCATTGAAAGATCAACCTACCCTGAGGCTGCCGGACGCCGCCTAGGCGACGTAATGGGGGGGGGGGGGAGGTAGAAAGCTCGGCCGACCGATGCCTAAACTTGCAACCGGGGGGGGGAGTCTCCTTTGAGGGGTCAAAGAAAACACATCAGAAGGGCACCTATCTGGGAACTTTCGGATCGACCAAGTGATAATGTCACCGCAAGGGGTCAAACATTGTTTTGTAAATGGAAGCCGGCCGTGTTATCCCGGTGATCGAGGAGACCAAGAGCACCCGTCCAACGTAAATCTGTGCCGGTTTCTATAGAGGGCCTGGCCTCCATTAAGATACGGACGAACTCAATTTCCGATGAAAACGCGCCCAAGTATCGACGATCGGGAGAATTGAAAACACGCATCGTGAAGGGGAAAAAAAAAAACTCTCGTCTCCTAAAAGGAAAGGACTCTGAACGTTAAAAACACGACCGCCAGTCACTAGTGTTCATTGAGATCTCACGTAGGGGCATATATCAGAGAAGGGTCGCCAGTCGATGTGCCAGGGAAATGGCGCCCATTGAGAAGAACGGAGTTTAGGGGGGCGCTAGCAAGCGCCCCCCATAAATCCGGATATAGGAGATCCATAGCAGACGATTGAAGGGTACAAAGGGTGAAAGGAAACGGACCAGGACCATATTGACACACAGCAGAAAGAGATCCCGTGCCTTCAATTGTTTCGTGGGGGCACGGTGCTATGGCATCATCCCTCGGCCCGGCCCGCCTCTGGCTCCATGCCTATTATAGGGGCGGGATTAAATACCTCGGAACTCCTCGCCACAAAGGGGTACGGCGCAGTCGTTGAAGACAGATGGATCGCCGGGCTGAAACACAACGATTGTTATTAAAGAGAAGACGATACACATAGGAAGAGGGGGGAGAGGCGGGCCTTGCTGGGAACCTAAAGGGCGAATGAGTCCGGAAGGCCTGGCTACAATAATTTTTTTTAGTCCCGAGGATGCCAGGGGCCTGGTTGTTCGTGATAGCCATCATTAACAGAATGTATTAAAAAACCACTGTTTAGTGAGGGAAAAGGGATGCCGGGCTTACGATCCGGGTCCGGGCCCATGTCGTTGAAACAAAAGGGAAGGAAAGATTTGACTACGGGGCTATCTCGGAAGATGATGAAAACGCGGCCGGACGCGCCTCAGGGGCCGGTGTGTTTCTCTGCAAGGGGTTTCCCGTTGACCATCGGGATAAAAAAAACACGACGCGGGATAGCGACTCAGCCGGAACTTCCCCTTGAACAAAAGGGGTACGGCCGGGTGGAGGAAAGCTCCGGACGCCAGTGGGTCTGGGGCGTAAGCGTATGCCCCAAGGAGCCGGGTGTGTGCCAATCGGGATAAAAAAAAATCTCGAGACGAAGGGTCGCGCGTGGTGTAGAATGGGTGAGGAAGAGAAAAAAGTCGCGGCAAGCAAGCCGACGAGGCCGGAACCAAAAGCATAGAAAACCGGCAAAAGATGGGTTGGGAACGGGTTTACACTTGCGCACTAGAGGGGCAATCGTAAAATGGAAACGGCAGGGCAGGCGAAAGGAAAAAAATAGGTAGGTAATGGGGGACGGGTATCTGCGTTTCTCCAGTTTGAGGAAAGGGATTGTGTGTTTGGAAAAGTTAACGAACTAACCAGGCCGCGTGAACGTGAAACGGTCTGCAACGATAGCTAGTCTGGGGGGGGACCCCCCATAAAACAAGCACTAGTAGGAGTCCAAGAAAGCATTCCTTATATGGACACGGGGGATAACTGACGCTTGGGCCCGCTGAAAGGGCACAGAAAGGAATCAGTCAAACGTCATGGCTCGGAAGTCTCTGAACAGGGGCGGAATTGCCTCCTCATTTGTCTGCCGGTGAACGGAGGGAAATTCAAAGTGCCGCGGGACAGAGGGTTGAGGGATGTCTTAACAGTATTATGCTGGGGGAGGTAAAACGAAAGAAATGATTGAAACGCACAGGACTCTCAAGGAGAACTGGAGGGTAGCACAGGCGGCTCTAAGGGGGCATTGCCGGCCGCCTTAGATAGCGGAGGGGACATTCCCGATGCCAAAAAATCGCCTCAACGGCACAGATATCGGGTACGCCTTAATAAGTCTAGCCCAGGAATCTGAGGCCCGGGCCACGTCGCCACCGGCCTCCTCATAGATAGAAAAACCTTCGGCACTTTCGAAGCCACTGCGATAACGATCCGATGGGTTGCCGTGCTTGGTCTCTCGTCCGTCCTGGGCGGGTTGAAGGTTATGGGTACAGCGGGGGGGGGTTGAATCACTATGATACATCACAGTTGCAGGAGAAGGGACCGTTAACTTCAAACCGGAATTCTGTTCCTTTAAAACACGGATTCTGATCGGGGGTTACCTTACACTTGCAGTCAGGTAAGTCCGTTTCATCGGTTTGGCGCCGAGCTTTAGGTAAGAAAGTCTCTTCACACTGCCCCGCCCTTCTTCTTGGGGCATGAGACTCTAGGGCCTCTCACTCAGAAACAACATGGAGACGCTTCCTTGCAGAGGCCTGTGCCTTGATACCAGGCTACTTGTGGTGGTACAGGCCTCCTTGATTTCAACTGTGAACGAAGCCTTATAAGAGGGTCCACTTAGGAAAACAACGATTGCGGAAGGCACGAAGGGCCTTCTATATGGATCTTAGACCTAATGCTGCCTTCCTATAGTGGCTCCTACTTCAACCTCCAGCGGGGGCGACGGACAGACCAAAGATCATCTGTTAATAGACGTATATAGGAAATATCCGCTCGCGTTTTGTGATCGTAGGGGAGGGAAAGTCTGAGTTTGAATAGAGGGGGGGACCGCTGAAGCATTAAAAAATCTTCTCTCCGTAAGGACTAAAACAGGGTTCGAGAGAATGGGGACATCATGTCTCGAGGGTCAAGAAAGAGACTCAGTGTAACAATCAGCCAAAGAGAAAGTCTTTAAGAAGACGGCCAGCAGAACTCCAAGAAGAAAATGGAGACCTAAATATGAACGAGGGGTATTGCCCCGGGGACTTTCACGAAGGCACGGATTAACTCTCTCCCTGCCGGCAAAATCAGGGAAAAAACAAGAGCCACGCTTCCCAACCTCTTTCGGAGGGGACCCAAGGAAGCACTGGGGGACCTTTCGTACGCCGGACGGATCTATACGGTATGGGGGGGATGAAAAAGGAAAATCCGCCGGATCCTCGGGCCGACCTTTTCAAAAACGGTGTTAAAGCGCCTTTTGCGTAGCCAAAACAACAAAAGAAGGGAAAAAGAGAGGAAGATGGCGTGAAAAACGCGTAGCTCCCTGCCTTAAATCAACCGGGGTTAATGAGAAGTCATAAGAAACAAATAAACCTAGGGGGACTATGCCATAAAAGAACGTCCAAACAAACTCTTGGGTGAAGGGTAAAAAGATGAATCGGAAATCGGATTCCCGTCCGCGTGGCGACGAAAACCCTTCGGGAACGCGGAGACGCCTGAACGGATGACCGGGCTATTAACGGTTAAGGTGATGGGGGAAGAAACGCTCCGAAACTGGGTCGAGATCCGCGGAAGAATAAAACAAAAGGCCAGAGGGTTGGTCATTAGAAGGTATGCCGGAGGTAGGCCCTTCTAACCGTGGAAGCCAGTCAAAAGATGGTGTCCACATGCCAAACCGGTTGATCGCAAACAACGGAGGGGAGGGCAGAGGATGAAACAGCGCCACACAAACCTCGTCAATTGAAATCCAAAGAAAATGAAGAGGGGGGCGGGGATAATGGAACTAAAGGAAAAAACCAGTCAGGAATCCCAGCCAGGCATCAACGAGAACTTTCGAAAATTTGTGGAGGTACGTCAGGTGGAAATTCGAGGCGGATCAGAAGATAGACCTGGGAACCGACGGAGACAAAAGTAAGTGGTGGCGCAGCCGAACCTACCTCAAGATAACCGAAGCAAAGACGGAGACAAAGCATCAGCGGAGG